>Ga0310121_10001133_pt1 | contig 27994 bp, 35 predicted proteins | sample CB27_Tmax_986_MG_FD_203504 | JGI IMG/M metagenome (GOLD analysis project Ga0310121, IMG submission 203504) | Marine microbial communities from Western Arctic Ocean, Canada - CB27_Tmax_986 | ecosystem: Environmental > Aquatic > Marine > Oceanic | place: Canada: Western Arctic Ocean | collected... | reverse complement strand
CGCAACTTCTCAATAATCTGATCGGTCGTGTGCCGTGTCTTCTTCATCTTCAAAGAATCCTTTCCGGGCTTCGCCCGGATGCGAGTCTCTCATGAAGACTGGATCAGTTTGAAGGGGGAAGGCCAGCACCCCTCCCGAAAGCCATTAGAAAATCACAAAAAACAAACAAACGTAATCCAACCGGTTGACACGACTCATTCCATAGATGTCAAAGTCTCCAACGCGCCAGGGGACGCATCTTCGCGAACGCACGAATTTTGGTAACAACAAGCCGCCTGAAGGCGGGACTGCGAATTCTTCATGAATCGATTAGTGGACATACGGCAATTCGTATTCATGCGAAGAGTCGACGCGATATCCTGGCAGCGCAAAACCATACTCTTGCATTTGGTTGGCCGGATCCTTGGGCTTCCATGGCGAATACGTCTTGACCACGATCTTGTCCTCGTCGGGAACAAAGTGCAAAAGCCGCAGCCAGCCGTCGTAGTCCTGTCCGCTGAGTAGCTGGTAGACGGTGTTACCATGATCACCGCGACTGGCCAGCAACCCGCGATGTTCGTCCTTGTTACTCAAGTGGCCGTTTAGAACGAAGAAGATCGATTTGTGTTTGCGAATCAACTTTTGCCAGATCTCTTCGCCTGTGTTGGCTTCGCCTGGGGGCAAGTACCCATATCCACCGGGTCCGTCACGAACATCGTGGCCATCCATATAGCTGTGGGTGATCACGATGGTCCGATGATCTGGATGCTTTGAAATGATGCCGTCGGCCCAGTCAAGCATCTTGTTTGTGGGGCCGACTTCCAGACTGACAATCAGGAACTTCTGGCCGGCGCCAGTGAAAAAATGATAACTGTTGTCATAGTTGTCCTTGGGAAGAAACCCATCGTCCGCCATGCGTCCACCATACCAGGGCTTTTTCTCGTAGCGTTTATATGGAAAGGTCTTGTTGAACCACTTCGAGTCGCGAAGATGAGGACCTTCCATCGCCAAGTCGTGATTTCCGACCGTAAAGCAATAAGGCACGACATCGTCCAGAATCGTCATCGCCTTATTGACATTCGACCATTCGTCTGGGCTGTCATGCGTCGTCACGATATCGCCCATGTGCAGCGCAAAGCGGATGTTGTGTCGGTGGGTATTATCGGCAATCCAGCTTGTCATTTGAGTCAATATTTCGACGCGACTCCATGCGACCCAGTTAAGATCGTTTTTCGCGTAGACTTGCGTGTCAGGGATGGCGACCAGAGTGAAGGGACCGTTTTCGGAAGTCTGGGCCTTGGCGGTTGATTTTTCGCCACCGGACGCGGATCGATCAGCGGGTGGTGCCCCATAAAGAGGTGCCACCAAAGTGATAGTGATGAGAAGGGCAAGAAGTCGATGTCTGTTCATATTGAAAGTCCTTTCAACGCCGAAGAGGATGGATTGAGGCCACGGGTAAAGGGCGACGCAAAAATAACTTCCGATGTTTCCTGACCCCTCATCTGTCCCCTCTCCCGATGGGAGAGGGGACAGATGAGAAGTTATTTTTGCGTCGCCCCTAAGTTTGGTTGCAATGGTGTTTGTGGCCAGTTCGGTATTCACGGCCAAGGAATTGGTTCGCATCGTCGTGGTTGGTGAAGGCGAGTTGTGTGGAAGCCCAGCGCAGCTTGGTGCGGGTGAGGTCTTATCGCAGTTGGGAACGCAACGCCACGTTGCCAAGCAGAACGGTTTTGCTCGAGTGTCGTGCCTTTCGTCTCGGGAATCACCCGCCACGTGAAAACGAACATGACAAAGCGGGTACAGGGCAACCGCCGAAACATACCCGCCTGGGACCACTCCAACAACTGGAGAAACTTATCCGAATCGTACCCCTTGCACTCCCACCCTATGGTTTGGCCGGTCTCCAGAGATCGATCGGACGCTTCACCCCCGAGGGGTGGAACGGCAGTTCGACTTTGTGCCCGCTGCGGGCCGATTCGTAGCCCGCGAAGAGCACCTCCTGTACCACACGACCATCCTCGCCGGTGGCTCCTTGCCGCGGACGCAGCGGGCGAAATGGTGCATCTCCTGCGGGAAGGTCAGCTGGGGGCTCGCTGCGCTCGACCCCAGCCACCCTAAGATTAAGCCGTGACAAAGCACTAGGCAACAATCTCCCCGACCACCTGGAACTGCAGTTGAATCGTCGCGGCACGTAATTCGGATCAATTCGGCAAGACCCGAATTCTAACTCACTTAGATCGGTTTGGCCAACACACACCCAATTGGGTCGTCTTTCCCAATCGAATCCCCCCAAAACCGTCGCGATACCTTCACATCTGCATCGCAGTTACAAATCTCTAGCCATAGTTCGGAGATAATCGGTTACCGCCCTACTCCAGTTCGCACGGGTGGCCCGTCGAAAATGATACCGGGCAACGCGCGTCTCAACCTGGTGGCTCCCTCATCCGTTACATGCGTTCCAAACAACCAAAGTTCCTTTAGTTGTTTGCAGCTGGCGAGATGTTCAACTCCTGCATCGCTAATCTCGGTCCGCCACAGCTTGAGGACTTTCAAACCCTGGAGCGGAATCAATTGGCGCAGCCCGGCATCGGATACGCGTGTGCCGCTGAGGTCAAGGACGCGAAGGTGTACAAGTTCGCTCAGATGCGGTAAACCGCTGTCGCTCACGGTCGTATCGGACAGATTTAGCGATTCCAGATTGGTTAACCCGGCCATCTGCTCCAGCCCTGCAGAACTAATAAAGGTGCTCTGTAAATTAAGCCAACTCAATTGCTTCAAGGCCCGCACGTGCCGGAGCCCCTCATCGGTGATGTGTGTGTGCGAAACGTCCAAGACTTTGAGACGCGTGAGACCCTCCAGGTGCTTCATCCCCGCGTCGCTGATTGGATTGAGGGCCAGCCCGAGAGACTCCAGTTGGGTGAGATCGTTCAAATGCGCTAATGAAAGGTCATTGATTGAGTTGTTGTACGACAACTGAAGTGACTTGAGGCGGACACTCTCTTTGATATGGGCCAGTGCGTCGGGAGAGATTCTCGTATTGGACAGATCCAGGACTTCAAGATTAGGTAGATTGGACAAGATGCCGAGTCGCTGGCCGGTGATCTCTGTTTCAGCGAGTCGCAAAACGCGGAGTTGTGACATGCCCCCCAGGGCTTTCAATCCAGCATCTGTGATTGCCGTCGTACCAAGATCGAGCGAGACGAGCCCTGTAAAAACTCGCAGCGATTTCAGGTCCTTGTCGCCAAAACTGCGATTTGATTGATAGGCCGGACAGTTAAGACTAATGCCCCAAACTACACCCTCGTCATCCATCTCGATCCACGCTCCGTGGGCTTCAAACGCGGCCAGCAGATTCTGTTGGGCTGGCGTCAACCGGCTGGATTTGATTGCCGCGGATGGGCCCGGATGCTGCAGGGGTGCGTCAGAGTTATGGCACGAAGCAAAGACAGCTATGATTGATATGCCGATGAATATTCGTTGGAATCGAACTTTTGTCGCGCGTTGACGAGAGGGTAGTGGGAAAACTCGGGGGGTTTGGGGGGATACCCCCCAACGAGTCACCAGACTGGCATCCATCTGGTTGATATTCACCCCGCGTTCCTTCCTGTGTTATTCGTAGTCTCCCGAGCCGTTTTTGGGCTACGCAAACTGATGTGCGTAAACCTAAGGATCGTTCGAGAAATAACTGACGTATTCTCAGCCCCTCACCCTGCCCTCTCCCCTGAGGGGCGAGGGGACATCGGACAGTTATTTCTCGAACGATCCTAAGGCCATTTCACTGATTGGTCAATTCGAACGGAGTTGCGCCGCCATGGAATATGTTTCCCACGTGACATCCCAACGTCGTATCCGAATTGTACTTGGCGGGAATGGGTTCCTCACCATTGCTGTCGACCAGGGAAATTTCAACGTGGTAGAAGCCGGGGTTGACGCCCGTGACACCCTCCGCCTTGGCGACGGGATCGTCCACCGTGGGCGCGACGTGGCCTGATGCATCCGTCACGCCCTCGGCAGGTTTGACCATTCCCTCGATAAACTCCGCGGGAATAAGTCTCACGGTGGCACCCTCCAGGGGACCGTTATCCATGGAGACCTGGCAACTGAAAGGAGCCAGCGCCAGCCGAATCTCGGCATAGAACTCGATCCGGACAACGATTTCCTCCTCCGAGAGAGCGCCGTCACCATTGGTGTCAAATTCTGCGACCGCCTGCATAAGCCCCGGAGACTCCCTTAGCTCGTTACCACTGATCTGACCGTCGCTGTTCGCGTCGTACAACCGCATTGCCGAGGCCGCCGCCGCCTGGGCATCAAACGTGGGCTCTTCGAGTTTCGGACCGCCAAAACATCCGCTGAGAAGACAAATACTCGCCAATCCTGCGGTCGTCACTGCGAGCCATGCCAAATTCATCGGCGTCCTTGAAGTCGTCGCTTGTTGTTTCGTAGTGCCCAGTGAAAGTGGGGTCATGGTTTGTAACCGACAAACATTGAAAGCGAGCCCGATCGATTGGAACAGCGGTCTGGCTCAGCCGTCGTCGGAGCCGTCATCGACCATCCCGTCATGGCGATTGCCATGGTATTCATGCGTAACCCCGTCGATGTCGTAGGAAATCCGGTGAACCGCACCGTCGCAAAAAACCATATGCATTGAGCTCGAGTGGGCACTTCCAAACCGCAATTTTGCGGTAGATGCGTAGGAACGATTCAAGAAATGCTGTTCGGGAAGCAAACGCTGATCTTGCCACGGCAACCAGTTGAGCCTGTGGACAACTCGCGTCTGGTCCCAGCCATAACAATAAAGGCCGTGATGTTCGTTTTGGGCGGCAAATCCATTAACGCCCTCATAGAAGTCTGGGTCCATGAACTTCTCGCCGACCATACACGTCTTGCTGGTGCCGTCGGTGATTTCCTTCAGCTTGATCGTACTGCGTTGATAACAGACTCCGCTGAGCGGAACCGCGAGCTTTTCGTCTTGCCGAGGGCCAAGGCACATTCAGCTCTCCCACTTCAAACTCGACGAGCGTGGTACCGGCGCAGGCGGCGTAGTCGATTTTCGTGATCAGCTCGCTGTTGGTAGCGTTGTTTGGTCCGGCGTTCGCATTTTCCAGCTTCCAATAGCCCGGGTAAAGTTTCGCGATCCTGCGGCTGGGGCAGTGAATTACCGGCAGCGGCGTGGTAGCGGCGATCTGCAATTCCTGCTTTTGCTGCGGAGTCGTCTCGTCCGGCTTGCCGTCGGAGCCCATGTCATGGAGATTCTGCTGCTCGATAAAGGGCAGGATATTATAAGGCCAACTGCCCGTCTGTTCTTCGCCGAAGCCACGATCGGGATCCCCAGTCCAGGCCCAGCTCCAACCGCCCGTCGGCAGGTGTCCATGCGCGGCCTCGTGATTCAAGAACGCCAGCCCAATCTACTTGAGGTGATTCAGACACTGTGTTCGCCGAGCCGCCTCTCGCGCCGCGTTTACCGCCGGCAGCAACAGCAAAATCAGGATGGCAATAATGGCTATGACCACCAATAGCTCAACGAGCGTAAAACCTCGTCTCCCGTGCTGGCTCCCCGCGGGCAGCTCGACTATCGTCACGCCCTCCGATCGGCCCACATGTCGTACGTTTGACTCGCGATAATGGCTTACCAGCGGATTCACTTTTTGGATCTTCATGCTATTAACGTTGTTTGGCGAATCAGCTGTTTGGTGAACAGGAAAACACAGAATCGTAAACAACACAACCTCGTCAAATAATCCAGTTCATTATGTTGCCGAGGTCGACGATTTGCCAAGCAGAACATCACACAGCGCTCATCATTCGTTGGTTTGAGCCACCTCTTGTGCCGGCGATTTGGTCAAAAGCCGATCGAGCACCTTCCTAACGCGCGCTACCTCACTGGGCGCGTTGGTCCGGTAGATGCCCTGCCGCTCGCCCTTGGGATCGAACACGATCAATTGGTCAAAATGGGTTTGCCTATCAACAGCGACACCCATCATATCGCGGCCGATCTTCTGCACATACTCCATCTCTCCCCGAAGAAACAACCACTGTCGCTCATCGGCGTTAAACATGTCGGCGTAGTGCGATAGCACGTCAAGCGTGTCGTTTTCGGGATCACAACTAATGCTGATAAACTGGACGCCGCGGGGCCCAAACTCTCGCATCAGCTTGGACATGTGCATATTGAGCCTCCGGCAATTTGATGCGCACTTGGTGAAGAAGAAACTACCCACCCACACGCGTCCCAGCACATCCTGCGATTGAAACGACTCGCCGCTCCGCTCGGTCAGCGTGAATTTCGTCATTGGCGGACCCGTCGACGCGGCGCCCTCGTCGACGCTGGACGCCGAGCCGGGGCCGTCCCAAAAGGTGAACGTCCACCCAACCATCAGCAAAACAATCAATCCGAATAAGGCGACGATGCGGTACATTGGTCATCCTGCCCGCTGGCTGGTCGATTGGCCACGGGTCATGCGTTTCATGCATCTTGGGGCAGTCTCATCATATCCCCGCGACATTGATCCTAAAAATGGATCATTCCACGTCAAGTAAGGCAAGTTACAAACTAATTGTACCCACGTGGGGGCCCCGTCCAATGGCATCACGGTCCGGCTCAGCCGTCGCCAAACGCCCCGTCTTCACGCTTTCACTCTTGAACCCGTCGAATTTCATCGAACAAGTCCTGCGCATCCTGGAAGGCTGCTCGTTGAGCCTGTTCGACATCCTGCCCATTCTCCTCGGCAACTTTCGCGGCCCACGATGGACCAACTGATTCGAGTTTCGCGAATTTATCAGTAAGAATTTGCTGCGCCTCAGCTCCCAGCCCATCAGTAATCAGCGGGACAAGCGTGTCTGCGAGTGTTGCAAGTGACGGATCGTAGTTGTGCAGAACAAACGCGATGTCGTAGGCATCCTTTTCCTTCGCCCGCTCCGCCAGTGCAAATGCCTTGATCAAAACAAAAGCCTCAGGTCGGGCGATCCGAGCGCGGACGGTGTTGTGCGTTCCGTCAGGCATATTGCCTTCAATGGTGATCTCCTCGCAAACCTCAAATGCAAGGTCGACGCCGCGAAGGGTGTTCAGTCGCAATTCATCAACCGGAACGGCCGCAGCTTTTTCGTTGTTTACGTACTCGCCGCTGATCAAATCAACTTTGACCGGTTCAGCTGCTCCGGGAACGGCGCGGTAAAAACGAGTCGGGCCAATTTCATGCGAGTAGTTGTTCCTCTTCAGTCGGCCCAGAATGGTTGAGTACGCATCCGCGCCGACAGCGCCAGGACCGACAGCCAAGTCGACATCCAACGAGCCAACATGGTTTTTGCCTGGGTATATCAAATCAGGGACCCAGCCGCCCACGATGACGAGATCGTCTTTGAAGGCACCGAGTATGTTAACGACCTCAATCAAAACTGCCCGAGCTGTGTCTTGCTGGTCCATCACGCACCACTTTTCTCTGCACTGGCAGACTCAAGTGCCTTGCGGAGGTACTTGTCAAAGACAGCCTCGGCAGCTTCCGACCCTCGGCCGGCCATGGACTGCAAATCGAGATAGGTCTGCAAGGGTGACGTGGTTTGCTCGGGCGCTGACGGTCGCCGCACGAAGACGCTCTTGTACGGGGTCAGCAGGACCAGATTCGCGCCGGATTCGACTTCCTTGGCCCCGCAATCAACGCGCAGCGACTCAAGCCACCGCGCGGAAAGTGCTTTCGACCCCACATACATCGAAGCAACCGAATAGCGCACTTCGGAAGCGTGCCTCCATGCGGCTGAGAATCGAGCGAGCGCGTATTCGATGTTGGACTTTTCACACCAGTCTGCGAGCCTGCCTTCAACCTCCTCTGTATCGCCGCGCATGTAGAACTGGCGCTGGCTGGGTGATCCGGGATAGTCACGGGTCCAGGCCGCCAACAGGTCGAGCGGGTGCTTCAGGTACAGCAGACGATTGCAAACGACCGCGTAACTTTCGCGAATAAGTGCCTGCTTGACTTTGGAAACAAGTCCCGCACTTACGTCCACATCGGGATGTTCGGCCAGTTCGCTGACCTGCCATCCGCGTTCTGGTTCGTGCAGCATGGCCCTGACAATGCGGCTGGACTTGGGAGAGAACGGATCAGCCATATTTTGCTTCTGACTCGACGCTTCGTTCGGGATACCGGAGCGCGAGATCAACAATCCCGCGGACCGGTCAACGATGTGGCAGTTGCCCGCATAGTCAACGAATGAGATTCCGTGCTGTCGGGCAATATCGGCAACTCGCTGTGAGATCATTGGGGCGTACACGATGCGAACCACACGATCCGGCAGCGGCTCCTTCTGAAGTCGCTCGAATAGATCGTCGGCGATCTGCGGCGTGATTCGCGCACGAACCTTGACGTCAAAGCGATAGGTTTGTCTGGGCGATTTCGAGACAACTAACACGGTGGGGTGGGCGTCGTCGACCGATGGTTCCCAAACGGACTCGAAGTCGCCCAAGTCAGCGAAGGTGTCGCGGATAAGCTGCTCTAATCTGGCCAAGTGCTTGTCAGTTTCCGCCATGTTTTCACCAAAATTCGTTGTTTCACTACGTAGTGAATATGCATTATTCAGTGAAAATGACAAGGTTTCTCCCAGAAAGGGAGCCGCGTTCTGCGCTGGAGCAACCATCAAAACAGCGTCTCTTTTGCGCTTCAGTCGGAGATCGGAGAACGGCGTCGACTTGGCTCGCGGGTGTGCCAATCAACTGCTTTGACTCAAGAGCTATTGTCGAAAGCAACCAAAGACGGCCCCGCTACACTTTGGAAATGCGCGGTGACCGATTCATACAAGAAGTCAAAGACCGAAATTCCTTTTTGCGTACATGTCGCGATCGTGGTCCAAATGCGTTCCAGCCAGCGTTGACCAGCTTCGCTACGAGAGCCTTGGGTGATGCGCCGATCAATCACCACGAATCGAATGGCTTGTTCGGCTAAGTTATTTGTCGGTTCGATCCCCGGTGTTTTCACGAATCGCAAATAGCTCCCGCCGTGCTGATGGAATCCGTTGGCTAAGTTCTGGGCTTCGCTAGTGGCCGGAACTCGATATGTTGCTTGCCGTTGGACCTCCGCCGACGTTTCCTGCAGACGACGGGCAAACCCAGCTTCCGTCATCTTGTCGCGGCGATGGATCACACCGAACATTTCTCGTATCGATACCAAGACTCGTTTACCGAAGGCACGATTCTTCGAATCGGGATGCTTCACCAGGAACTTCACGTCGCGAATGAGATGGGCCAAGCAGAATTGCACAAGCACCCCAAAATCTCCCATGTACTTGCGATAGGCGCTAAAGTAATCGCAGCCGAGTACACCGTCGAATTCTTCTCCCAATACGTCCACCAAAACGGATGATGCACGCGAGGGGTCAATCTTGAAAAGCGTGTAGTTGCAGCTCGAAAGCACCAAGTCCACATCCGCTTGCTGTTATCTTTGTGCCCCGTTTCGTCCACGTTGAGAAAAGCTTCCGCAGGCAGTCCCCTCAGCAATCGGTCATACGCGTCCTCAAGGCTGTCGCTGACTTTTGCACAAACCTTGCGTAATTGGCCGCGAGATATCGTGACCCCCACGACATCGCGGAGGAACTTCCGAATGGTCGAAAAGGAGCAATGGCAAGCTCCTTTGAGATAAGCGACCAACGCGGTCAATCGAGGACCGACCAACCCGGCTTTTCGAACGTGCTCGTGGACCGGTGCGAAATGCGTCTTCTGGCAGTGTTCGCACTAGAAAGCTTGGGACCGATGCTCCGAGACGACGGTGGGTGTTGCCACCACGTCGATTTGTTGAATCACTCGGGGCGGCTGATCGGAGGGCGTTACGTCGTGACCGCAATCCGGACAAGTATCGAACGTGTAGTCCCAGAAGTGGTCAATTTGGTCTTCCTGAAAGAGAGCCCGTTGATGCCGCGCGTGGCCCGGTTGGACTCCACGTTTTCGCTTCTTCTTGGTTTTCTTCTTTGGACTGCCAGGTTTTACGATGTCGCTGGACCGCGGCTTGGAGGAGTTTGAAGAATTCTTTTCGAGCTTCGCGATTTTTGCTTCGAGTTCGGCAATGCGCTTATCGAGCCGTTTGCATCTAGGACACTCGTGTTCTTCGTTCTGCGCCGCCATAATAGCGGCTAGTACCAAAAAAACACCGAACTGAGAAAGACCAGTTCATCTCCCGTGAACGGCTACCTGATTGTGAGCGTTCATTCGTGTATGTGGAACCAACATTGGGGATTCGCAGGACTGTCGACAGCCGTCCGTGCGAACTGAAACATCCGAGATCGCCCTGAGCGATGTCGCCGCTGAGTGTGATCATGTGGGCGCGCGTGCCTAGCCGAATTATCGACTGCTACGACTCCAACGCACGCATCACCGACTCCAGACACCTGCCAAATTCCACTCCAGTCTCAACAAGTGGTTGCCCATTTTTGCTCTCTTTTTTTATTTTTTGTTATGGGGACCACATACCAGAGGCACCGGTACTTTGAACCACCAGAAACCGGGCCATCATCAAGACACTAAGCAGTTGGACTGTCCGTCAAACTGGCGCCATCTCACCCAACGTCAACAGTCGCTTGGGCCGGTTGCGGCAGAACAGCGACAATGCCAATCAGCAGCGTTGTCAATATCCGGCAAGCTGCTGTGCCAACCATGACTTGTCTCCCTCCACCCCCCCCCCCGCGCTAGTTTTTACCGCCATGCGGTTCAGATCCCGCCATCGTCCTCGACGACCCGCGCGTCGTGGCGATCGCCAAGGAAATGATGCGTCTTTCCGTCGATTTCGTACGAAAGCCTGTGAACGGATCCATCGCAAAAAACCATATGCCATCCGCCCGCATGGGCACTACCGAACCTCTCGAATGCCAACGACGCATAGGCGCGGTTCCGATCAGACTGGTGGGTGAGCAATCGTCGATCATGCCACGGTAATTCAGCCCGACTGGCAATTCGTGTTTGGTCATAGTTATAGCAGTAGAGACCGTGATGGTCGTTAAACGCCGCCAACCCATCGATGCCCTCATAGAAGTCTGGGTCCATGAACTTCTCACCCACCATATACGTCTTGCTAGTACCATCGGTAATTTCGGTCAGCCTGATCATGCTGCGTTGAAAACAGACCCCACCGGGCGGCTCCGTATTGTTGTTTTTGGCGTCCTCCTCGGGCGAAAGCCAAGTTGCGTTCAGTTGTTGGACAACCCGAAACTCGACCTTCACGCTGCCCGCGCAGACGGCATAGTCGGTTTTTGCAATCAGCTCGGTGTTGGTCGCGTTTTTTGGTCCGCTCGTCGGCGATTCCAGCTTCCAGTAGCCTGGATAAAGTTTCGCCTCCCGTCGGCTGGGGCAGTGATACACCGCCACCGGCGTGGTGGCCGCCAGGGAGGCCTCCACCTTTTGCCGGTGGGTCACGACGTCTGGCTTCCCGTCGGAGCCCATGTCATGGAGATCCTGCTGCTCTATGTAGGGCAGGATGTTGTAGGGCCAACTGCCCGTCTGTTCTTCGCCGAAGCCACGATCTGGATCCCCGGTCCAGGCCCAGCTCCAGCCACCCGTCGGCAGGTGCCCCTGCGCGGACTCGTGACTGAAGAATGCCACCCCAATCTGCTTGAGGTGATTCAGACACTGCGTTCGCCGGGCCGCCTCTCGCGCAGCGTGTACCGCCGGCAGCAACAGCGCAATCAGGATGGCAATAATTGCAATGACCACCAATAATTCGACGAGCGTAAATCCTCGTCTCCCGTACTGGCTCCCCGTGGGCAGTTCGACCAGCGTGACGCCATCCGATAGGCCACCACGTTCTACGTTCGACTCTCGATGATTGCTCACCGGCCAATTCACTTTTTGGCTCCTCACGGCATTATCGCTTATTGACGAATGAACCGCTGACGAAAAACGACAGCACAGTATTAACAACTATATTTCGTCAAATAATTTTCCGCTACATCATATTCCTGCGAAGCCGTCTATCTGTCAAAAAAGTCGTTGAGCTCCTGGTGCTAATCTCATAGGCGAGTGAAGCCGGCGGAGCCAGAAAAAGGTTGCTGACACCTTTTCCGTACTCTTTCTAGGCTAATCCTTCCTTCTTCCGATTCACCGCCGACACGGCCAGGATGGCTCCCAGGCACAGCCAGACGACCCCGGACGGTTCGGGGACGGTGGCCGTCGGTGAGAACGTTTGAGCCCACGTGAACAAGACTTTGTTCAATTCCGTCACACTGACAGGAACCTCATTATCAGGCCGCATATGCTTCCATTCCTCCGGCAGCTCGCTGCCCAGCTTGTCCCAGTTGAAGAGCACCAGGTTGAGGTCAGCCACATCGACTAAACCGCTTTCGTTAAAATCACCATCGGACCTCGGGGTGACGATGACCGGTCCATACTCCACAACGCCCAGCGTCTTGATTGTCTCTCCGTCCAGCAGGAATTCGAATTCGAGGTCTTGGCTCCCGCCAACACTAAAAGGGGTGCCAATATCGAATACCGAGCCACTGGCGATGAGCGTCGAGCTGGCAGGGTTTGCTTCGACCAGCGTGACGTTGCTGCCAAATCCGCGCTGCCATGCGCCACCGTCGACGCCCGACTCTTCAAAGCTATCCCAGCCCACACCGAGCGTTTCGCCACTATCGGGGATGAGCGACCCATCGTCCGAGTGGATCGAATAGATGCTGATTGACACGTCTGTGACGGATTGGTTTTGAATCGCTGCTTCGCCAGTCGCCGGATCAGCGATCAGGACCAGATTGTTGTGCGAACCGACATACTCAATGTTGCCAACGGTGTCCGACACATTTCCTGGCTCGAGGTAACCAAAAGTCAAGTCTTCGTGGGTTTCCCCAAACGGGAGCGGGGACGTGTCGAGGATCGTGCCGATCGATTCCGGCTGGCCAGCTGCAAACGTGGAGGAACCCAGCGGATTGGCATGCGCTTCGGCCAGCCCAAAGGGGTTGCCGCCATTGGGAAGGCCCTCGAGCCAAGTGCCACCGTCGAATCCATTGTCGGCCAGGCTCTGCCACGTGGCGGGCGTGAGATTCCCAGCTGGTGATCTGATGTTATAGAGCTCGGCAGCGATCGCGCCTGATAGATCTGTGATACTGGCCGCACCCGTCGTTCGGTCAACGGTCAGCGTTAGCAAGTTGCTGACGGAAAGCGTCACGTCTCCGCCTGCGGTTCCAACCTTATAGCCCAATCCGTTACCTAACGCAGGCCCGGAGATGCTACCGAAGTTTCCCGTTACGCCCGTGCTGCCCGAGACCAACGTCCAGTTGTCGCCACTGGAGGGTGTCGGGCCATTGAATTCCACATTCAGCGCCGCGCCGTTGCTGATCGTGACTCCCCCAATGACGCCAATCGCCGTGTGCGACAAGGCATTGGTAATTTCACTGATGAAATTTCCACCAATGGTGAGATCACCGCCTACGCTAAACGTGGCTGTATCGCCGGTGATCCGCGTGGTCCGCTGAAGCGACGCGCCGCCGGTGATCGACAGACTTCCGGTGCCGCTCAGCTGGACCGAGGTATCAGCCGAACCGGCGTTGACGGTCAGGCTGGATCCCGTGAGGGATCCCCCCAGCACCTTTAGGTGGGCATCATTATTTCCTTCACCGACGCTCACATCGCCAGTACTAGAGACCTCCGTATCGTTCGTCGCAAGGGTACCGCCATTGCGTATTTCCAGGATGCCATTTTCGACCAGGATCTCGCCGGGGCCGGCGGGTATATTTTCATCGACGAATGCGGTGCCTCCGTTGGCGATGCGGCCGCCCTCCGCGAAAGTAAGCCCTTCTGGAGCAATTCCGCTGTCCCAATTCGAACCTTGCGACCAGCTGCCGCCGGCAGCATCGGTGTTGTCCCAGTTGTAAATTTGCGCGTCCGCACGGCTCTGTGCCCATGCGACCGATCCGATAGCAAGGCAGCCCATTATCAGTTGTTTTATCGTTTTCTTCATGACGTGATTCCCGATTCCCGTGGCTGGGGTAAATAATTCCCCTTCGCCGTTGGTGCAAGCGCTAGTGCCAGTGACATCGTTTATGTGGTGTGAACCTTTCAAAACCGACCGGTTACGCCACAACACGGTTTTGACCTCGGTGTCGCACCAGCGCCATAAAACCGATGGCCATCAACACCACCGACGAAGGCTCCGGGACACTGGGAAATTCGATATTCAGACCTTCAAGGCTTCCGCCTCCAGCGAGGAATTCGGTCCGCCAAATGATGAAGTCTAGGGTGTCGACGGTAGGGTCGAAATTGAAATTGCCTTCGCTGAATCCGGGTTGGGGATCGGTGACGAAATAGTTGTCCAAGAGAATTTGGAGATCAAGTTCGTCGACTTCACCGCTGCCGTCGGCATCGCCGATAATGCCCGTGCCGCTCGCGCTGAATTGGATGTCGTCGAAAGCTAGATTAGTGGCGGCTCCAGCTATGGCCTCACCCCTCAGCACTACGGTCGTCCCACTGTAGGTCAGGCCGGTATACGTCTCCGCAACCCCTTCGCCGAGGGGGCCGCTGCGGATCACATCAAAGGGACCGCCATCGACAGAGACACTGACGGTGCCCTCCATGCTGGGCGCGCCAGCGCCGAACAGGAACCCATCCAAGTTCACCTCATCTGCCGAGGCGGTGAACGTGATGTCGGTTTCCGTGGCGCCGCCACCCGTCATCAGGAACAAATAACCACTACCGTTGAGGCCGTAGACCTCGGCATTGTTCCAAACGCCCGCGTTACCATGGTCCACGGTGATATTTGGTGTGTCGCCACCGGCGTCGCCGGTCGCTGGGGAGCCAGCGTCCGGGTGGGTGACGTTATCACCGTAGCCTGGGAGGTCGTTCTCCATGTTGTTCACCGTGCCGGCGTCCTCGTAGGTGAGCAGAGTCGCCTGGGCCGTCGTGGCAAACGTCAGCAGAGTGAGTGACAGGAAAAACAGGGTCAGCGTAAAAACAGACGCCAGGGTGTTGTGGTTGTGCTTGCGAGTAACCATGAGATCGTTCTCTCGAATGCCAGAGCGGTTGGTAAATCCTAAATACAAAAGTCTGCGGTTCACAGCGCCGGGCAACTTGCCCAAACGCCGCAACTGTTATTTTACGTACGTGTTGTCGGGGATTGCAAGCGATTGCCCCCCCCCCCAACAAAATCTTCAAAAATTATTGGAATCGGGCCGGAAATGATCCGCTTGTGAGAGTTTTGGCCAATACTGTTCAGCACAATTCATGATGTGACTTACGCACCGCCGTTAGACTTACGAGGACCCTGAAATCTCCTCTAAATTTACATTTGCACTTAGAACTTAGCACCAGCCTTTTGTAGGTGGCAGTGATGGCAGCTAATACAATCTAAACATCATCGGTATTTTGTGGAAACGTCCGCCGCGCAGCGGCGGACGTTTCTGGGACTTACCGAAGATCATTTAAGGCAACAGGTGGCTTGGCGGTCTTAGTGCTATCCGTGCCACCTACAAAAGGCTGATCTTAGCACTCTTCCAAACGACGTAGTGCTAAGTTCTAGATGCCAAGTGAAGGATTTTTTCGCTCCGTTGTCAGGATCCACGGCCGGCATTCGCCTAAGGAATTACTGTGCCGAACAGTATTGGGGATACCGCCCAACGACTATCCATTTTCTTGAATCTGAGAACAGAATGATCTACCAACTGGCTAAGGCTCGGCCCGGCTGGTGTCAACATCCTGAGAAAGCAAAATGTCCGTTGATAATCACATACCGCATCATCTAAATGCTTCAATGCGGGACAATCCCCCGGCAGCCAACCATGGAGTGGAGAAGCCTTTGCCCCACGAAACCCCAGTAGCGGACACCGCTACTGGGGTGTGAACGCACCCTTCAATACAAAATCAACGGCGCCGTTTTCGCCGGGCGAAAAACGCCACCAGACCTAGGACGGCCAACACCAAACTCGACGGCTCGGGGATGCTGCTGAATTGGATGTCGTCGAAAGCTAGATTAGTGACGGCTCCCTGTGTGATGTCTACCCTCACCACTACGTTCGTCCCAGTATAGTTCAGGCCGGCATACGTCTCCGTAACCCCTACGCCGATGGAGCCGCTGCGGATCGGCGTAAAGGAACCGCCATCGACAGAGACACTGACGGTGCCCTCCATGTCGGGCGCGCCAGCGCCGAACAGGAACCCTTCCAACCTCACAACGCCTGCCGAGGCGGTTAACGTGACGTCGTGGGGATTGCTGGTGAAGTACAAATAACCACTATCGTTGAGGCCGTAGTCCCCGGCATTGTCCCAAGTGCCCGCGCCACCATTGTCCACGGTGATATTTGGTGTGTCGCCGCCCGCAGCGCCGGTCGGTGGGGAGCCAGCGTCCGGGTGGGTGACGTTATCACCGTAGGATGGCAAATCGGTGTCCATGTTGCCTATTCTGCCGACCTCGTAGGTGAGCAGAGTCGCCCCCGCCGTCGTAACCCATGCGAAAGTCAGGCCGATTGCCACACACGTTGCGATTGTCTTGTACATCACACTTCCCCCTTTTCTTGAATTCTTGCGAGTGGGTTAGAACCATTTCACCAACACGCAAACCATTGAAGTTTTGCCACTCGGTAACAACCTCTTAGTTGTCTTTCCCCCCTGAATGGCACCAAAAAAAAACGCTACACCTCAATGCCGCTCTTGCGGCACAAAGGTCTAGCGTTTTAGGGTCCTCTCAGTTACGCTGCTCCGCCGGTTTCCCGGCGCGATCCTTTAATCAATGCTCAGTTAGTATTCGTAGGTTAGAAAATCCAAGGTTGGGTTAACAGTCGGTAACGTCACTTAGTGTACACGCCCAACAGGAGTCTGTAAGTACCTAAATCCAAGAACTTTTAAATATTCAGAAATAGTCGCAACCCATTGAGAGGAAAGGAGTTGCGCTAGCTACGAGGTAAATATTCGGGCCTGGTTCAAAAACGTCGCATTTAGGGTAACAAATTCGTACCGGTAGCGTGCTGGTCGGCCTCGGATCCTAAATTTGGGCACACCAGTTTGATCTACGCCGGTCGGATTGACGCTCATTTGCTCGAGAAAAGCTGGTAGCCGAGCATTTCGAGCCAATGCGCATGGCCGCTGCCGGTCAGAAGTTCGGCGGGGCTTTTGTTGACACGTTGGGGATGCTCACTACGTAAGAATCGGCGGTGGTTGAGGAAGAACTGCAAGAGTTGCAGGTAACCGGGCCCCAGATGTCGGCGTAAGAAAAAATAGCTGCGAAGCCGGCTGTTGAAGTTCTCGATGATGCTGCTGGCGCGTACCGTCTGCCGGGCCACGTCAGCGACCGCTTCGCCAAGGTGATAGAAGCGAGAGCCCAGTTGTTCCTGCAGCCGGGATTGCTCCTGCCAACGGCGCGAACGGCTCGGATCGAGTGCTTGCATTTGGAGAACCTGCCGCACGACTGTCGGCGAGACTTCGAACTCGTCGGCCACCGTCTGTGGGTCACGGTCGAGCTGGGCAGCGAAGGCGAGCAAATCGTTGCGTTGGTTGGTCAGTGCCGTGGCCAGTTTGCCGATGCGGTACGCGCAAAGCTTCTCGCGAGCGCGTAGCTCTTCGACGATGTAATCGTACAACACGCAGCGGTCGGAGAAAGAAGGCCCAGCCACGGCGAAGATGTCACCCTGAAGCCATCGGGACAATAGAGCGATGTCGTCGGCTAAGCAGATAGCCTGTTGCTCGGCCGAACGCACCCGGCTGATTTGTTGCGTCAGCTTGAGATCACAGCGCCCCTGCCGACGCTCGTGTTGGGCCTGTTTACGTTCAAGCTTGTCGCGAGCCGAAATAGCGTCGTAGGCGCGATTCTCCAGATAGACGACCAATTCGGTAACCATCTTGAGGCCGTGAAAGACATCGCCGCGACAGGGGACGTCGGGCAGAGCCAGTTTTTGGCCTTTGCGGATCCCCTGGCCGGCGTCGGCGATGATCGCATCGGGCGCAAAGCCGCTTTCCTGCAAATCGAACAAGTGAAGGCCCCAGGTTTCGCCGTCGCGTTGCTCGTCGAGGGAGAGTAGATAACAGTAGGTCGAATCGACGTCGACACCGGCTGACTATGCTGAAAGATCTCGTCGTGGGCGCCAATTCGCACTGCCGAAAGGTCTTGTTGCTCGTTGTGCTGGCGAGCATTGTCGATGGCCTCAGCGACGATGTTATGGACGCCGCCGACCGAGATATTCACTTGGAACAGATCACGCAGCAGTTCGACGACCCCACGCAGTGAACTGTGGAAAATAAGGAGCAACGCTAGCGCCAACTGCCGCAGCCAAGCCTTGGTGACTGGTAGATAGAAGAGTACCTTGTTGTCGGGTGCCGTTGGGCAGAAAGCTTCATCAAGGGCCTGCTTGGCCTTGGCGGACTGTGTATAGACGAACTTGCGGCTTACCTCATGTTGCTCCGCCAGCTTGCTGACCGACTGCTGTCTCGAAAGAGCGCCGCTGGCCAGTTCTTGCCGCTGGCCCGAATCTAACGCCTTGGCCGCACATTCAGCTAGCTCCGGCGAGTCGGTGGTGATAAGATGCGCGCTGTCTGTTTCCTCCATGAAACGGGGTGCTTGCTTCGTACAAAGAAAACATCCTTTTGGAGGAAACAGACTTTTTAGGCAGCGCCAATAGTTATTGCGATTTGCCCATTGCAAGCATGGTGTAGATGGGGGTCGAGCGACGTGAGATCCCAGGCGACGTGCCTCTAACCCGCCAGACTCTGGTCACCAAATCTCGCCCGGTTCAATTCTCGTCCGGCTGCAGTAACCAGCTGTCATGCGCGCACCAGCGGCGGGAATTTACGTGTTTGGTGGGCAAAGTGTTACCCTGATTTGAACCAGGCCGAAAAATCCGCTCGTCCCAGAAGACAGGTGACGAGTGACCTTCACCGGGCAGTTTTCGTTTCCAAGCGTAGTCCTCTTCGGTCCAGGTCGACGGAATGCTGATCTCAGCCACAATCCCCGACCCGTTGGGCCCACGAAATCGCGACCATTGCTCACCACGTGTTGCCGGGACGCTGAGCCAACAGAATCCAATCACAAGCAGGCAACGGGTTAACACGGTACCTGATCTCCAGGGGAAAACGGGCGATACGACAAGCGTGACCAGTGCATTGTTTTTCACGAATCTTAGGACTTGGAAAGAAATAACTTATTAAGTTTGTCCCCTCTCCCCCTGGGAGAGGGTAGGGTGAGGGACATGGAAAACAGATAAGTTTTTTCTTTCCAAGTCCTTAGCCACACTTCCTATCGCCTCGTGTGAGATTGCGAAATGGACAGCAACCACCGAGCAGTCTGCCCGCATCCCGCATCGTGCTTGACGTGTTACCCTGATTTGAACCAGGCCAAAATGTGAATCCCCATACTTGTGTATACGCGACAGGCTAGAAGCCTATCCACCGATTCAATTGACCGCGAAGTCAGAATGACACAATGCGTCGATTCGGTAAAGTGTTGCCGATCATTCAGCTTATCAAGCGATCGCCCACTCGTGTATCTTTCGTGCGCCTGTTCTACACGAACACGCTGAACGTTTGCAAGACGTAACCGTTCACGGCTTTCTTTAGGACCGGCCTGGGCTGCTCAAAATGCAGACGACGTTTTACGTTAGTTTTGTTACGTGATAGCGCGTCCTGTTTGTGCAAATTACGGCATGAACAGGACGTCGGCGAGAATGAAAGTTGGCCATTACTACCATGACTATGTTTCTTATCCGAGTTTTGTTCCGTGGTTTGACTCTTAGCGAGTTGCCGAATCGCTCCCTGCCAGTTTGGAGGCTTTGACACTTTCGATGTGTTCACTATTAACCGGCTCAATGGGTCGGTTGAGACCCCCACGGCACAAGGCCGCGGGGGTCTGCGCGACACTGTCGGCTTCGTCGAAAGTGAAAGCCTCCTTGCCTGGCAGGAGCGAAAAATGCGAGTAAACGAAAGGAACATTATACTATGGTTCGCTCACAATTTTCCGGCGATTTTCGACGCCAATAGGAAAAAACGTCACTTCAAAACTTACGCTTCGCGCTTGCAATTTGATTGCGACCTTAGGTCGCGACGTGACAGTTATTCCGAAGCCGATCCTTAGTGAAATGCGCAGCGTCTCTTTTTACGCTTCAGTCGGAGAGCGGCGTCGACTTGGCTCGCGAGTGTGCCAATCAACTGCTGTGACTCAAGAGCTATTGTCCAACGCAACCAAAGACGGCCTCGCTACACGAGGTAGGTACTCGATCGGCTGTTGACCGAATCGCCCGCGGAGAAATTGGTCAAACCAACGTATGACTAGGCCCGTGTGGCAGCATGCTTGACTTCGCCAGCCGAATATCGGCACAATGATGAAGTGGACAGCGCCACCTTGGTGGGAGTATAGCGGCGTAAATCAATGTGCAGTTTCCAACAAACGGTATGTTCATCCGTGAACAAGCGTTAGGCGTTGTTAAAAAATAACTTATACGTTTGTCCCCTCTCCCCGAGGGAGAGGGTAGGGTGAGGGGAAAAGAAAATGGATAAGTTATTTTTTAATGACGCCTTAGCACGAATCGCGGGGATGACCGCCGGATTAGCGGGTATTTGCCTTCTGGGTGGATGTCTTGGCGGCCCGAAACTCCAAACCCCCAAGTTTGATGCTCCGGCCGCCGCGACGGCAGCAATGCAGTTGCATGACGCGAACAAGGACGGGCAAATCGGCCGCTGGGAGCTAAAAGATTGCCCGGGGCTCCGCGAGGCGGTCCCTGACGCGGACACCAATGGTGATGGCGCTCTCTCCGAGGAGGAGATCATTGCCCGGATCGAGACCTATGCAGAGGTTCAACTGGCGCTGATTCCCTTCGAGTGCAGGTTCTTCGTAAACAAACGTCCCTTGAAGGGAGCCACTGTGAGGCTGGTTCCGTTGGAGTTTCTCGAGGGAATGATTCGACCCGCGGACGGAGTCACCGATGATTCGGGTCTGGTGGCGCCCGCAGTGGACGATCCCGTCGCAAAAGCGGAGGGTGTCACGGGGGTCAACGCTGGCTTTTACCGCATCAAGGTTTCCCTGGTCGACAGCGATGGTAAGGAAACTATTTCCGCCAAGTACAATTCAGAAACGACGCTGGGATGTGACGTTGGACACACATTCCATCGTGGTGTAACTCGGTTCGATCTTGCGAGTCGGTGAATTGCAGTACAGGATTGTCGACGAGTGTTGGCGATCAATAATGATCCAAGCGAATAGCATACGCCCTACTTTTCCACGGCAACTCCCGCTGCTAAAATAACTGAGTAGGACTCCAACACTGATGACAAGTAAACTTAGCTCATGAGCGTCGTCACAGCACCGTCGAGCGAACAGCAGTTTGTTTGGTACCATTTGTCATGGGACCAGTATGAAGATTTGCTGCGCGTATTTGGCGACCGTCGTTTGCGTCAATCTTCGAATACAGCCTTTCACGCATTTCCCTCATTGTTCGCAAGAGACGTCGCTCGTTTCCCCCCTCACCCTAAAATTGTTTTAACCCCATCGATTAACTTGCGAACACGGTCGCGAACGGAAACGTTGGATAAGCTAAATCGGCCAATGTACAATGTCGGTATACGGTTGTTACACGAAAGGCGGCATCATGGCCATCAACTCGAACCTGCAGATCGCGCGCAGTGATGACGGACACATCGTCCGGGTCAACGGTCGCGGCACGTTGGAAGAAAAAAAAAGCAACCCGACGCAACAACTACGAGGGCATCCCGATGTCGCAAAGCGAAGGGACATAGGGATCAGCTTGGATGGTGCTGTGGAACTCATCAGATCAGCCCTTGTGGCGACAGCAAACCAATCAAACGTCACCAGAGAGGCGTTTACGGCGACTTCCTATTTTGGTCGAGCCCGAAACGGCCCACGCATAAATTCTCCCCCATTTTGACGTCGACCGCTTCCGTGTCTAGCGTTTGTTGAGTTTTCTGCCATTTTTCATCGTTTCTTCAGCCGGCAATTGTCAGGCCAGTGCATCTCCAAACTCCACCCGATTTAGCTCGCCGCCGTGCTTCACTCGGGATTTGCGCCGAACAGCTTCCACCAAGATTCGGCGCCTTGCCTAAGCCGCTGTGGCAAGGAAATGACTGCGGGAGTCCCAATGCTGGGCCTTCTTTACATCGACTAGACAGAGGTAGGCTTCATGCACGAATGCTGTCGCCTTAAGCGTCTGACCAGGCTTTTGATGCCTGATCTTTGCGGCCGCCGATGTCCGCAGCTCTTCGTAGACCAGCGGCAGAAGCTGGTCGTCAGCGGAAGGGTCGAAAACTCCGACGCAGCTCGACTGGCCAGTTTTTCGTGCGGTCGGTGAAATCGACCGCGTAGGGTCAAATTACTCAGTCGATCGAAAAATGCTGGGAATTAAAGCGATTGAACGAGGCCCCGTGAATGAATCTCGGCCGAAGTCGGCCGCCGTACACCTTACCCAGGCAGAACAACCTGGTGGTGTCGTCGCAAAGCGAACTACCCGGCAGTGAAGGACGGTTGACTTGCATCCGGGCTGGCGCCATGGCGAAGACTCACTCTTCTCAAGCCCGCTGGCATACCCATGAATTTCGTTCTGCGACCCTGGCAGCTGTATTTTGTCATTCTTGCTGCTTGGATCAGTCGCCAGCAGCAAATTGTGATTGATTACCTACGGACCGAGAATCAGATCCTGAAAGAGACGCACGGTATGAAGCGGATTCTGCTTTCCGACGACCAGCGGCGTGATTGGCGGTCAAAGGCAAGATTCTGGGGCGGAAGATGCTTGAAGAAATCGGCACGCTGTTTGCGCCGAACACGATCCTGCGTTGGCATCGAATGTTAATCGCCAAAAAGTGGGATTAGAGCGAGCGCCGCAACTCGGTGGGTCGGCCACGTGTCGGGCAAGAGATCGTCGATCTTGTTCTGCGGTTTGCTCGGGAGCATCCCACTTGGGGATACAACCGCCTCCAAGGTGCCTTGGCCAATCTGGGCCACGAGATCTCCGATCAATCGGTCGGCAACATCCTCAAGGCTCACGGCATCGAGACCGCCCCTGAACGGAAACGGCAGACAACCTGGACGACGTTTCTTAAAGCCTATTGGGATGTGTTGGGTGCGATCGATTTCACCACGATTAAGGTTTGGACGAAAGGTGGGCTCGTCACTTTCTATCTCTTATTCGTCATGGAACTGAAGACTCGCCGTGTACACTTTGCTGGTTGCACTACGAGTCCCAACGAAACCTGAATGAAACAGATTGCGAGGAATCTAACCGATTGCGGGGATGGTTTTCTCAACGGCAAATGTTACCTGCTGATGGATCGCGACGGGAAGTTTTGTCCAGCGTTCCGCGATATCTTGAAACGCACGGATGTGGAGCCAGTAAGATTGCCGCCCAAGAGTCCAAACTTGAATTCACATCTCAAGAGATTTATGAGATCCATAAAAGACGAGGCTTTGCAAAGAATGATCGTTTTTGGTGAAAACTCGTTGAGACGGGCGACGAATGCTTTCTTGGAACATTACCATGGCGAACGTAATCATCAGGGTCTCGACAACAAGATCATCGAGCCGGGTGACGAAGTTGGCCAGAGCGGTGGCGGCATTGAGTGCCGCGAACGGTTGGGCGGTTTGCTGCAGTATTATTATCGAGAGGCAGCGTGACAACGACTCCATTATCGCGTGCAGCGTTGCCCTGCCAGTCTGCGCTGGGATGGGAATTCGGTGCAATTTCGTACCTTGCACGGCTGTATTTCGGTGATTTGTGTCGGCGCCGGCCCGATCTGAGCTTTTAGACTGGTACTAAAACCTGATTTCCAAAGACTTTCGTCGTCGTCTTAGTTTTTTGAATGTGCGGGTGTTCACTGGTAACCGGACAGAGCAGCACGATCTCGGCTCGTGATTTTTCAATACACTCGTCGACGTTGGTGTAGAGTCGGTCTTCGGGAATCTGGAACTGGGACGCTGCGTCCCGCATCCGTTCTGGCTGCTCATCGCAAAGAGCGACAATTTCTGCCTCCGGATGCTCGGCGGCCATCCGCAGGTTGTCTCCCATATGCAGATGGTCAAAATTGATCCCGGCGATTTTCCATGTCGTGACTGAATTCCCGTATCAATTTGCCAAAGGCCGATTGATCCTACCCGCTTGTCTAACTGGGTGACACCGGGCTCCGATTGCCGATCAATTTCATTGCAGGGTGCATAGCGGTTTGGTACAACAACATGAAGTGATTCAATGTGGGACACGGAATCCCCACTTGGCATAGTCTAAACTGGCGGTCACCGCGAGGCTGACGAAGTCGAGTTAGGTCTGAATGTTCCCCAAAACATTCTTAAGGCGCCCATCCGAGAGGCGCCAAAACGTTGATGTCGCTAACGACGTCCACAACGGCTGGGCGGCCCGCGGCGAGGGCTTTTTCGATGGCAGGTCCCACTTCGCCCGGCCGCTCGGCTCGGACTGCGAAGCACCCCATGGCTTCAGCGATTTTCGCAAAATTCATTTCCTGGAATCGCCACATTTCCAGGCCGCGCGTTTGCTCCGTTTCTCCGTAGGCGTCCGCGTACAGCTCCTTCTCCATGTTCAACGACCGATTGTTGTTGATGACGATGACCACGTTGATGCCATAACGTACCGCGGTTTCCATTTCCGACATGTGATAATAAAAACCACCGTCGCCACTGAAGCAGATTACCGGACGGTCCGGCGCCGCACACTTGGCTCCCATTGAGGCGGGAAACCCCCAACCCAACGAGCCCGCGGCGCGTATAGATGTTTGGCTTGGCGAGTTCAATTCTACATAACGCGCAGTCCAAATCCCCGCATGCCCCGTTTCTGACACGAGAATCGCGTCATCCGGCAACACCTGACTGAGTTCTTGACAGATTCGCTCAGGTCGCAATGGCGAATTTTCTGATTCAACCAACGGCCGGACCTCTGCTATCCAACTCTGTACCTGTTCTCGACAATCGGACAACCAGTCATCAGGCTTTCGCGCGCTGCAGGCCTCGATCAACTGCTGCAATACGGTCTTCGCATCGCCGCAAAGAGAGGCAACGTTTCGGTAATTGCGCCCGGCAGCGTCCGCTTCAATATCCAATTGAATAACGCTAGTCCCTGGCCGTGGAACCTGCCAGCTGTTGGTTACCTGGCTGCCGGTGGCACTTCCGATATAGAAAACGACATCGGCGCCGCAGACAATCTTGTTCGTACATTCACGCGAATAAAGCCCTACAACACCGATCGAAAGCGGATCGTTTTCGGGAATGGTTCCCTTGGCGTTCAGCGAAGTCGCCACAGGGATGGACAACTTCCGAGCCAACGCAACCACTTCGGCTTCCGCCCGCGATGAGGCCACGCCCCTTCCGGCGACAATAACCGGCCGCTCTGAGCGTTGAAGTAAATCGGCAACACGCGCGACATCGTGAAGGTTCGCCGGTGAACGAAAAGCGGGCACCTGGAAAAAGCGATCGTCGAATCCTCGAGCAACTTCAATCTCACCATCAATCGCCTGGCCAGTTGGTCCGGCGCATTCCAAATGCACCGGCCTGGGACAACCGCTGGTTGCCGCGCGAAATGCTTGCGGCAGCAAGTCGGCCAATCGCTCAGCCGAATCGACTTGAACATTGAACTTGGTGACAGGTTCATACATCGCAAAGTCATCAATCTCTTGATAGACACCCCGATATTTCCCCCGGGGCGATTTCCCGCCTGTGACCGCGATGACCGGTGACCGCGCCAAGTAGGCATCGCGCAAGCCGGCGGCCAGATTCGCCGAGCCGATCGTCTGTGCAAGACAGATCCCCGGCCTGCCGCTCACGCGGGCATAGCCATCCGCCATGTAAGCGGCTGATTTTTCAGAATGGGTCGTAACCGGCGTGATGCCTCGCTTTTCCAATGCCACCAATGATGGTGTGAAAACGACTGGCACAAAAAAAACGTGGCTAATACCCGCTGCTTGGACGCAGTCGGCAAAATACAGACTTCCCGTGGTATGGTGCATGATAACCTCATAAAGCGTGTTGGACCCATGGGTGATATCTGTAGGATCAGAGATTGCTAGGGGGGCTGTACTCTATAAAATAAGAGGGTTGCGCCTGGGGTTTGTTAAAGGCTCGTGGCAAAAGTCTTGTCACAAGGTTGTCGCCGCGAGCAACAGATTTCTTGACTCGCCGATTTCGAATGATGCACGTCGATTGGATTCATGTTGCGTTTGCCTACCACCTTCATAATCTGGCTCCTTTCGCTGTTCACCCCCTTTGCCGCAGACACGGGCGCGGGAAACGCGCATTGGGCATTTCAGCCAGTAATACGTCCCCGGCTACCGGACGTTATCGGGGAAGCTGGCAATCCGATTGATCGATTCGTGCGACAACAACTTGAGGCCCGGGGCATCGACCCATCCGGGGAAGCTGACCGAATCACGTTGCTGCGGCGCGTCACGTTGGATACGACTGGGTTGCCGCCAATCTCCGAGCAAGTCGCCTTGTTTCTCGCCGACACTCGTGACAACGCGTACGAACGATTGGTTGACCGGCTACTTGCATCACCTCAATTCGGAGAAAGGTGGGCCAGGCATTGGCTGGATGGCGCTCGGTACGCCGATAGCGAAGGATACGAATCGGACCTTTTCGCAGTGTGTGGAGATACCGGCAATACGTAATCAGTTCCATCAATCAAGACGTGCCATTTGATCAGTTCGCTGGAGACCTGCTGCCTGAGGCAACTGACGAGCAACAAATTGCCACGGCGTTTTGTCGCGGGAATATGGGAGCCAGCAATCACGAACCAACTCGTCTGGAAGGCGTTGTCGATCGAGTCAATACGGTAGGCACCGTCTTCATGGGATTGACGATTGGATGAGCCCAATGCCACTCGCACAAGTTTGACCCTGTTTCGCAACGCGAGTATTACCAGCTATTCGCATTCTTCAACACGTCCGAGGATCCTTCACCGCAGCTGGACACGGCCGAGGTATTGGCAGCGGATACCCAGCGCATTGCGTGGCAAGTTCGTCAACTAGACGAGCAAATGGCCGCAGCGACGAAACAGCTGGAAGGCTCTCTCGATCAGTGGCTAAGTCAGATGACCGACGCGGACATCGCTAAACTCCCGGAAGAAGTTCGTTCCCTGTGCAGGGTGCCGTTAGACGAGCAGAGTGACGAGCAGCGAACGGCCCTGCTGGACGCGTATGGAGATTCGAGGTCGGAGATTAAGAATCTCAAGACAACGGTTGCGGCGCACAAGAAACTCGCCGACTCGATCTTTTCGGTTCCGGTCATGAAAGAGATGGCCTCGCCGCGTGAAACGACTATCTTCATTCGTGGCGACTTTGAAAACAAAGGGCCAGCTGTCAGTTCCAACGTTCCCAAGGTATTTCCGCCGATCTCCGACGGCGGCCAGGCCAGCCGACTTGATTTCGCCCAGTGGCTGGTAAGCCGCCAGCACCCATTGACGTCGCGCGTGGCGGTGAATCGTATCTGGCAGCAGTATTTCGGCATCGGTATTGTCGAGACGGACAACGATTTCGGCACCCAGGCTTCCGTTCCCTCTCACCCGCAGTTGCTGGACTGGTTGGCCGCCGAGTTCATGGAGAGCGGCTGGCAGGTGAAACATGTGCATAGGCTGATTCCCACCTCAAGGACCTATCGCTAATCCTCGGATGATCGGCCGGAACTCAGGGAAACGGATTCTCGTAATCGATGGTTGGCGAGGCAAAACCGTTTGCGGCTCGAGGCGGAAGCGATTCGAGACCAGGCGCTGGCGGTTAGCCGTCGGTTGGACCGCCAAATCGGTGGGCCCAGTGTCTTTCCGTTTCAAGCGGACGGCGTGATGGAGGGTCGATCCGACAAGAGCCGGTGGATTGAGGACGAAACTTCCGCGGCCCAGCGTCGAGGACTGTATGTACATTTTTGGAGATTGACGCCGCATCCGTATCTAACGCTGTTTGATGCACCGGACGCGAATGCATCCTGCACGCGCCGGCAGAGATCGAACACGCCTGGCCTTCCCCCAAACTATGTACCAGCCTTAATGAGAGGATCTAGGGTTAAGGGACCGCTGCTGTTCTGGAGTGAGGGCGTAGCCCGAACGGGTGCGTTGGGCATGGTGAAGTGATTGGGGG
>Ga0310121_10001132_pt1 | contig 27998 bp, 20 predicted proteins | sample CB27_Tmax_986_MG_FD_203504 | JGI IMG/M metagenome (GOLD analysis project Ga0310121, IMG submission 203504) | Marine microbial communities from Western Arctic Ocean, Canada - CB27_Tmax_986 | ecosystem: Environmental > Aquatic > Marine > Oceanic | place: Canada: Western Arctic Ocean | collected... | reverse complement strand
GACGATACAGATCCCGCCACTCGTGAACTTCACCGGCGGCTCCTGATGGAAAAGAGCGGCGTCGAACGCCTTAAAATGGGGTGTGATATGTTCGACTCGGCAGTTGCGATCGCCCGGGCAAGTTTGAAGGGATGCGACGAGGCCGAGATCCGGGAAAAGCTGCTGGAGCGTTTGTATGGTGAGTATCCGCTCAGGCGTAGGAGTAATCCGGTCCGCACAGCGGACCCTACGGGGTGATTGTGGTGCTGGAACGAGGTTCCCTTCTCGTTCCCAATGAAAGAGGAATCCCTTCCCCTAGTTGCGGATACATTGGCGCCTGGGAATGGGGGATCAAATCCCCATCTATCGTGCCGAGAAAGAATTCACGGCACAGCAGTACGGATTCACGGCACAACGTGGATTACCGCTTTCGCGGGAATGACAAGATGGTGGCGGACCCTACGGGGTAACCGGGAGGCGTTCGACCTCTTCGAGTTGGCTTAGGATTATTCCATCGTCTTTGTATTTCTTGAGAACGAAATGGGTGGATGTGGATTGGATGTGTTCGAGTGTAGCCAGCTTTTCGAAGACAAAGTAGGAAACCTCCTGGACGCTGGTGCCCTCGACCTCGACTAAGAGATCATAAGCGCCCGACACGAGAGTCAGCGAGCGTACTTCGGGGAAGCGGTAGATGCGTTCGGCAATCTTATCAAATCCGACACCGCGCTGGGGTGTGACACGCACCTCGATGATGGTGGTCACCCGATCCCCGTCGAGTTTCTCAGGGGCGGTTACGGTTCGATAACCGAGGATTACCTGCTGTTCCTCCAACCGCTGGATGCATGCGTTCACCTCTTCAGTGTCTAATCCGAGCAGGGAGGCCATCCGCTCAACCGGCATCCGGGCGTTTTGCTCGAGTAACTCCAAGACCTGTTTCTCAAGCGGTTGCTTGCTTGTATTTTTCTTCTCTGTCATCTCATCATCTCACTTTCGAGAGTTGCCTGTGCCATTCCTTGCGAGTATTTTTTAAGGTGTGCCATTAAGACTGCGATGTCGGCGGGGGAGACGCCTTCGACTCGCGATGCCTGACCCAGGGTCATCGGCCGCACCTGATCCAATCGAATCTGGGCCTCGTTCCGCATTCCAATCATTCCGTGGTAATCGAAATCAGCTGGGATCGGGCTGGTTTCCATCCGGCTCTGTTCGGCAATCTGACGCTGCTGGCGTTCCAGGTATCCCCGGTATTTGACAGTCACCTCGACCTGCTCAACAACTCGACCGCTCACCTGATCGATTCCCTCATTGTAAGAAGATTCGTTCCGAAAACCATGCTCGATCCAATCCAGGTCATGGTAACTCACACCGCTACGTTCGAGAATCTCCGCCAGAGTCGAAGGTTTCTTAAACTCGCCTGGAGAAAGTGATTCGACCCGCTCACAGATAGCGGGCTGAGGAACAAGCCGAACCTGTTTTAGCCGGGCTAATTCTTGTTCGACTTCCGAAGAAACGCGCGCAACCGTTTCTGCAACAACTGGTGAAACCAACCCGATGGCCGCCGCGCGGGGGGTAAGCCGCAAGTCAGCGTTATCCTGGCGGAGGACAAGGCGATGCTCGGCGCGGCTGGTAAACATCCGATACGGTTCAGTTGCCCCGCGGGTGACCAGGTCGTCGATCAATACGCCGATATAGGCCTCATCACGGCCCAGGATGAACGGGGGCCGCTCCTGGATTCTAAGGGCGGCGTTGATACCGGCGATGATTCCCTGTCCCGCCGCTTCCTCATAACCGGAGGTCCCATTGATCTGCCCGGCGAGAAAGAGATTGGGTGTCGATTTAACGGCCAGTGTGGGCAGGAGTTGGGTTGGATCCACATAATCGTATTCGACCGCATAACCCGGGCGGACGATCTCCACTTCCTCGAGACCGGGAACGGTTCTGAGGAACTCCATCTGAACTTCGGCGGGGAGCGAAGTTGAGACACCGTTCGGATACACCTCGATCACATCCAGCCCGTCGGGTTCCAGGAAGATTTGGTGACGCGGCTTCTCGGAGAACCGTTTCACCTTGTCCTCAATCGAGGGGCAATAGCGGGGTCCCACGCCACTGATCTCTCCAGCATACATGGGCGAGCGATCAAAGTTGTTTCGGATCACTGAGTGAGTGCGGTCGTTGGTGTAAGTGATGTAGCAGGGGAGTCCTTCGGCGACGAGCGGCTCGATACCCTCGCTCCGCCAGTAAGAGAAACGGTAAGTTAAAGGCTCGCTTGGCTGGGGTTCCAAAACATCCCAACGGATTGTCTCACGGTGGAGGCGCGGCGGCGTCCCGGTCTTGAGCCGCCCCAGCCGCAGACCGAGCCTATCGAAGGACGAGGACAGTTCCTCCGAGGAAGCCTCGCCGGTCCGGCCACCAACACTCTTTCTTTCACCTTCGTGCATCAAGCCCTTCAGGAATGTGCCGGTGGTGACCACGCAAGCGCGACAAGCCAACTCCCGGCCATCCGCCAGTCGGATTGCGCCCACCCGGTAACCGGAGTCAGCTTGCGGATCTTTATCCAAGCAAAGTTCTGTGACCTCACCCTCTACCACGGTCAACCCTTCCTGGGCCCCCGCGACTTCCCCTGCAAACCGGGTGTATGCGGCGCGGTCCGCTTGAGCACGCGGGCTCTGGACGGCGGGTCCTTTCGAGCGGTTCAACATCCGAAAATGGATCATCGCCCGATCAATGACGACACCCATCGCGCCGCCGAGGGCATCGACCTCTCGGGCGAGCTGGCCCTTGGCGACTCCACCGATGGCCGGATTGCAGGACATCTGGGCGATCTTGGTCTTGTCGAAAGTAAACAGTCCCACGCTCGCACCCAGTCGGGCCGCGGCCAGGGCTGCCTCGAGGCCTGCATGGCCGGCGCCGATGACGGCAATATCGAAAGAATGTTGGGACATAGTTCATCCATTATGTCCGGATGAGTGTCTGGAAAATAGAGCGGTCTTGAATCCTGCTTCCACGCCTGCTTTGAAAGTTCTAATATGGGATGAACCAAATTCCAGGTTTGGTGGGAGAGGGAAAAGTGTATTCGATTATGACCAGGACACTGTTCGTTTCAGCGCTCTTATGGTTCGGCACTCCCTGCCTTGCGCATGATTTTTGGATGGAGCCATTGACGTTCCACCCCAAGGTGGGGGAAGTCGTATCGATCCGGCTCCTAGTGGGAGAGCATTTTTTCGGGGACCGAGTGGGGCGCTTTTCGGATCAGATCGAGCGATTCTCGGCGGTTGGGCCGGGGGGTGAGGTTGAAACAGTCGGGCATGAGGGGCACGATCCGGCCGGTCACTTTCGTATTGTCATTCCCGGTCTCTACACCCTGGTGTACAAGAGCAATCCCCAGGAGATCACTCTGGAAGCCAGGAAATTTGAAGCCTACCTGCGAATGGAAGGCCTGGAAGGAATATCGAAGCTGCGAGCGGAGAAGGGGGAGACCGACAAACCGGGGCGCGAGCAATTCGTGCGGTGCGCAAAGGCGTTGATTGCCGCGGGGGATGCAAGCCCGGAGGGATTTGACCGAAAAGTGTCGCTTCCCCTCGAGATCGTGCAAGAGAGTCCCCCAATCGAGATCGAACAAGGCAGGACAGGAAGATTCCGTTTGCTCTATGAGGGCGAACCTCTCGAAGGCGCGCTGGTGGTTGCACTCAACAAAAAGGTGAAGGAAGCCAGGCAGTCAAAGCGGTCCGATGAGGAGGGTCGTGTAACTTTTGAGACAGCTCACTCCGGAGTTTGGATGATTAAGAGTGCCCTGTAAGAAGGAGGATGTTGATTGGGAAAGTTATTGGGGGTCGTTTGTGTTCGAGGTTGGGGAGGGGGCTGTCGGTTCCGGGGAATGAGCTATTGCGGTAGACTAAATTTGCGGTAACCATACCCGATTGAAGGAATCGATCTTGGAGGCCAATTCATGAAAGTTGTCATCCAGTTTACTAAATCGGAAGAGCTCCGAGCGTTACCAATCATTCTAAGGGGTTCGCCCGGTACGATCTTGCCAAACGCCACGTATATCTTGGAAGAGAAAGTGGTCACTGAGCTGCGTGAGGCGGGAATCGAATTAACTGAGGTCAGTCGAGAGTCAAGCGCTCCAAGATTGGAGGGTGTCGGTTCCGGTGAAAGAATATGATTTGTTTGTCCCCCTTTTTCATAACGACGGGAGTCCAGTTCAGCCGGGAATTATCTGGCAATTATAAGAGGACCTTCTCGAACAGTTTGATGGGCTTACGTATTTTCCGCAACCGAATAAGGGCCTTTGGAAAATGGGGGGCGCGACGTATTACGATGAGATCGTAATATTCAGAGTCATCACTTCAAGGCCCGACGAAGCAAGACGATACCTATCGGATATGAAGGAACGATTGAAACGAGAATTGGCTCAAGAGGAGATTCTGATCGTTGAGCGTAAAATCGAAACTCTATAATGCTTGTTGAAGCAACAGTTCAGAACCTGAAAGACCTGTAAGAGGTGGAATTCAGGTGGCACCGGCCAACAGGGATGCAATGATGCGATTTCGGCAAAAACGCCTCGTTCCGTTTTTTTTGTGCTGTTCACCATCCCGACGCTATTTCTCATCCCGGATTACGCGAATGCGGACCACCTTTCTGTCTCGCGTTACGGCCTACGGGGGGAAGGTTCGGTCACGAGTCCTCACTCGGTTCCCGATCTGTCGGTGAATAACGAGTTCACGGTGGAGATGTGGGTTTTGCATGGGGGATCCGAGACAACCACTGTTATGGATTCGGACAACGTCAAAATCGAACTGTTTGTGGAAAGTGCTTTTTCGTTTGCCAACCTCGATAAATTTATTATTAATGTGACAGTGGCCGCCGTTCGATTCTCGATCCAGACAACAGACGGTTGGAAAGAGCTGAGGTCGCACGGGTTTCGAGTTAATTACGGCATCTGGTCCCATGTGGCTGTTACGTGGGACGGTGAGGAAATGGCAATCCTTGTGGATGGCATTGTTACCGCGACCGACACCCATACTGGGGAACTTCTGCCCACCAACTACTTGAGGATGGGTTTCCGGCGCCACGTGGGTATCCTGGATGAAGTCAGGATGTGGAACATCGTACGATCAGGGGGGGATATTGTTTCATCGAGCTCGGTTCCAATTAGCGCACAAGAGGCTGGTATGGTCGCCTACTGGCGATTCGATGAAGGGAGTGGAGCGTCGGCCACTGAGGCGGGTTTTAGACATAGGTTGGCACTGAGCGAAGACGCTTGGTTCGAGAGCAATATTCCTGATTTCCACTCGGCGATCAGTACCATTACCCGGATGCACCTTAATTCCACTGTCTACCACTGTTCAGATGAAATTCAAGTTGAGGTTTCAGACTTGGATCTGGCTGAAGTTGAGGAAATATCTGTTAATTTCAATACCAGGAGCGGAGGTGATTCAGCACGCCTCGATCTGGCCAGAGATTCGATTATCCCTGGGCTCTTTAGGGGATCCATGCCGACCAGTAGTGAGGACGTGGACAACCGAGACGGGATCCTCCAGGTTGTTGACGGGGAGACTTTCACTGCGAAATACACACCGAGCGCCCAAACGCCATTAAATCTTGGATCTGTCGAAGCTTCCGCGTTGATCGACTGTTCGGAACCGGACGGGATCGTTTTCGTGTCTCATGATGCAGAAGGCACGGGAAATGGGAGTAGTTGGGAGAATGCCTTCACCTCTATCAATGAAGCCATTCAGGGCGCAACGCCTGACGCCGAGATATGGGTAAAATCAGATATCTATCTGGAGGCAATATTGCTGGACAAACCTGTGAATCTGTATGGTGGCTTTGCTGGTACGGAGAATCCCAATGAAAAGGGATTACGAGATTGGGTGGAACTTCCGACTACAATCGAAGCCCTCTGGATGAACCAACCAGGTGTAAGGGCTTCAAGTGGGGGAATTCTGGATGGATTCAGAATTACCAACGCGAGAGTGTACGGCGCAGGTGGAGGAATAGTTTGCGATCCTGGAGCTTCCCCCACAATCCGGCACTGCAAGATTTTTGAGAATGCGTCGGCCGGACTGTACTGCTTTATCGATACATGCCCCGGTGGAACGGGAGGCGGAATCTTGATGTATGACGCCTCACCCACCTTTGAACATTGCATCATCTCCGACAATTTCGCCGGGGAAGTGGGAGGTGGAGTCTCGTGTTATCAGAATTCTTCGCCGACCTTTGTGAACTGCTTGTTCTACCGTAACAGTGGAATATCGTTCAGCTTTGGAAGCGCCATCCTTTCTTCTAATTCATCGCCAAGTTTTCACTCATGTACATTCGCGAACAATTCTGGAAGAGGCTTCTATGTCATCGGAGTCTTCTCTATTGAAATAGTGAGTTCCATCATTTGGGAGCACGAACCAATAAAAGTCCCCCCGGATCCGGGGGGTCCCGAACCGATGGTGCTGGACGTTACCTACAGTAATATCAAGGATGGTTTTCCGGGTGTCGGAAACATTGACAGTGAACCACTTTTCAGGGGGGAAAGATTTGGGGATTTGCGCCTTCAGCCGAATTCGCCGTGCATCGATACCGGTGCATCTGCTTCGGCCATCGATCTGGATGGGGTCATGCGTCCGGTCGATATCCCTGGTATAGGACCTGACGGAACGGGTAATCCACATGACATGGGGGCTTACGAATATCCTCTCGCTGGCTACCCGACATACACACCCACGAGTAGCCCGACTGTGACTGCGACTCCTACGGTTACACCAACATTCACGCCTACACATACTAAAACCCAAGCCCCGCACACACATTGCCTAACCGACTTCACCATCACCTGTAATGAAACCGACTTTACCAGCAATCCGTTCCTGAACAGCGAACCCTTTTCGTTACGCCTGTTCGAGGAGATCGAAACACTTACCGGATGTGAAGTGGTGAGTTGTCCAACGTCCGAGGCAATTGTCGAGTGTTCGATTGATTGCGCGGAGCAGGGAGAGTTTACAACTTGTTTTGGGTTTCTTCAGAATCTCCAAAGCACGATAGACGCTTGCATCTCGGCTAACACCAGCTTGTCGTTCTTCTCATCTGACCTTTTAGGAAGCAACCGGCTTTCCATTAGCGTGGGGACACCATCCGACTGCCGGTGGTGCATCTGTAGCCAGGAACTCGGTCTTCCTTGCGGTGCCGGGCAAGGTCTGCCTCTCGGGCCGTGTGCGATTAGCAACTTGTGTGATGGAGTGACGGGGAATGAGTTTGATCCGGCTGTCGATGGGATTTCGATTGGCAGCGTTACAACACTATATCCAACTCCGACCCCCATCCCCGGCCTCTTGTTTGACAGGAACATGGATGGCGGAGTCGATGCTCTGGACTTAATCACTGTGATTGAGGAGGAGATGGATGCTCCTTCCTCGGGAGTGAATACTTTTATCCACTTCTCCCTCTTCTGGACCCGCGAAGAATAAGATCGTCAGCGCACCATCTAACACAGCCACATTGTCCCTTTAAGAAAATCCCACCCCGAAATCTGAGCAAAATACTCCCATTCGAGGGGATCTTTTCCCACTACCGAGAGAATTTTCTCTCCTAATTTCCAGAGGAAATCCATGGAAATGCCTCAGAAATTAACGAATCATAACGTTACAAAACACTTGTTATTGATATTGGCCTTATAGTTGCTTTACATGGCATCAGATGCCCGCTCCGAATGTCGTGATGGCGTCTGAGCAAAGTCGATCTTCATATCCAAGGAAGGAGAGCCGCCATGATAACTGCAAATGAGGATGATAGACGTTTTAGGTATGGCGACGCTGTGAAGGTCAGAGCCGGGTTTCTGCGCAAGCCCTGGGAGTGGATCGGATCGGTCCAGATGATCTCCGGGAATAAGGTCGCGGTGACCTGGCGTATGATTCTACCCGGCAACAGTGGCGCCCGTCCGATCACCTACAGGACACGTGACGAGCTCGAGCTGGTGAAAACCGCCGCTTGAGAGAACTAACCCCCTAGAAGGGATGTGGGATACGCTCCCCACGATCCCACTGCTCGCGCAGGAGGTCCCCCCTCGCCGGGGCCGGCGCTGCGCAATCTCCCCTATACACCGAAATTACTCCCTCACGGTCGTGGCTCTGATTTGGTCTCCGTAGCTAAATTTGCAAAAATTCAGGTCGTATAGCTGATAGTCCGAATTTTTGGTCGTATCGGCGGTAGTCTGAATTCTTGGTCGTATCGGCGATAATCTGAATTCTTGCAAATTCAGCTACACACATTTCAGAGCCCTAGTCCCACCCAACATCCATTGGTACAGTTGCCTTGGGAACGGGGGGAGTTCATGCCATTTGAGTGGTTTGTCGCCAGGCGCTATCTGAAGGGAACGCATCGTGGCCGAGTCCGGCTTTCCACAGCCGGTGTAACCATCGGTGTTGCTGTGCTGGTGGTGGTCATTTCGGTCATGAACGGTTTCGAGCGGGATTTCCTCCACAAGATGCTGGGTGCCTTTGGACCGTTGCGGCTGCTCCAAACCGACCAGTACGGGCAGTTGGTCAGTATAGCCGATTACGAAGATTGGATTCGCCGCTTCGAGCGCGTCGAGGGAGTCATTGGGGTTTCTCCAAACATTGAACAGGGTGTGATGATCGTTGCGAAAGGCGGGGGAACGGGCCAACAACGCGCCCAGTTCGTCATGTCCAGAGGAATTGAACCCGCTTACGAGCAGAGTGTCAGCGACATCATCGACATCGAGGGAGGCCTCCCTGGAGATTGGGCGCTGCTTGCAGCGCGGGACGAGGCCGAGGCCGCCTCCCAACCGGATTCCTTTGATCCGTTCGATCTCCCGATTGAACTCCCAGCCGTTTTCATCGGAGTCGAGTTGGCGAAGGAACTTTACGATTTGCCTCCCCAGGCAAAATGGGATGGACCGGAGAGTTACCTGGGGAAACGACTCCACGATGACGTGATCGGTCAGAGCATCAGTCTGGTAGCACCACGATTCACACGCGACCCTTCGGGAGAACAGATGTTCCGAATGGAGGCGGAAATCAAAGGAATCTTTAAGACAGGGTTCTATGAATTCGACAAGGGCAATATCGTAACCTCGCTTGAGACGGCCAGGCTTCTAGTTGGGATGGAACCGAAGACGGTGCAAAGCCTGGTGTTCAACATCGAAGATCCCTCCCCCGCGGCGACCTACGCCTTGGCCGAAAGACTTGTTAATGATGCAGCTGATAATTACGGTGTAAACTTTGTCGCCAACCCGTGGATGAGGCTGAACCCAGTATTACTTGAAGCGGTGAAGATTGAAAAAGTTGTCATGTCAGCGATCCTGACGCTTCTTCTCCTGGTGGCGGCCTTTGGAATTGCAAGCACTTTGATTATGACAGTGCTCGAAAAAACTCGTGAGATTGGAACCTTAATGGCCATGGGATCACGTCGCTGGTCAATCATGGCTATCTTTGTCATCAACGGCCTGCTTGTCGGTCTGTACGGGACAGGCTTCGGCGTCCTTTTAGGAGTTGGGATCTGTGTGACAATTGATTACCTGCAGATCAATCTTCCCGGTGGGGGCGGCGTCTATATTTTGGATGTTCTTCCGGTAGAGATTCGGTGGTGGCAGGTGGCCTGCATCGCCGTATTCTCGTTGATGGCGGCGACACTTGCGGGAGTTATTCCTGCGCGCAGGGCAGCTTCTCTCCATCCGGTTGAGGCATTGGGACACGAATGAGAATCCTTTTTGTTGGCGACATATTTGGGAAACCGGGCCGGAAGATCCTCTCCCAACACCTGGAGTGGTTGCGTGAGGAGCTGCGCGCGGATGTTTGCATTGCCAACGCGGAAAACTCAGCGGCAGGAAAAGGTCTGACCCCGAAGATCGCCGACGAACTTTTCCGTTGCGGTGTGGACCTGATGACCATGGGTAATCACATCTACGATAACAAAGAGATTTTCAATCTGTTCGAGCGCGGTGAAGACCGTGTCGTCCGGCCGCTCAACTACCCCGAGGGTTCCCCCGGAGCGGCCTCGGCAACTTTTACTGCGAATGGCGCCCAGGTAACGGTTGTCCAGTTGATGGGACGTGTTTTTATGACCCCCGTCGATTCCCCTTTTGACGCGGTTGATGAATTCCTGGAGGATTGTCCACAAGGGGCACTGATCGTGGACATCCACGGTGAAGCCACTTCGGAGAAGCAGGCGATGGCCTGGCATTTGGACGGGCGGGTCACAGCGGTGATCGGCACACACACTCATGTCCAATCAGCCGACGAACGCATTCTGCCAGGTGGCACCGCGGCGATCACGGATGTGGGAATGACCGGCCCCCACGACGGCATTATCGGAGGCGACACCAATCAGATGATGAGGCGTTTTCTGACTCGGATGCCGGCGCATCTGGAGGTTGCAAAGGACCGCCCGATGATCCACGCGCTTCTCATTGAGACGGATGACTCTGGAAGGCTTGCATCAAAAGTGGAAAGATACAGCCTCGCGGAAAAAGATCTGAACCGCGGGGCTTTGGAATAGGTTCTGAGGTGTCCTAATGGAGAATAGTCTGACTCGCAGAGAATTTGTTCACAAAACCGCCCTTGGCGCCGCCGCGGTCACCGCTTCGGTGGTGGGCGCGCCCAGTATCGGGGTGGCCGGTGCCAATGGCCGGATCAACATTGGAATCATCGGTCTTGGCGTGATCGGGAATGCGCACCGTAAGGAACTTCTGAAGATCAAGGGTGAGGACAACTGTTCCTTGGTGGCTGTCTGCGACATCTACACAAGCCGGATGAGCGAGTACGCCGAAGCGGTCCGTGAAGGGTTTGGGGAGGCTCCGAGGCAGTACCACGATTATCGGGAGATGCTAGCGAATCCAGATATTGACAAGATTATCATCGCAACCCCGGAGCACTGGCATGAGAAAATGCTCATAGCCGCAGTAAAAGCCAGAAAACATGTGTACTGCGAAAAGCCGATGACACACAATTCAGTAGAGGCGTTGCGGGTTCTCAAGGCGATTGAAAACTCAGACTCCATTGTGCAGATCGGTGTTCAAGGTATGTCAGATAATTCTTATCAGGCGGCACAAGATGTGATCAAGCAGGGAATGCTAGGTCAGGTGGTTCAGGCCCAAATCGATTATGTTCGAAGGTACTCCGAAGAGCGTGGGTTGTTCAGACAGCCTGAAACCGAACCTGATGCACCAAAGCCGGAAGATCTGGATTGGGAAGCGTTCCTTGGACCGGCATGGAAGAGACCCTGGGACCCTCGCCGATACCACCACTGGCGGAATTACTGGGATTACTCTGGAGGTATCGCGACCGATCTCTTCGTCCATCGCATAACACGTATCATCAAGGCCTGTGACCTCAAGGAACCGGTTCGTGGGGTGGGGATGGGCGGAATTTGGAAATGGGATGATGGCCGGGATATTCCGGACAACTTCGAGATGGTTTTAGAATATCCCGGAGGGCCGACAGTGTATTGCCTTGGCACGATGGCAAACAATTTCGGGGTTGACCATTGCATTCGCGGGTATAAGGCAACGCTGGTGTTTGATGAGGATGGCTTCAAGGTCTACAAACAGCACAAGAAATCTGAGAACAGCTATTCTGATGTGATTTACGAACACAAAAAGATTGGGGGCGAAGACCAGGATCTGCACCACAAGAATCACCACACGGCTATGCGGGCAGGAGACCCAAGCCTACTGAACTGCCCACCCGAGCTTGGGTATTACGGTGTCGTGGCGGTTGACCTGGCTAACGAAAGTTACAAGCGGAAGAGATATATGAAGTGGTCGAAGCAGCTTGGCCGGGTTGTCCCAGCGTAGGGTGTGTGGGAATGAGTGGTGCGTTAACAACGGGGAAGGATGTTGTGCGTCGAACCGGAGGCTGAACGCTCCCGTTGTTAACACACCCTACCGCTTGATCTTACGGACTTGTTTTTTCTTGGCAATTCGTTTCGGTTTGGTGGTAAGCGCTGATTGTTCTGATCGGATGGCCGCCTGAGCGGCCGCGAACCGCGCGATGGGAACGCGGAAAGGAGAGCAACTCACATAATCGAGCCCGGTCCTGTGGAAAAAATCGACAGAATCGGGATCGCCCCCATGCTCCCCGCAAATCCCAATCTTGAGACCGGGCTGTGTTGATCGGCCCCGCTCGACCCCCATCTGAACAAGCTCGCCAACACCCAGTTCGTCAATCGACTGGAACGGGTCGTTCTGATAGATCTTCTTCTGAAGGTATTCAGGGAGAAAGCTGCCAATATCGTCCCTTGAAAACCCAAGGGTGGTCTGAGTTAAGTCATTGGTGCCAAAAGAGAGGAATTCAGCGTGTTCGGCAATGGAGCCGGCACGAATGGCGGCACGGGGGAGCTCAATCATGGTACCCACCAGGTACTTGAACCGCACACCCGTTTCCTTCTGAACAGTTTTCGCCACGCTTCTTATGATGGCCTCCTGGTGGAGGAACTCCTGCTGGGTGCTCACCAGCGGGATCATGATCTCCGGCAATACTTTTTTGCCCTTCTTAACCAGAGACGCGGTCGCTTGAAATATCGCCCGTGCCTGCATTTCCGTAACCATCGGATAGGTAACTCCCAAACGGCACCCCCGATGCCCAAGCATCGGATTAAACTCGTGCAGCTGCGAAAGTCGGCTTCTGACTTCGGCTTCAGTCATTCCCATCTCGCGGGCTATCTCGGCAACCTGGTCACCGCCATGAGGCATAAACTCATGCAGCGGCGGATCAAGCAACCGGATGGTCACGGGCAGTCCTTCCATTACCTTGAGCAGGCCCTCAAAGTCCTTCCGCTGGTAAGGAAGGAGTTTCATCACCGCATGACGCCGTGTCTCATCCTCCTTCGCCAGAATAAGTTCGCGCATGGCGCGGATTCGTTCGGGATCGAAAAACATGTGCTCCGTGCGACACAGGCCAATACCTTCGGCGCCGAAACGGCGAGCTATGGCAGCGTCCTCGGGCGTTTCGGCATTGGCGCGGACCTTAAGACGCCTAGTCTGGTCAGCCCACTTCATCAGTTTCTTGTAGTGCTTGTCCTTGTCCAGGTTGGGAGTAACCAGGCCAATGTTCTTGTCGTAAACGTTTCCTTTGGTCCCGTTCAGGGTAAACCAATCACCTTCATGGTAGACGACGCCTCCCGCGGTGACGCTATTGCTTTCTAAATTGATATCGAGGGAAGCACAGCCAACGATGCAGCATTTACCCCAGCCCCGCGCCACGAGCGCGGCATGTGAAGTCATCCCCCCTTTCGCGGTGAGTATCCCCTCTGCGACATGCATCCCGTGGACATCCTCGGGAGAGGTTTCGTTACGAACCAAGATGATGTGTTTTCCCGCTTGGGCCAGTTCGGCAGCCCGGTCCGCGGTTAACACAATTTCACCGGAGGCGCCACCTGGCCCGGCCGGAAGGCCGCGAGCGATCACACGAGCGGTTTTTTCCTCGACAGGATCCAGAGTGGGGTGAAGCAGCTCGTCCAATTGCTCTGGTCGGATGCGGAGAAGTGCGGTCGTGCGATCAATCGAGCGTGAATCAACCATCTCAACAGCCATTCTGACAGCCGCCGGTCCGGTCCGTTTCCCAACTCGGGTTTGAAGCATCCACAATTTGCCGCGTTCGATGGTGAACTCAATGTCCTGCATGTCTTTGTAGTGTTTTTCGAGCCGGAGTCGGATGTTGTTCAGTTGTTTGTAGACTGCGGGATACCGAGCTTCAAGCGTTTTCATTCTCCGGTTAGCCTGATTCTTGGAATCGTTGTTAATCGGGCTGGGAGTACGAATACCCGCGACCACATCCTCACCCTGCGCGTTTACCAGGTATTCACCATAGAATATATTGGCACCGGTTGCCGGATTACGTGTAAAGGCCACACCGGTCGAGCAATCATCCCCCAAATTCCCAAATACCATCGCTTGAACATTGCAGGCGGTGCCCCAGTCATCGGGAATCTTCTCGATTCTTCGGTACTCGACCGCCCGACGGCCGTTCCAAGACGAGAAAACCGCCCCGACGCCTCCACTCAGCTGTTTTGCCGCGTCATCGGGAAATTTCTTCCCAAGGGTTTTGAGAATTCTGACTTTGAAGGTTTGGGTTAGTTCCTGGAGGTCCTGGGCGGAAAGGGCGGTGTCTTCTGTTACGCCTCGTTCCTGCTTCTTTTCCTCTAAGATGCGTTCGAGCTGTTCGCGGATCCCCTGACCTTCGGGCCGCTCGATTCCAGCGGCCTTTTCCATCACGACATCCGCATACATCATGATAAGCCGTCGGTACGAGTCGTAGGCAAACCGCTCATCTCCCGACTCATCAATGAGCCCAGGAAGTGTTTCTTCAGTCAGTCCAATGTTCAGGACGGTATCCATCATCCCGGGCATTGACTTGCGCGCTCCGGAGCGGACGGACACCAGGAGGGGTTTGGTCCGCGATCCGAACTTCCGGCCCATAATCTTTTCAACATGGCTCATGGCCTTGTCGATCTGACTTTGGAGCAGTTTCGGGTATTTCCTGCCGTGACTGGAGTAGTGAGTGCAGGCCTCTGTGGAAATTGTGAAACCCGGCGGCACGGGGACGCCAAGCCCACTCATCTCGGCGAGATTGGCCCCCTTCCCGCCCAGGAGGGTGCCCATAGTCCCGTCGCCATCGGCCTTTCCGTTGCCGAATTTGTACACATACATCATAGCCATAGCGTTACCCCTTAGTAGCCAATCGAGTAGGTTGGAACAGTACTGCGCCTATAAGAACCGGCCTGAACCGTGGTGGCCTCAGCGTCTTCCGCCACCCCGGTCTCTTCCACCTCGATCCCGACCGCCGCGATCTCCGCCTCCACGGTCGCGACCACCACCTTTGTCACCTCCGCGCACTCCTTGACGCTGGATCTTGTCCATGGCCTCTGTGGTGTCCTCGCCGGCTATTTCCAGGTCAGCAAGATGTTTGCTCAGGTTAACACGCCCCATGTCGTCCACCTCAACAACCTTGACATGGATGGTGTCGCCAACCTGAACGACATCTTCAACGGTTTCGACGCGTTGCCCGGCGAGCTGCGAGATGTGGACAAGCCCTTCCTTGCCGGGTAGCACCTCGACGAAAGCCCCGAAGGTCATCAGACGGACCACCCTGCCTTCGTAGACACGCCCGACTTCAACATCACTGGTCAAGGTTTCGATCATCTCCCTGGCCTTTATGAGCGCATCTCCGTCCGGGCTGGCAATCACCACACGGCCTGTGTCATCAACATCAATTTTCGCGCCTGTTTCGGTAATGATATTCCGAATCGTCTTCCCACCCGGTCCGATCACATCGCGAATCTTTTCCACGTCGATTTGAATCGTTTCGATACGAGGAGCGTGGGGTTTGAGCTCCGAGCGTGGTTCAGCGAGAGCTTCAGCCATCTTGCCCAAAATGTGCAACCGTCCTTCACGGGCTTGAGCGAGCGCCTGGGCCATGATCTCTTTGGTAATCCCTGCCACCTTGATATCCATTTGAAGCGCTGTGATCCCGTCTTTGGTGCCGGTCACCTTGAAATCCATATCTCCCAAATGGTCTTCAAGCCCGAGGATGTCGGAAAGAACAGCGTGTTTCCCACCGTCCATGACTAGTCCCATGGCGATTCCCGCCACCGGTTCGGAAATGGGAACACCCGCATCCATCATGGAGAGGCAACAGGAACAAACGGAAGCCATCGAGGAGGAACCGTTGGATTCGAGAATTTCCGAAACAAGTCGGATCGTGTAAGGAAAATCATCCTTACTGGGCATGACCGGCGCCAGGGCGCGTTCCGCTAAAATTCCGTGCCCGATCTCCCTTCTGCCGGGACCTCGGATCGGTTTTGTTTCGCCGGTGCAGAAGGGTGGAAAATTGTAATGCAGGTAGTAATTGCGCTTGTGTTCCGGTTGGAGATTATCGACAACCTGTTCATCAGAGCTCGTCCCGAGGGTTGTTGTGCCAAGGGATTGGGTTTCGCCGCGGGTGAACAGGGCTGACCCGTGGGCTCGCGGGATAAGCCCCACATCGGACGAGATGGGGCGGATATCGGAGGTTCCTCGCCCATCAGCGCGGAGCCCTTCTTCCAGGACCATCCTTCTCATCTCGTCGCCTTCGAGATCGTGGAAAATTTCCTTCAATTCTTTGAGGATGTTTTTATATTCGGGGTCATCCTCCGCGGGAAGGAGTCCCGCGGCTGCTTCCTTAAACACCTTGGCGAGCCCTTCCGACCTCTCTGATTTACCTTTAACCAGGATCGCATCCCGAAGGCTGCTCGAAGCGCCGGCCCGAAGGGTATTTATGGCTTCTGTGTTTTCTTCAACCGAAGCGACAACCATTTTCGGTCTGTTCACCTGGGCGCGAAGTTCAGCGATCATCTCGGCAATCTCGCCCACGGCGCGGTGGCCAGCCTCTAAAGCGCCGATCATCTCTTCCTCAGTTAAAATCTGTGATCCGCTTTCGACCATCATGACCGCATCCTTGGTTCCGGCAATGGTCAGGTTGAGACGCGAGCTTTTGAGCTCCTCGAAGGTGGGGTTGATGATGTAATCGCTTCCAATCATGCCTACGCGGACAGCGCCGACATTATCCTCGAACGGAATGTCTGATACCGCAAGTGAGGCAAACGCGGCGTTCATCCCAACAACATCCGGATCGTTGTTTTCGTCCGCCGAGAAAACGGTCAGCTGGACCTGGGTGTCATTTTGGAATGCTTTGGGAAAGAGGGGACGGATGGGCCTGTCGATCAGGCGGCAGGTAATGGTTTCTTTGTCAGTGGGTCTGGCTTCCCGTTTGAAAAAGCCGCCGGGAATCTTCCCGGCCGAGTAATATTTCTCCCGGTAGTCAACAGTTAAAGGAAAGAAATCGATTCCTTCTCTTCCTTTCGAATCCATAGTTGCGGCACCAAGCACCATTGTGTCGCCATACCTGGTCAGGACTGCGCCATTTGCTTGTTTGGCCATCACACCGGTCTCGAAGACCAGCTTGCGGCCAGCTATTTCACGTTCTACTGAATGTTTCATACGTATCTCCCATAGAGGGATAAGTTCAAGTGGAGAGGAAGATCGGTAGGCCTAAAAGGGGGTGGCGGTTTCGCCGGGCCCGTGGGCCGGAATTAAGGTCGTAGGACACTCACCGTTCATCTCCCCACCAGACCTGCGGGTGATGCGATGGACGGTACTTGTCCTACTTCTTTCGTTCCCCTATCTCTCTCTCGATTCCCGCCAAGCGGGAATTGTCCAGCCGATGTCTTTCGGCTATGGGCTGGATGTTGAGGGATCGATCCTTTGTTCCGATCCCTGGTTCATTTCTTGTTCTATTTTCTCTCGGCGGATCGGTTACCGCCGGAGACCTAGTTTTTCTGTCAGGCTACGATAGCGGGTCACATTTTTTTTCCGCAGGTAATCAAGCAACCGTCGCCGTTTCCCGACAAGCATCAGAAGACCCCGCCTGGAGTGGTGGTCCTTCTTGTGAGTCTTAAAATGATCGGTCAGGTTTTTGATACGTTCTGTCAAAATCGCGACCTGGACCTCTGGAGACCCAGTGTCCTTATCATGGAAACGGTGCTCGGTAATGAGTTCCCCTTTACGGTCCATTGTAATGCTCAACGCCTCTCACCTCCCTTCCTGTATTTGTGTTGCGTTGCGATAGGATAGCAGAAAAGAATCCGAACCAACAGTTGGATATCATCCCAGAAATGGCACTTTCGTCAAGGCCCGGCAAAGAATGGTCTGGCAATACCCATTCCGGAACCTTACCCTATATTATTGTGAATATCTGCCATTTTACCTCGACCTTCTTTCCCCGAATCGGTGGGGTCGAGATCGTGGTCTCGAATCTGGCCCGCCAACAGACAGAGTTGGGCCATCGGGTCATGGTCCTGACACCCAGGATCCGAGGAACCGACAACCATGTGGAATTACCCTACCGAGTGGCCCACTACTCCCGCCCATCCTCGAAGAGGTACCTAACACGCCAGGTTCTGTTCCGGCTGCTTTGGGAGCATTTCAGGATGCCATTTGATGTGTTGCACTGCCACTCGGCGTACCCGCATGGGTATGTGGCTTCGACATTCTCACAGCTCACCGGGGTTCCTGTGGTTATTACACCGCACGGCCCGACGGATATTCTCCGCGATGAACAGATCCGAAAGAACCCTAAACTCCTGAAACGATTAGCCAAGGGACTCAGAACGGCGACAAGTATTACCGCTATCAGCCAACATATCGACACGGAGATCATGAGTGTTGGGGGTATCGGACGGGACAAGGTCTTTGTGATCCCGAACGGGGTGACTTTAGCCGATTTCGAGGGTGTGGAGCCCTACCGGCACAAATGCCCCTATATCTTCGCGATGGGTCGGATGGTTCCCCAGAAGGGATTTGACCTTTTGATCCATGCGTTTGCGAGAGTTATCGAAAAGACCGAAAATTTGAACCTCCTGCTGGCTGGGGAGGGGGTCCACCGACAGGATTACGAGCGGTTGGCAAAAGAACTGGGGCTGGGCGGACGGGTGGAATTCCTCGGCTTGGTGCAGGGCAGGCAAAAGGTCGCGTTTATGGAGGGAGCGGAGTTTTTCGTCTGCCCGTCCCGATTCGAGCCTTTTGGGATTGTGGTGCTGGAAGCGCTCGCAGCCGGGGTCCCTGTTATTGCACACCGGGTTGGTGGTATTGTAGACATTGTGGAGGAGGGCGTGGAGGGTCACCTAGTCAATCCCGAAAACACCCGGGAACTGGCTGATAAGATCCTCGACCTGCATTCCTCTCCTGATCGTCGGGCCCAGTTCGCAAAAATGGCTTCGATTAAAGCCCAGGACTACGACTGGACGAAGATCAACCAAAGGTACATGGATGTTTACTACAAAGGGATGGAAACAAGAAAACGAAAAAAACAGGCGGGTGATTGAGGGGGGGCGAAGTTTCCTACCCGTCAAGAGGAGATCTATGATGCGCCTTCCAAACGGCTCTTATCTACAACCGATGTTCATGTTCATAGCGGCTCTCGCAGGATTGATACTTGCGGCCGCACCGATTCAGGCTGATGCTTCCTTCCTGGACCAACTGCCGGAAGAAGTCGCGAGCGTCTTCGAAAACACTGTCTTACCCGAGGTATCCGCGGGTCATGTTGTGGATTTGGATGCCAATGGGACCCGAGAGGTTGTGTTCCTTTCTCAGGCAACAGTGGTTGCTGGGGAGGATGAACACATGGAGTTTCAGTCCATGTTAATGATCTTCGAGGAGATCAGTGTGGATGGGGACTGGTTTCCCTATCGCCTCGCGGTCATGAAATCACTTTCCGGCGATTTACCCAGGCCGGCGCACCTGGCGGTCAAAGACATGGGCGGCGATTCGCGGCCTGAGTTGGTCTGGCTCCAGGGCGGCCCTGACGAGGAGGGACGCTACCGGGAAGCGGCCCTGTTTGAATACCGGCCGGACGTTGACGGAGGCTTGGCGACTGTCGGGATATACTCAACCAATCACGGCTGGGTGCGGATATACGATCTCGACCAGGATGGCGCCTCGGAGGTGGTAGCGTTCTCGAAGCAGAATGGAAAAACTGTGTGCGATGATCTCTTCTTCCACACCGGTGGGGGCTGGTCCTCGTTGGTTTCATTGGTGCATCAGCTCGGTTCACCTGATATTAACAGTTACAGGGCCAGGAAAAATCTTCCGCCGGGAGGCAATGTGAATCGGGATGTTTTGTTAGCGGTCAAGAGCGACCTGAATTATTCACCCGTCGAGGTATCACTTCCGGCGACACCAAGCCTGCAATATTGAAGGCCTGAAGGCCGCGCCCCCAACTGCGGTCATTTGTCGTCGAGATACCAACTATAGCCGCCGCCTCGGAGGCTCTTGGTCAGGCCGCCGATGCGGCTGGACAGATGGCGCTGGAACCATTCAGAGGTGATCCAGTTGACCAAGTGGGATTCCATCAGTTTTTTCTCAAATGACCTGTATAGATTGAATTCGACCGGTTCAAACGGGCGGCGACAGGACTCTAGAGTATCCCCCGCTACCCCAATTTCCACATCCTTTGAGATATCCAACCGATCGGCGATCTGGATGTAACGCACCTTATTCACTGGAATATGGATCAGGTCACAAACAGTCCGGTCCACTGCCCAACTGTTCTGGCCGGCAAGGAGGGTTTTCAGGTCCACCGGTTTGCCATAAAGGGGACCATTGCCCTCCATCCCCACAAGTCCATCCACCAGGCAGATCGTCCTCGGATGAAGCAGGTTCGCCAGTCCCGCGATGATCTGAGGAAGCCAACGGTGGTAAACGATTCTTCTCGGTTCCGGAAGGAGGCCGAACAGGTTTTTCATCGCGCAAGTCAAGACAGCATACTTATGGGTCTTAATCTTGGGTATATCAATCAGCAGGTCACACTCAAGAATATCGGCCGGAAGCTCCAACTCGATTTCCGAACAGGTTTCCAGGGTGACTGTTCGCCTCTCGAGGTTGGTAAAGTTAAGCAGCTCGGCGCCATATCGCTCGGCGAGGATATCGTAACCCATCAGTTTCCATGTTGGCTCCAACCGCCTGCCTTTTACGGGAGTCCCTGTCTCGCTTTCGCCGATTCCGATTCGGCATCCCACATCGGAAAGAATTTTAAGGAGTGCCTCCAACACCTCGGGACTGGTGTTGGCGCCGAGCTGGATGTATTCGGGCTTATCGGTAACCAAGTTCGGCTTAAGGATGACCCGTCCACCTTTCGAGATACGTTCAAGGCAGCCGGAGAGTTTGAGAACTTCCAGGACATCGTCCTGGAGCGTATCCAGCGAGGTCTTTTTAAGGGCTACAGTAGGCACAGGAGGTAGGCGTAGGGTGGGTTAGCCCGGAAGGGCGTAACCCACCGTTGCAGGCAATCTAATATCCGCCCGATCCAGCGGGCTTCTGACCAGGTTTGATGTGAACGCTCTTGCAAAGCGCGGTAAATTTTTCTCTGCACGGTCCTAAAACTTCCGCCGGACCGGTTGCTTTTACATACCAGTTCCCATTGGGAGATTCGATGACCGCTCCGAGCATCTGCCAATTTTCCTTTTCTTCGGCAGGCGGCATACCCGGCATATTCATTGCGCCCATTGTGCCTTGTAAGTCCACCAATGTGAACGGATGGTTGTCCCCACTCATTTTCTCAACATCGGCTTTCTCCTTTGAAGCGGACCCATCCGGCTGCGAAAACTGGCCAATCCAACGGTCAACATTCATCTGGACATTCCCCCCCATTTGCCCGAACACAGCCAGCTCGCCCGCTGTTCCACCCTCGGTTACGGCAGGCAGAACCACTTGATGAAGCCGCATACTGGATCGCGGAGGCGCTTCCTCCCACTCTTCGGGAACCAAAAAGTGAATCGTCCCCTGCCCTGCTTTGTCGATGCCTTTGGCAACACGGAACCCCTCTGCTGGGACGACAGGGGATTTCTTGTCGGTAGTGGCTGATCCAGCATCTTCACCGGCTCCAGGCGGACCATCCTGTTTCGGTTGAGTGAGGCCTGCTTCCTGTTGGTGGCTGGAACCCAGTAAGGGGTTCCCTGAACCCTGGAGCAGGTCATCCGAAGATCCCAACCCGGCTTGCTTAGGCGATTTCCCATCTCCCGCAATTTCGGTTTGGACAGGTGGCTGCTTCGAGCAGCCGCTGGATAGAATTAGAACCAAACCCAGGATGATGATTCTTTTGCACTGGTGTGACATCTGAAAGCCTCCGTCCCGTGGTCGTGAAGTGAATGCTCCGCCCCGCGGATAAGGATACACACCATCCACCAGGAAGGTCCAGGGCGGGCGATTAAGGCGTCTCTCCCGAACGGTGGATTCGAAAGTTTCGTGTCATTCGATAAAAAGTCCGTTCGCCGGGGAGGATTTCCAGGTCCTTGAACAGCGGCTGCGGGATGAAGACATAGGGATAATGATCGAGTCTGTTTCCCTCCGGGGAAAAGTGGAGTAGTTCATCCGGTTGAATATAGGGAATTCCGGCTGACGGGAACGCGTGGATCCCCCCCTGGACATCGAGGATGTAGATATCGTGATGTCCCGCGGCCAGTTCCATGTCGATGCAAGCCTGCCAGTTGAAATTCATTGCTGCCTGAAGCGGAACCTCTCCTCCTGGCCAGGCCTTTACAGTTCCGAAGTATGTCTGGAGCAACATCGAATTGCCATTTTCCGACAGCTCGGCATCGACCCCGATGAACGACTCGCGCCGGGTAATTCCGTAATCCAATTTACTGCCATCTGAAACCAACTCACCGACAGTATCGAATACAACAAGGCGCTTGTTTTGTGAATCGACCACCAGGTCCAACGCGCGAGAACCGGGATGCCAGGGTTTACCGGCAGAATCTAAAAGGAGGTTTCCAATAGGCTGGAGAGTTTGTCCAGCGGTTTGCGTGTCCACTTGATGGACCGCTCCATCTTCTTGAAGAACAACGGCCGAATCGAGCCAGGGAACCATTTCCATGTCCACTGCCAAATTTTCCGGAGTGTCGGGTAGACCTTCGGTCGCCCATTCAGAATAGGTCCCGTTTTCCCACAGGAACACACGGCCCCAGCGGTCGAGAACGAGTGCCTGAACCGTGGGGGAGGCAGCCACAACCTCAAAGTCTATGGCAAGCATCGGAATATCTTCGGGTTCAGGCCATTCCGAGGCCATCAAATGAATGGTTGAAATATCGAAGAGTTGAAAGACCTCGCTACGGAGTTCCGGATTCTTGGCTATTGCCTGTTCGGCATTCTGCAGAGCACCTTGCCAATGGTGCGAAGATAATTCCGCCCTGGCTTGCTCCATTCGATATTCGGCAAGAGTCCCATTGCCCCAGGCGCGTACCTCAGCAACTGACGGTATTGGAGCGGAGTGGTAGAAAAGCACCCAGGCGAACACGATAGATGCGGCTGGATAGGCGGCGATGCTGATAATGTGGTCCCGTTTGGGCGCATCGTACTGCTGGGCCGAAACGAGGACGGCGACCGCCAGGAGAGGCCAAGCGAAAAAGGAAAAGAGGTCCCAGTCATCCGGGAATCCCAGCCAGGGGTTCCAGACAAGGACAAAGACAAAGCACAAGACCAGTTGGGGTAGGAAAAATCCTGCCAGGCGGGTTTCTATTGGAATATCAGCCGGTGTCGCACGAAGTTTTGATGGTCGTAGGAGGCAAAGCGCATTTACCAGTTCTCGCAAGAGAAACCGGCAAGGGTCAACAGCGGCAAGCAGCAGGATTGGGAACAAGGCACAGAGGAGAATCTCATTTCCCAAGTCGCTTAAATGGTTGGCCGAGAGCCACTCATAAGTCCAAGCGCCGGGGGGAAGGTTTGGATCGTCTTCAGAAATGAACGGCATCAGAGTGGTTAACAGACCAGCGGCAGTTTTGAGATGGTAGTCATACTTGATGTTGGTCATGATCCAGAGAGAGGTTGCGCCGAAACTACCGACCAGGAGGAAAGCAAATCCCAGGATGCTCCGAATTCTCTTGCCCGGCTGTCTGGAAAATAGGATGAGAATCAACGCTGCGGGCAGGAACCCGATTGCGAGAAAATGACTGCAACAGGCGAAGGTCAGCCCGCCCAACGCCCACCAAAGACCTCTGCCGGTAAGCAGTTGTCGGATGGCGAAGACCTGGAAAAGTACCAGGCCGAGCGCCATCTGTGTGTAAAACTCGATATAACCGAAGAACAGATGGATAGGCCCCACCAGGAAGAGAGTCCCCAGCCAGGTAAGGTAACACCTCCCTTCCCGTTTGATTCCGGATAGACCCCATCCCGCCAGCGCCAGCATGAGGCAACCATAGAAACACGATAAGAGTTGGAAACTTGTCCGAGGTTGGACACCGAGAAAGTCAAAGAGGAGTTTTGCGATATCGGTGTGGAGGACCGCTTCAAGAGGCTGGCGACCTGCCACGTAAGTCTGAAGGGCTACAAAATAATCCATGATCTGGATGGAATCGCCCAGTCCGAGGTCACCCATCCGCAAAGTCCAGAAAACAAAACCGCCTGCTAAGGTGGCGATTCCGATTCCCAACCAGGTGAACCATCCTTGCTCGAACGGACGTAGGAGTTGCGCAACCAATCTGTCAATGGGGAGGAACAATATCGCGAGGGAAACCGTTACGCGAAACCAGAGGGGGAAATTTCGTACTGGGTCCAGCGACCATAGCCATTTGGAGGTCCAGTCGCCCGGCAGGTTCGGTACAATCCACCATTGGAACATAATCAGAACGACGCCTGTTCCCGCAAGGATTCTGGTTCGTAAACCGCCGACGAACAGGAAACGGATCATTCAGTGGAACCTGCCCTTTCCAGAACAATGAGGGTCCCAGTTTGATGGGAGGGGTGGTAGCGACCGGATTTGACCAACCAGTCCAGCCATTCAAGGGTTCGCTCCTTTGGAAAGAACCAGAGGTTGTACCAGGCTGGGTTGGCGTTAATCGCGCTGTCATAAACAAGGTAATCGGGCCACCCGACATCAGGTTCATATTGTGAAAAATCTTCGCTGGGACCGCTATCTGTCGTGCCGGGAGTTGTGGGTCGTCCCGGCGGCAGGAGGTAAATCCGGTCATGGTGCGTGAGATGCGGCAGAAGGTTTGACTGGGCGGCGATGGAATGACCGGTTGGGATGGCGCGTCGCAGAGCCAACGATGCGCCTTCGGAAACCTCTCTTTGGGAGTAGTTGATATCAGGCATCGCAACCGAATACGGCAAGTCGGAATGCCTCATTCCCCAGAACGCTGCTGAAAAGAAAAGTGTCCATGCGAGAGGAGTGACCCAGCTTTTGAAGAAACGCCAACGGATTCCAACCCGAAAGAATGCCAAGACTGCGAGAGCGCTGACCATTGCCGGCGCAATCCCATAATGGCCGGTCCATTGATGCAGGGTTGGGTCACTCGACAGGGAGGTTTCCAGACAGGGGACGAGTAAGATCCAGCCGAGTGGATTCAAGAGCGGTGTAAAAAAAACTCCGCCCCAAAAAGTTTGGTAGGTCTCGGGCCGGTCGCCGGAAAAGAGAAGGGATACGGCTGTCCCCGGATTGCCCAGGATACTTCCAATGAGTGACGACAGGCTACCTTTGGAGGCTGCATCTTCCATCGGGATGAAGTCGACATAACGGCGCGGGAATCCAAATTCAGGTTGGCCCTCGACCCGGAACAGCGGCATGAGGAACCCAATGATGAGGATTGCTGCAACAAGCGAACCTCCCGCGATGACCAGTCCCCGGAAGCGGGTGATGCGGGAAAAGGAAAGAAAGATGCCGAGGGATAGACTATAAAGGAATAGGTTCTCCTGGACGGCTACGAGGAGAACCAACGGGACCCAGAATCGGTGATTACTCGATCGGGTTGCCTCGTACGCCAGCCAGAAGAACAGGATCGGTGCGAAGGTAATTACATGGTAGTCAGCGAGAACTCCTTCGGAAAGGCCGGGAAGGTTTAGATAGATCAGAGCGATCGCCAGCGCCGCCCAATCGGACCCGAGCCAGACACGGGCGACTAGAAACAGCGGTATGGCCGCGAGCGCGACCGCCGCCGCCTGCAGGAATAGAAGAGTCTCGGGATGGGGATGCAGAAAAAAGAAGGGCGCGATGAAATAGAGGATGGGGGAGAAATGGTGCCCCAGAAAACTCCCTCCCGCAACAATAAGAGACGAAGTCAAACCCTCGCCGGAGACCAGGCGGTTCATAATGTGCGACATCAGCCCTAAGTCATAGCCATTGCTGTGAAAGTTATGATGGCGTAGCAAAGATATCTCATACCAATCCCAGAAACGCGAGAGCGCGAAAAGCCAAACCAATATCAATGGAATGATTCCAATCTTCTTGTGGGATTCCTCAGCCGGTGGACGAGGAGAGGGAGACGAGAACTGGTGCAGAGTTAAAGCTACCGAATAGGACCAGAAGAGTGAGAGGCCAACTGGCAACAGAACCAACAGGGACCAGATGTTCCAGTCCCATGCCCTCAACAACAAACAGAGTGGTGCATAGAGAATAAGGAGTAGTAGTCTCCAACCGACTCGCCAGAGAGCCGACGGAAAGAAGGTGCAGTTCATCCAGGTGGCCCACAGAGCGAGTCCCAACCAGACTGCTAACGTGATTAGGACGCCTGCGGCCATGGTTGGGAGATAGGGAGTCAGCCAATCCTGGTTGGCGTCCGTGCGCACCCATTCGGTCCAGAAGGCTCCGATTGAAAGGCCTCCGCCCACGACCAAAAGGGTGAGAAGGAGCCAGGAACTGCGTGAATGGGGTTGGTCCATACTGGAGTAAGATGTTGGGGTCATAAGAGGTGGAAGATGGTACCGGCTTGGGAGAGCGAATCAAAGCATGGCAGGTGGGGGCAGATTCAGTCGCCTCGTTGTGACGCGGTCTCCGGACTGTGCCATGTCATCGCGAGGAGCGCGCGGCGCGACAAAGCGATTTCGGTGGTGCTCGGCGTGAGATTGCTTCGCTTCACTTTGTTTCGCTCGCAATGACGGGTATCTCCAGGTTCCCGTATTCCGGTTTGGGAACCTGGAGCAAGAATCCCCCTAAATCCCCCTTAATAAGGGGGACTTCTTAATCATTAAGGCCCCCTTGCTGACGCGCGGGGTTCTGATCTATTGGCGGGACTTTTCTTCAGCCATTTCTCGATTGATCGAGTAAAACCGGGTGGCGATCGGGTCCCAACACTCATCGAAGCCTTCGAGAGCTTTCTGGAAGTGGTTCCTCACTGTTTCCGGGGAGCGTGCCCCCGTTTCTTCGTAAAGAGTTCCCAGGAGATAATGACAATAGGCATCGCCTGGATTGAGTTTCTCGGCTCGATTCCAGGTTTGCTCTGCTTGATGCTCTAGCCCTTCCAGGTGATACCGGGCGCCGAGGCTGGCGTAATAGGTGGAATAGGAAGCGAAAATCATCCGCTCGAAGGGGCTCATGCGGGGGAAATCTTCGGGCCGGTATCTTATTTGAAGAGGGATCTCGCGGACGAAGCGGAAGGGCCCCAGCCCTTCGCCCTTCTCTTCCCCGCGGACACGGTAGTAAAGACTGTCCCTGAATAGGCTGATGTCTTTGAAATGACTTCGGAGGGGGTGAGCAGCGCCTTCGCCGACATCCCATTGAGTCAGCACTGCTGCGGCTTTGTCGTCGTGCTTCCAACCGAAACGGCTGTCCAGCAGGCATGCTCGATCGTCCCCTTCGACAAAACGCTGGTAAGCCAGGAGGAAGGATTCATTGTTGGTCAGCGGAAAAACCGCCCCACCCTCCGGCATGCAGCGGAGGAGGTTCTCGGAGTATTCCTCCGCGATCCGGTAGTCTGTCCGGTCGCAGTGAACCCAGTTCAAGGCGAGCGGAAACAGAGGAGCTGCCAGGATGAGCGCAATGGAGGCGGAGCCCCGGGCCGAGGAGCGTAGCCGATCCAGCGCCCACCCTGTCGCGTGGCCCCAGCCGATTGTGGTGAGAACGGCTGTGGCTGCGGTTGCAGGGAGGTAGTAAAGACGAGTGATGTATTCGGACGTGGGTGTGAATGTGGCGGTCCCCATCGACATAAGGACTGGAACATTCAGCAGGATGATGCCTGCCATGGGGTAGAAGACATCCCGGTGGTTGCGCCATGCGATTGGCAGGCCGATCAGAGAAAACAGAACGAGAAGTCCGCCCTGCTCGGAGGGCAGTCTCATTACGGATGCGAGCAGAAACTGAAGGGCGTCCTTGGGATTCCCGGAGTACCAAATACCGCCTTCCGCTTCCTTGTATTCGCTACGGGAAACATGTTCCCAGAAAGCCGATAGGCTATCTATGGTGTTCCATTGGATAGGCGTGTCTTGGGCAGATCGGATGGGCAGGTACAGATAGACGGATAAACCGAGCAGTAGACAAACCATGCAGCCAAGGAGTGTTTTGGGCTTAAAGGCTTCACGCCATCTCTTGTTCAAGGCATAGAAGATGATTGCCGGAGAAACGAGGATCAAAATATGGTGCGCGCCGCTGCCTAGTACTCAGTCCGAGGTATAAAGTGTAGCCAGCCATCTGCCGATAAATTGGTCATGGGGACAAGACCGATGAATCGGAAGGGAGGCTGGAGATGAAAAAGTATATCGTAGAACTAACGGGCGG
>Ga0310121_10001131_pt1 | contig 28010 bp, 29 predicted proteins | sample CB27_Tmax_986_MG_FD_203504 | JGI IMG/M metagenome (GOLD analysis project Ga0310121, IMG submission 203504) | Marine microbial communities from Western Arctic Ocean, Canada - CB27_Tmax_986 | ecosystem: Environmental > Aquatic > Marine > Oceanic | place: Canada: Western Arctic Ocean | collected... | reverse complement strand
TCGCGCTCTATCTCACGGGTCGTGCCGCCGTGCGCACCGAGATGGGGCCGGCCCTCACCCCGTCGGACGTGGTCGACGAAATGGCCGCGGTGTGGACGGAGAAGGGCTCGGGTGAAACCGATCTTCTCCTGCCTTTTATTCTCTTTGATCAGGACGCGGCCAGATGACCACGCCCGCAGCGCCGGTGGAGCCGAAACCAGGTCCCTCGGTTCGTATGGGCTCCGGTGGCGAGTTCGACCTGATTCGCCAACTCCTGGGGCCGCCTACCGACTTGGGGCCGGCGGTCGTGGTGGGCCCCGGCGATGACGCGGCGGTGCTCGATCTGAGTCGCGCGATACTGTCCACGGACTTGACGATCGAGGGCGTTCATTTTCGTCGAGCGTGGGTGACGCTCGCGGAGGCGGGGTCGCGCGCAGTCCTGGCGGCAGCAAGCGACTTGGCCGCGATGGCCGCTTCGCCCGTGGCTATTCTGGTCTCGCTCGCGGTGGCTGCGGACGAGTCCGATGCCTTGGGAGAGCTAGGGGAGGGGATTCGGTCGGCAGCGGACGCCCTCGGTGTGCCGCTGGTCGGTGGTGACCTCACCACTTCGCCCGGACCCATCGTCATCGACGTCACCGTGGTGGGAGAGTCGGAAGCGCCGGTGACGCGGGCGGGCGCGGCCGCGGGGGACGAGATGTGGGTCACCGGTGTGTTGGGTGGGAGCGCCGGCGCCGTGCACGCTTGGCAAGAAGGCACCGAGCCGGCTGCTGAGCTCCGTGAGGCGTTCGTACGTCCGACGGTTCGGATCGAGGAGGCTCTTTGGCTGGTCGATCGTGGTGGCGTCCGGGCCATGATCGACCTCTCGGACGGTCTCGTGGGGGATGCTGGACATCTAGCGGCTGCGGCAGGCGTTCGCATCGTCCTTGACCCCGGGGCGGTGCCGATTCATGGTGGCCTGCCGGAGGAGGAGGCGTCACGGCTGGCGATGTTTGGGGGCGAGGATTACGAGCTCTGTTTCGCGTCCACACCGGGTGTCATCGAGCCCATCGTGGGTAGCTTCAAAGAGCGATTCGGAGCCGACCTCACGCGGGTGGGGTACGTGGAGGAGGGTGACGGCGTTCACGTCCGCACGGAGGGAGGACTGAGGAAGATCGGTGCCGGTGGCTTCGACCACTTCGCGCCCGGTAGGGGCTCATGCTGAGATCCGCGTGGGTTCTGGGCGTGGGGATGCTTCTCACGATCTGGTATCTGGGAAAGGTCTACCTCCTTTCCATATTCGGTATGCGCGAGGCCTTGTGCAGGTCTTGCGCTCCGGCTGCCCGGGCGTGGTCGCGCGCGATCCTGTCCTTGGCGGGGGTTGAAGTCACGATCGAAGGGGCCGAGCATCTCGACATGGATGGGGCGTCTATCGTCATCGCCAACCATGAGTCGTGGTTCGACGTATGGGCCCTCGCGGGCTGGCTTCCGTTCGATATCCGTTTCGTGGGAAAGAAGGAATTGATGTGGATTCCGATCTTTGGTCGAGCTTGGCGGGTTTGCGGCCATATCGAGATCGATCGGACGGACCGTGACTCCGCCATCGTGTCGATGGCGCGAGCGGGCCGGCAGATAAAAGAGGGTGGGCTCCATCTGATGCTTTTCGCCGAGGGCACGAGATCTTCCGACGGACGACTGCAGCCGTTCAAGAAGGGCCCGTTCGTCTTGGCAATAGAGGGTGGGGTTCCCCTCGTACCGGTCTCGATCGTGGGATCACGGCCGATTATGCCGAAGGGATCCTTCAGGATCGGCCGAGGAAACATCGTGGTGCGCATCGGGAAGCCCATCTCCGCGACCGGCTTGGAGCACTCTGATAGGGATCGTTTGAGGAAGACCGTCCGGGACGCAGTGGTGCGGCTGAGAGGGGGCGAGGGCCGGACCTCGTACCTGGCCGGAGAGGTGGCTCTAGACGACGTCGTAGGAACGCAGTCAACTTTGAGTCCGTGAGGCCGAGCCTGGCCCACCACAATTCGAATGGAAGAGAAGACGCGTGTCAGCGATCATTGATGTGAGAGGGCGGGAGATTCTGGATTCTCGTGGGAACCCTACGGTCGAGGCGGAGGTGCTTCTCGAGACCGGCGTGAGGGGACGAGCCGCAGTCCCGAGTGGCGCGTCTACGGGCGGGCACGAGGCGATCGAGCGTCGTGATGGCGATCCGACTCGATATCTCGGAAGGGGGGTCTTGGGTGCGGTAGAGTCGATCAACACCGAAATCTGTGAGGCCATCCGAGGGTTCGAGGCCAGGGAGCAGCTCGACGTAGATCGAACCATGATCGACCTCGACGGCACTCCCGCGAAAGAGCGCCTGGGAGCCAACGCTCTCCTTGCGGTCTCGATCGCCGTGGCCCGGGCGGCAGCCCTGGAGAACCAACTGCCGCTTTATCGCTACCTTGGAACCGCCGAGTCGACGCTTCTACCCGTTCCGATGATGAACATCCTGAACGGCGGTGCCCACGCACCGAACAATGTCGATATTCAGGAGTTCATGATCATGCCCGTGGGGTTCAACAGGTTCTCGGAGGCCCTGCGTTGTGGGGTCGAGATCTTTCACCATCTGAGGGGGGTCCTTTCGGAGAAGGGTCTGAACACCGCGGTAGGGGATGAGGGAGGCTTCGCCCCCGATCTGTCGAGTAACGAAGAAGCTGTAGAGTTGGTCCTCACTGCGATCGAAAGAGCGGGCTTTCACCCGGGAGACGACGTCGTTCTGGCACTCGACGCGGCGGCGAGCGAGTGGATGGAGGATGGCGAGTACGTCTTCAAGTGGTCCACCGGGGAGCGGCGCGACGCGGCGGGCATGGTGGATTACTGGGTCGGGTTGATCGATCGTTATCCGATCCGCTCCCTGGAGGATCCGCTCGGAGAGGACGATTGGGCGGGATGGGAGAAGCTGACGGACGCCGTCGGCGGTGCCGTACAGATCGTCGGTGACGACATCTTCGTGACCGACGTCCGCAAGCTCGAGCGCGGAGTAAGAAATGGTGTCGCCAACGCGATTCTCATCAAGGTGAACCAGATCGGAACGCTCACTGAGACCCTGGAGGCGATCCGCCTCGCCGACGACTCGAAGTACAAGACGGTCGTCTCACACCGCTCGGGGGAAACCGAGGACACCCTGATCGCGGACCTATCGGTCGCCACGATGGCGGGTCAGATAAAAACCGGTAGTGCCAGTCGCACGGACCGGGTGGCCAAGTATAATCAGCTTCTCAGGATCGAGGAGCGACTAGGGGACTCCGCCACGTTTCCGGGCAGGAATCTGTGGTCCGAGTAAGGCGCCTCATTCTCCCCGCGCTGGTCGGGCTCTCGGCGTATTTCGCCTTTTTCGGAGGAGAGTACTCCGTCCTCGAGATGCGGCGGGTGCGGGCACAGCGGAGTGAGCTCGAGGGCCGGTTGGCAGACCTGGAGCGGGCGAACGATTCTCTGCGTACTTGGGCCGAGTCGTTGGAGTCTGACTCCGCGACGATCGAGCGGGTGGCTCGCGAACGATATGGGATGATTCGAAGGGGTGAGGTTCTCTACCGAATCGCCGAGCCCGAAGATTCGTCTCAGGTGCCGCAGGGTAGGTGACTTTCTCATTCCCCCGTGGCAGGCTCCTCCGTCTCTTTATCCTGTGACGCTTGCTCCGCCCCAGAGGGACCGCTTCCGATGCCCAAGACGGCTTTCGCCGCGTCGGTTAGCAGCGACTGATCCACGTCCGAGGTTAGCTCAGCTCTTTCCGTGCCCGACGAAAGCGACAGGCTCTCCGGGTCTTTGCTAGTCTTGAGTGCCGCCCCAGCGTCGAGGAAGGGCTTGAACAAGTCCATGGGAACGGGGAAGATCGTCGTGGAGTTGTTTTCGGCTGCTATCTCCACGACGGTCTGCAGATAGCGAAGCTGGATCGCGACGGGGAAGCCTTGGATCGTCTCCGCGGCCTCCGCCAACTTCGCGGCGGCCTGGGCCTCTCCTGCCGCCGCAATCACCTTGCCGCGTCTTTCTCTCTCGGCCTCGGCTTGCTTGGCCATGGCCCTCTTCATCTCCTGGGGAAGGTCGATATCCTTGACCTCGACCGAAGTGACCTCGATCCCCCAGGGATCGGTTCCCTTGTCGATGATGTCCCGGACGACGCTGTTGATCTGTTCCCGCTCGATGAGGAGCTCGTCCAACTCCGACTGACCGATGACGCTCCTGAGGGTGGTCTGCGCGAGCTGGCTGGTGGCGAAGTAGTAATCCTCGATCTCTACGACCGCCTTCACCGGATCGACCACCCGGAAGTAGACCACCGCGTTGATCTTCACGCTCACGTTGTCCTTCGTGATCGTGTCCTGCGGGGGGATGTCCAGCGCCACGATTCGTAGATCCATCTTTTTCATGCGCTCGACCCCGAAGGGGACGAGGAAAATCAAACCGGGTCCCTTGGCCCTCATGAGCCTGCCGAGTCGGAATACCACACCGCGCTCATACTCGATGAGAATCCTGAGGCTGGAGAGCAGGCCTATCACCGCTACGGCGGCGGCAGGAATAAGTACCGATCCGAGATCCATGGCTCGACCCCCTGAGGGCACGGGTGGTTAGTCCGGAAATCCTGCGAACAGCTGACCCACCAGAACCATACCCTAAAGAGGGGGACATGGCTCCATGTGCTGCCTTGACACCCCTCAACACTCCTTTGAGCTTTCACGGCCTAAACAGACGGCGGAGTAGCTCAGGTGGTTAGAGCAGCGGAATCATAATCCGCGTGTCGGGGGTTCGAGTCCCTCCTCCGCTACTCCGGGCCCGGCCCTCGGGCCGGATTTTCTGCGTCGGCAGGAGGCTTGAAATAGGCGTTTCAGATCGACGAGGCCCTTCACGCCGCGATTTTGTTCGCCACTCCGCGTCCTGCGGGGCCCACCTGGTTCTGGCCTCGGCGTTCGCAACGTCGTTTACTCGCACGGCTTTCGCCGCGTCGCCGCAGGGGCAGGTTCGAGCCGAGGAGCCCTGGGGGCGGGTGGAAGAGATTGCCGACGGGGCCTGGGTGGTCATCTCGACACCCCTCGCGGACCGCGATTTTACCACCTTGTCGAACGGCGGAATCGTGGCGGGCCGTGACGGCGTCCTCGCGGTCGAAGGATTCGCGAGCGTTGCGGGTGCGCGATGGGTCGGTGACGTAGCGGAGGAGCTCACCGGACGCCGGCCGACCCACGTGGCCCTCAGCCACTACCATGGTGATCACTCGGTTGGGCAGAGCGGATACAGGAGCCGGGCGGGTGAGCTTCGCGTGTTGGCCACGGAGGAAACTCATCGACTCCTCGAACTAGAGGGGCAGGAGCGTCTGCTGCCCAATCTAGTCATCACCGAAACCGATCGCCCGACCGAGATCGATCTCGGCGACCGCGTCGTCACGCTGACCGCTCGCGAAGGACACACGTCGAGCGACGTGACGGTCGAAATCACGGAGCCCCGCGTCATCTGGTGCGGCGATCTCGTGTGGAACGGCCTGTTCCCCAACTATCGAGACGCTCGCCCGACCCGACTCATCCGTCACGTGCGGCAAGTGCTCTCCGACCCGGACGCGGTCTATGTCCCGGGACACGGTGACGCGGCCAATCTTGCGGAGCTCGGCCCCTATGTCGACCTACTCGAAGACGTGGGGCAGGCGGCAACGCGGGCGGTCGAGGCGGGTGTACCCCATGTCGAGGCCGCACGTGAGTATTCGGTCCCTACGACGCTCGGGGAATGGGCGATGTTCAATCCTCTATACTACGAGGTGGCCTTCCGGGCGTGGGAGCAAGACCTCAGGAGTGGCGGGTGACGAATTGCGGTGGCGAACAGGGGACTTCGGTGGATAACTTGCCGTACCGTGAAGTACTCTTCGACCTCAGGAGTTCACAGCATGAATGATCGGGCGATGACGCTGCTTCAGGGACGAAGAGAGAAGCTGGGGCGTGCCGTGGGGCGCCCGCTTGCGGTGCCGTCGGCTCATGAGGGGACCACGTTGTTGGAGTCCGAGCGGGAGCACCTGAAGAATGCGGCGACGGACCTCTACCTCAATGAGCTCGCCTGGGAGAACATCACGGATGAGGAGGAGGTCGAGGGAGAACCGTTGGCTGAATTGACGTTCGCGGGATTTCTGGCCTTCATCCAGGGACTTCTCCTCGAAAAGGTCATGCCAGATTCGCTGGCTCCGGCGAACCCAAGGCCGGAGATCGTCGAGGAGGTCGTCGACTTTCTAGCGGAGCGTGTTGTGGCGCTACAGGACGACCTTGGAGAGCCTGAAGATGGGGAGGAAGGTCATCGGGAACGGGATCTTGCGGTGACCGATCGCCTCCTCGACCTGGTGCTGCTCCGGCTGCACGGCGTGGATCCGGCCGACGCAGAGGGGTTCAGGGACGCGGCTCCGGCGACCTGAAGGTTCGGTCGGTGGCCGTCGGACGAGGGCCGCGACCGGGCCATCCGTATCTGGCTGGGAGCCCTCTCCTGATCGCCCACCGTGGAGGGGGTAAGCTAGCGCCGGAAAATACCATGGAGGCCTTCTGTCTCGCTGTAGAGACCTGGGGCGTCGACATGCTGGAGATGGATGCACGACTTTCGGCTGACGGCGAGGTGGTCTTGATGCACGACGCCACGGTGGACCGGACATGCAACGGCACCGGCGCGGTCGCTCGATTGACCTGGGACCGCTTGAGAACGCTGGACGCGGGTTACCACTTCCGGGACCTTGGCGGGCAACTCTCGTTTCGCGGTTCTGGGGTTCGAATTCCGCGGCTCGACGACGTGCTGGAGGCGTTTTCACAGGTTCGGATCAATGTGGAGGCCAAATCGCGAGAGGTGGCTGGGCCGCTTCTGCGCATCATTCGACGGCACAGAGCAGAACATCGGGTGCTTTTCGCGGCTGAAGTCGAATCCAACCGTAGGGACGCACGGGGATACGAGGGACCCTGGGGGGCGTCCCGCCGCCAAATCGCTCTTTTCTGGGGTGGCGTGCATACACGGATGACGGCTCGCCTCGATCCCCGATTCGATGTTCTGCAGGTCCCCGAAGTATGGAACGGGATCCGTGTCGTGGCGCCCCGGTTTCTGGACGAAGCGCACCGGATGAACCTCGCGGTCCACGTCTGGGTGGTGGATCAAGAGCACGAGATGCGGCGCCTGCTCTCCTGGGGTGTCGACGGAATTCAGACCGATCGTTTGGACGTGCTTTCTCGCGTACTCTCTGACGTGGCCGGTCGTCCGCCTCCTCCGCGAAGCGGGATCGTCCCATGAAGGAGTGGCAGGCGCTGGCACGTGATTTCTCAGAGCACGTGGCAGTGCGGAGGTTCTTCTCCCCGGGCGACCGACTTCTCGTGGCCGTCTCTGGGGGGGTAGATTCGCTCACGCTCCTGCACCTCCTGCGGTTCACGGGCGCACTTCCAACACTCGACCTGGTCGTCGGACACTTCGACCATCGCATGCGCGCCGAGAGCGGTCGAGACGCGCTGTGGGTTCGTGGACTCGCCGATGCCTGGGGTCTCGACTCTACGATCGGCGAGGCCGGAGCTCCCCTGAAGGGCGAGGAGGAGGCACGCGTCGCTCGCTATGACTTCCTGGAACGGACCATGGCAACGTTGGGCTCCCGCTGGATCCTTACGGCTCACCATGAGGACGATCAGGCCGAGACGATCCTGTTTCGCATCGTCCGCGGGACGGGTCTCGAGGGCCTCGGAGGTATTCCAGAGCAGAGGCCGCCTGGAATCCTGAGGCCGCTACTCCCCTTTGCGAAGGATCGGCTCGTCGCCTATGCGCATGCGGTCGGCCTGCGCCCCCGTTGGGATCCCTCGAATGTCGACGGTGGCTTCGCCCGCAACGTGTTGCGAAATGACATTCTGCCACGGCTCGAGCGAGGCGTAGCTCCCGGAGCGCGGCGATCACTGATTCGCCTCGGCCGTACGGCACGAGCGGACGAAGCGGCTTGGACCGTGGCCCTCGACAAACTCGACGAGCACCTCATCGTCCGCGCTTCGGACGACCGAATCGAAGTTGATCGGCCTTCCTTTCTCGCTTACCCGCCTGAACTCCGCTCTCGGGCGCTTCGCGCGTGGGCGCGCCGCCTCGGCGCGAGACTGACCGAGGGCGGAACCCGTTCCGCGGTCGCGTTTACAACCAGCGGCGCGAGCGGCCGGGAGTGTCCGATCTCCGGATCTGTGCGCCTGGTCCGCTCGTTCGATCGATTCGTGCTCGAGACGTTGTCGAACCCTGGCAGGGATCGATGGTTGCAGATTGACGAGCCTGGAGAGGGGCGCGGGGGATTCGAGATCGGGGGGAGGACGGGGACGGCCGTCTGGTCCATGGATGACCTATCTACGGGACGGTGGCTCGAACGATTCGGAACCGCTGATCTCGAGTTGCCCGTACGGGTCCGGGCGTGGTGCCCGGGGGACCGCATTCGATACTCGTACGGGTCCAAGAAATTGAAGAAAGTCTTCGGTGAGGCTCGTATACCTCGGGACGGCCGCGCCCGGATGCCGATCGTCGTAGACGGCCAGGGGAGAGTCCTCTGGGTTCCCGGCGTGACTCGCTCTTCGCTCGTGCCGCCAGGCGACAAGGGAAAAACGTTGACGATCTCTGTAAACATATTGGAGGAGATGTGAAGACCACGGGAGCGGGCCTCGCGGATCCGATATTGACCGCCATCGTGTACTCCGAAGAACGCATCTCCGAACGGGTGGTGGACTTGGGCAGAGAAATTGCCGGCAGTTATTCGGAAGAGGACAACCTCTTGCTTCTCGGGTTTCTCAAGGGCTCCTTCATCTTTCTCGCGGATCTGGTACGGGCGATCGATTTACCGCACCAGATAGATTTCGTCATGGCCGCGAGCTATGGGAGCGATCGGGTGAGTAGTGGGGACGTCAAGCTTCTCTATGACCCCGAGGCCGATCTGGCCGGTCGCTCCGTCATCGTCGTCGAAGACATCGTCGACAGTGGAAACACGGTCAACCGGGTGGTCCCGCTCTTGGAAAGCTGTGGCCCTCGCAGTTTGGAGCTCTGTACTCTCCTTCAGAAACGGCCACCCCGTTTGGTGAAACAACCGCGCTGGGTCGGTTTCGATGCGCCAGACGTTTTTCTCGTGGGCTATGGACTAGATTGCGATGAAAACTTCCGCCACTTGCCGTATATAGCGAGTTTGTGAAAAGGATGTGGGACTCTGACGCCTTTCAAGGTGTAGCAAGAACGCATGGCTGAACAAGACCCTCTTCGAACACCTGACGACAACTCGAGGATGACCCGCTTTTCGAAAACCGGGGCGTTCTGGCTGTTGCTTGTCCTCATGACGGCGCTCGCGATCCAGTACATGAAGGGCCAGGACGAAACCTCCATCGAGCTTAGCTACACAGAATTCAAGGCCCAACTGGGGGCGGACAACATCCTGGAGGTCACGATCGTCGAGAGTCGACGCATCGAGGGCCAACTCCGTACCCCTCGGATCGAGGACGATCAGGAGTATCAAAACTTCACCACGATGCTTCCGGGTGAGGTCACCGCTGAGCTCCTCGCCGATCTAGAGCAGCGGGATGTCGAAATTTCGGGCCAAATGGAGACGCGTGGGTGGGGCACGCTCTTATTGGGTGTTTTGCCGTGGCTCCTCTTCATAGCGTTTTGGTTCTGGATTTTCCGCACGATGCAAGGCGGAGGGAACCGAGCGTTCCAGTTTGGACGCTCCAAGGCGAAGCTGATCTCGCCGGATACGCCCAAGGCCACGTTCGCCGACATCGCAGGAGCGGACGAGGCGAAGACCGAGCTAGAAGAGGTCATCGAATTCCTAAAGGATCCCCAGCGCTTTTCGCGCCTGGGGGGCCGCCTTCCCAAGGGTGTGCTCCTGGTGGGACCGCCGGGAACCGGTAAGACGCTGCTGGCCCGTGCCGTGGCGGGTGAGGCGGCCCGGCCGTTCTTCCAGATGTCGGGTTCGGACTTCGTAGAGATGTTTGTCGGGGTCGGTGCGTCCCGTGTACGGGACCTCTTCGAGCAGGGCAAGGCCCACGCCCCGTGTATCATCTTCATCGATGAGATCGACGCAGTCGGCCGGCACCGAGGGGCCGGACTCGGTGGCGGACACGACGAACGCGAGCAAACGCTCAACGCCCTGTTGGTCGAGATGGACGGCTTCGAGACGAACGAGGGTGTCATCCTGCTGGCAGCGACCAACCGGCCCGATGTCCTGGACCCCGCGCTGCTTCGGCCAGGGCGTTTTGATCGGCAGGTCGTGGTAGACCTTCCAGACATCCGTGGCAGAGAGGGCATTCTTCGCGTGCATGCGAAGAAGCTGCCTCTGGCTGCGGATGTCGAGCTCAAGACCGTCGCGAAGGGTACACCGGGGCTCAGCGGGGCGGACCTGGCGAATATCTGCAATGAGGCCGCGCTCATGGCGGCGCGGGACGACAGCAATAAAGTCAGCATGGATCACTTCGAGAAGGCGAAGGACAAGGTCATGCTGGGCGCCGAGAGAAGGAGCATGGTGCTGACGGAGTCCGAGCGGAAGCTCACCGCGTACCACGAGGCGGGGCATGCGGTCGTCGGTCTTCGTTTGCCGGGGTTGGATCCTCTCCACAAGGTGACGATCGTGCCCAGAGGAAGAGCCCTCGGAATCACCGCCAGCCTGCCCGAGGAGGATCGCCACACCTACACGAAGGAGTGGCTCGAGGGTCAACTGTGCATGCTTTTCGGAGGCCGTGTAGCCGAAGAGATGATTTTCGGTGAGGGGAAAATCACGACCGGGGCGGGGAACGACATCGAACGAGCCACGGCCATGGCCCGACAGATGATCACCCGCTACGGCATGTCGGAAGTGATTGGACTGATGGCGATTGGCCAGCAAGACCAAGAAGTCTTCCTCGGTCGCGAGTTGGTTCAGCGGCGAGAGGTGTCCGAGCACACCGCCACTCGCGTGGACCAAGAGATCAGGCGGATATTGGATGAAGCACACCAGCGAGCCCGAGGCCTGTTGGCCGAACATCGTGATCTTCTGGAGGACATCGCACAGGCGCTACTCGAGAGGGAATCGCTCGATGCTCCGGCGATCGCGCTTTTGGACGCCGGTGAAGAATTACCGCCGCTCTCGGTTCTGGAGGAGAACGGTGACGGCGATGGGGACGGCGACGATGGGGGCGACGATGGGGATCCGGCGGAGGACAGCCCTGCTGCAACAGACGAAGACGGGGCAGAGGATGAGGCGGACGTGACCGAGCCGTCTGCCGACGAAGAATCGGGTGACGACCAAGCCGCCTCCAGGGAGGTGCGTACACCGGCGGTCCGCCTCGGCTCCGAGGATCCGGAGACGGGAGCCTCTGGCTAACGATCGTGACCCAAGTCTGGAACCAGCTCCAGTTCTTCCTTCCGGGGTGGCTCGATCTCCTAGAAATCCTCATCGTCGCGTTCCTGCTGTTTCGGGTGCTGGTGATCATCCAACGCACCCGCGCCATGCAGATCCTGTTCGGGGTGTTGTTCTTGGCCGGGGCCTACCTCGTGTCTCAGATCCTCAGGCTGACCCTCATTGAGTACCTCCTGGAGACGTTCTTCCAATACGGAGCGATCGCGGCCCTGGTCGTATTTCAACCGGAACTCAGAACCGCGCTCAGCCGTCTCGGACAGAGCCGGCTACTCCGGTTGGTGAACCCGATGCAAGAGAGTCAACTCATCGACGAGATCGTTCATGGCGTCGAAGAGCTGTCGCGGAAGAAGACCGGTGCGATCATCGCCATCGAGCAGGAGGTCGGGCTCGATGAGTACGCTCAGACCGGCAGCCGGGAACGGGTGCGTGTATCGGCTCAAATGCTGGAGACGATTTTTACACCGGGCACGCCATTGCACGACGGCGCCGTCATCATAGTCGGTCCAGAGATCCGGGCGGCCGGAGCGATCCTACCCCTGACGCAGTATGCCGTGAGTGACAAGTCCCTCGGTACGAGGCATCGAGCGGCAATCGGGCTCAGTGAGGAGACGGATGCTCTGGTCATCGTGGTCAGCGAGGAAACGGCTCGCATCTCCGTGGCGCTGAGAGGACGATTAGAGCGTGACGTGGACGTGCCACGGCTTCGGGAGATCCTGGGGGGGGTCCTTCCGGAACGCGGGGCGGCGCTCACGCCCGCCCCCGACATGGGGTGATGCCCCGCGACCGTGGCCCTGTGTCTGAAAGGCTTTGAGCAGATCGACGTATAACTTGGTCGTGGCCTAGGAATTTCAAAGACACTGCTGTACATTGCCGCGACTTCGGAACTAACCGGTCTTCGAGAAACGACGAAGACGAGACGACCGCACAAAGGAAATTTGCTTGGACGCCAGTCAATATCATCTGCTATCGCTGTTTTCGGACGGTGGCTTCATGATGTATCCGCTCGTGCTCTGCTCACTAGTCGCACTGGGTGTGATCATCGCGAAGTTCTGGACCCTATGGATAGCCCACTACAGTACTCAAGCGGTGCTTGCCGAGGTCGGAGAGGCCGCTGACGCGGGCCGCCTCGACGAAGCTTTGGAGATTGCGACGGCTCGCCGCGGGCCCGCGGCCGCAATCTTGGTGGTCGGCTTGAGGCGTATTGAAGCCGGTGAGGCGGGCCAGAGCGGCCTTGCTTCGGCGATTCGTACGACCGGGACGATCGAGTTGGGATTCTTGGAACGCGGACTCGTCATATTGGCCACGATCGCCAACGTCGCGCCCCTCATGGGTTTCTTGGGGACCGTCATTGGGATGATCCTGGCCTTCGCCGCTATCGAGGCTGCCGGGGACGTTGATCCGACGCTGGTTGCGGGTGGGATCAAGGTCGCGCTGCTCACTACGGCGACGGGCTTGTTGATTGCGATCCCCGTCAACATTGGCTACAACTTCTTCGTAACGCGCATCGACACCCTGATCCTGGACATGGAACAGGGCGCCCAAAAGGTTCTGGACCTGGCTTGGAACTCCGGGCGTGAGCGGGCGGTGGAGCCTCCCCATGCGGGTGACCGGTAGCGCCGACCGACGGAGTTGTAGGCAGGAACTTTCCCGACAATTGGATGGTACGTTTGTCATATAGACGAGGGCTGTAGAATGGCCATTTTGGACAAGAAAAAATCGAAGGTCAGCGACGAGGTTCCGTCCGCATCGATGGCGGACATCGCGTTCCTCCTTCTGATCTTCTTCCTGGTCACGACGACCTTCCCGAAGGACAAAGGGCTCGCCATCGTGCTCCCTGAACAGGGTGAAGACGTTCAGGTCAGTCAGAGAAACATCCTTCACATGATCATCATGCCCAACGGCATTGTGGAGATCAAGCGTGGTGAGAGTCCCCAGGTCCAGCAGGTTAGCCCGAACGCTATCGAGGGCCTGTGGAGGCAGGAAGTCGCCGAGAACGAGAACATGATCGCGGCCGTGAAGACACACCCTGACGCGCCCTACAGGTACATGGTGGACGTCTTGGATGCTCTGCACATGGCTGGGGCCGAGCGTATCTCCCTCCAACTCTTCGAGGGATAACAGAATGCCGATCAAACAGGGTGGGTTCTCACGGAAGTCCGAGGCGTCTTCGAAGGTACCGAACTCTTCGATGGCTGATATCGCCTTTCTGCTTCTAGTCTTTTTCATGGTGACGACGGTCTTCCAGAAGGACCGCCAGAGGCCCATCGTGTGGCCCGAGGCCGAGGCCACCATGAAGATCGACGAGAAGCTGAAGAATATTCTGAACATTTGGGTCGATCGCGATGGCAGTATCTTCATCAACGACCGGCCCTATGAGATGGTGGAGGTGGCGACGATCATCGGTCCTCTTTATGTCGCCTCGGATCGAGCGTTGGTGATTTCGATTCGTGCCGATCGTGAGGTGACCTACCTGACCATCGACCTTCTTCAGCAGCAATTGGTGGCCGCCGGAGTGGTGCGAGTAGTGTTTGCCACCATGTTGGAGCAACGTATGACGCGGGAGAGACGATGAACGCTGAAGCAATGCCTGCAGAGACGCCAGCTAGCACGCTGGCCGACTTCGAGACCGAGAACGACCGATTCAAGCGGTCCTTCAGTTCGTGGTTCTGGGGTTCGATGATCGCTGCGACGGTCGTCCATTTCATGCTGTTCCAATTCTGGCCGACCCTGACCGCAGAGGACGTGTCCTTTACGGTAGAAGAGTTGGAGACCATCGAGCTCCCGCCGGAGATCGAGATTCCGCCGCCGCCCGAGCAGATCTCACGTCCGGCGACGCCGGTGATGGCAGCCGCGGACATCGATGAGGACATCACGATCGCGCCGACGACCTTCGAGGAAAATCCGGTCGAGGATCTGCCGCCGCCACCCACCGAAGCGGTGGTGGACTTGGCCTCTGCACCGGTCTTTACGCCGATGACGGTCCGGCCTGAGATCCGGAACCGTAATGCTGTCATGACGGCGATGGAACGCGCGTATCCGCCGATTCTTCGGGACGCCGGAATCGGGGGCCAGGTGGTCGTCTGGTTCTTCATCTCCGAAGACGGTCAAGTTCTCGACAAGAGGGTCTCTCAGAGCTCGGGTCACACGCAGCTCGACAACGCGGCGTTGGAGGTTGCGGACGTCTACCGATTCACACCTGCGCTGAACCGCGACCAGAAAGTAAAAGTGTGGATCCAGATTCCAATTACCTTCCAGGTCCGGTAGATTACGGGTCAAGAGGGTCCTGAAAAGACCCCGCCGGCCCAGCCGGCGGGGTCTTTTCTTAGGCCGGTATCCCCGCTTCGAAGTGATGCGATAGAATGATCACGTCGACCTATGAAACGAGGGTCACCGACGCGCTGCCGCAAATCCTGGAGCGAATCACGACCGCCGCCGAACGCAGCGGGCGTGATGCAGAGGATGTCACGTTGGTGGCGGTCACCAAGGCCCATCCCATCGAGGCGGTTCACGCGGCACTCGCCCATGATCTTTTCGACTTGGGCGAAAATCGAGTCGAAGAACTCGAGTGGAAGGCCGGGTCTTTGGACGACGAGCGGATCTGCTGGCACATGATCGGGCATGTGCAGCGCAGGAAGGTGCCGCGCCTCTTGGGGAGGGCCGGCCTAGTCCACTCTGTGGACTCGCTCCGCCTGGCGAGACAGCTTTCAGATCGGTCCGTCGAGGCGGGGGAGGTTGAGAGGGTGCTGATTCAGGTCAACACGTCGGGTGAGGAGAGCAAGGGGGGCTTTCCCGTGGAGAGTTCCGGTGAAGACCTCTCGGCTGTCCTGGGTCTGCCGGGTCTGGACACGAGGGGTCTCATGACGATGGCGCCCTTCACGGACGACGAGGCGGTCCTGCGGAATACCTTCCGTCGGGTGCGAATGCTCCATGAGGAGCTTTTGGGGGTGGAGGGCTATGCGGGAGAACACCTTTCAATGGGTATGACGAACGATTTTGAGATCGCGATCGAGGAAGGTAGCACGATGATTCGCGTCGGAACCGCCCTTTTTGGGAGACGATCTACGCATGATTGATCTCACGCCACTGGACGTACGCAAGAAGCGGGGAGACTTCGCCAAGACTCTTCGTGGCTATGATGCTTCCGAGGTGGACCACTTCCTTGAGCTGGTGGCAGAGCGTATGGAGGCTCTGGTGAAGGAGAAGCTCGAGTTGGAGGAACACTCCGACACGCTAGGGAAGAAGGTCGACGCTCAAGAGGGCCGCGAAAACGCGATCCAAGAAGCTCTCGTGACGGCGCAGAAGCTTCGGGAGGACGTGAAGAGCCAGGCACAACAGGAAGCCGAGTTCTTGCTGCGCGAGGCTCGTGGTCGCATCGAGGGGATGGTGAATGCGGCTGGAAGGACCCTGGTCGAGCGCCGTGCCATGCTCGAAGAGTTGGAGAGGCAGCGCGAGCGCTTTCTGAAGTCGTTCCGGATGCTTCTGGAGAGAGAGTTGGACAACGTCGAGTTGGAGTTCGGTCGAGAGCCTATAGAAGACATCACGTTGGACGTCGATGTCGGTCCTGTGGGTCCCCTCGCTGAAGGGAACGACTCCGTGGGGGCTCCCGTCGAGGCGGTTGCCGAAGAGATCGCCGAAGAGGTCGTCGAGGAGGTCGCTGAGGTCGCTCCCAGGGCTGGAACTCAGCCTGGGCCAGGAGCTCAGCGAGTGGAAGATCCTCTGCCCCAGGACTCGGAGGAAGAACCACCCGAGACACTTTCGACCGAGAGGCCCGACGAGGGGCCCGAGAGTGACGAAGTGACGGCGGGAGCGGTGGATGATACGGCGGTGGATGTTCCGAAGCCCGACGCTGGTGAAGAAGTCGTGGCGGGAAAGGACACACGTACGTCACAGGACACCGAAGCTGGTCAGGATACCGGATCGGAGCAGGATACTGCACAGGCGAGCGACGAGGATTCGCTTTGGCTCTCCTCCATCCTGAGTAAACCGGACATCACGGAGGCAGAGTAGGGATGGAGTGGGACCGCATTCAGGAGAGTGTCGAAGCGATAAGGGAGCGCACGTCGTCTGAACCCGAGATCGGAGTGATCCTCGGAACTGGTCTGGGTGCTTTGGCGGACGAAATCGAAGTGGAGATCTCGATCCCCTACGAGGACATCCCGCACTTTCCGAGTCCGATGGTGGAGAGCCACTCCGGGCGATTGCTGTTCGGAAAGCTCAAGGGGAGACCGGTGATGGCAATGCAGGGCCGATTCCACCGTTACGAAGGGCATGACCTCTTGGCGGTCACCCGTCCGGTCCGGGCCATGCGAGTCTTGGGTGCGTCGACGCTCATCGTCTCGGGTGCGGTGGGGGGAATGAATCCGCTGTGGCCTCCCGGGGACCTGGTCCTGCTTGACGACCACATCAACCTATTGGGAGATAGCCCACTGGTGGGGCCGAACATCGACGCGCTGGGCCCTCGCTTCCCCGACCTCTCGGAACCCTACGACAGGGGCCTCCAACAGTTGGCTGCCGAGGTCGCCCTCGAGCTTGGAATCCCTCTTCACCGGGGTGTCTATGCGGCGGTGGTCGGGCCCAACCTCGAGACGCGCGCGGAATATCGGATGCTGCTGGGCATGGGTGCGGATGTCGTCGGCATGTCTACGGTGCCCGAGGTAATCGTCGCTCGACACATGGGAATGAAGGTCTTGGGACTGTGCATCATCACGGATCAGTGCCTCCCGGATGCCTTGGAAGTGGCCGATGTTCAGGGCATTATCGCGACGGCCATGGAGGCGGAGCCGAATCTCACGCGACTCATTCGGGGGCTGCTGGCAGGGCTCAGCTAACCGAAGTCACACACGATACGATGCGATATCCTGAGACACCCGAGAGCCTCCTCGCCATGGAGGAGGAAACCCTCGCTTGTTGGCGGGACGAGGATCTCTTCCAGATGACGGTCGCGGCTACCGCGGACGGAGAGCCCTTCGTGTTCTTCGAGGGTCCGCCCACGGCGAACGGGCGACCGGGCCTGCACCACATCATCAGCCGCACCATCAAGGATCTGGTCTGCCGGCTGCGGACGATGGAGGGACGGAAGGTCACGAGGATCGCGGGGTGGGATACTCACGGCCTCCCCGTCGAGATCGAGACCGAAAAAAGACTGGGGATCTCGGGAAAGACCGAAATCGAGGCTCTGGGCATCGCCGAGTTCAACAAGGCTTGTCGTGATTCGGTGTTCACGTACAAGGAGGAGTGGGAGAACCTCTCCGAACGCATCGGTTATTGGCTCGACTACAGCCGGCCCTATGTCACGTTCCACGCAGGGTACGTGGAGAGCGTCTGGTGGATCCTAAAACAGTTGGCGGATCGCGGCCTACTGTATCGCGGACACAAGAGCGTTCCGTACTGCCCACGTTGCGGTACGGGTCTCAGCTCGCACGAAGTGGCGCTCGGGTATAAAGACGTCGAAGACGCCTCGCTCCATTTCCTCTGTCCGTGGGTCTCGCCTGATGGCTCGCCCGATCCGGAGGGACGGGCGTTCCTAGTCTGGACGACCACGCCTTGGACCGTTCCCTCCAACACGGGCCTCGCCGTACATCCCGATCTGTCCTATGTGGAGGTCCGTGATGCCGATGGACGACTGGTGGTGCTTGCAGAAGAGCGTGTGGAGGCGGTCCTGGGGGAGGGCGTGCCGGTCGAGCGGCGGTACAAGGGGAGTGACCTGGCCGGTATGCGGTACGCGAGGGTTCTCGATCTGGTCCCCATGCCGGACGAGCCGGGGAACGGTTGGACTGTCGTCTTGGAGGACTTCGTCAGCTCAGAGGACGGTACGGGAATCGTGCACATCGCCCCGGCTTTCGGTGCGGACGACTATGCGGCCGGCCAACGCCATGACCTCCCCATGCTACGCCCGATCGATGAGGCGGGCTGTTTCACCGAAGGCACGGCGCTCGTCGGTGGAATGTTCGTCAAGGATGCCGATCCGATATTGGTCGAGGCGCTCGAGGAGAGAGGAAATCTCTTTCGCATTGGCACGATAGTCCATTCATACCCGCACTGCTGGCGCTGTGAGTCTCCCCTACTCTACGTCGCCCGGGACTCTTGGTTTGCAGCCACGTCCAAGCTCACCGAGGAGATGCTGGCTCACAACGGGGCCGCGAACTGGTTCCCACCGGACATCGGCGAAGGCCGAATGGGAGAGTGGTTGAAGGGGAACGTAGATTGGGCGTTGTCGCGGGACCGGTATTGGGGTACGCCCCTCCCGGTCTGGGTCTGCGATACCGATCCGGAGCATCTCGAGTGGATCGGGGCTTTCGCCGACCTGGAGGAGCGCACCGGGCCTCTAGGCGATGGATTCGATCCCCACCGTCCTTTCATCGATGAACTCCACTGGGACTGCACTCGTTGTGAAGGGACTATGAGGCGCACCCCGGAGGTGATCGACGCGTGGTTCGACTCGGGATCGATGCCTTATGCCCAGTGGCATTACCCTTTCGAGAATCAGGATCGATTTGAGGCACACTTTCCGGCCGACTTCATCTGCGAGGGTCTCGACCAGACCCGGGGGTGGTTCTACTCCCTCCTCGCGATTTCCACGATGCTCGGCAAAGGCCCTCCTTTCCGCAACGTGGTCGTCAACAATCTGATCCTCGACGCCGAGGGTCAGAAGATGTCCAAGTCCAAGGGCAACACGGTGGATCCTTGGGATGCGATTGCGGACCACGGTGCTGATGGCATTCGCTGGTACCTGATCACTTCCAGTAATCCTTGGCTTCCCAAGAGATATGATCCCTCTGCCGTCCGGGAAGCCTCGCGGAAGTTCCTCGACACGCTCTTCAACACCTACCGGTTTTTTACGCTGTATGCCAATGCCGAAGACTGGGCCCCATCGGCCTCCGATCCCGAGCCCGCACAGCGGAGCCTCTTGGATCGCTGGCTACTCTCGCGACTCAATACGGTGATGGCCGAGGTTCGTGAGGAGTTGAACGCGTACCAGATCACGCGGGCCTATCGGAGATTGGGCGAGTTTGTCAGCGAGGAGCTATCGAACTGGTATGTCCGACGTTCACGCTCGCGATTCTGGGGGAACACGGATGACGAGGACTCACGTGCGGCGTTTCGGACCCTCTGGGACGCCCTGAGGGCCGTTTGCTTGCTTGCGGCGCCCGTGACCCCATTCGTCACCGATTGGGCCTATCGGGGGCTCACGGGAAAGAGTGTGCATCTGGAGGCCTTCCCCGAGTCTTTGCCCAGTGAGATCGACGAGTCGCTCGAGCGGGAGATGGCTGCCGTGAGAGCTCTCGTGTCTCTCGGACGCGCGGCTCGAGAAGAGGTTAAAATCCGCGTACGCCAACCTCTCGGGAAGTTGTACGCGGTCGTGCCGGGGGACGTGGAAATTCGAGAGGAGGTCATGGACCTCCTCAGGGAGGAGCTCAACGTGAGGGAGGTCGATTTTCTGGCCTCTGCGGATGGCCTAATTTCGTTGAACGCGAAGCCCAACTACAAGGTCCTGGGCCCCCGCTTCGGGAAGGATACCGAGGCCGCTGCGACGGCGATTCGAAATCTCGCCGAAGTCGATCTCGAGGCATATCGCTCTGACGGGGACGTGTCGATCGAGGTGTCCGGGCAGACGATCGCGCTGGAGCCAGGGGACCTGGAGATCCACGAGGTGTCCAAGGAGGGGCTCGTCCTGCGCTCCGAGAACGGTTTCACGGCGGCTCTCGACCCGGCCCTGGACGACGACTTGCGGGCGGAGGGGTTGGCGCGAGAGCTGGTCAACCGGATCCAGAGGCTACGTAAGGACTCGGGCTTGGAGATCACAGACAGAATCCAGTTGGGCGTGTACGGGGCGGAGCGGATTCAGACGGCGGCCGGAAGTCACCAGCCCTTCATATGTGGCGAGACACTGGCGGTGGACATGGAGATCGGCGGCGAAGGGGGAGCGACTCGGGCGTACGACTTCGTCCAAGATGTTCAGATCGACGAACTGGAGGTGGTGATCATGCTCCAGCGGGACGCCGGGGCCGACGCTCAGGGGAGTCGCGCGAAAACCGGAGTGGCTGACTGAATGATCTCAGAGGGTCGAGTCGAAGTCCTCCTTGTCGCGCGGAGTGGTGACCGTCTCGACGCGTACGTCGCCGGAAACTCCGACCTTTCGCGAGTTCGTGTGCAGGCCCTGATCAAGGATGGTCGGGTGTTGGTGAACGGGCAGGTCGGACGGAAATCGGAGCGGTTGGAGGCCGGCCAGCGCATCGAAGTCGACATACCCCCTCCGGAGGTTCTGTCGGTCCAACCCGAGGACATCCCCCTCGACATCGTGTTCGAGGACCGCTCGCTCGTCGTCGTAAACAAGAAAGCGGGCATGGTGACCCATCCGGGGCCGGGACACGCCAGTGGCACCCTGGTGAACGCGCTGCTCGCCCACGCAAAGGATCTCTCCGGTATCGGAGGCAAGCTTCGACCTGGAATCGTGCACCGCCTGGACCGCTTTACGTCCGGACTCATGGTGGTGGCCAAGAGTGACGAAGCACACCAAACCCTTTCCGAAGCACTCCGACAGCGTAAAATTAGACGTTTGTACCTCAGTGCCGCATGGGGGCACCTATCGGAGTCACCGCTGGAGGTCGATGCTCCCATTGGGCGTTCGAAACGGGAACGCAAGCGCATGGCGGTCGTGGAGGATGGGCGCCATGCGACTACGAGCTTCCGGGTTTTGGAGCGCTGGCTCGGTGCTGAGTTGTTGGAGGTTGCATTGGGGACGGGTCGAACCCATCAGATTCGGGTCCACCTGGAGCACATTGGTCACCCCGTCGTGGGAGACGAGGTATACGGAGTGGGCTGGGAACGTGGGATTGGCGGTAAAGCACGGCAGTGGGCGGCGGAGTTGCACCGGCGGGTGCCAAGGCAGTTTCTCCATGCGTGGAGTCTCTCCTTTCGGCACCCGTCTAGCGGAGAGGCCCTCCGGTTCGAGGCTCCGCTCCCGGCCGACTTGAGGGCATGTGCCGACTGGGCGCGACCCGAGTAAGAACTTATGAAACAGGCGGGTAAAACACGGTGGTAGCGACCGATCTGGATCCGAGGTTCACGTTCGATAGCTTTGTTGTCGAACCGGCGAACCGACTCGCGTCGGTTGCGGCACGGCGCGTCGCCGATGCCCCCGGGACGTCGTACAATCCTCTCTTCATCTACTCTTCGTCGGGCCTGGGCAAGTCCCACATCCTCAATGGGATCGCCCACTACGCGGCGCGGGTCCATCCCGGCTACGGTGTCGTCTACGTAGCGGTTGAGAGCTTCCTCGAGGAGCTCACCGAAGCCATCAGAGCGGGGACTGAAGAGGAGTTCCGGCAACGGTATGAAGAGCTTCATATCCTCTTGTTGGATGACGTCCTCATCAAGCTCGGGGCGATCGCCCTCGAGAACTCAGAGAGTGCTGAAGCTGGCGCGATGTGGCGGCGTGGTCTGGAGATCAATCCGGACAATGCCTCACTGCAGGAGAAGCTAGATCAGCTCGGAGCTGCGGCGGGGGCGTGATCCTCGGGCTCCTGGCCCTATTTTTCTTGGCGGGGCAGGACACGCTTGCGCCGACGCTTGCAGGTGCCAGCTATCTCCAAGGCACGCGTGTCACTGTCGCCTTCCTACCCGCTGACTCCGGTAAAGCTCGAAGCGTGCTGGAGGCTCTGGACGCTGCCTCTGTGCTGCCAGGTCTCCCGCCGGAGTCTCCAAGCGGTGTGCATCTGATTCTCACGCCCGACGAAGAGACTTTTGCCCAGCTCGCCGGTGGCCAGGCTCCTGACTGGGGTGCCGCGGTCGCACTCACGACACGATCGACGATACTGGTCCCGGCGTTCGTCTCGTCCAGAGGGGGTGGCTGGAGCGACGCCCGCGTTCTCCGGCACGAATGGGCCCACATCGGGCTTCATCAGTACCTCGGGGGTCTTCGCGTCCCCCGATGGTTCTCCGAGGGCTATGCGCAGTGGGCCAGTGGGGGCTGGGACTGGGGTGAGGGTTGGAAGCTGAGATTGGCGCTCGCGAGGCAGGAAGGGGGTTTGGAATCCATGGCCATCTCTTGGCCGAGGGGCGAGGCACGGGCTCGAACCGCTTATCTCCTGTCCGCCACGACCATCGAATATCTGGTCGTGCAGAGTGGCCCCCGAGCGCTGGAGGTTCTGTTCCGTCGATGGAAGGATGTGGAGAATTTCGAGGAGGCGTTCCGTGGCACGTTCGGTGTGACGACCTCTCAGTTCGAAGAGGACTGGCGGCGGTATGTTCGGAGTCAATACGGCTGGCTGTTCGTGCTCTCGCATTCGGCTGTCTTCTGGATGGTCATGAGTCTTGTGATGCTGGCGCTGGTTGTGGTTCGCAAGCGAGTCCGACTAGAGAGCATGGCGCGGCTCCGCGCTGGGGAGGTTCCAGATGAACCGAGCTATTGGTTGGAGCAGGACCCCCCGTCGGACCGATTCGGACCTGACGCCGAGCGGTCGGAGTAGGAGTAAGCAACATTTCAACAAAGGACGCCGACTTGTCTCGTATTTTGCTTGTCGATGACGATTCCGACACGCGGTCGGTCTTTCGCGAGAAACTGGAGCTGTCGAGCTACGAAGTAGACGAGGCTGACTGCGCGGAGACTGCCCTCGGAATGTTGAAGGAATTCGACCCGGACGTCGTCATCACCGACGTGCGCATGGACGGCATGACGGGGCTGGAGCTTCTCAGCCGGATCAAGGAGTCCATGGAGAGCGTCGACGTGATCGTCATGACCGGACACGACGCCATGAACTCCGCCGTGGAAGCCATGAAGTCCGGGGCGTTCGACTATCTCGTCAAACCCGTCGGACTCAAAGAGCTCAGTACCGTGGTTGGACGGTGTTTGAGCGAACGCGAGCAGGTCCGGGCCACGGCCGAAGGCGGGATTCCCGAGGCACCCGAGGACACTGGGCAAAAGACGGTAGTAGGTCGAGACCCGAGGATGATCGAGATCTACAAGATGATCGGCGTACTCGCGCGAAACCGTACCACGGTTCTGATCCGTGGAGAGACGGGTACCGGCAAGGAGTTGGTGGCCCGAGCGGTCCACAATCATTCTCTCCACTCGGACGAGCCTTTCATCGCCGTAAACTGTACGGCTCTCGCCGATACGCTTCTAGAGTCGGAGCTGTTTGGCCATGTGCGAGGAGCTTTTACAGGGGCCGTGGGAGGGAAAAAGGGATATTTTGAGCTCGCTGGGCGGGGCACCATCTTCCTCGACGAGATCGGTGACACATCACCGGATTTTCAGTCTAAGCTCCTCCGGGTCCTCCAGGAGCGAGAGTTCTATCCCGTCGGTAGTGAGCAACCCAAGCGTACCGAGGCGCGGGTAGTGGCGGCGACGCACCAGCCCATGGAAGAGCTTGTTTCCGAGGGGGGTTTCCGTGAGGATCTCTACTTCCGGCTTCGGGTGGTCGAGATCAACGTTCCGAGTCTCCGAGACCGCAAGGCGGACATCCCCCTGCTCGCGAACGCTCTTCTCTCTCGGATTCGTAAGGAGACTGGCAGCACCGTTCGTGCGATCTCCGAAGACGCGCTGAAGTGTCTTCACCGTTATGATTGGCCGGGTAACGTACGTGAACTCGAGAATGTGTTGATTCGGGCGGCCATCGTCGCGCGAGGACCGGTCGTGGCGCCCGACCACATTGCCTTGGGCCCCTGGAAGCACGGCCGGGCCACCGGCACCGTCGAGCCTGTCTCGTCAGAGGATGAAGACGTGACGTTGGACGGGGTCATCGAACGTCAGTTGCGCCGGGTGCTGGCGAGTACCCATGGGAACAAGACGGAGGCGGCTTCGCTTCTCAGGATTTCGCGCTCCCGCCTGACACGGTACGTGGAGCGTTTCGGATTGTAAGATCAGGATGGTAACCATGGCGAAGAAGGACAATAAGAAAGCGAAGGGCGGGACCGGGAAGGGAGCATTGGAGTTTTCCAGGATCAACCTCGCCTTCGGAGCCGGATCTTTGGTGACGATCACTCTGGGCTATTGGTTGCTGTCTCAGGGCTCGATTTCGATGGCACCGATCCTACTCGTGATCGGTTACGTCGTGCTGGTGCCGCTGGCCATCATTCTATAGCCACAGCCGTTTTTGGTCTCGGCCGTTCATGAGCACAGACCGCTATTGGCCACCGCCGTGATCGTCAGGCGCGTTACGCTCGCTTGGTCACGACCCGAGCCTGCGTGAACTGTCGGTGCCCATCCTTCGATTTGTGGAATCCATAGCCGCTCTGACGTGCCCCAACCCACGGGGTGCCCACAGCACCTCCGGCCACCCTATTGATCCCGATCATTCCGGCCGTGAGGCGACGGGCGACCTGAGCGGTCCGGTCGTCGTCTGCACCGAAGACAACGGCTCCGAGACCGAAGTGGGTCGCGTTGGCTCTTTCGATGGCCTCTTCTTCCGATTCGACTCGGGTTACGCAGGCGACCGGCCCGAAGGTCTCTTCCCGTGCGATGGCCATGTCTTCGGTCACTCCGGTGAGAACGGTCGGGGTGACGAAGTTGTCCCGGTGTCCATCTCCCCCCACCAATATCTCCGCCCCATCCTTCACCGCTTCTTCGAGCTGCCCCAGCACGTGGTCTTTCTGCTGCTCATTGACCATCGGCCCCACTCTGGTCCCTTCCTCTAGGCCGTCGCCCTGTTTCAGGCCACTCGCCTGCTCCTTCAGGAGCACCTCGAAGCGGTCTGCGATCATCTCCGGCACGAAGATTCTCTCGGTGCTGACGCACACCTGTCCGGCGTTTCGGAAGCTATTCTGGGCAGCGAACTTGGCGGCTCTTTCGAGGTCCGCACTCTCCAGTACGATCATGGGGTCCTTGCCACCGAGCTCCAGTATGACCCGTTTGAGCCCGCCGCTCGCTTGTCGAAGGATATGCTTGCCGGTTTCCCGTGAACCCGTAAAGGCGATGAGGTCTACGTCTGACTCGACAAGTCGCTTGCCCTGTTCGTCGGCTCCGTGCACGACGATCAACACGTCGGCGGGAAGGCGCTCGTTGAGGACGTCGGCGTACGCCTGGCCACACAGCGGAGTCTCTTCGGAGGGCTTGAGCACCACCGTGTTTCCGGCCGCGAGCGCAGGCAGAACCATCCACGCCGGCATGGACATCGGGAAGTTCCAGGGTGTGATCGCCGCACACACGCCGAGCGGATCATGGTAGACCATGGAGTGGCTGCGGCCGTCGTCGAAAATCTCCGGGGCGAGGGCCTCCCCGATCTCGGTGAGTTCGCTAGCCACGTGCGCCACCGACTTAGCCTCTACCTCGGCCTCGAATAGGGGCTTCCCCATCTCCTGGGTGATGAGGCGAGCGAGGTCGTCGGTCTTGTCCCGGAAGCTCTCGGCCGCCTCCGTGAGAAGGCGCGCTCGACCCTCGTGACCCAGGGCTGCCCACGCAGGCTGGGCGGCCCGAGAGCGATCTACGACCGCCGAGATATCCTCCGGCTGCGTAACAGGGACCTCTCCCACGAGGGCCCCGGTGGCCGGGTTATAGGACTTCAACGTTTCCATATTCGAATCTCTGGGTTCTGGTCCACTCGCGGCGAGCCACGGACCTCCGGTGACGGGACGGCTAACCCGCTGAATTCCATGAAGGGTCCGCTGGTCGGATCACGTCAAAAGTAGAGGAAACTCGGAGTTCAGAACACGGGTGCTGCATCAGATCTCGCCCTACATGGGCTACCCCGTCCTTCCATAGCATGGACGTTATGGGGCCTGTCTGTCACGCGGTGCCGCGCAACTCTCCGCGACCTGTCCACACGTAACCACCGCAGCCGCGCTCATGTGAAGCCGTTCGGGGTTGCTCAACACGGTGTTCATCCCCAATTCTATGCCACATGACTTCCAATAAGCCCTACCTCCGCGACTTTTTCACCGCTGAGCAATTGGAGCGGTATCGGAGCCTGCGGAGCGGTTTCCACTTTGGTGCGGAAACTGGCCTGACGAACTGTTGTGGCACCCTCTGGCTCAGGAACGGAGCCTGGACAACCTCTCCCGTAGGGAGTTCGAGCCTCAGGCTGCCGACGAAGCGATCATCTTCATCGAGTTCCACGTTCCTTCCACGACGGACAGCGTGGCGGCACCCTTCCTCATTCTCCATCAGGATCCACTCGAAGATCCGCGGTTCGAGTGGCTTGAACCCTACGTGCGGGTGCCGGGCGTAGAGCCCATCGTTTTTGGGGCTCTCTTCGCCTCGATCAACTACGTCTCGTACACTTGATAGTCATCGATGCGGTCAACGGAACCTTGGCCAACGAGCTGATTCTAGAGGTCTTGCATAACGGAAGCGTCGTCCGCAGCCTAGCTTCGACCTCTGCGAACACATTCAATATGACGTTTCCAAATCAGACACTGGATCTCACCATCGGTGACACGTGGGGGATAAGAGCAACCGCTGGTAACCTTAGCTCGAGCACGGGAACAAGCGCTGATATCAGTGTAATCGAACAACCGTGAGTGGCTCATCGAGCGGCACGACCGTCGAACCTCGACCGACGTCTGACAGGCACTCAGGGAAAAGGTGGCCTGATTAGGCCGCCCCCCTTGTCCAAGAAAACGGGACCGGAACGGAAGGATCTCCCTGACGCTGACGTTGCCGCCGCTGGAGGGTGGACGAACTCCAACACGCTTCGCCAGGTTTATCAGCAGGCGGACAAGAGACCATGCTCCGGGTTGTGTTGGACGGTGGCACGCTCAGGGAGGCGCAGCAAGCCGATGTGGTCCCTGCGTATACAACGAACCTACAGTCCGTAACGGCCTCCGGAGCACCAACCTCGGAAAACCGTTTAGTTACAGGAAGAAGTACCGTAGGGCGGTTAGCTCAGTTGGTTTAGAGCGCCTGGTTTACACCCAGGAGGTCACAGGTTCGAATCCTGTACCGCCCATTGATAAACGGGGGCCAGTGGGTCCATGAGTGAGCCATGAGTGAGCCACGGGATCTATTTCGGGGCCGATATCGTCCCTTCCTGCCCCCCCCCGCCTGCTCGCCGGAGGGCCGGGACATGTACCAGTCGAGACACATCGGTGCCAGTGAAGCGGGATCTCTGAAAAAGATATTTGACAAGGGAGGTTGGCCTACCGCGTGCCCGTGGCCCGGAGCCATGTTGCAGTTTGCGGTCTCTCTGGGGAAAACTATATACTGCGGACTGGATCATCCGTCCTGCCATGTGACTTCGGGACAGCGAGGTTATAGACTTCAGATCGACCCTTCAGAGGCACCAATCCAGCGATAAGCGCGTCACCCAGAACGACAGGTTACGAATCGCAGAGCTCTCGTCTACGCTTCGCCTCACATCACAATTGGATCGCGGGATCATGCCGAGCGATGACCGAGCGAACTACCCGACATATCGGCACGTGACCCGGAGAGGTGTTTTACGTGCCGCCGCGGCTCTGGCACTAGCCGTGATCACGGGCACACGGGTATCGGATCCATTCGTGAAGGAGAGCTTTATCATCTATAGGGGATGGGTTCTCAAGCGATCGGACCTACCTCGGTTTGGCGCCAATGATTTTCGATTCTAATAGGCTTGACGCGAACCACTTCGCGAACCGGCGTTTTGACGTGTGCATCGCCGGGGCTGGTGTAGCGGGAATCGTGGCCGCACGCCGGTTGGCCGCCGAAGGACTAAGAATCGCCTTGCTGGAAGCGGGCGATCGCGAGTACTCGGCGGCGTCA
>Ga0310121_10001130_pt1 | contig 28011 bp, 23 predicted proteins | sample CB27_Tmax_986_MG_FD_203504 | JGI IMG/M metagenome (GOLD analysis project Ga0310121, IMG submission 203504) | Marine microbial communities from Western Arctic Ocean, Canada - CB27_Tmax_986 | ecosystem: Environmental > Aquatic > Marine > Oceanic | place: Canada: Western Arctic Ocean | collected... | reverse complement strand
CCGCCATGGCGACGGCCAGGTAGGTCTTGCCCGTGCCTGCCGGCCCGATCGAGAACACGAGGTCGTGATCGCGGATGGCCGCCACGTATTGCTTTTGCCCCGGCGTGCGAGGTTGAACCCGCTTGCCACTCGCGATGACGTCAATGGCTTTGAAAATGTGCCGAGTTTCCGATCCGGTCACTATCGCCAACACCTCCGTCACATGGTGGTCATCCACGCCACCGCGGCTTTCCGCCACTGTCTTTAGTCGTTCAAGAGCGGCAGTCGCCTGGGAAACGGCATCCTCTTTGCCAGCAACGTGGATACGACCGTCTCGATGAGTTATATCTACGCTGAAGGTGTCGCGAATCTTGCGAACGTGTTGGTCTTGAGCACCAAAGAGGGCGAGTAGCGACGCCGGATTGACCAGTTGAATGGTTGCTTCAGTCATACAGGTTTGATGGATGGTTCGCCTGGGCTTTTTCCAGTGGCAGCAAGTCGCAAATTCTTACCTCGCCTGTCTCATGACGGATGACGGTTTTGCTGACGTGATTGTCTCCCGATCGAGCGTTTTTCCCCGACGCGCGACGAGCTTCAATATTGGTCTCCCACGGGCTGAGACACTTCCTCTGAGTATACTACAACTTCAAAGCACCAGTGGACCAAACAAAGGTCGCGTATTCGACGTAAAATCATGCTGAATCAATACTTGCGCGCGTTGAGATGCTTATTTTGGGGTCCCCAGGACGGCTGGTTTCTGGGCCAATAAGCCGGAAAATCGGCAGAGCTGGGACAATTGTCCCGGTTCGTATCACCCCAATGCACACTCGCGCCTAGCCCGATACGGGCTGGAAAGTACCACAAGTCCACCAAAGGTAAGCGAGTGGCGCTGCCCACAATAGAGAATCCACGACATCCAACATTCCACCCAATCCCGGTATCCAGCTGGCAGCATCCTTTTGATGCATGTCTCTCTTGATAAGCGATTCGGACAAGTCGCCGGCAATGCCGGCGATGGCCAGCGTGAACCCGTAGCCGAGGACGGATAATAAAGATCCGATTTCGTCGGGAGATTCCATCCACCAGGTCGCAATGAAGCGGAAGTACAACCAGCTGGCTACCGTGGCAACCACAATCCCGCCAAGTGCACCCTCAACGGTCTTATTTGGGCTAAGGACCGGTGCCATCCGGTGCCGCCCTAAAAACCGTCCGGCGAAATAGGCCCCCGCGTCGCTCCACTTCACGACAAAAATAACCGAGACGATGCCCACCAACGCCAAGCGACCGGGCACATCGACGCGGATTTGAATAAGGAAGCAAATCGGCAAGGTGACGTACAAGATGGAAAACAGGCCGCCACTCATATTGATGACCGACGAACCTGATTCCTTGTACCGCCACATTTCGACAATCGCCATGATTGCCAGAGACGCACTAACGGCGATGGCTAACCACAGCCATCCGTCGTGACCGGTCGAAGACCGTGACAACAACGGGGCGCCTGCGGCCACAATTATCAAGAGGCCACACAAGTGCACCGCCCACGGCGATGGGCTGAGGCCTCCCGCCCTGAGCAGAAGCAAAACCTCACTAATCCCCAACACGGTAATCAGCAGTGCGACCGGTATTACGTAAAGGCCCGGCTTGCCAAGATTCGCATGATCTTCCAGCCAAAACACACCTAGCATAGGCAGAATCAATGCGGCGGCTCCGGCCAAACGCCAATGCAGCAAGGTTGCTCCTCCATGTAGGTGTATCGGTCCATTTGCCCTACGGACCGTGAGTATTTTAAGTTTGACTGAGACCGCCAAAGCGACGGTCTCGAGAGGCGTAGTTCTTGATCGCTTGGTGAAGGTCGGATATTTGAAACTGGGGCCAGTGTTTATTCGTGACCCAAATCTCAGCATAGCTGATCTGCCACAACAAGAAATTGCTTATTCGCATCTCACCAGCCGTGCGAACCAGCAGATCAGGATCTGGCATACCACGAGTGTACAGATAGTCGCTGACGGTCGCCTCTGTGATGTCATTAGTTGCTAAGTTTCCCGCCGACATGTCGTCACCGATGCGACGCACTGCGTCTACCATTTCGGCACGACCCCCGTAGTTGATGGCCAGACATAAACAGGTGCCCGTGTTTTTGGCACTCAACTCAATGGTCTTGTCGATCTCTCGGAGAACTCTGGCTGGAATACCCTCACGCTGGCCGATTACTCGAACGGAGATGTTCTGCTCCATGATCAGATTTCTCTCGTCGACCATGTACTGTTGGAGTAAATGCATCAAAAAGTCGAGTTCAGACTGTGGTCGCTTCCAATTCTCGCTTGACAGGCAATAAAGCGTCAAATGTTCGATGCCGAGCTGCGCGCATTCTTCCGTTGTTCTGCGGGCACTGGCCACGCCTTGTCGATGGCCCTCGATTCGTGCCAGTCCCTGTTGCTCGGCCCAACGTCCGTTGCCGTCCATGATAATTGCAATGTGCTTCGGCCAAGCTTCCCGAGGGACGCTTGATTCCAGAAGGAGCGACAAGTTTTCAGGTGGGGTTACCGACATGACCATATGGCTGGAAAATGGAAAACCTTATCGGCCACACGCCTGTTCACGAAGTGAGTGCCTCAGTGCGATAATTCAACTCCTCAACCGGGGGCCGCCACGTCCTCTCGCAAGATCGTTTGTGCACGATCTGGTCCAACCGACACGAATTGCACGGGTACGAAGAGGATTTCGCTGATCCGCTCGACATAACCTCGCGCGTTCTCGGGAAGATCTTCCCAGCGACGGACACCGGTGATGTCGGTCTCCCAGCCTGGCCAAGTCTCGTAAACAGGTTTGGCTCGGCGCAGCTGATCCGATTGGCAAGGGAAACGTCTCGTTCGCGCTCCGTCGATTTCGTAGGCGACGCAAATGTTGATTTCAGGCAACTCGCTCAATACGTCCAGCATCATCGCCGACAAAGACGTTACGCCGCTCAATCGAGACGTGTATCGCACGGCCACTGCGTCGAACCAACCGCATCGACGCGGCCGTCCTGTCGTGGTGCCGTACTCGTTTCCTGTGTCCCTTATGTGTTGGCCAATTTCGTCTTCTAACTCCGTCGGAAACGGACCACCCCCTACTCGCGTCGAATAGGTTTTGATGACACCGATGACTTTTTCAATCCATTTGCCAGGCACCCCCGATCCCGCTGGCGCCCCAAGGGCCGAACTGTTGCTGCTGGTGACGAACGGATAGGTGCCGTGATCAATGTCCAGCAACGAACCCTGGGCTCCCTCAAACAGCAGATTCTTGCCTTGCTCGACGGCATCGAGTAAATAGTCCGTGGTGTCGGCGATCATAGGCCGCAAACGGGCGGCATGGCCTTGATACTTCTGGATGATCGCGCTGGCATCCAATTCGGTGGTCCCGCAGTGAGCTGAAAGGACCAGCTTCTTGGCCGCGACGATATTTTTAATCTGCTCAGCAAAATCTTTCCGCAACATGTCTCCTAACCGGATGGCGTGCGTGCGTCCAAACTTGTCCCGATAACATGGCCCAATACCCCGCAAAGTCGTACCGATGTTGTCACCGTCAATGTTGCTTTGATTGACAATCCGATCTTCTTCGACGTGCCACGGAAACACTACGTGCGCCCGTTCGCTGAGCATTAGATTCGTTTCCACGTCGATTCCGCGCGCCACAAGAGAATCAATCTCCGTGACGAGTGTATGCGGATCGACGACAACGCCAGCCGTAACGACGTTGATCACCTGCGGATTGAGAATGCCACTGGGGATCAGGTGAAGTTTGTAGGTCTCGTCCCCCAAGACCACCGTGTGTCCGGCATTCGCCCCACCTTGGTATCGGACGACAATGTCAAAGCGAGACGTCAAGAGATCAACGAGTTTCCCCTTGGCTTCGTCGCCCCATTGCAAGCCAACTACGCATGTACCGGGCACAAATTCTCCTTCAAGCAATCCACAGGCGGCCTATTGACCAACGAACCCAATCCGCCAATGTAGGTTGTTGGATACGCTAGGGTCAAGTCGCGGTAGACTGAAAGTCCCGGCCGACGTCGCGATCCAGCCGATTGCATTCGGGCTGTATGCGCAGGCGTCTCTAATCCTATAATGCTCCCGCGTATCTGCATTCTCCGTTCGTGTTCACCGCTATATCCGGAAGGAGCCAAAACGTGCCGGAAAAAGTCATCATTATTGGCAGCGGTCCAGCTGGTTGGTCAGCAGCCATATATGCCTCGCGTGCCAATCTCGAGCCGTTGCTTTTCGAAGGAACCCTGCAACCGGAAATGATTCCATTGGGCCAACTCGCCTTTACCACGGAAGTCGAAAACTACGCCGGATTCCCCGCTGGCAACGTTCGTGCGTTCGTCGAGAGCGGTGTCGATCCGTCGCGTCACTACAACCTTCCCCCAGTGCCCGCTGGGCACGAGAAGGACGGTGTGCCCCATTATGCGGTACAAGGCGTTGAGCTGATGGAGCTGATGAAACAGCAGGCAATCAATTTCGGTACTCGTGTCGTCGGAGATGACATTGTCGACGTAGATGTTAGCTTGCGCCCAATGAAGGTTACCCCTGCCGACGGCGATCCCATCGAGACGCATACGGTCATTGTGGCGACGGGAGCACGTGCCAATTACCTCGGCTTGGATTCGGAGGAGTCGTTTAAGAACCGGGGGGTCAGCGCGTGCGCGGTATGCGACGGTGCATTGCCGCGATTTCGCCAGAAACCGTTGGTGGTCGTGGGTGGCGGTGATTCCGCGGTGGAAGAGGCAACCTATCTGACAAAATTTGCCAGCCAAGTGTATCTCGTCCATCGTCGCGATCAACTGCGCGCTTCAAAGATCATGCAGCAGCGGGCGCTGGACGATCCAAAACTCGAAATTGTCTGGAACCATAATATTCGTGAGGTACTCGGGAACGATGACGAGGGTGTGAATGGAGTCCAATTGGTCAGCACGGTTGACGACACGACCAGGCAATTGGACGCGTCCGGTATGTTCCTGGCCATTGGCCATACGCCTAACACGTCGTTTCTCAAGGGTAAATTGGAAATGAACGACAAGGGTTACATTCGCTGGACGACGCCATTTCGCACTTTCACGAGTGTGGAGGGAGTCTACGCCGCTGGTGACGTTGCCGACGACTACTATCGCCAGGCGATTACATCCGCGGGAACAGGCTGCATGGCGGCGCTGGATGCCGAACGTCATTTGGCGGAACAAGGACTATAGCAGGTAATCGGATCACGTTGGGAGATACTCGGCATGGAAGCAATGTCGGTCAAACAAGCGCGCTACGAACAGAGCATCGGAAAATTGATTCGCCTCAGTGGTTGGATTAGGACACGTCGTGATTCGAAGGGTGGATTTAGCTTTTTGGAAGTCAACGACGGCTCATGCCAGGGCAATATTCAGATCATCGCCGATGCCGATCAGAGCAATTACGAGAGCGAAATCACTCGATTGACCAGTGGTTGTAGCGTTACCGTCGAAGGCGAGGTAAAGCCATCGGGAGGTAAGGGACAGGCGACCGAAATCCATGCGCAATCGGTAACGGTTCATGGATGGGCCGATCCCGAATCGTACCCGCTGCAAAAGAAACGACACTCGTTTGAAAAGCTGCGCGAGTGGGCACACCTCAGACCTCGTACCAATAGTTTTGGTGCGGTGATGCGCGTCAGGAATCGTATCTGCCACAGCATCCATGAGTTTTTTCAGGAGCAGGGTTTTCTCTACGTCCACACACCCATCATCACGTCCAGTGATTGTGAAGGTGCTGGTGAGATGTTTCGCGTGACCACTCTCGATCCCGAGAACTTGCCTCGCGTCGATGGTCATGTTGATTTTCAACAGGATTTCTTCGACCGACCCTCTTATCTGACGGTGAGTGGGCAATTGAATGCTGAGATCTATGCGTGTGCGTTAGGGAAAGTGTACACCTTTGGCCCCACTTTCCGCGCGGAGAATTCCAACACCTCTCGCCATTTGGCGGAATTTTGGATGGTCGAACCGGAAATGGCCTTCTATGAACTCGAAGACAATATGCGGTTGGCCGAACAATTTCTGAAGCGTATTGCCCGCGACGTGATGGCGGACTGCCGGGAAGATTTGGACTTCCTCAATTTACGGATTGACGATTCGGTCCTGCGCACGTTGGAAAACATCGACGAAAAGGATTTCGTGCGTCTCAGCTATAGCGAGGCAATCACCGTCTTGGAAAAATCAGGGCGTCCGTTTGAGTTTCCTGTTTCGTGGGGTAGTGATCTGCAGTCCGAACACGAGAAGTTTTTGACCGAAGAACACTTTAAGGCGCCCGTCATTGTGTTCGACTATCCGGCAACAATCAAACCTTTTTATATGCGGGTGAATGAAGGTGGTGAGACGGTGCGAGCTATGGACGTGCTGGTCCCCAAAGTAGGTGAAATTATTGGCGGAAGCCAACGCGAAGAACGATTGGAAGTACTCGAGAAACGCATGGCAGACCAGAATCTCGATTCCAACGATTATTGGTGGTATCTCGATCTGCGGCGTTTTGGCACGGTTCCACATTCAGGATTCGGTCTCGGATTAGAACGGGCTGTGCAGTTTATTACCGGAATGGCCAACATTAGAGATGTGATTCCCTTTCCAAGAACGCCAGGCAACGCGGACTTTTGACCTGCGCTTAACCCGCATTTCTCACACACTTGGCCGTCGCGCAGCAGAAGGCTTGTGAGAAATGCGGGTTAAGCTCGTAAGAACGGCCAGCTGAGTAGCGGCATTATCCCAATCACGATCGCAACGGCCAGCATCGAGCGAGGTGGAGGAATTTCGCGCAGTTTCAGCGCGATCGGCATAAGCAGTAGCGCTATCAGGCCAGTGACGACAGTTGCCACTGCCAGAGTATTTAACATCAAGCTGGCAGTCTCGCCAAGCAGGTGTAACCGCTCTACGATCGTTCCGGCCACAACCACTAGCTGGCCGACAAACGTCGAAAGTACGCTGAGCATCCAGCCGACGGTTGCGGCGATAGCCGTGCGAGACTCACGCTCGAGCTCCCGATCACGATGCGTGCCTCTGCCCCCAGATGACGGACGCTTTTGTCGCTTCTTGGTCATGGTTGGATTCATACCGTGATTGGATGTCAGTGGGATCGGCAAGAGATGAGGTCGCTGTTAATACGGTAGGGTATTCACTGTATTTGTTACAGTGTGACCGTCAATTGAAAACGCTGTTTTCGCTACCGACCTGTTCTCGCTATGGCATCGTCCATCGGCCCTGACCTGTACGCAGTTGTTTCCTTTTGTCAACAACCGAAGATTTTTACAGACAACGCATTTGCCAACCTTCCGATACTGACCTACGCTTTGCCTGCGGGGTGATAGAGCGCCACATGACGCCTCGAGAGGGCGAATGAACCAATCTCGCGGGGTACAACGCCTTGGGTGATGGCCTCTGGAGATGATCCTTTTAAGTAGTCTTATCCCCGATTCCCTTAACTCGGACCACGCATGATCCAGGCATCCTCTCTTGCTGAATTACCAGACATGTTGTCGGAAGGCAGCATCAAGTCGGTTCGTGACGCCATCGCGGATTTTGGCGCGGAACGCCAGCGGCTCCAAACTTTCGTTGCCGAGATGATGAATGACTTGGAATCGGTCCACATGGACCTGATTCAACGAGAGCAAGATCTTGCTGAACAACAACAGTCTTCGGCCGTTAGTGACGATCAGCTCACGTCTGTCCAGCGGGAATTAGAACAGCTTCAACAAGAGCTATCGGTATCGCGCCAAACGGTAGCCGAGTTGACTGGAGAATTGGACGATTCCAAGTCGCGTCTGGCTGCAGCGGGTCAACAGACGGCGGACGCCGCCGTAGCGTTTGAGAAAATGGTTGCCGAGAGAGAAGAATCCACGGCTGAATTAGCGGCTGCCCGCGAGCAAACAGAAACGGCCCAACACAAACTAAGTGATCTCCGCGAGACGAGTGAAGAAGAGATCACCGCGCTAAGGACCGAGAATACTCAGATTCGCGACGAGCTTAGGACTGCCGATGAGCAGTTGAAATCGGCTGAGAAAGAGTTTGAACAGTTTCGCGACGAAAAAGACCAGGAAATACAATCACTGACCGAGGAGAAAAGCCGAATTCGTGACGAACTCATGGCGACCCAAGCAGCGGCCGAACAGCTCGTTGAACAAATCGAAAACCAACGCGAGGAGTTGAGGGATCAGCGAACCAAGTGGGCCGGCGAGTTGGAATCGATGCGTGAATTTGTTCGCCAACAGGAACAATTCCTAGGTGTCGAAAAATTGGATCGTGCCAACGTGAAGGACGAGATCTTCTCGCAAGATGCGGAAATAGAAAAGCCTTCGCAGTCGATGGAGACGCCGCCGCGCCAGCCGGTAACCCCGCCAACTCCGTCGGCCAAGGGAAGTGACGAGACTACGGACAAGCCCGCCAAAACAGCTGATCCTGTTTTGGGGTCCGTGTTAGCAAAGTTCTCCGAGTTGGAGGACTCCGTTGCTAGAGCATCAAAATAATCCTTAACGACGGGTAATATCATGAAAACGACTTGGGAACAGAAACTGGAACGTCTCTTTGGTTTGGCTATGGTCGTGATGTTCATTTGGGGCGTTTCGATCGGCAGCGTGATGGTTTGGGGTACCGCCGCCGCGACGTTGGTGTTGATGCTGTCCCGATTGCTGGTGGGCTTTGTGCCGACGAAACAGACGGAGAACCTGGTAACTCCGCCTCGTCCCGAGACTCGCAAAATTCAGGTTGGCCGCACGCGAGTTGTCGTGCCCAAATCCGATTCCGGTGACGATGCTTCCGCGAAGTTGATTGAACAGCTCATTGAGGCCGGCCGAACCGCTTTGCTGTGCAGGCCCGAATTGGCCGAACGACTGAGCCCTGAGCAACAACAATACATTCGCGAAATACTGAACGAGGACATGGCCCGAGTCAGCGGTGGTCGTGTTCGACTGGATCCTCCCCCGACATTTGGACCATTCGAGTTGGGTGACTGCCAATGGGTTGAAGCGGAAAGTGCCTACCTGGATCGATTCCCAGTTACGAACCATCAATTCAAACGTTTTGTTGACGACGGCGGTTACAAAGATCAGAGCGTCTGGGATGCGGATGTCTTTTCTGCCACTCGGACGTTCGTCGACCAGACAGGGAAGCCAGGGCCGTGTTTCTGGAAAAACAGCACCTACAATCAAGGTGGCGACGATCATCCGGTGGTTGGTGTGAATTGGTACGAAGCTCAGGCCTACGCCCGTTGGGTTGGCAAACGGCTCCCGCAGGATGCCGAGTGGGTGCTTGCGGCTGGCGGCAGTCTTGGTCCAGCCGAGTCGATTTCCGGGCAACCGAAATATCCGTGGGGAAATGTATTCGATGAAGATCATGCGAATCTTTGGGCCACCGATCGTAGTAAGACGGTCCCAGTGACGGATCACCCAGACGGTTGCGGCTCTGAGGAAATCTATCAATTGATCGGGAACGTTTGGGAATGGATGGTCGATGATTACGCCGGCCACGACGATTTAGAGCAAAACTTTGGTTTTTCCCGCACGTTGAAGAGCATCCGCGGCGGAGCATTTGATACGTACTTCGAGAACCATGCCACTTGCCAATTCCAAAGTGGTGAGAATCCGTTTTCCCGCAAGCACAACATCGGGATTCGCTGCATATTGAGCATCGATGACATCGCACCCGAATTGGCTTTGCCCATCGAGACCGAGGCGTCCGAAATGGCCGTCTGCGCCGTTTAATCCCAGGGAGAGTGACTCATGAGCGGTCAAGCAATTCAACCGATGGACTCCTACCGGTTGGGACAGTACCAGTTCCCCGTGCCTTGTTACTTGTGTGGCAAAGACAATCTATTCGATGCCGAGTCGTGCCGAAACTGTGCTGGGCCAATGAATCTCCAACGGTATGCGGAGGAGGACAATAAGCACAGGCCGCAGCTAATCGTGACCTTAGGGGCCAATGAAGTCGGCAAAACGGTTTACCTCGGCACGCTTTTAGATATTCTTTCCCGTCAGCGGGGTGAGTTGGATTTCATGACCTGTGGCGCCTCGTCACTGTCTATGTCCCAGACGACGGTGTCCGCTTTGGCTCGATGTGAGTTCCCACCGATCACTCCCAAAGAGCCTGAATCGTGGAATTGGGCTCATTGTCGATTGCAACGGCGGACGCGCAAAAAGCCGTTGGATGTTTTCTTTGTGGACATGGCAGGGAGCGCCTTGTTGGAACAAGCCGACCACCCTGGGAGGTATCCGAGCATAGGCGGAGCCATAGGTAAGGCAACCGGAACCATTCTGATGATCGACGCGGATAGGGCTGGAAAAGGTGATAAGGATGAAGAATTCTTTGGTCGCAAGATTCTCAGCTACCTTGCCGACTCCATCCAGCATCACGCTCCGCCTAAAAATCGCAAACGTGGTTTACGTCCGCGCCAAGAGGACCAACCGATGCCCATTTCCATCGTGCTGGCAAAAGCGGACCAAAACGAAGCTTGCTTTGATAACCTCAGCGAGTTTGTACGCGGCCACCTGCCAGGCGTCTGGAATATCTGCCAAGAGCGGTTTCCACTTCATCGGTTTTTCGCTTGCAGCGTGGTGGCTGGGACCGTGATGAGAAACACGGCCGCCGGAGAACGACACATCGTTCCGTTACGGGTTGAACCACGCGGTGTGATCGAGCCGTTTCGCTGGTTAGCCGGAAACTTCGCAGACTGATCTTCCGGTGCGAGGTTCTAGCATCGACAGCCTTGCATCGCATCATAAAAGCGTTGGAATAAATAATGGCTGTCGTGCGGACCCGAGGAGGCTTCGGGGTGATATTGGACGCTGAACGCGGAAAGGCTCCGATGCCGCAAACCGGCAATGGTGTTGTCATTCAGATTGCGGTGGGTGATTTCTAGCTCCGCCGGAAGCGATTCCTCTTCGACCGCGAACCCATGGTTCTGGGCGGAGATTTCCACTTTGCCAGTCTCGGCGTCCAGTACCGGCTGGTTCGCACCACGATGGCCAAACCGCAGCTTAAACGTCCTGGCACCGCAAGCCAACGCGAACAATTGGTGCCCCAGGCAGATCCCGAATAAGGGTTTCTCGGCCATGATTTCACGAATGGTCTGAATTGCGTAGTCCAACGGCTCCGGGTCCCCGGGACCGTTGGAGAGGAAAATCCCGTCGGGTTTGTGATGCATGACTTGTGTCGCCGCGGTGGTGCCCGGCAGTACGGTTACACGACAACCAAGATTCCGCAAATGCCGAGCGATGTTCCATTTCATGCCGAAATCCATGGCCACGACATGGGGACTGGTCGCGTCCACGGCGGCGCTGGAATTCCCGTCCAGGTACGTCCAGTCGCTCAGGCATTCTTCCCATGTTTTCGGTTCGCCAGGAACCACCTCGCGTACGAGATCTCGGCCGATCAGTCCCGGGCTGGCCTTGGCCTTGGCGATGAGGCTGTCCTCCTCCAGGTCGATTGTGGACAAAATACCGTTCATGGCACCCTGTGTCCGTATCCGTCTGACCAACGATCTCGTGTCGATGCCGCAGAGGCCGACAACTCCGTGTTGCTTGAGGTAATCCTCCAGCGAACTCTCTGATCGGAAGTTACTCGCAATGCGGCTGTTTTCTTTCACGACAAACCCAGCCAGATGAGGGCGAGTGCTTTCCATGTCCTCGTGGTTGACGCCGTAGTTGCCGATCTGGGGGTAAGTCATCGTGACAATCTGGCCACGGTAACTCGGATCCGTGAGGATTTCCTGGTAACCGGTCATCGAAGTGTTGAAGCAAACCTCCCCATCCGTTTCACCAGCGGCTCCAAAGTTGAATCCGGTATAGACGGTGCCATCTTCAAGCGCGAGTTTCGCGTTTGCACACTTTATTTTCATTTTTTGTCTCGTTTTGCGCACGACAGGCGGACTTTGACGTTATTTGACAGGGTCCACTTGTAACGTTCGTGTTGTTTATCGGACGGTCAGGGAAAACGTTTTTGCGATCTGTGACCTTCAAGCCCGTTTCAGCTATGAAGTATTGGCCATGCGATTCCGATAGATTGTACAGCTGTGGGTGTCCAGACAAAGCAGACTAACCTCCGCAGCGTCTGGAACCGAAATGCGAGGGGCCTTGTTGCGGCGAGCAAGGCCCCTCCTTTTATGCGCAATAGACGCACCAAATCAACCGGTGAGCTGCTGGTTTTCAGCCGCCACCGCATTTCCTTCGCCGTCATCCTTGAGGCAGCGTTGGATTTGACGGACGGCCTGGCGAAGCCTGTTTTCGTTTTCGACCAACGACATTCTGAGATAGCCCTCGCCCGATTCTCCGAAACCGCTGCCAGGACTGACCACCACGTCGCCCTTTTCCAGCAGCATCATGGCGAAATCCATGGTGCTCATGCGATTTCGCCAAATTTCGGGAATGGGAACCCAGAGAAACATCCCAGCCCGCGGAGGATCGATTTTCCAACCGATGCGTCGTAGGCCTTGGACCATCACGTCCCGTCGCCGCTGGTAAATTTCCGCCTGTTCCTCGACCGCTGCGTCTCCGTGTCGCAACGCCATAATGGCCGCGACTTGAATGGCTTGGAACATGCCGTAGTCATAGTACCCCTTGATGACGCCCAAACCTTGGATCATCTCCTGATTTCCGCAGCAGAAACCAACACGCCAACCGGCCATGTTGTAACCCTTACTCATCGTCGTAAATTCCACTCCCACGTCGATGGCGCCCGCAGCGGAAAGAAAACTCGGAGGTTCATACCCGTCAAAGCCGACGTCGGCATAGGCGAAATCGCTGATGACCATCAAGCCGTAATGTTTGGCCAGCTTGACCAGATCGACATAGAATTCCGGATCGACCGTAACCGCCGAAGGATTGTGTGGGTAGCAGACGATCAAGAGTTTGGGCTTGGGAACCAAATGCTGACAAGTATAGGCAATGTTGGAAAGAAATTTATCGCTCTCCTTCACCTCCAAGGCGATTGCATTCCCACTAGCCAGCGCCACCGCATACATGTGCACTGGGAAATAGGGAGCCGGCACGATGGCGGTGTCGCCAGGACCCATTAGCGCCAGGCACATATGGGAAAAGCCTTCTTTGGAGCCCAGACACGTCATTACTTCGGTATCTGGATCTAGTCGTACACCGTAACGCTTCAGGTATTTTCCAGCCACTTCACGACGCAGGTTAACGATTCCATTTGACTTGCTGTAGCCGTGATTGCGCGGATCATTGGCTGCTTCGGTCAGCTTGTTGATGACGTCCGCAGTGGGCGGCTCGGATGGATTGCCCATTCCCAAATCGATGACGTCATTACCGGCGCGGCGCTTTTCATACAGCATCTGATTGATGCGACCGAACATATAAGGGGGCAAACGCAAGACACGATTTGCCAGTCGGATCTCAAATGGATCGCTGGTCGAATCGCTGTCATCGACATGGTTCCACGGTTGATTCATCGCGTTCGCTTATCGGTGCTTGGGCCAGCGGTTCGGCGCGATTGCCTTGTCCCGCGCAAATCGGGCTGACCAAGGTATTATAACGTGCCCCTCACCGCTGGCATCTGTCCCCGCCGGCGATAAGGGACCGGTGGACTGGATCGAGCCGCTCAAGCGTCGCCGGTCAAGCGTCGCCATTTAAGCGGCATTGCGCCAATTGGCGGCTGATCCGCTGCTGGGAGGCCGCCGGCAATAGATTTCCAGTGCCTTACTCAAGCGGAGACTGTGGCAAATACCCTTGAACGTCCGGTAGGCCAGCGAGTATCCGGCAAGCGTCGGTGAAAGTAACGACAATTCATTAAATATGGGGTTCGGGAGAATTTCGAAACCAGCGCGTTCCAGAAATGGTTGCAGGTTATTTCTGCGGAACGTGTAGATATGTTCGGGGGCCCAGAATTTCTGGTACGAGGCTCCCCAGATTCGTGCTTTCAAATAGCCGGCATCCGGGGTCTCCAAAACCATGATACCACCCGGTTTGACAACACGGTACCATTCACGAAGCGTCTCGCTGACGTTCTCCACGTGTTCAATGACATGCCAAGAGGTCACCACGTCGAAGGTTTCGTCTTCGCATGGAAGGCCGACTCCATCGGCTTTGTGGCATTTTAATCCGCGCGCTTGACAGACATCGATGGCGGTCTGGCTGACATCAACGCCTTCGCCCTGCCAGCCGACCTTGTTAGCAGCTTCGACAATGGCCCCGACCGAGCAACCAATGTCCAAGAGACGGGGTTGGCTTACGTTGACGTGCCGCGCGATGGCGCTGATGCGAACGGCCGCGGTGACCAGCTTACGCCGCAGACGGTCGTGATACTCCCCATGATAATCATTCTCGTAAGCCGCTTCGTCCGGCAGTTGGCCTTTCTGGTAAAGATCGCAGGCCGTGCACCGCCAAAGCGTTTGCGTGGGACGAATTACGAACGGCTCCAGCGGAAAGGTACCGCAGTTTTCGCACACATTTTGTTTGCCACTCATAAGACGACTTTCTGAAGATTGGCAGCTGAAATTTGTCAGCTGAAGATTGGCAGGAAGATAGGACCGACGGCCGAATCATATCGGCGCGATTCATGACGGCCCAATAGTAGTTTCCCGGTCGTTGGCCCAATTCTCGCACGGCCCAGCTAGCACCACATGCGGCTGGCACGCGACCGTATCTCACGGTTCTCTCCTGTCTCGGGACAGCGAAATCGAAACGATGACGGTTCTATTGCCGCCCTATCCTGCCCGTACTATCATTCGCCCGCTTTCGTAAATTCGCAATTTGACCCTGCAGGAGTTTTCGATGGACAAGGTTGCGCTGATTACCGGAATCACGGGGCAAGACGGCTCGTACCTGGCCGAGCTACTATTGGATCGAGGTTACGAAGTTCACGGTATGGTTCGGCGCAGCAGTGGCGAAAACATCGAGCGAATCGACCATTTGACGGATAAAATCTCCCTCCATGACGGTGACCTGATTGATCAAGGTTCCATCATTCGGTTGGTGCGAGACATCCAACCGCGCGAAGTCTACAACCTAGCGGCTCAGAGCTTTGTGCCGACCAGCTGGCAGGAACCCGTGCTTACGGCGGAATCAACTGGTTTGGGAGTCGCTCGCATGTTGGAAGCGATTCGTACGGTCGATCCGCAGGTTCGATTCTATCAAGCCAGCAGCAGCGAAATGTTTGGCCGCGTCCAAGCGACGCCGCAAAGTGAATCCACGCCGTTTTGGCCGCGGAGTCCCTATTCGGTCGCCAAAGTCTATGGCCATTGGATCACGGTCAACTATCGTGAAAGCTACGACATGTTCACCTGTTCCGGCATTTTGTTCAATCATGAGTCGCCGCGTCGCGGTCGATCCTTCGTGACGCGCAAGATCACGCAGGCCGTGGCCAGAATCAAGTTCGGTTTGGCCGATGAACTTCGCTTGGGCAACCTTGATGCGCAACGCGATTGGGGATACGCGGGAGACTATGTGCGCGCCATGTGGCTGATGCTGCAACAGGACGAACCAGGCGACTATGTTATTGGCACGGGTAAGACTTTTCGCGTTCGTGATTTCGTCCAGGCCGCATTTGAATTCGCCGGACTTGATTGGCAACAGTATGTCGTGATCGATCCGAAATTCTTCCGGCCTGCTGAAGTCGATTTGCTGGTCGCCGATCCTACCAAGGCGCGAGAAGAACTCGGTTGGGAACCGGAAGTGAATTTTACCGAGTTAGTGCACATGATGGTCGAATCCGACTTGGCAGCTGTCGCGGCCGAAGCCGGAACGGCGCTGCCTGGTACCATTAGCGCCGCCGCCTGATTTCATCTGAATCGATACGTCTCGCTGTGAGGCCGCGTCGGTCCCTCCGTGAGCCAATCCCTTCGTGAGCCAACTCTTCGTGAGCCAATCCCTTCGTGAGTACCTCCCCCTGTGACTGATGTGAAACAGCCTCGAATTCTGCTCACGCGTACGGGGCATATCGGCGACTGCGTGCTGACCTTGCCAATGCTTTGCGCTTTGCGAGATCATTTTCCACAGGCATTTATCGCCTGGGCGGTGGAGCGTCCTGCTGACCAATTCATCGCCCACCATGGGGCCATCGATCAGGTCATTTCTTTGCGACGTGGATGGATAAAACGTCCCAGCGAAATTTTTGGGTTGCGGCGCCAGTTGAGGGCACTGAGCTTTGACATTTGCATTGATCCGCAAAGCCGAACGCGTAGTGCGATGATCGCCTGGTTAGCGGGGGCCCCGCGCCGATTGGGATGGAGGTATCCGGATGGAAAGGACGTAGCCCTATGGCTGAACAATGATCGTCATGCGGTTTCCAGACCTCATGTTGTCGATCGTCAGCTGGATCTCTTGAAGCCACTGGGTATCGAAAGTCCCAAAGTACGCTTTGACTATCCCATCCAGCAGAGCGCCATGGACACAACAATTGGTTTCCTCAATCGAAACTCACTGACTCGAAGGGATCGGCAGGCTGAGGATTTTGCCGTGATCAATGCGGGCGCGGGATGGTTTTCGCGAAGATGGCCCCCGCAGCGTTATGGATTTGTCGCGAAGTATCTCAAGCAGTCCTACGGGTTGCCGAGCGTGGTCACTTGGGCTGGGGATGACGAGCGTGAACTGGCCGAAGCGGTTGTGGACACCTCGCAAGGTGCGGCCATATTAGCTCCGCCAACCAATCTCGGTGAATTGGCGGCCCTGTTGCGACAAGCCAAATTCTACCTTGGGTCGGACACCGGCCCCATGCACTTTGCCACGGCCGTGGGAACCCCTTGCGTGGGGTTGTTCGGTACGACTCGACCGGAGTGCAGCGGTGCCTATGGCCCCCACCACGTCGCCGTGCAGGCGTTTTACCAGTCGGGTGGAGGAATCGCTCGACGCAACGGAGGCAACCCTGCGATGCAAGCCATCACAACCGAGATGGTTTGCCAAGGATGCGACCAAATGATCGCTAACCAAAAAGTCCGGTTTCCTCGGCGGGAGGTCGCGTAATACCGCACCAAGGGTGAACCTCCTCACTCTTTATTTCCGATCTCGCCAAAAAGGGGAGCCTCCCCTTTTTGACAAGCCCCTTTTTGGCATGATGGGTAGGGAAGCCGCCATCGATCATTCTACGGCGAGGCGATTGGCCGCAAGAGGCTGTGCGCCAATCGGAATTTCTTTGTTTGCGGTGGGTTCAAGAATTGCACCGTCGCGGTACGCTTGTCGCTGCTGCCGCTCAGCGCGATCATCTTGCCAGGACCGTAGTCGGGATGGTTGACCAACATTCCCAACTCGAACAGGTCGGGCGATATCGGCTCAGCGCGGCGATCAGCTGCCGATGGGCCATGGTCGTCGAGCATTTCTGCTGCTGTCGTGAGCACTGGGTTCGGCAAGTCAGGGCGTCGTGACGATTCGGTGACTTCCTGGGATGGTCGCGGATCGTCCTGAATGTAGTCCGCGAAAACCTCATTGTTTTCCCATTCGTTGTTGGCTCGACTGTCCCGCGATTCTGACTGCCTTCGATGGCTGGTCGGTTCAGAGGTTAGGAGTTCCATGTCATGCACGGGCATTTCCGCCAAAAACTCGCTGGGAATCGCCCGCCGAACCTTACCGCGATAATCGCGATGTGTAACGTAGCTGATCTGTAACTCGCGCTGCGCCCGGGTGATGCCGACGAACAGCAGTCGTCGCTCTTCCTCGAGCGACATCAAATCGTCCCGAGAACGCTCGTGAGGCAGGATGCCATGTTCGACCGCCACGATGAAGATCAAGGGAAATTCCATCCCTTTCGCTGAATGCAAGGTCATTAATGTGGCTTTATCAGCTTCGACTTCCCAGTCGTCCGTGTCATTGACCAGCGCCGTTTGTTCGAGGAACCCGTCCAAGCCGGTGGCGTCTGGATTGCGCTCGTCATATTGTCGGGCCGCCGTGAGAAGCTCCTGGATGTTGGCCAACCGTTGCCCATCCTCTTCGGTATCTGAATTCTTGTATTGATCGGCATAGCCGGTTGTGCTGAGAACCAATCCCACCAACTCTTCAACCAGTGACGTGGCGGCGACTCGGATCGCGGCAAAATCCGCCACGAACTGCCGCAGCGCCTTTCCAGGTCGCGAGCTGAACGACTGCAACAACTCTTCCGATTCGATCGCCGCCAACATGGGGCAATGATTCGAGCGGGAGAATTCTTCGATGCGCTGTAATGTTTTCCTCCCGATTCCACGAGCTGGCGTATTGATAACGCGTAGAAATGCGATGTCATTTTGGGGATTATTGGCCAGCTGCAGGTAGCCCAACACATCTTTGATTTCCTTGCGTTTGTAGAACTCGACGCCGTTGACGATTTGGTAGGGAATCCCTTCATCTCGTAAAGCATGTTCGAGATTTCGCGACAGGGCATTAGTACGATAAAGGATGGCGGCATCCTTGGCACGGTATTTATCGCTGCGGATTAAACCGGCAATTCCAGCGGCAATCTGCTGGGCTTCTTCCTGGTTGGTGGCATAGTTGACCATTCGTACCAGATTTCCCGCCGGTGTGTCCGTATAGAGCGATTTCGGCTTACGGTGAACGTTGTGACTGATGACTTCATTGGCGATTTGAAGGATGTTGGGCGTGCTGCGGTAGTTTTGTTCGAGGGTCACCGTGGAGGCATCGGGGTAGTCCTTTTCGAAGTCCAGAATGTTCCGCACGTTGGCTCCTCGCCAACCGTAGATGGATTGGTCTGGGTCGCCAGTGACTGCCAGGTTTGGATGATCGACGGAAAGGGCTCGCACAATTCGGTATTGGGCGAGGTTCGTGTCCTGGTACTCGTCGACTAACACATACCGAAATCGATCGTCGAGTTGCTGGCGCAGTTCAGGGTTTTCATACAAAAGCTTAGCGGTGTATAGCAATAAATCATCAAAATCGACGGCATTCGAGCTAAGCAAGCGTTGCTGGTAGAGCGGGTAGACCTCGGCAGTGACCGTGGATAACGGCGAGCGAGCGCGACTGGCGTATTCATCCGGTCCCAGCAGGTCGTTCTTGGCGTTGCTGATGGCCCGCGCGATTTGGGCGGGTGTGTAATGAATGATCGTCGAATCGGAGCCCTCAACGGCAGACTTGAGGGCGTGCAGACTATCCTGTGTGTCGAAGATGGAAAAATTTTCCGAGAGCCCGACCAACGCAGCATGGTGCCGTAAGAGGCGGCTGCAAAAACGATGGAAAGTGCTCAGCCAGATGTCATCCAAGGGCACCATGCTGGCCAAACGTTGTCGCATTTCATCAGCGGCTTTGTTTGTGAACGTGAGGCCCAGTAGGTTGGCCGAGGGAATCCCACTTAAGATAAGATGGGCCATACGGCAAGTGACAACTCGCGTCTTGCCACTTCCGGCCCCGGCCAGAATCAGCAGCGGTCCATCCATGTGGCGAACCGCGGTGGCTTGAGCTTCGGTGAGATCGTCGAAAAAAGGCTCATTCATCGGCGCTGGTCATCGTTGTTGCTGGAAAACCTCCAATTATAGAGTACTGGTCCCCGGCCGCGGGAGTGCTAGCGTGATCGTTGGTTTTTAGCCCGTAGGTCGTTATCCTCATTGGCTGGTATCCCCTTTGGCCAGTGTCCTTTTCAGTCGGAATCTGGCAGGTATACTGCGAACTCGGCTGCCAAAAAAGTTCGTCCTTTTCGTCAAAGCAATTGGCAACTGAATACGGATTCGATATTCTTGATTGTCACACACTCAATCTGACAGGGGAGGGAAACCCATGACACGCATTCCACTGAGTCCCGAAGACAACCAAACGCAAACACTTGATGAGCGATTGGCGATGAGCACTGCAGAGATTGGACTTTCAGTACGGACGACGAATTGCCTGGAGGAGCGCGGAATTTTTTCCGTGAAGGACTTGCTGTATTGTACCCGCAAGGACCTGCTGGGCATTTCCAATTTCGGTGAGAAGACATTGGAAGAAGTCTACAATGCGTTGGAAGGCGTTGGCTTCTATCGCCCCGACGGTGTGAAAAAGGCCAAATAGACGACGCGGTCCATTTCGACAAATTACCGAGCACAACAAGAGCAATGCGGCGCGCAGACGGTGTAGCCACACTCGATGGCCAGTAAGCCTTGCGAAGATCGATAATTGACTTCAGCGATCTTGAGTTGCAACGTGTAATTAATGACGTCGTTTTCCGCGCGAGATTTGTTGATTTGGGCCTGTGTGACGTCAAAGACCGTTGACTGGTCAGTTTCTCTTTGGAATTCCAACCGTTCAATAGTCGCCGACCACGTCTCCACGGTTCGAATGGCCAATCGCAATTGGTTTCGACGCACGGTAATTTCATAAGCCGCGTGTCGAATCTCCTCGTCGATTTGATGCTCTAGGTCCGCCATTCGCTGGCAAATCTGATCTTTGCGCAGATTGGTTTCACAGTCGTCGCGTTTGGCGGACGTGAGCAGTCGCAGCCAGGGAAAGCCACGGCGACAACCGCAGGGATTGCACAGCTGAGATCCCAGTAGGCCACTTAACTGGCCCAGAGACGCGCGGGCCGCCGGCAGCGTGTCCTCATTAAGGCAGCAGCAGAGTTTCCGAAGCGCGGCCAGGTCCGCACGATTTTCACAAGCGACAGCAATAGCCGCTTCCGTATCAAGGCAAGTCACTTGGGGATCCAGTTGCGATGTTGGTTGAATGTCCGAACATCGAAAATCATCACCGAGGAAAGCTCGAAGTTGACTGGTTAGCTCGCCTCGTCGGAGCCGCAGTTCTTCCCATTGGGTTGCCAGCTCGTACGTTTGACGATGAATCTCGTCCGGGTCACCTGGTAAATCAAAATCTTCTTCTTGAATCGTCACGATCCGCTGACGGGCCTTGCTCAATTGAGCTTGAATGCTTTCCAGAACACGTTCTTTATCATAGGTAGCGACCAGCCCGTAATAGAGTTTTAAGGCAAGACCCGCACTCCGATTGCGCTCGGCAATGGACTGGTAGCGCAAGACCGATTGCAGAAGACAATTTGCACAGTGCGTCCTCTTTCCGCCAAGTTGACACTTTGCCAACACGAGGGCTTCCTGTTCGAAGAGATTTCCCAGCGACGAGCTGGTAGCCGAAAGACATTGCGCTTGGGTTTCATCCAACGTTGCAGGGCAACCGGTTTCGACTGGCTCTGCCACTTCACAGAATGGAGATTCACCCAGGTCTTTTTCGATGTCGAGAAGTTTGGGTGGCGGGTCTGAAGGGGCCACATTATGTTCCGCGGTGGCAATCGGTTCGATCAGCGAATCCATCTCGGCTGACACTAACTGGATGTCTGCGGGTAGTTGATCTGGGGCCGCCGGAGGCAACCTGCGAATGGACAGGCGGTTGGTGTGATCAACGGGTGGAGCAACCGCTTGGTCAGGTCGGGGAACCGAGGCGCAACCGGAGCACAGCGCGATCGCTATGCCAGCAAGCACCAATCTTGTAGGCCAACCAGACATTGTTGATTCCGAGGATATCTCGCGATAGAAGAGCCTTAGAAGTATCGAATTCGGATCAATCGATTTGTGACTGTTGTTCGTGGAATGCGGGTTTTACGGGATCGGTCCGGATTGCCGGTCAGGCAAAAGAGGTAAGAAGCGAACGGCCAGCTTGATCTGAGAGGAGCCTAGTGATCCAGACCATAGATTCGGACGGGAAGCGGTTGGCCTTGGACACTCTGCTCGGGAAACGTGACGATTGTCCACTCTTGAGGCAGCCTTCGGCGGGTGGCTGCGGTCATCAACAGCGAAGTTTTCAGTCGTTTCGTCAGCGCCTCGACGCGGGCTGAGATGTTAACGGCGTCGCCGATGGCGGTGTATTCCATTCGCTGTGAAGATCCAATGCTACCGACGATAGCGGCGCCGGTGTGGATGCCGATGCCAATGCTGATCGGAGAATCGCCACAATCGGCCAGCTTCGAGTTAAGATCGCCGAGTCGACCAAGCATTTCGATGCCGGCTTTGACGCAGTCGGTGGGATGGTCGTGGGATTCCTGTTCGATCCCGAATAGCGCCATGAACCCGTCCCCCAGGAATTTGTTAACCATTCCTCCATGTTGCGTGACCACGTCCACCATCTCAGTAAGAAATAAATTGAGTATCCGGACGGCATCCTGGGGCGTTAAACTAGCACACCGACTCGAGAAATCGCGAATGTCAACGAACATGATCGTCAATTCTTGTTCAGTTCCTCCCAATCCAGGATCACGTTTGAGGATTTGCTGTGCCGCTAGCTGGCCCACATGCAGCCCAAACGTTTTTGCGAGCAATTCCTTTTCGCGGAGTCCCTCGACCATAAGATTGAACTCATCGATTAATGGTCCAAACTCATCCGCGCGGAGCAGATTAACCTCGACATCTAAATCACCTTCGGCCACCCGTCTCGCGGCATCGCGCAATCTTCGCACGGGTTCGGATACCCATCGTCCGATCAGCCAGGCACCAAAAACGCTGAAGACGATACCAGCGATTCCGCAGATGATTTCGGAGGTAGCGCTATGGGTTTCTGAATGCGGGACCACATTCAACAGCAACAGCAAGGCGATAGGACATACCACGGCTGAGACAATCCACATCAATCCCCGTCCGGTCAACGACAGCGGCCAGATGCCGGGGGTCTTGGAAGGTTTAGAGTCATGAAAAAGCAGAGGGTAAAGGTAACGTTGAGTGGTGGCCTCCACCACGAAGAATCCATGGGTTACCCCGATTCCTGCGGCGATTAGGAAGGAAAGCGGAAGATGGACGTAGATGCGACGGTCCAAGGGTTCCCCCGTACTGGCTAAGGAAATCAAGAATACGGGAATACACAATAACCAACCGGCAGCAGCGTAGCCCCCGAGGTACCAGGGCAGATTGATTGTCCGCCGTTGAAGTTGGATCAATCGCGCAAACGGATTTCTGTGGTTTGCCAGACGGCTGGTTCCCCAATCGCCCAGTGTCGCCACCGTCAGCACCCATGCGCCACCCACGACTGGATACACAATCGCGTTGTAGATGGCGACGGTGTACGTAAATCTCTGAAACTGCCCCGCGGTGAGTAAAGGCTGGATCTGGGAGGAGTTGTACCAAATGTTGAAGAGACTAGCGATCACTTGCGAGATCAAGGGAGCCAGACTTACGATTGTCAGGTTTTTCGCGGCGATCGAGGGGAGTTGATCGGGTGCACTTTGACCGGTCTGGGACGGGTCACTTTCAGGCGCTGGCGCCTTGTGAATCATGTCGGTACCATTTATGGTTGGAAACGGCAAACGAGGCCGGACGCCCATCACTGCGGAGGTCAATGGCAGATGACGACACCGTTCAAGTTAACACGACGACTTGAATTATTCACCTTCCAACAGTCCTGCGACGATGGCCTTTCCGATTGGGCATCAACACCAACTGAGGCTTAGCTCTGCGTTGCGTTGAAATGGTACTCCAAGGACCGCAGGTTGAACCACGGCGATTTTTGTCGCTGGGGTCAAACCCCCTTCATCTCTACCGGAAAGTGGATTCCATTGTCTCGTAAGTTTCGACTGTTGCAAAAAAAGCGCGGTAGCCGGCGCACGGGGTCGCCGGTTGCTGCCACGTTCGGTGAGGCCGCCATCTATGCCGGTATCTTGCTGGCCGCGACCTTTTCCTTGGCGGCCGTGGTGGCCGATCGAATAGTGGGCCCGGCCAATGCTCGGCTCACGTCTTTCAGTTTCAGCGCCGCGGTGACCGTCATGACGCTGCTGGCAGTTGTCGGCGCGGTGGGGCTGGCGACCCGTTTGTGGTTCGTGCGGACCAGTGCCGAGCGCCGCCGCGCGCTTGCGCAAAAAGCTACTGGTATCGATTTGCTGGCTGACCGTTTGCCATCGACTCGATATTTTCCTTGCGTGCCGCGTGACGAACATTTGGTTAACAGCCCAGGTACTGACTTGAAATATCGCCTACCCCGCGCGGGTACCATACTCTGGGAGTTTCTCGCCGTTGGGTTGTTGACGCTTTCTTGGAGCGCGATCCTGGGCGTGGGGATCGTTACTGCTACACGCACCGGGCTCCTTGGGAATTGGCGTTGGCCGTTGATCTTGGTGATATTTCCGATGTCCGCCGTCGCTTTTTGGCTAACTTATCGATTTCTAGGAACGCTTCGGCGGGCCACCCGGGTTGGCCCCACCAACGTTGAGGTCTCGAATCAGCCATTTTATCCAGGCGAACCCTACGAGATTTATCTGTTTCAGGCTGGACGCATTCAACTAGGGTCGCTGCAAATGACATTGGTTTGTGACGAAGAAGCCATCTTTCGCGAGGGGACCGATATTCGGTCAGAATCTCGCCGGGTTTGCGAGCTTTCGCTGATGGATATTAGTGACGTCGACATCCGCGCAGATGCATCGTTCTCAGCACAATGTTCGCTGGAATTGCCTGGCGATGTGATGCATTCCTTCCGCTCGGCCAGCAATGCGGTACACTGGCGGGTGCTCGTGACGGGAGTGCCTCGCCATGGCGATCCCTTTGAACGTACGTTTCCGATTCTGGTCTATCCCCGTCGATGCAATACTGGGCAATCTTAATGGAGCCGTTGATTAGCATCCAACTCTTTGACCATCTTCCTGCCTACAAGCCGGGTGACGTGTTGAAGTGCGATTATCAAATTGACGCCGTCGAGGAGGGTGAAGTCCAGGCGGTCGAAGCCTCTGTATTGTGGTATACCGAGGGCAAGGGTGACGAGGATATGGGCATCCATTTCTTCGAGCGGCGATTAGTGACCGAATCCGAGGGGGGTGATCTTAGGCCCTTAAAAAGCTTCTCGATCCCTTTGCCGAATACCCCACTCAGCTACTCAGGAGAAATTCTCAAGATCCAATGGTGCGTACGGGTGCGAGCTTTTCTCAAGCAAGGCAAAGAATGGCATCTCGACTATCCATTTCGGCTTGGCTGCCAGGAAGGTGACCAAAAAACCGATGCACCGGCATCCTCTATCTAATGGTGTGACGACGTGGCCCATCAAGCTGAGCTACCGAACCCGTTTAGCACCCGCCGTATAAGACCGGGAGCTGTCACTTACCAATTCGTTGATGCCCGCGAGCATCTAGAAGTCGTTCGCGCCTGCCGGCGGCCTGCCAACCTGCAGATCATCGGACCGCATGGTAGCGGCAAGACAACGTTAATGAAGTTTTGCCTTGCCAATCTGAAAGTCTCAGGATGGGATGTGCACGCTTTCCGCACCCATGATCTGGCCCATAAATTGACCTGGTCGGCAGTTCGCTCACTGAAACCGGCCAGACGCACCGTGATTGCCGTTGACGGATATGAGACGATTGGCTGGTTCAAGCGGAAACGCTTGGAATGGTTTTGTCGGCATCGAGAATGGAGATTAATGGTGACAGGCCATCGTGATTTGGGAATGCCTTGCGGGTTCGTAACGAAAACTCATCCGTTATTGCTAAGGCAAGTCGTGCATCGAGTGCTGTTGCAGTGGTGTCACGAAGTTGAAATGGACGCCAGTCGAGCCGTGTGGCTGTTGAATCTTCTTCCGGACCTAAACGGTCTGTTTGAGGAACTTGACGGTAATTTGCGCGACGTCTTGTTCGCCCTATACGATTGGTTTGAGTCCAAACGTCCAGTGCATTCAGACATCAAAGCTTGCGCGAATGGCATAAACGGTACAAACGTTGCCGTAACCTCGAATTTGCCGATGCTACGTGGTTCGCACGACCCCGGCAGCAATGGGGTTTCTTAGCGGAATTCCACCTCGAAATGCTTCACGAATCGATACGCGTGAACTAGTATTGAAAGGACCAGAAAGAGGGTTTGTGCGCTGGCGGTCTTCTCTGGAATGGTTACCCGTCACCGCCAGGGGATGAACCTAACGAGGAAATGACGATGACTTTTGGTAATAGGAATTGGATCACGACTGCCCTGTTGGCGACCACCACCTGGTTAGGGATGGCGTCGACCGGCGACGCCACGTTGTTCGGCTGTTTGCACAATCGACAAACGGCTTATCGAGTCCCGACCACGTGTGGTACTTGCGGCGCTACGCCAACCACGACCTATTCCATACCCGTGCCGAATTATTCGATCCCAGTGACGGCCTATTATCCGCAACCGACAAACGGGTGTGGATGCCAAACCGCCGCACCTGTGGCTAGCACCACGGCGGCTCGCCCGATCTTCGCAGGCTGGTCGGCGCCCCAAACCAACTACCGCACTGTTTGGGGCCAAGTCCCCGTGACCTATTATCGTCCTGTGGCTGGCGCCATTCCCGCTGCAACGTCACTTCAACCTTGCACGGGATATACCTACGAGGCTCGTCGTGTGCCCTACTATGCTCATGCGACTGCGGCTGCTCCGGTAACGGCATACCTGCCGACAACGACCGCCTTCTCCGGTGTTGCGCCGATTGCGACGGGTTGGACGACTTCTTCCAGTTCGGTGGCGTACGCCTATCCGAGCAGCGCAGCTCCAGTGACAACTGTGAATTCATGGCCCGGTTATGCAAGTGCACAGGTCTTTTCGCCCAGTTGTTCCGCGACAGTGCTACAGGTGCCACAAACGCGTTGTTCCGCGACGGCGCCACAGTCGAGTTGTGCCAGTTGCGGTTCTGTGGTTCCCGGTGGTCCGGCCAGCAACGTTACGTATGAGGCACCCGCCACCGGCTATACCGTGCCTGGTTCGCAGCCTTTAGGTGCACCGCTTGGCGGCGGCAGCCAACTCCAACAAGTCCCTGCCGACACCAGACCGCAATTGGAACCGACACCCCAGGCTGAAAGTGCTAAGCCTAGCTATCGTCCACCGAGTTCGTATGGGGGGGGACCTTCTCCTTCAGATGCCGGTGAAGGAGAGACGAGTTATCAACCACCTTTGCTTGATCGTGATTTTGGATCACCTCCACGCACTTACGCTCCGCCACAAGGCTCGGGCTTTCGAGGCGCGAACAATGTCCGCCCGGCTCCGGTGCAACCGGCCAAATCTCAACCGTTGATTCGACCCATTCCCGATCCGGACCGTAGGCTACGGCCATGGTCGGAGGACCAAGCTCCCTCCTTGCTAGATGCAGAAGAACGAACGGCCCTGCGGCAGAATACGAAATGGGATGCCGTTCCGATTTTATGGCAAAAGGAAGAAGGTGACCACGCTCCAAGGGTCAAACCGGCCGTCGATTCAAGCGAAATTGATAGCCGCTGGGACGATAGTGGATGGTTGCCCTCCTCGCGCTAACGGCTTGTCTAAAAATAGCTGGTCCGCTTGCTCGACCCTTCTCCCGGTGAGCGAAATGGGGTAAAGGAACAAATTGCAACCGGCAAATATTGGAGATCCAATTGAAGGGCCCAGTTGCCGCTGCTGCTTGGCGCCAATTGCTGGGTCTTTTCGCTGGGCCCAGCGAAGTGGCGAGCCATCAACCCATATCAGGCAGTTGAATTGATGTTCGAATCGGTTATGGCAAAATTCAGATTGTCTTCAAACCTGAATTCTATCCGAAATTGATCGCTGCGATGCCTGCCAATCTCACGCACCAATATCGCAAGGCGGAGGAGGCCTATAGACGGGCCAGTGGCCCTGAAGAGGAATTTCACTGTCTGCAGGAGATGTTGCGCGAACTTCCTAAGCACAAAGGAACCGATAAGCTCCAGGCGGAACTCAAGCAGAAGATCAGTAGTGCCAAAAAGGAGATTCAATCCCAACTAGCTGGGAAAAAGGGCCATGGTCTGCGAATTCCGCGCCAGGGCGCTGGTCGAGTCGGTGTGATCGGCGGTCCCAACGCGGGGAAAAGTAGGTTGGTGGCCGCGGTAACCCGGGCGGCGCCGGAAGTTGCCGAGTATCCGTTCACGACTCGTCATCCGGCTCCCGCCATGATGCCGTGGGAAGACGTCGTTGTGCAGCTGATCGATACCCCGCCCATAACCTTGGATTTGATGGAGCCCTATATGCAAGGGCTTATACGGGGAGCTGATCTGGTATTGTTGATGTTGGATCTGGGTCGCGATGAAGGGTTGCAGGACGCTCGCGATGTCGTCAATCGATTTGCAGAAACAAAAACGAACCTGGCAAGGGATACACGCCTCGATGAGCATGACATTGGTCGAGCCCGGACGCGAACTTTCCTCGTTGCCAACAAGATTGACTTGAAGGATGC
>Ga0310121_10001129_pt1 | contig 28019 bp, 24 predicted proteins | sample CB27_Tmax_986_MG_FD_203504 | JGI IMG/M metagenome (GOLD analysis project Ga0310121, IMG submission 203504) | Marine microbial communities from Western Arctic Ocean, Canada - CB27_Tmax_986 | ecosystem: Environmental > Aquatic > Marine > Oceanic | place: Canada: Western Arctic Ocean | collected... | reverse complement strand
CCGGGCGACAACATCGTGCTCAAGGGCGAGCTGATCTGCCCGATCGCGATGGAGGAGGGCCTCCGCTTCGCGATCCGCGAAGGCGGCCGCACCGTCGGCGCGGGCGTGGTGGGGAAGATTCTTGAGTGAATCTCGGGGAACCACGCATGCGATATTCCGGGCGGCCTCGCGAAGGGGCCGCCTTTTGCATGGCAACCATCTCGAAACGCTTTCTAAATCGACGGTCCTCTTGCTCTACCCATTCGGCCCGCTGACCGGAATGGTGTCATTCCGTCACACCACCCCAATCTGGCGCCTCTGAACCGGACTCTTGCGCACGTCCCAAGCGATCCACGCGTCGTCTTAGAGAATTGATTTTGCTAGAGTTTGGCCGAACTGGGCGAGGCGAACGGTCATCAGGTTCGTTTGGCGTGGCGATTGCTCGACACTTGGGGTACTATCATACTCGCGCGAGGGCGTGGTGGTTCCTCGCGATGGAGGGGGCTACTCAAGTAGGCTCGCCCCACGCGGATCACTGAAGGAGACTGAACCCATGTGGCTGCTCGACTCGAATTTCTTCCTCTTTGTCTTTTTGCCTTCGTTGGTGATCGGCATGCTCGCCCAGGGAATGGTCAAGGGTGCCATTTCCAAATACAGCCACGTGCCGGCCAGTTCGGGGCTCACGGGAGCCCAGGCGGCCCATGAGATGCTGCGCGCCGCCGGGTTGGATCGCCGGGTCGGGATCGAGCGGGTCTCGGGGTTCCTTTCGGATCACTATGATCCGCGCAAGAAAGTCCTGCGCCTGAGCCCCCAAATCCACGATGAACGCAGCATTGCGGCGATCGGGGTGGCTTGCCACGAAGCGGGCCACGCCGTGCAGGACGCCAAGAACTACGCCCCGCTGGTCTTGCGCAATGCGATCGTGCCGACCGCCGGCCTCGGTTCGAACCTGGGGATGATCCTGATCGTTGTTGGCTTCTTTCTAAATTGGACGGGCCTGGCACTAGTCGGCCTCGTCCTGTTCGGCGTGGTCGTTGTCTTTCAGCTCGTCAATCTGCCGGTCGAATTCAACGCATCGACACGGGCCAAGCAAATGGTGACGCAGCTCGGACTGGTCCATGGTCCCCAGGAGACCGCCGGCGTGTCGCGGGTCCTCAACGCCGCCGCCATGACTTACGTCGCGGCCACCATCACCGCCATCCTCCACCTGCTCTACTACGCGATGCTGATTTTTGGGCGGAGGGATTGAGGTCGGGTTTCGGGGATTGGGTCTCGGGTTTCGGGTGAATCATTAAGGGGATTCGTTTATAACCTTCTGGAACTCCGGCGGCGACGGGAGAGGTTGGCGCTCGCCGGCTGAAATTCTATTACCCGACACCCGACAGACCCGAATCCATGCTCGAAATCCAACCCGACTTCGAAACCTTTAAGCGGCACTGCCGGGAGGGGAACCTCATTCCGGTTTGGGCCGAGATTCTGGCCGATATGGAGACGCCGGTCTCGGTCTTTCGCAAGCTGGTGGACGGGGATTACGGTTTCCTGCTCGAAAGCGTCGAGCAAGGCGAGAACGTCGGGCGTTATTCGTTCATCGGCTTTAATCCCGAGATCGTCATCCGTGGGCGCGGACGGGAAATCGACATCAGTTACTTCGGGGTCGACGAGCAGGTCGTCGAGAAGCCGGCCAACCCGCTCGAATTCATGCGCGATTTCATGCAGCGCTACCGGCCCACCCCCGATCCCGCGTTGCCACCTTTCATCGGCGGCGGCGTGGGCTACCTGGCCTATGACGTCGTGCGCAACTTCGAGCGCATCCCCGACGACAACCCCGACGACCTGCAACTCCCCGACTGCTGTTTCATGATCAGCGATAAGCTGGCGATTTTCGATCACGTGCGTCACCGCACGATCCTGCTGGCCAACGCCCACGTGACCGACGACGCGCGCAAGGCCTACGATGGGGCGATCCACAAGATCGAACTGATGGCCGAGCGCCTGCGCACCCCACGCATCGAACGCAACAGCATCTCGAGCGCCAAGATGGGGCCAGACGTGGACGGCGGTGCCCATGAATTATCCTCGAACTTCACCCGCGAGGAGTTCGAGGCGGGCGTCGAGCGCGTCAAGGAGTACATCGCCGCCGGCGACGCCTTCCAGGTCGTGATCAGTCAGCGGTTCAGCAAGCCGTATCACGGCGACCCGTTCGACATCTACCGCGCACTGCGAGCGGTCAACCCCTCGCCCTACAACTTCTTCCTCAAGTTCGGCGACCTGCAACTTGCCGGATCGAGCCCCGAAATTCTCGTGCGCGTGGTGGATGGCGAGGTGATCGTGCGGCCCATTGCCGGCACGCGACCGCGCGGACTGACCGGCCCGGAGGACCTCGCGCTGGAGAAAAGCCTCCTGGCCGATCCCAAGGAGCGCGCCGAACACATCATGTTGGTCGACCTGGGCCGCAACGACGTGGGACGCGTCGCCCAGCCCGGCAGCGTCCACGCCGACGACCTGATGGTCATCGAACGCTATAGCCACGTCATGCATATCGTGAGCAACGTGCGCGGGCGGCTCAAGGCGGGGATGGACCCCTACGACGCGCTGGCGGCGACCTTTCCCTGCGGCACGGTCAGCGGGGCCCCCAAAATCCGCGCCATGGAGATCATCGACGAGATCGAAAACGTGCGGCGCGGGCCCTACGCCGGGAGCGTCGGCTACCTCGGCTTCGACGGCAACCTCGATACCTGCATCACGATCCGGACGGTCGTGATCAAGGGGCATCGGGTTTACGTCCAGGCGGGGGCCGGTATCGTGGCCGACAGCGTCCCGGCCAACGAATACGACGAGACGTGCAACAAGGCCCGAGCGATGCTCAAGGCCGTCGAGATGGCCGAGGCGGGACTGGATTGAAAGCAAAAATTGAACGCTGATTTTACGCATTGGACGGATTTACACGGAGAAAGCCCGGCGTCGCAAGACCCGGACAAGACGATTAGGAGAGACCCGAAGCTTGGCTTGCGGGATAGGCTTGTTGCCCGCCGCAGTCTTTCAGGTCGGCTCTCGGCTCCCGTCCTCGTCCCTCGTAATCGTATTCGCATTCATCTTTATTCCCCACCTCGATTGCGACCCGAGAATAAGGCCGATTACGAGGGACGAGGACGGGAGCCGAGAGCCGAAAGCCGAGAGCCGACCAAGGACCAGAAGGGCACCTTGCATTGAAGCGGCGTTTCCACCAACAACTGAAGCATACCCCCTCTCGTTTCCCTCCTTTTTGACTTGCGTTGACTTGCAAATATACGGTGCCGGCGCGCCGCGCGTTAATTCAGGTTGACGGCGCGGATTCGTCAGGTATGTTGGAGGGTAGTTATCCGATTGGGCGAAGGGACCGTGGAATCGGGAGAGAGTATCTTTTCCGGGTTTCTCCCTAGGATTCGATCACACGTTGGGCGCGGTTGGCTGGTTTCGAACCGCCGCGCCTCCGAGGAATGGGGTTCGCGATGTTCACCAACAAAGTGCGGCAAAAAATCCTGCGCGGGGAGTCGTCGGTGGGGTGTTTTTTGGGGTTGGGGAGTCCCAACGCCGCGGAGCTGCTGGCCAACTCGGGGCTCGAATGGTTGGTCATCGAGACCGAACACAGCGCCGTCGACATCCCGCAGACCGAGCGGATCCTGATGGCGATCAAGGGGACCGACACCGTCCCGCTGGTCCGTCTGCCGGCGCACGATAAGGTCTGGATTCAGCGCTCGCTGGATATTGGGGCGATGGGGATCGTCGTGCCGTTGGTGCGGACCGCCGCCGAAGCCGCGGAGGTCGTCAGCGCGACCCGCTTTCCGCCCGAGGGGACGCGCGGCTATGGGCCGTTCCGGGCGGCGCAATACGGCTACAATGCCGAGGAATATTTCCGCACGGCGAACGATAACATCATCGTCTCTCTGATCATCGAGACCAAGGAGATGGTGGAGAACCTCGAGGAGATCGCCGCGGTGCCCGGCATCGATGTTATCCACCTGGGGCCGATGGATCTATGTCTGTCGCTGGGGCTTGACCCCTTCAAGCAGCCCCACAAGGAAGTGGAAAAGATCGTCGAGAAAATGTTGGAGGTCAGTAAGAAGACAGGCGTGGCGATCGGGAACCACGCCTTCTCGCCCGAGCAGTTGATCGAGCAGCGCAAGCGGGGGTTCAAGTTCATCAGTTACGCCCAGGACAACGCGATGATCTTTCAAGCGGTCAACGCCGCCCTGGCGGCCCTGAAAGAGAACCCCGAGGCTTGAGGAAACCTCTAGAAAACCGGTTTGCAGTCGTCCCTACGGGACTCCAATTCATTATCGGTTTGATTTCCCGCCACATGCGTGGCGCGCTGAAAGCAATCGTCCCTGCCGGGACTGAATTCTTTGAGGCACCCTTGATTCGATCCGCTTAAGGAATGGACGCCCTTGGCCTCCTTTAAGGACGTCGCCACACTCTTGAAGGATACGGGTAACGACCCGGTCATCCTTGAGGGCCGCCGGCCGGGTTATTTGGTGATGCTCTGCCCGCGCCTGGTCGGTCGGGTCATGACCACGAGTTGGTCGGGGATGAACGGCAAACACCTGGGCTGGATCGACCGCGCGGCGATCGAGGGCGGCCTCAAGCCGGGCCGGTGGATCAATTTCGGTGGCGAGGAACGGTTCTGGTTCGCGCCCGAGGGCGGTCCGTTCGGCCTGTTCTTCCAGGATATGGAACAGGCACTCAAGCATTATCACGTCCAGCCCGGGATGACCTCGGAGCCTTACGATTTGGTCGAGGACGCGGGCGAGCACGGACATGCTACGATGCGCTCGCGGATGAGACTGGTCAACGCCAAGGGCCTGAAAATCGAGATGGAGATCACTCGAACCGTCTCGATCCTCGACAGTTGCCCCTTCACGCTGGGGACGGGCGACCGGACCGATTTTGTCGGGTTCGAGAGCCATTCATTGGTCAAAAACGTCGGGCCTCGCCCGTTGGATCGCCGTACCGGCACCGTTGCCCCGTGGACGCCATCGATCCAGGCCAACGGCCCCCACCAGTTCGTCCTCCTCCCCTACCGGCCCGGCGTCGATGAAGACCTGGGCCGGGCCATCCGCATTGAGTACATGCCCTACATGACGCCCGGAGGGTTATACCCTCGCGATCGCTGGCGCGTTCTGCCCGAATCCGCGATTTTCCTGGCCGACGGCAAGGTCTGCACCAAGGTCGCCATCAGCCGCGGCCGGGCCGTCAACCGCCTGGGCAGCGCCAACCTGGACACGGGCCGGCTAGTGATCAACGAATTCGACTTCTACCCCCAGATGGAATACGTCTCATCCTACTACGGCGACTATCCGTATGAGGACGCCTACGATGGGGACGTCGTTAGCTCATACCTCGACGGCCCGGGTCCCGGGGGCGCCGGTGGGACGATGTATGAACTCGAAACGCTCTCCCCCTCGCTCGATTTGCAGCCCGGCGAGTCTTTCTGTCATCGCAACCGGGTGTATCACGTTCAGGGCGACGAGGCGGCGATCAAGGAGATTTGCAAGAGCTGCCTCAGGACCGAATGGCACGAGTTGGAAGCCCTGGCGAAGGAGAAATGATGCCGCGAATAACCCTGAAAGGCCGTTCCCCGTGGATCGCTCTTATTGCGACCCTTGCATGCGTGACGGGCATCTGGGGCCCGTTCCCGATCCACGCCCAGGACCAAGAACGCTACGAACACCCGGCTTTCGAGCACTCCGTGCCGGAACTGATTGACCCCGAGTCGGATAATCCCTTCCTCAGATACGAGCGCGGCGCGGGCAACAAGTACCACCCCTTTGCCGATTACACCGGGGCGCACGGGATCTATGGCGACGAGATCGCACTCGATTATTTCGGCTTCCGGAACGACGCTGACCTCTATTTCGATGAGGAGCGGGATTATACGTTGATCGTCATAACCGGCGGCAGCGAAATGGCGGGTTTCTCGCACCGCATCACCGTCGCCGAGCACCTGGAACGGATTCTCAACGAACAGGGCGATCGGAGGTTCAAGGTCCTGAACCTCGGCATCAATAGTTATTGCCTGCCCCAGGAGATCAGCACCTACGTCCATTTCGCGTATCATTTGAAACCCGAAATCGTGATTTCGCACACCGCCTGGAACGATTTCATCTACGCCCGGCTGGCGCCTCTCAACTTCAAGAAACTCGGTTTGAGTTATCCGAGCCATCTCGAAATGTGGATCCCGCGCATTTATGGTGAACGGCCGCCCGGGGAAGCGGGACGCGACACCAGAGGCGAGGGCTTCTCGATCATCGTCGACCGTTTCCTGCGCAAGCTGGATGATTACAGGAGAATCGTGGGTTCGAACGGAGGCAAGCTGATCGTCGGGATCCAGGGATACGATCCCATCCGCGCCGTGGAAGACCCCTTCTCCCGGACCGTCCCCGATCTTTACGAGGAACTGAAGCAAAAGGTCAAATTCGGCCTCGGCCTCCATGATTTCACCGGGATCGACGAGATCACCTTCGGAGACGCGGTCCATTCAACGGAAAAGGCGAGCCGTGTCATCGCCGAGATTTACGCCCGCCTGGTGACCGACGCCTTGAAGACCGACGAGTGAGCGAAGCCCCTGGATTTCCGCCCCAATGGGAAATCACACCATGAATCGAGGACAGGTACCGGATAATGCTGTGTAACAAACCGCGCACGATCGAAACCATGAAGAAGTGCGGGATCGACGTGCTCATCGCGACGTCTCCCCTGAGCGTCACGTATTTCAGCGATTATTATTCATGGCTTGGCCCCCTGTTCCGCGAGTACATGGCGACCCCCGGTGCCTCGTCCGATTTAGGCCAATATTACGTCGTCCTCCCGGCCGAGGGCGAGCCGGCCCTGGTCCTCAGCCCGCATCTGTTGGTGAACGCGCTCGATTCTTGGGTCACCGACCTGCGCACGTATGGCCGGTTCGGTTTTGACGGATCATTCCCGCCGGGCGAGCTGAGCGAGGACATCAAGCGGATTTACGAACTCACCCACGCCGACCACGCAGCCACGACGCCCACCGCCGCCCTGATCGGCTTGCTCAAGGAACGCGGATGGGACCGGGCGAGGATCGGGATTGAGAAGGAGGGTCTGGTGGAGTCATCCAAGCGAGAGCTCGACCAGAAACTCACGGGCGCCGACCTCAGGGACTGCTCCAACCTCATCCGGCTGATCCGGATGGTCAAGACCCCCGAGGAGCTGGCGCGGATGACGCGCGCCATGGAAATCAGCGAGATAGCCGCGATGGAGAGCTTCGCCATGGCCCGGCCCGGCGCACGGATGCTCGAGCTGGCGCAGCACTACCGGCGCCGCATCGCCGAGGAGGGGGCGAACCTCGACCACTATTCCTGGGGCATCAACGGCCTGGGGTTCGCCACCCAGACCGACCATCGCCTGACCGACGGCGAGGTCTTCTATGCCGACTGGGGTTGCCGCTATCGTCAATACCTCGCCGACACCGGCACGACGGTGGCCCTCGGCGAACCGGGCCCTGAGATCATGAAGCGTCACGAGGTTCTGCGCGAATGCGTCCGGGCCGCCCGCGGGGTCATCCGACCCGGTGCGCGGGCGACGGCGGTCCACGCGACGATGTGCGCCGTGGTCCAGGAATCGGGCCTGACGGGGACCGGCCCCCAAGGCCACGGCCTGGGCCTGGAAATCCGCGAATACCCCGTCTCCGCCGAGCCCAATGACCTGCGGATCAAGGACGATTGCATCGACATCGGCTCGGACCTGCCGCTGGAACGGGACATGGTCTTCAACCTGGAATCGGCCTACTTCATGCCGGGGGTCGCGTCGGTCCATATCGAGACCTCGCTGGTGGTGACCGAGGACGGCTGCCGCCCCCTGGCCCCCCACGACCGCACCGGCCCCGTGATCGTCGAGGCCTGACCCTTCTCCCCCCCCGCGCTCGCCCCCAACACGCCTAAAATGACCATTGACCAAAGAGATCGGGATGGTAGAATACGTTGCCTTTTTGCCAAATGGTTAAGGTTTGCAACGCACCGGGGATGCGAATCGAGACCATTGTGTTCCAACCGCGGCGCTGAAGGCAATGGGGGCCTCGCGGCCACGTCATGAGGGAAGGGAGTCAGGCATGAATCAAGAATCGGGTTTGCGCGAAACGGGTGGGCAGAGCAATGTCATGTTCGCCTTCCTGGTGGCCTTCGTGGCGGCGGTCGGCGGGTTTCTGTTCGGATACGATTTGGTCGTCATTTCGGGCGCGCTGCTTTACCTGCAGGATCATTTCAATCTGGGCGACGGCTTTCTATTCGGATTCACCACCATGAGCGCCGGTCTGGGGTGCATTTTCGGCCCATTCCTGGGAATGTCCCTCTGTGACTCGATCGGGCGGCGCAACACGATGATCATCGCCGCGCTCCTGTTCGGCGTCAGCGCTATTGTGACGGCCATGCCCATCGGGATTATCACGTTCAACATCTTTCGGATCATCGGCGGCATGGGTGTCGGGCTGGCTTCGATCGCCTCACCGATGTATATCGCCGAGATGGCGCCGGCGCGGATGCGTGGACGGTTGGGATTGATGTACCAGATGGCGATCGTCATCGGCGCGACCCTGGCGGTCGTCGCCGCCTACAATATCGCGATCATGACGAAAGCCCATTTCGTGCTCGAAATAACCGGTAACGCCGATGCCAGTGTCTTTCAGGATTTGTCCGAGCAGGTTAAATTACAGATCGACACGCAAATCAATCAATATGCCTGGAGATGGATGTTTGGTTCCGAACTGGTGGCGATTGTCGTTTTCGTCATCCTGCTGTTGATGGTGCCGCGCAGCCCGCGCTGGTTGGCCGAAAAAGGTCGTCACGACGAGGCGCTCGCCGTTCTGACGCGAATCGATGGGGCCGAATACGCCCAGAGTGAAATGGCGGAGATCGAGGCGCAGCTTTCCGAGGAGACGGGTGGTTGGGGCGAACTTCTGAAGCCGGGCATTTATACGGCCCTGTGGATCGGCGTCGGTCTGGCCTTCTTTAATAACTTCACCGGCTGGAGTGGTATTGCGTACTATCTGCCGACGATCTTCGAGAGTGCCGGGGCCGTCGAGAAAGAAGGCGCCATCCGGAACACCATGTACATGAATTTCGTGAACATGCTCCTGACCTTCATCGCGATCGCGCTCGTCGATAAAGCCGGCCGGCGGCCGGTGTGGATCATCACGTCGGCCGCGATGATCATCTCGATGGGCATCGCCGGGGCGGCCTTTCATGTGAATGTGACGGGTCCCATTGTCCTTCTTGTGATCGTCCTTTGCATGGCGCCGCATTCCATCGGCTTGGGTCCGCTACCGTGGCTGATGATGTCCGAGATCCAGCCGACGCGCATCCGAGCCAAGGCCGTGGCGATCTCGACGACGGTGCTCTGGACCGCGGGCTTCGTCGGTCCATTTCTATTTCCCGTATTTGTTAAATTATCAAATTCTATTCTCGGCTCGATCGGCGGAGTATTCTGGTTCTACGGGGTGGTGTGTATATTCTCGCTGTGGTTCGGCATGAAATATGTTCCCGAAACCAAGGGCAAGACGCTTGAACAGATCGCCGAATCCTGGTTGCACAAGAAAAAGGAATAAGCATTAGACGCCGTCGGCGTGAGGACATCGTGGAATGAAGCGGCGAGTAGAAAACCAAAGTCTCGCGATTGACATAAAGAAGAATCCAACCGAAAGAGAGCGAAACCATGAGAAACGCGCATAAATTCAGGGAAAAACTGGAAGCAGGGCAGTTAGTGCTGGGAACATGCCTGAGTTACCTCGACCCGGCCGTGGTCGAGACGGTGGGGCCCAGTCTGGACTTCGTCTGGGTCGACGCCGAGCATAACGCCTACTCCAACGAAACGATTTTCCAAATGGTCATTGCGTCCACGGCGTGTGAGACGCCGATCCTGGTGCGGGTGCCCTGGAACGACCCGGTCCTGATCAAACCGGTCCTGGACATCGGCGTCGATGGGATCGTGGTGCCGATGATCCGTACGGCCGAGGACGTTCGCAACGCCGTCTCTGCCTGCCTCTATCCTCCCCAAGGCATCCGCGGTTTCGGGCCTCGCCGCCCCTCGAACTACGGCCGTGAGGGCGGGCCCGATTACATTCGCCGCGCCAATGAAACGATCATCGTGATCGTCCAAATCGAACACATCGACGCGGTCAACAACATCGACGAAATCCTCAAAGTGCCCGGCTTGACAGCGGTCCTGATCGGTCCCAATGACCTTTCCGGCTCGATGGGGCTTCTGGGCAACCCGCGCCACCCCGACGTGGTTCAGGCCATCCAGACGGTCATCGACAAAGCCAACGCGGCGGGCAAACATCCCGGCCTGGCCAGCGGCGGCAGCCCCGAGGCGCTCATCGAGTGGGTCGAGATGGGGATTCAATGGATGGCGATGAGCGCGGATTTCCTATTGCTGCGCCACGCCACCGAGGAGTTCGCCGCGCGCATCCGCGAACATGTCAAGCAGACCCGTTAGCAATTTCTAAACCCAGGAGATCAGCAAGGATGGCAAAGTTCAAGGTTGCCCTGGTCGGATACGACGCCCCGAACGTACCCGACTGGGTCGGAGAAGCACTTGAGAAGGAGGGGATGGAGTTCGTCCATCGCCAGTGCGTGGGCCGCGAGGAACTGGCCGAAACCGCCCATGACGCCGACATCGTCTGGGTCCTCGGCAGCTGCAAGTGCATGCAAAAAGGGAACCTCGCCGTTCTGAATCGTTGCGGTGCCATTGTCCGCACGGGTAGCGGCACCGATAACATCCCCGTCGCCGAGGCCACCGAGATGGGCATCGTCGTCGCCAACACACCCGAGGCGATCAGCAACCAGGTGGCCGATCATACCGTGGGGCTCCTGATGGCCGTCATCCGACACATCCCCATTCACGATCGCTTGGTGCGCGAGGGCGTGTGGGACCGGATGCGGGCCTGGCCCAATTGGCACCTGACCGATCAGACGTTCGGGTTGGTCGGCTTCGGTCACATCGCGCAACTGGTCGCCCATCGCATGCGCGGGTTTGAAGTCAAACTGGCGGCTTACGACCCGTTTGTCGCCAAGGAGAAAATGGCCGAGATGGATGTGCGCAAACTTGAACTCGACGAACTCCTCGAGCAGTCCGACTTCGTCTCCCTCCATTGCCCCCTGAACGACAAAACACGCCATCTGATCGGCGAGCGGGAACTGCGCCTGATGAAGCCGACCGCGGTTCTCGTCAACACGGCGCGCGGGCCGGTGATCGACGAACAGGCGCTCATCAAGGCCCTGCGGGAGGGCTGGATTTCCGCCGCGGGCCTCGACGTGCTCAACAAAGAAGCCGCCGACCTGGACAACCCCATCTTCAAGCTGGAAAACATCGTCATCACGCCCCACATCGCCCCCTACTCCGACATCTATTTCCCGAATTTCTGGAAATACTCGGTCGAGACCGTGATCGACCTCTATAACCGCCGCTGGCCGCGCTCGTACGTCAACAAGGACGTCAAACCGCGATGGGAGCTGAGCTGAAAAAGCTGGAGGGCAAGGTCGCGCTCGTCACCGGGGCCAGCAAAGCGATCGGCCAGGGTCTGGCCATCGGACTGGCCGCGGCGGGGGCGCGGCTGGCCGTCAATTATAAGACCGATCCCCAGGGCGCCGAGACCACCTGCGGCCGCATCCGCCAAGCCGGCGGCGAGGCCGAACCGTTTCAAGCCGATATCGGCTCCAAGGACCAGTTCGAGCGGCTCGTTGATCAAGTCTGCGAGCGATTCGGCCGCATCGACGTCCTCGTCAACAACGCCGCCCGCACCCGCTTCAGCCCCTTCGACGAGCAAACCGAGCAAGACTTCGACGACGTGGTGAACACCAACCTGCGCGGGCCGTTCTTCGGCACGCAGGCCGCCGCGCGCCGCATGCGCGAGCAAGACGGCGGCTCGGTGATCAACATCAGCTCGATCGCCGCCTCGCTGGGGGTCATGTATCACTCCAGCTACACAATGGCCAAATGCGGCCTGGAGGGCCTGACCCGCCAACTCGCCCTCGAACTGGCCCCGCGCGTCCGCGTCAACGCCATCGCCCCGGCCCCCACCAGCAGCGAACGCAACCGCATCTACGACCCCAAGTTCGACGAGAAATGGAGCGCCATCATCCCGGCCGGGCGCGTCGGGACCGTCGATGATTACGTCGGCCCGTGCATCTTCCTGGCGAGCGATGACGCCGCGTTCGTCACCGGACAGATTCTGGTCGTTGACGGCGGCTGGACCTTCAAGGGCATGACGCCCGATATGACGACGCAGGATTTCTCCGAGGAACGCACCCGCGGCTGAGGACGTCCGACCCGGACACGCCACACAAACACACGCCCCCCCAGTCAGCTCTTATCTCTCGTGCTCGTGCTCGTGCGCGTAATCGTAATCGGTCTTTTTCTTTTGCCACAATCGAGGTGGGATGCGATGATAAGGTCGATTACGATTACGAGCACAAGCACGAACGCGCACTATGACTCGAAGCGGCAGTTACTCCCAAGATTGAATCACAGCCGTCCTCGTCCCTCGTAATCGATTGATTGACCCGATCGCGTTCATTCGATGGTGGTGATGACGAGTCTCCGACGCGCCATAGCACTTTGGCGACGGTGCGAAACGAAGCACGAAGGCCGCCAATAGTCATCATCATAAGCAAATCGGGACTACGATCCGATTTGTCGCACAAAGAAGGACGAGGAGCCAATATGCGAAGAGCCAATAGCTTAAACCACCCCAAAATAACGCGCCTCTGCCTGGCCATGATTTGCTACTGGGTGGCCTGGGCAACGATCCCGCGAGCGGAACCGGAACCGCAACGCGATCAGAAACCCGAGACTCCCACCGATCAACGCGGATTCAAGGCATACGGTTTCGACAATACGCGCTTCTTTTCCGATCCGACGGGCGAGGACTGGGTCAAGATCAGCGCGACGGGGCGGCGGGAATTCATCGGGGAGATCAATCCCGAGCGCACCGCCCTGGTAATCATCGACCTCCAGGTCGGGTGCTGCAAATGGGGTGAGGCGCTGGCAACCCATGACCAGGAGGTCGGCCAGACCTATACCGACCGGATGTACAACAAGGTCCTGCCCAACGTGGCTCGCATGCTCAAGCTGTTTCGCGATAAAGACATGCTGATTGTCTACACGATGCTCGGCAAGGACGACACGTTCCCCGAAATCATCGCGCCCTCGGAGCAAAGGATCGCGAAACGGCGCGAGTTTATCGTGAATAAGTACTCGGCGGGGGCCTTCGCCACCTCCTCGATCGACAACGTGCTGCGCGAGAACGGGATCGCCACGCTGCTCATTTGCGGCACCGACACCAGCGCGTGCGTCCTGTGCACGACGACCGGCGCCTACGACCTCGCCTATCAGGCGATCCTGATCGAAGACGCTTGCGTGGGCAGCCGCATGGAGCTTCACGAGGCGGCCATTAAGCTGTGGACCTATCTCGGTTTCGTTCGAACGACCGACCAGGTCCTCGACGATTTCCCGTGGCAAAAGTGGGTAGCTCCCAAACCTGGCGCGGATGCCGCGGATGCCCAAGATTAGGCCCCGTACGACCATCCCTCCCATGAAGGGATCGACGCCGGTCACGCAACTGATCCGCGCCCCTGGCGGAGTGATGAATTTCGGGGCCCACTTCGCCATTGCCGGCCGTGCGCCGATTTGGTAGCCTCAAAAGTGGTCGCGCTAGGTGGGGAACTAGCGGTGCCTTGTAACCTGCAACCCGCTACAGCAGGGCTGAATCCCCATCCGAGGGTTGGACTAGTTGGTGGAACCGGGCTAAGTGGTGTTAATCCGAGGGTCCTCGTGCAAGGGATCGCTTTGAACCGGGTCAGGACCTGGCGGTAGCAGCCCTAAGAAGTTTGGTTCTTGTGCTTCGGGGGCACCCGCGGGGAGCCGGCTGGCCTGGGAAAACCGAGTGGTTCCGATTCAAAGGTGGGTGCGCGGCCATAAAATTTGAGAGAATGGAACGCGGATGACGCGGATTTGACGGATTAAGCGCGGATTTTAAATCTATCAAGATATGGAGGATAGGTAAGGGTCAAGGCTCGACGGATTTCATTCTAAATGAAAGAGCTTTCCTTCTTTCTCTTAATCAGTGTAAATCCGTAAAACCCGCGTCATCCGCGTTCCATTCTCAATACCTGAATGACACCAAACCTCCCGGACTCTCCAACCCTTAAAATCGTAACCCTTCCCGGAGCCATCGCTTTCGTCAAGGGTTGCCGCGCCGAGGGCAAAACGGTCGTCTTCGCCAACGGATGTTTCGATATCCTTCACGCCGGTCACGTTTCCTACCTGAACGCCTCGCGAGCCGAAGGCGACGCGCTTATCGTCGCCGTCAACTCCGACGCCTCCGAGCGCGCGATCAAGGGGCCGGACCGGCCGATCATGCCGCAGGATGAGCGGGCCGAACTGATCGCCGGCATGGAGGCCGTCGACCGCGTCGTCGTTTTCGACGATCCGACCGTCGAGGACCTCTTGCGCCAGCTCCGCCCCGACGTCCACGCCAAGGGGACCGACTACACGGCCCAGACCGTCCCCGAACGCCAGGTGGCCCACGAGTTGGGCATCCGCATCGCCATCACCGGTGCCCCCAAGACCAACGCCAGCAAAAAGATCATGCGCGAGATCGCTGAACGGGCCGAGCCCGCGAAGTAGAGACCCGCGCCGCCCCGGATCGGTCATGGCCCGACTCGCTGCACCGGCCCCGTCCAGGCCGAGGCCTCACGGCCCAAAAAAAATCTGCAAATCATGCCTAACTTTTGTTGACTATGCGCAACAAATGTCGATAATACGAAATCCTTGTTAACGTCGACTACGAAAAGGGGGTAACAGGGATGACACATAAGTTCAATCGAATCAGTCATTTACACTTTATTTCGCTGGTTGGGCTGTTTACGTCGCAGGTGGGAATGACCGCCGAAGTGCCCGAAAAACTTGCTTTCGCCTTCCAAAAGCAAAAAGATCCCCGTTCGATTCAGGAGCACGCGGAGCGGGTGGCCGAGATTCTCGGTGACCGGATCGGCATCCCGGTCGAGGTTCGGGTTCCCACCAGCTATGGAGCCACGGTCCAGGCCCTGATCAGCAATCGCGCCCATGTCGCCTATGTCGATTCCATCTCGTTCCTGCTGGCTCGTAGCGAAGCGCCCGTCCGCCTGATTTTAGTGGAGTTACGCGACGGGCGGACCGAGTACGACTCCATTTTTGTCGTGCGCAAGGATTCTCCCCTCCAAAACCTGGCCGAGCTGCGCGGCAAACGGATGATGTTCACCTCGAACACCAGCACTTCGGGCTACGTGATGGCCTACAGCCGGTTGGTGAACGAGGGATTGTTGGAGAAGGAGCAAGATCCGGAGGAGTTCTTTGACGAGGTTGGATTCGCGGGGGGTTACGATCGGGCCTTGCTGGCCGTGCTGCGCGGCCAGGCCGACGCATGCGCCGTCAGCGCCTATACCATGGAAGGCCTCAAGGCGGACATTTACCTCGACGCCGAGCAGCGCGATCAATTGCGTGTGCTGACCCGCACGCCCGGCGTGCCCACCCACCTGATCTGCCTGCGCGCCGACCTGCCCGAGGACCTTCAGGAGAAGATCAAGGCGAGCCTGCTGGCAATCAGCAAAGACCACCCCGAGCTGTTGGCCGACGTCTATGGTGCCTCCGAGTTTGTCGAGGCCGACCAGGACGAACACGTGGCCAAGACGGTCGAGGCACTCAAAAACACGGGGCTCGGCCCCAAAGGACTGGTGAAGTAGACGGCGATGGCGATCTCAGCCTACAACTCGGGACTCGAACTGCCCCTTAGCCCACGCGTGGCACCGGGGCCCGAGGGTCTGCTCGCGGCCCAGGGCCTGACCGTGCGGTACCCCGGTTGCATGGCCGACGCGCTGGCCGGGGTTGATCTCAGGATCATGCCGGGCGAGCGGTTGGCCGTGGTCGGTCCGTCGGGTGGGGGCAAGACCACGTTGCTGCGGGCGCTCGAGGGCTCGCTGGAGTGCAGCACGGGGGCCGTCCAGCGTCAGGGCCGGGCTGTTCTGGTCTATCAGGACCATCGGCTGGTCGCCGAACAAAGCGTCTTGGCTAACGTCTGTGGCGGGGCACTGGCGGATTTGGGCCTGGTCGGCGGGCTCTTGCGCTATCCGCGGAAGGTCAGCTCCGCGGCGATGGATATCTTGCGCGATCTGGGGCTGGCGAATCTGGCCCGGCGGCGGGTTGGAAGCCTCTCGGGCGGACAGCGCCAGCGGGTGGCCATCGCCCGCGCGCTGTGCGCCAAGCCGCGTGTTCTGCTGGCCGACGAACCGCTGGCCTCGCTCGACCCGACCAACGCGCGCCGCACCTTGAACCTGCTGGCTGCTTTGCAGGCCAAATACGGCTTCGCCCTGGTCCTCTCGATTCACGACCCCGGTGTCGCGCCCGACGGTTTCTTCGGCCGCTACCTTTTGGTCCGCGACGGTCGTTTACAGGACGCGGACTGGCGGGATATCCGCGTCCACGGAGGGCACGGCAGCGGCGCGCGGGCCGCGCCAAGCGTCATCGCGGGCGAAAATGAGCCGGCGGCGGGGGACGTCCCGCAAGACTCCTGCCTGACCGACGCCTCGCCCTGGGCGCGCCGGGCGGGCCTCGCGGCCTGCGTCCTCGCCCTGGCGGCGGCGCTGGCTTGGTCGGCGTCGGCGCTGGACCTGACCGGCTCATCGTTTGCGGGGGCGCTGGGGGGCGTGGCCGATTTCTTGAGCAAGATTGTCCCGACCCGCGTCGGCGAGATTTGGGGCCTGCCGTGGGGGACGTTGGGACTGGCCCTCATCGAGACGGTCCAGATGTCGCTGCTGGGAACGGCCATGGGCATTGTGGTCTCATTGCCGCTGGCCGTGGCCGGCTCGCGCCAGACCGGCCCGCGCGCGATCCGCTACGTCGTCCGCTTCATCCTGAACCTCATCCGGACGGTCCCGTCGATTTTCTGGGCACTGATCTTCGTGGCGTGCGTGGGGATCGGGCCGGTCGCGGGCATCTTCGCGCTGGCCGCCTATTCGGTCGGTTACCTGACCAAGTTTTTCTACGAACACCTCGAGGACGTGGACGAGCGGCCGGTCTCGGCGTTGCGGGCGCTGGGGGCGTCGCGGTTGCAGCTTTTCTGCCGCGCGATCCTGCCGACGGCGCGTCCGGGCCTGATCGGGGCCTGTTTGTTCATGCTCGAATACAATATCCGCGCGGCGAGCGTCCTAGGCGTGGTCGGCGCCGGCGGGATCGGCGAGAAACTCAAGCTTTACATCGACTGGCGCATGTTCCCCGAGGCGGCGACCGGCCTGGCCATGCTGCTGATCGTCGTCATCGCCCTCGACGCCACCTCCCACGCCTGGCGCCGCCACCTTACCCGCCAGCGCGGCATGTAGGCCGGTCGGTTCACCCTGCCGGAGCGGGGTCAAAGTCCTAAATCTTGCGTATCACTGAATCTTGAAATCCACGGCCCCGAGCACCCGAGGCGGGGCGGTGCTCCACGCCGTGTACCATGGTCCGCCGGGGCCGTCGTGGGGGTGGTGGGTGTAGGTGCCGGCCAGGATTTCGATGCGACCCTGGGCGGGGGTGAGCACGGCGTCGGCGGCGAAGAGGTCGCCGTCGGGGGTTTCGTAGCCGCCGATCATGTACTCGGTGTCGGCCTCGAGCAACGCGGGCGTATCGAGCCGGGTGTAAATGAAGCCTTCGGACTGGGCTTGCGAGGCGTCGATCAGCGCCGAGGCGATCACGGGGGAGGGGTTGGCGCGCGGGTCGAGCGGGGCGATGGCCACCTTCTGGATGCGCACCTCGTGCTGTTGTGTATTGCCGGGCAGGCACCAGCGACCCAGTGACCGCACGGTCAGCGGCCGCTGACCGGTCCGGAAACGATAGCCGTGGTAGCCGGCCCAGTTCGTATTCCTGGTCCGCACGTCGACCGACTCGAGGGGCGTCAAATCCAGCGGCGCGCAACGGACGTTCAGCGGGCCGAAGCATGCCCCCTCGGCGGTGAAATACTCCTTGAACTCGCCAAGAGATCCGTCGGGATTCTCCGGCGCCTTGACGGCTTTGAGGACTTCGAAGGCGGAACCCGTACGCACGATCGGCATCTCGCTATCGAATCCATAGTAGGGGTCGAAGTTCTCGGACCCCACGCCCTCCTCGAAGTCCTCACCGCTCCCGATGAAATAGCTGCGGCCGGCCTCGAGCGTGAACGGCTGGGGCAGATCGCGATAGGCGAACCCGAGCGGCGACTTGCGGTCGGCATAGTCGCCGGCCAGGAGCCGTACCCGCGTATAGAACGAGTTGTCCGAGATATTGGCGACGACCAGTTCGTGGTGGCGGTGCAATTGGTCGCCTTGAATGTAGCGACCCACGCCCTTGAGCGTCACGTCGCCGTTGCCGACGGTGATCCTGAGGCCCGCCCACCCGGTGAACGAGTCCTGCCCGGAGCGCGGGTGATCGAGCCAGGCGGTCGACTCGAAATCCTGGACGAGCGACTGATCGCCCTCATCGGTTGCGAAGACCAGATCGATCGGTCCGACCAATGCGTTGCCCTCGTCGGCCCGCCGCCAGCCGAACGTCACAAAGGGATTGAAATACGCCCCGCCCTCGACCTTGACGCCGAGGCTTTCATCGACGACCAGACGCGGCATGGCATCGATGGGCGAGCCCGTCTCGTCCTCGGGGCTGACGCCATAAAAGCGGTCGGAGATTTGGCAGCGCAGCGTGACCGGGCCGAAGACCGCGCCGGTATCGCGCATAGATTCGTCGCCCGTCCGCCATGCTCCGGTTTCGCCTTCCGTGAGCGCCGCGTTGAAGAACTGAAGCACATTGGGGTCGAACGTCAGGCGCGGCATGCCCGGCCCGGGCTCGCCGTCCGGCTCCTCGAAGACCCCGCCGTGGAACTCGTCGCCCTCCCCAACAAACGTCCCGACGAAATGGCGGGTCAGCGGCTTGAGATCGATTACTTCGCCGGGATAGGCCAACTCATGGACCCGATAACCCTCGGCGTCGACGGGGTCCGAGTCGTCGATGGTGGTCTCCAGGACGCGGGTGGTCTCGAAACCGGTGGGTTCGTTGGTGGGGCCGAGGACTTCCAGCACCTCGTCGATGACGAACGTCCGGGCCGCGTCGGGGCCGGCGGTTGCCCCGTCCATCCGCGCCATGTGCGTGATGCGCATGCCGAGGGGGCCGGTTTTGAATTGGAAGCCGATGAAACCGTCCCCGTCGTCGCGGCGGGCGGTGGTGCGGGAGAGGTCGGTCTCAACCTCGGCCCGTAGGATTTTGTCTTCCGGCCCCAGTCCCTCGCGGCTGAGCAAGGTGTATTCGGTGTCGGGGTCAAGCGTTTTGGGGCCGTCGGCGATCGGGCCATACTTGAAGCCCATCCCGTCGACGAGATTGGCGGGCGACATGTCGACGTCCGCCTCGGCCACGATCTCAACCTCTCCCCCCGCAAGCCGTTTGGCGAGCATCAGAGGATGGGTGTGTTCGTTGCCGCTGATATAGAGCCGGCCCAATTGGTGGACCTCGACAGGATCGGGACCGGTCTGGATAAGGCAGCCTACCCATGCGGGATCGACGTGGAAGTCCTTGCCGTCGCCCTGCTCGTAACGCAAGACGGCCGGAACGGTGGCGTAGACATCCCGCTCGGGATCCTCGCTGGTCTTCAGCTCGATCCGTGAGAAGCACATCGTATATTAGGACTGGGGGAAGCGGCGGTCCCACGACTCCCATTCGATTTCAAGGGGGCTGTCAAACGGGAAGTAATCGGAGTTCCAGAAGGCCGCGGAATGCAGCCACAGCCGCACCGCGCCGTCGATGTTCGTGACCCATTTCGACGATATGTTGCAGGCGTAACCCCCGCCACCCTGACGGCGCACCTCCTGGGCCGCCCGGTTTTGCAGACCGAAGAAATCGTTGGAGAAGACCTTGCGCCAAGGCCCCCAGGGGTTCGGGACCGTCCACAGCATCAATCGCTTGTCGTTGGTGTGCTGGTAGTACGTGTCTTCGTGGTTGGCGTAAGTGGTCATCAAGAATCGGCCCGTGTGTTTCTCATAGATGAGGCTGGGGAAGCTCAACTCGCCGGGCGCGTGCAGGACCGATTTGGCGCGATTGACGTCGGCGCTCCACATCGGGTCGCCATTTTCGTCCATGCCGATCCAGTATTCCCACGGGGCCCACAAGTCGGGCGGGACGAACGGGTTCTGAATGAGGTGGGACCGCCCCAGCAACAGCGAATCGCCGTCGTGCCATGCGTAGTTCGGGCTGACCGCGTAGACGTGGGGCGGGGAGGCCTGTTCGTAGAGCGGGTAATCGACGTAATCTTGTCCGAATTGGATGAAAGCGGGGACCGTGAACCGATAGTTGCGCCAGACCGAGCGGTTCGCGATGTTCTCGGCGTTCAGCGGGATGTAACTGCCCGTTTGAGGGTCGTACATGCGCATCTGGGGGGCCGGGCCGCTTTCGTCCAGCCGCATGATTCCGGTGCCGCGGGTCCAGTCGAAGCCGTGGCCTTGATCGTTCTCGGGCGCGGGTTGGCCGTTGAAGTAGCCAACGAAGACCGTGCCGTTGATCGAGAGCAGGCTGCTGGCAAGCATATGCGCGCCAATGGCGGGGAAGCTGGGCGAGGAGAGGTCTTCGTGGCTCTTCCAGACGAATTCGTTGGCCGGTTTGGTCGCGTTGGCGGCCGCGTCCATTCCTTCATCGGTCCCCAGCGCGCCCCAAAAGCGACCGAGGCTGAACTTGGGCGCGCTGCGTTCGGCGTAGAAGAAGCCATAGGGTGATCGAACGTCGGAGAGCTCGTCCAGATTGGTGCGATCGGGGATTTCGTAATTGAAGCCTTCCTCGGTCAGGGCGAATGCCGGATGTTCGGGGGCCAGACCGTGACCGTCCCCCCCGCCCATGTAAACCGCGTCGTCGGCCCCCCAGGTACTTGGGAACAGGTCGCCGGTGTTGTTGAATAAGTAGGCGTCGCTTTCGGGGTTGGGGCTGGGGCTGGGCCAGTAGACGTAACGATTTTCGTTGAGGTGCGGGAACGTGCCGCTGACGATCTCGGCACCGGTCACCTCGGTCGGGCCGGGGTCGGATTGGGCCTCAGGGGTGACGGCCGGCAGGGTGGCAAGCGCAAGGCCGGCAAGTATCGAGATACGGCGAGGAAAACAAACCGTCATGCGTATCGTCGTTCCCTCAGATGTCATGCGTCCCCCAAAATATCCCACCAAAGCCGACGCAGTTTAGTATATTTGTTCGCCCGGGGGCGTCAACTTGATCCGGCAATTAATTTTTCTCGTTTTTTGATGCCTGTGAAAAACCGTCCTTCGACCCCTGAACCGGCCGGGCCCGAACCCCCGGCGCCCGCGTCCGATCGAGCCGTGGTCGGAGGGAAGACGGATGCGGCGACGTGGCTGTTCGGGGCGGCGATGGTCGGGCTGTGCTTGGCCGTGGTGGTGATCGGGACGACGCTGGGCATGCGACTGGAACAGGCCGGGCTGCTGAGCACCAATAGCTGGCTGTTTGGCTACGACTCCAAGCGCGTGGTCGCCGATATCAGCGTGCCCGGGGCCAACGACCGCTCCAACGTCCATCCCCTGTTCGTGGTGTTTTTTAAGCCCCCGTCGCTCTGGCTCCAGCGCCACGGGATGCGCGGAACGATGACGGCCATCCTCTTCACGGCCATGGCCATCGGGCTGACGGTCGTGCTGTTCGGCTACTACGGACGCGCGCGCGGGTTGCCCTGTTGGGAGAGCTTCCTGCTGGCGGCGCTGCTGGCGGTCAGCGCCACCGGCGCCGTTACCGGTGTCGTGATCGGCACGCGGGCCTACGCGATGCTTTCGATCTCCGTGCTCATCCTGATGGGCGCGGTCAGCCTGCGCGTCGAACTGGACCCCAAGGCCAGTCGCATCAAGATCGCGTTTCGCGAGGTGGGCTGGCTGGCGGCCGGGATCGTGGCTTACGGCATCACGATCTCCAACGGTTTGCAGGCTTTCATTCATTATCTGGCGGGACACCTGGGGCGGCGGGTCGTCTTGCGCGCGATGATCTATGGGGCGGTCGTGCTTGGGTTGGGGCTTGCGGCGAGCACCTTCTCCGGCGCGATCATGGAATGGACGCGCGAGCTGTGGGTGGTCACCCCCGCGGAACGCGGCGGCAGCCTCGAGCATCCCGGCCCGCGCCTGCTCGCCAATTTCCTGCTCTTCTCGATCGTCGCTCCCCTCCAGAACTTGCGCCCCACTCCCATCTCCGGCCTCGAGGGCCAGTGGGTGCTGATCTTCAACGATTGGAACTTCAGCCCGCTGGGGTGGCTCTTGTGCGCGTTCTGGATCGTGTTGCTGGTTTGGGGCGTGATCGCCGCGTGGCGCGATCCCGAACCCGGAGGCCGGCGCCTATCGGCGGCCCTGGCCGTCTGCTTCGTCTACAACATGGTTTTTCACTACTTTTATTACGTCCCGTTTGAGGGGACGTGGCTCTACACGCCGAATACCGTTGCCTCGTTGGTGGGTCTGCTGGTCCCGTTGTTCGCGCGGATGGGACAGGGAGCTGCGCCGCGACGCTGGATCTGGCGGGGCGTGATGGTAATCTTTATTGGATTGCTGGGTTGGCGGCACTACCAGATGCTACACGGCATTCCCGAGCTGTTTAGAGGTTTATGACGTGCCGTACCTGTGTCGAATCAACGGATCACGCACCCCCGTCCCGTCACCTTCCGCGTTCCCAATTCTGAATCACACCCGTGACGGGTGGGGGATGTAGCCCAAATCGCGCCCGTGTCCGCTTTTTGCTTCACCGTTTGTGCGCAATATGGAATAAACTAGCTCCCCGATTAATCCCACCGCGCGGAGCGTCCGTCGATGCGCAAGGTTCCAATCCTCCCCAGTCTGTTTACCGCCGGCAGCTTGTTTTGCGGGATGCTAGCCATTTTTGAGGTCTATCACGGCAATCTTACGCAGGCGTGCTGGTACGTGGTGATCTCGGGGCTGCTCGACGTCATGGACGGCGCCGTGGCCCGCGTGACGCGCACGACCAGCCCGTTCGGCCTCTACTTCGATTCGCTGACCGACGTGGTGGCCTTTGGCGTGGCGCCGGCCATGATGGTCTACGAAGCACTGGCGGCGGCCTATCCCAAGCTGGCGGGGGCGGTTTGCAGCCTGTACGTGGTGTGCGGGGCGCTCAGGTTGGCCCGGTACAACGTCCAGGCCAACCGCGAGGAGCGCAAGGCGTTCCTGGGCCTGCCGATCCCCGGGGCGGCGATGGGTGTCGTCGCCGTCGTCTGGTTGTTCGAGCGCTATCCGGCGGTCGGGTCATCCGTTGCGTTCGAGCGCGTCGCCCCACCGGTGATGGTGGTGCTGGCCTATCTGATGGTCAGCAAGGTTCCGTTTCCCGGCGTCAAGAACCTTCACCTCATGCGCCGCCAGCCGTTTGAGATTCTCGTCACGATCGTCGTGATCGCCTGCCTGCTCTTCATGCTCAAGGACCATCTGGTGATCGTGGGGACGGGGGTGGTGTGGTTCTACACGACGGCGCCGCCGCTTTACCGTTTGCTGCATCCCCTTGAGCGCCGCCGCCGCCGGGCCGCCGCCAAGTTGCGTGAATCCGCGGCGTCCATCGAACCCAAGGAATGAAACCTCCGGGGAAGGGTGCGTCACCGGTGCGGGCGCGCGCCCTGGAGCGGTTGATCCTCTCCTCACGCGCGCCCGAGATGGGGCGGGAGGCACCGGCCCGCCAAGGTGCGGGCGATCGGCGCGAACGCGCTCAAGGCGACCGGCTCGTTCGCGGCATCCTGCGTCATCTTACGCTGCTCGACGCCTACCTGGGGCGGCCCGGCTTGTTCGACCCGGCCAAGACTCCGGAGCGACTGCGCTGGATTCTGCGGATCGCCGCCCATGAGCACATCTTTCAATCCCACGCGCCGGATTACGCCATCGGCCAACAGGCCGTGGCCCTCGCGCGCGAGACCGAAGGGCCCCGGGCGGGCCGGTTCGTTAACGCGGTATTGAGACGGCTGCTTGCGGCCTTGCCTGATTCCCCCCAGGCCGTGCGCGCCGATCCATATTACTCCCGGTTGCCGCCATCGACGCGCTGGTCGATCCCGAGCGAGATCGTGTCGGTGTATGAGGAGGCGTTTGGGGCAAAGTCGGCCCACGAAGTCCTGGAATCGCTCAGCGAGCGGGAAGCCCCCGTCTGGTTGCGCGTGAACCGGCTCAAGACGGACAGCGATGAATTGGCCGGGCACTTGCGGGGCGAGGGGGTCGAGACAAACCCCTGGCCGCCGTTGCCCGAGGCCCTGTGTTGGGTGAGCGGGAAACTACTCCCGTGGGAGACCGACGCCTGGGAGCAGGGGCTCTGCACGGTTCAGGACCTTGGGTCGATGCTGGCGGTCGAAATGCTTGGCGTCGAGCCGGGGCAAGCGGTGTTGGACGCCTGCGCCGCCCCGGGGGGCAAGACCGGCTATCTGTGGGAGAAAATGCGGGGGCGGGGGCGGCTCGTTGGGCTCGAGGTCAACCCACGGCGGCGCACCGAGCTGATCCGTGGCGTGGAACGACTGTTCGGCCCCGACCACGGAATCGAGATTCCGGATGCGGGGGACCTGGAATCGTTTGCCCTGACCGACCGAAACGCCCGGCGATCCGACAGGGTTTTGGTCGACGCCCCCTGCCTGTCGCTGGGTCTGATCGGCCGCCACCCCGAAGTGCGGTGGCAGCGACGGCTGCGCTCGGTCGGAGCGATGGCGGCCACGCAACGGCGGGTCCTTGACCACGCCGCCTGTTGCGCGCGCGACGGTGGCCGGCTGTTGTGGGTGACATGCAGCCCCACTCGCATGGAGAACGAATCGGTTGTTGAAGGTTGGCTAGATGATCATTCGGAGTGGCGGGCACTTGACCCGCTCGACCAGCTTCCCCCAGTTCTGCTCAAATATGTCCAGATCGACCGCCACGCCGTCCGGACCCGGCCCGATCTGATGGCCTGTGACGGCTTCGCCATGATCCTTTTGGAACGGGGCAAAGCGTCATGATTTTGGCAATTCTATTCCCCGTCCCCAAGGCGACTCCAAAAATTTGACGATCCTCGACCCGCTCAAACGGGCCTACAACTTCCAATCGATTCAGCATAAGTTGTTTATTTAGAATGATCCACGTGGAATCGTGGCTCGCGTGGAGCGAGATGCCGCCAGATCGGCACGAGAGTTGAGTGAGTTTAGGATGCGAATACTTCGAAAGGTAAACAAACATGAACCGCCATCACCAAGCAATCCGAGCACAGGCCCTCCACCGGGGGGTCGGGAACCTAAGTGAAGTCGCCGCGGCCCCGGCGAGACCCGGCATCGGCCTGGAAGCCGGAAAAAACATTCAGGATGGTTGGTCGCCGGAGGGGGAGGAGTGGCAGGGGATCCTGGATGCCGGAGAGGCGGTCTCGGATGAATCCAGCCGCGTGTTCGCATGGGCCATGGAGCCAGAGGGGTGTCATGTTTTTGTCCAACCTGAACGATAAGATCAAGGAAAAGCGTGCAAGGGCGGCATAAGCCGGCCAGGGGCAAACACGCCCCCCAGATTCCCGATCAGAAAAGGGCCAACCCATGAAAAAGATTCTCATGATCGTCGTCGTTTTGGCATTGGTGGGCGGCGGTGTGTTCGGCGGAATGATGCTAGGCAGGAAGCAGGGCGGTCAGCCTGAGGTTTCCAACATTGATCCCACGCTGGAGAGCGAGATCGTCTCAGACGCGACAAGTCAGGGCGGTGGCCACGGTGAAAAGCAAGACGAACCCAAGAGCACGGGCCACGGATCCGAGAGCACGGACAACGGAGAGGCAAGCACGGCCGAGGAGCCGGGGAGTTTATTCTACGAGATGGCCTCGATCCTCACCAATCTGCGCGACCCCAAGGGCAAGAAGATTGTGAAGGCGACGATCCAGCTCGAAGCCAGTTCCGAGGAGTCGCTCAAGGAGATCGACGCGAATATGGTCCCTATCCGCGACGCCACAATTTTCCTCCTCTCCGACAAGGAGCAAGAGGAGATCGCGACGGTTGCGGGGAAGGAACGACTCAAGCGCGAGATGATCGAGCGCTTCAATGCGTTTCTCGATCCGCGGACGATCCAGAACATCTACTTCACCGAGCTGGTATTCCTCGCGAGGTAGATGGACGGTGGACGAATCCAGATGAAGGTGTGGGACGGTTAAGCGATGGCAAACGTTCTTTCACAAGAAGAGATCGACGCCTTATTGGGCGGAATATCGGGCGACCAGATCGAGATGTCCGAGGAAGTCGGGGAGGAAGTGAGCGAAGAGGATGCCGACGTCCAGGCCTTTGATTTTGCCGATCAGGACCGCTACCTACGCGGGTGGCTGCCGACGCTGAAGACCATACACGACCGCTTCGCGCGGCTACTGCGTCAGAGTCTGTCCACTACGCTGCGCCGGGCCGTCGAAATCCAGGTGTGCAGTCAAACCGTCTGCAACTTCGGTGATTTCAGCCGTTGCCTGGAGAAGCCGTCCAGCCTGCATCTCCTCAAGCTCGATCCGCTTAAGGGGTCGGGGTTGCTCGTCCTGCCGGCGCGGCTGATCCTCACGTTGGTGGGGCTGTTGTTTGGCGGCGACGACAAGCCGTTGGAGGTCTCGGAGGACCGCGACTTTACGATCATCGAGGATCGAGTGATCTCCAAGAGCGCGGATGACATCTGCCGGGCGTATAGTGATTCGTGGACGCCGGTCATGCCGCTCAAGGTCTCGGTGGGGTCCAGCGAAACGAACATTTTGTTCATCAATATCGCCCAGCCCAACGACCCGGTCACGGTGATCGACTGCGACGTCGTGATTGAGGGCCACCGCTCCTCACTCTCCATCTACATTCCGTATACGGCGATCGAACCGATCAAGGACATTCTGAAGGGGTCGTTCGTCTCGGATGATTTGGACCTCGACAACCAGGTCACCCGGCGTCTGAAGTCGCTGCTGATGGAGGCTCCGGTCGAGATTCACGCGATGCTGGGGACGGCGACGATCACGGGACGCGACCTGTTGCAGATGAAGGTGGGCGACGTGATTCAACTCAACAAGGACTACGAGCATCCCGTGGAGATTCTGGTTGAAGAGATTCGTAAATTTTGGGGCGTGATCGGCGCGCATAAGAATGGACGCGCACTGCAAATCACCGCTCTGGAACCACCAAAGAAGGGATAAGCGATGAGCGAGCAAGACCCCATGACCCCGGGGCCTTCAGGCGCCGATAGCCAAGCGGCCGATGCACTGACCGGGACCGCCCCCGACGCGAGCGGAGGCGCCTTTCAACCGGCGGCCATTCAGCCCGGTGAATTGAGCCAGCCACCCGCCAACGGGGATCAACCGCTGGATCTGGATTACATCCTGGACATTCCGTTGTATGTAAGCGTGGAGGTGGGCCGCACCCGCCTGATGATCCAGGAACTGTTGCAACTGAGTAAGGGTTCGGTCATCGAGCTGAACAAGCTCCTGGGCGAACCGTTTGAGCTGTTGGTCAACGATAAACTAGTGGCCCGCGGCGAGGTCGTCGTGGTGAACGACCGGTTCGGGCTGCGCCTGATCGACATCATCAGTCCCAATGAGCGTGTTCAAACGTTAGCTTGATTGAGTAATTGTTGGGTTTCATCCCGGTTTAACCGATTGGGGCGCAAAAGGGCGGCTTTTCGGAGCAGGTGAAGTGCACCTTTGGCGGCGTGGAGCGCTAGAGTCTGTTAACACTAAACAATTGACTTTCGGGGCGGATGAAGTCATGATCCTTTAATGATGCAGATCACTCCCGAACAATACGAAAAGATTGCCCCGTGTTTGCCGAAACAGCGGGGAAATGTCAGCTTGCCCAACCTCCAAGTGCTTAACGCGATCCTCTACGTGGCGGAACACGGCTGCAAATGGCGCGGCCTGCCGAGCCATTACGGCAACTGGCACACGATTTACACTCGCATGAATCGTTGGGCCAAGCGCGGCGTTTTGGCTCGTGTTTTCGAGCAAATCCAACGCTTGCGGATCGCTCGGATCAAACTGGAGGCCGTCTCGCCCGACA
>Ga0310121_10001128_pt1 | contig 28034 bp, 25 predicted proteins | sample CB27_Tmax_986_MG_FD_203504 | JGI IMG/M metagenome (GOLD analysis project Ga0310121, IMG submission 203504) | Marine microbial communities from Western Arctic Ocean, Canada - CB27_Tmax_986 | ecosystem: Environmental > Aquatic > Marine > Oceanic | place: Canada: Western Arctic Ocean | collected... | reverse complement strand
TCGGGAGTCAGCGCCGTTTCTGAACCCTCGTGCTCGTGCTCGTAATCGGTCTTTTTCTTGTGTCGCAATCGAGATGGGGCGCAGCGATGAGTCCGATTACGATTACGATTACGATTACGATTACGATTACGATTACGATTACGAGCACGAGCACGAGCACGAGCACGAGCACGAGCACGAATGGGCACTTCGTTCGAAGCGGCGTTTACTCCCGAATCTGATTCACATCCAGCAATGCTACGCAGGCTTCATAAACCTCGTCGATGCCGACGCGACGCAGATCGGTGCGGGGGTCGCACCAGCTCCGGTGGTTGCGCCAGAACGGCGCGTGGCGCGGGACGGCGTGTTGAATCGTCGCGCAGTGGGCGCCGTGGGGACCGTTGCGCCGGGCATCGAGCGGACCCATCATCGAGACGGTCGGCACACCCAGCGCGGCGGCCATGTGAGTCGGACCGGTGTCTCCGCCGACGAACAGGCGGGCACGGGCGATGATGGCGGACAGTTCGACGAAGGACGTCGCGGGAAGAATATGAAGACCGGGGCCCTTGGCAAGATGAGTGCGGTTGAATGCCGCGCCTTGGTCGGATGCGGTGTCGCCCCAGTCGCCCAAGGCTTGGGTCACAAGGCGCTCTTCACCGGGTCCCCACGCCAAGACAACGCGACACTTGTGCTTCTTGATCAATCGCCGCGCCAGTTGGCCGTAACGCTCAGGGGGCCAAATCTTCGTCTCCCACCCGGCGCCGGGATTCATGATCACCAGCGGCGTGGGATCGTCGTCGATCATCTCCACGGCGCGGGCTTTGGCGGCGTCGGGTAGGTGAACGGGGAAACTGATGGGATCTGGGGGGGCTATTCCGAGTGGACCGAGCAGAGCAAGGTTTCGCTCGGCGACGTGACGCCGCTGGGAAGCGGGTCGGACGCGCTCGGTGGCCAGCGGGCCGCTCAGCTCGCGGGCGTCGGGCGCGTGAAACGCCAAGCGCCGGGGAACCCGCGCCAGCCAAGGCCACAGCGCGCTCTTGGTAAGGCCCTGGACGTCCAAGCCGACTTCATATCGCTCTTCCCGCAACTCATCCAGAAACGGCGGTTTGGGGCCGCCGACCGCGCTGAGCAGCCCCTGCTTCCAAGCGCCTCTCGGGGCGATGTGCAGGCGGTTGATAAGCGGATGTCCTTCGAGCAGCGGTGCGCCCGCGGGTTCGCAAAGCCAACCGACGTGGGCATCGGCCCACTGGCCGCGGATCGCCCCGAGCAATGGTAGGGCGTGGATGATGTCGCCCAGGGCGCTAAGTCGGATGATCAGGATGCGGGGAGCCATCACTCGTAGATCAGAACGGCTTGGCGACGCCGGGCATAGTCTTCCAAACGCGCGCGCGCACGCCCACGGTAAGTTTCAAAGCCGTCGTCGCTGGAGAGGGCGTTCGCAAACATTCCGTCGCCCACGGCTTTGAGGAACATGCGATAGCGGTCATTGGAACCCGGTTTGAACAGTTCGCGCCCGGCGTAATCTCGAGCCAGCGTGGTCAGGATCAGATCGCTGACGCGATACGGTTGGCATGTCTTGGGGTGTGTAAGATGGATCTGGACGCCGAAACACGTCTTGTCTTGATACGCGCCGTATCGCGGGCGGAAAGTCGTGGGCCGGAACTTGACGCCGTCCAGGGCCGGCCGATTAAGCGCTCGGGCCAACTGCCGGGCGTCGATCCAGGGGGCGCCGATCTGCTCGAATGGGAGCGGCGTGCCGACGCCTTCGCTCACAACGCCAAGTTCCCCCAGCGTCCCGGTCATCGCATAGAAAAAGCTGCTTTCCCAACGCGGGATATGCTCCGAAGGCGGGACCCAAACCCAGCCCAGTTCACCATAGGTCATGCCGCGACGCCAGCCCCGCATGGGCACGACCGACAACTCAAGCCGCGGCGTGCGCTCGCGCTGGATCAGCCGGGCCCACTCGCCGGGCGTCATGCCGTAGACTTGGGGAACGTCGTGGACGCCGATGAACGAAACGTTCGCCTTATCGAGCATCGGCCCGCCGAAATGCTTCCCGCCCATCGGCTCGGGCCGGTCCAGGACCCAGACCGCCACCCCGGCCTCCTCGCAGGCTTCCATGAGGTAGGTCAGCGAGGAGACGAACGTGTAGGTACGATGACCGACGTCCTGAATGTCGTAGAGCACAATATCGAGGTCCTTGAGGTCGTCCCGGCTGGGTCGTCGCGAGGCGCCGTGGAGACTCACGACCGGCAAACCGCTGACGGGGTCTTTGCCCCCCTTGACCATCTCACCGGCGGCGAGACCTCCGCGCAACCCGTGCTCGGGAGCGAACAGCCGAATCACATTGATGCGTGGCAACTCGCGGACCCGATCGATGGTCGAAACCATGGCGCGATCGACGCCGCTGGGGTTGGTGAGAATCGCGACCCGTTTGCCTTCGAGACGAGCGGCAAACGCATCAACCAAGACTTCAACACCCGGCGTGACCGGGGTCTCGGACTGAGCCGCAACGCCCCGCCAAGCGCCCATCCACGCCGGAAACAGGACCAAGGTTATGGTGAGACGAAAGAACGCCGTGATGAAGAGCCTAAAAGGGAATCCAATACAAATCACGGAGGTTTGCGGTCCGTCACGGGTCCAATGGTGGTTGGCGTCGGTTCGCGTCATTCGCGGTCGTCAGGCGGCGGCAGACCATTATAGGTCGGCCAGCGGATCAGGTCTCCGTTGTCGCGCAAAAAACCCCGCGTGTCGACGTGAATATAAGGCGTTTGCCCCATATACTGGACCCGTTCCAGGAAATCGTTGGACTCATAAAGTCCGGCCCCGCCGACCATCTCCATCCGTCCTTCGGCCCGATATTGGCGATCCAGTCGGTTGACGTATTCCATGATCACGGCGGCGTCATGGACATCGACGACCCCATCGCCGTTGAGGTCATCGAGTCGCCCATCGCCGTCTTCATCGATGATGAAATCGATCGCCCGACCGTATTGATGCATCGAGAAGGGCTTCTTCAAGGTCGTCCGCGGCTCGTCGAGGATCTTACCGATATTGAATGAGGGTGGGCGGAAACCGTAGATCGGTTCGAACGTGGTGATCTGGTGGCCCTCGGCGCGCATCAGCGCGATCAGGTCTTCGAGCTTGCGGACAAGGTTGAGGTCAAGCGCGATGTATTGCGTCTCTCCCAGGCTCATCCAAGGGAAATCGACGACGAACAGACCCAGCCGGACGTTGGGCGAGATTCTCAACGGGTTGATCGCGCGACTGGCCTTATAGAAATAAGCGGGGACCTGGTAGCGTTCCGGATACTTGACGGGCCACTCCGCTTCGACCCTGACCCGATCGTCCAGTTGGGGATCGAACGGGTCCAGGTATTCGCCGATGTTGAAACCGTCTATCATTCCCGTGTCATAGGCGCCGGCGTCGACCGGCGTCAGGACCTGAAACATCCCTTCGCGGACAACTTTCGCCGTCTGCTCGCGGCCGTCATCGATGATGCGCCGCAGGCTGACTTCGAGCCGGACCTCGAGGGTGACGCAATGAGAACCCTGGGGCGGATGGAAGACGGCCTGACCGTCGGCGGAACTCCCCAAGGGAACCGCAGCCTGGATGCGACCGGCATCGGTGTTCCACTTGATCGAGCTGCGCTGTTCGGTGAATCCCTCCACGGGCGCCGGCGGCCGCTGGACGGTCACGGTGATGCCCAGAGGTTCGCGGTTGGGTAGGACGACGAGTTCGGCCGGCGGGTGGTCGAGGTCCACTTCGATGCCCAGACCGTAACCGGCATCCAGTCGTTCTTGGGGGATCGGGGGCAGCGGTTTCATCGGAGGTTGGGTTGGCTGGATCTCCGGCAGAGCGGGCACGGCAACCGGTCGGATCGATTCGCGGCCGGTCGCCAACGCTTGCACCGAATGGTTATCGGTGTTGCAAGCCAGCAACACGCAACCATACAGGCCGATCAGACCCCATTCAAGCACCCCGGACGCCCATTGCGGTAAGCGGTGAAGGGAGGAACTCATGCGAACGCTTCAATCGAAGTCCCGGCAACAGCACTCGGGCGCGCCATGATCGTTCGGGGATATTGTCTACCCCCGCCCGCGACATTAGGCCACAAAGCGAAGTGAATCGAAACGCCTTGATACCGCGCAAATGGATGAACCCGAGAGCGAGGGGGTCGCGCTAAGCCGAAACGGATGCGTGGTTAGACCGCGTCGACGAGATCCTCGGCCTGATCGAAACGGACCGACACGAGTTTGGAAACGCCCGACTCCTCCATCGTCACCCCGTACAGCGCGTCGGCCAATTCCATCGTCAGCTTGTTGTGGGTGATGATCACGAACTGCACTTCCTTGTTGAACTCGTTCAGGAGGGCCTTGAAGCGCTCGACGTTTACGTCGTCGAGCGGCGCGTCGATCTCGTCCAGGATGCAGAACGGCGCCGGCTTGTGCATGAACAACCCGAACAGCAGGGAAATGGCGGTCAGGGCCTTCTCGCCGCCCGAGAGCAGCGTGATGCTCTGGAGCTTCTTGCCGGGAGGCTGGGCCAGGATTTCGACGCCGCCATCGAGTAGCGGGTCCAGCCCCTCGGGCGCCTCCAGGATCAGGTCGGCCTTCCCTCCGTTGAACAGGCGGCGGAACATCTCGATGAAGTGGACGCGCACGGCGTCGAAGGTCTCCTGGAAGAGCCGACGCGTGGTTTGGTCGAGCTGATCGATCGTCGCCCGCAACTGCTTGCGCGCCTGGTCCAGGTCCTGGTGCTGCTCGCGGTAGTGAACCAGTCGCTCGTGCTGTTCGTTGTATTCGTCGAGCGCGGCCAGGTTAACCGGGCCGATCCGGCCGAGTTGCCCGCGCAACTCGATGACCTCTTGCTGCAAGGCATGGCCGTCCTTCTCGACTTCTCCCACCTCGGTGCTCAGCGTATCCAGATCGATTTCGAACCTCTCCTGGCACTGTTGCTCGAGATGATCGTGGCTGGTCTTGAGTTCGGTGAGGTTGACGTCCTGTTCATGGACGCGGTTCAGCGCTTCCTTCTCATCGCGCTCCAGGCCCGCGACTTCATGGCCTACCTCATCAATGGTCAGCTCGATGCGCACGCGCAGGTCCTCGTCCTCGGCGATGCGGTGAGCCATCTGCTCTCGCTGGCCCTCGATCTCCTCCATTTCAGCCTGGACACGGCTGATCTGGTCCGTTAGCTGCGTGTCCTCGTGTTCGATGGATTCGATCTCCTTGAGTTTGGCCTCGCGCTGGCGTCCGATGCGGCCGAGCGACTCCTGGTATTCCTCGCGCCGTTGTTGGGCGTCCACCATCTGGATGCGAGCGCGTTCGACCTGGGCGCGCGCTTCGGCCAGCGTCGTGCTGAGCTCGATGACGTGTTCGTTCTGATCGCGCACCGTACCGCGCAGCTCGGCCAGTTGGTTTTCGCGCGCGGCCAATTCGTCGCGCCTGCGGTCGTTCTCGGAGGTCATCTGCTCGACTTGCTCGCAACAGGACACGATTTCCCGGTCGATCGCTTCGAGTTGGCGTCGGCGCCCGTCCAGTTGCTCCTGGGTCTCGTTGAGGGCGCGTTCGGCCGTCTCGAAGTCCTTTCTCATAGACGTGAGTTCATGCCGCCGGTCGTCCAGGTTGGACTTGAGACCTTCCAATCGCTCATGCTCGGCGGCCGTTTCGCGGTTGACTTGTTCGAGCTGGGCGCTGGTCGATGTCTGCTGCTCGCCAAGCTGTTCGACGGCCTCTTCCAGATCGTGGATCTCCCGCTCGCGCGTCAACAATGCGCCGGCCTGAATCCGCCCGCCCGTCATGGCACCGGATGAATCGATCAGTTGGCCGTCGAGCGAGACGAACCGGGCCTCGATACCGTCGGCGGCCAGCTCCTGCGCGAGCTGCAGGTCACGAACGACAATCGTGGCGCCCAGTAGATGCCTCACGACCGATTCGATCTTCGCGTCGCACTCGACGAGGTCCGACGCCAGGCCGACGACCCCCTCGCGCTCAAGGGCGGCACGCGCGCTTTCCGAGAGATCCGTGGCGCGCAGGCGATCCAGCGGCAAGAAGGTGGCCCGGCCCAGACCTTGGCCGGCCAGGTGTTCAATGGCCGCTCGCGCGTCCTCGGTCCGTTCGGTCACGACGTCTTGCAGGTGAGTATTCAGCGCTGCTTCGATGACGAGTTCATGGTCGCGCTGGGTGCGGATCATGTTCGCCACGACGCCGAGGACGCCTTTCAATTCTTCACGCTCGGCGGCAAGCATGACTTCCCGCACGCCCCGCTGATAGCCTTCGTAGTTGGCTCTTAGCTCGCGGAGCGTCTCCAGGCGCGAGAGGCTCGCGTGGAGTTTCCGGCGAATCTCTTCCAGCTCCTTAGTCCATTGCTCGATCCGGCCGCGTCGCTCCGCTTGCAGGTTCCGGCCCGCCTCCAGCTCGGACTCGATGCGCTCGACCTTTTTCTCCAGGATGGCCGCGGCGTCGAGTAGCTCCCGGTGGCGCGTTGCCAGGGACTCACGCCGCTCCTCAAGCTCCCGGGCATGTCCCTGGGCCTCCTCATGGAGTTGGGACTGACGCTCGATCGTTGCCCGCGACGTGGAGAGCTCGTTGTCGGCGCGGAAAAAGGTCTCGCGTATCTGGTTAACTTCGGTCGCATGCTGGTCGATAGACTCGGCGTTCTCGCTGACGGACCGTTTGACTTCGTCATAGCGGCGGTCCAGCTCCTTGAATCGCGTCTGCTCCGCGGCCCGTTCTTTTTCGGCGGACTGGTAACGTTCGGCGGCTTCCTGAATGCGCAGATCGATCTCGGCGGCGTGCGTCTCCAGCTCCTTGAACTCGGTCTGAATCTCTTCGGCTCGCCGGGCGTGGCGCGCGATCTGGTCGTTGAGGCGGGTGAGCTGCTGATCGCAGCCAGACAGATTGCTTTTGAGTTCGCTGTGGGCCTGCTTCTCGTCGATGAGCCGCTCGAAGAGTTCATCCTTCTGTTGACGGGCCTCCTCTTCGACGGCGGACCTGGCCGTCAGGCGCGTGCGCAACTCCGTCAGACGGTCGCGCCGGGCCGTTAGCTCCTCATTGAGCGCCTTTAGGCGGGAGCGGAAATCGGCGGCCTGGAGCGCCAACCATTGCCGTTCGGATTGAGAGAGCTGGTCGGAGTACTGACGATAGCGCTCGGCCTTGGCGGCCTGGCGCTTGAGCGAGCTGACCTGCCGCTCGATCTCGATGATTGTGTCGCCCAGGCGCGCCAGGTCCTGGTCGGAACGCTCCAGCTTGCGCAAGGTCTCCATTTTGCGCAGCCGGTACTTTGAAATCCCGGCCGCCTCCTCGACCAGCCCGCGCCGATCGATTGGTTTGGCGTTGATGATCTGGTCGATCCGGCCCTGCTCGATCACCGAGTAAGCGGACTTGCCGATGCCGGTGCCGAGGAACAGATCCTGGACGTCGCGCAGGCGGCAAGGGACTTTGTTGATCAGGTACTCGCTCTCGCCGCTGCGGAACAGCCGCCGGGTGACCTGGATTTCGCCGAAATCCATGGGCAGGATGCCGCGCGAGTTATCGATGGTCAGCGTGACCTGGGCCATTCCGAGGGGCTTGAACGAGGCCGAACCGGAGAAGATGACGTCGTTCATCCGCTTGCCGCGCATCTGCGAGGCGGCCTGCTCGCCCAGAACCCATTTGACGGCGTCCAGGATATTGGATTTGCCGCAGCCGTTGGGTCCGACGATGACGGTGGTGCCCGGGATAAGCTCGAAATTGGTCCGGGTGGCGAAGGACTTGAATCCGACGATTTCGACGCGTTTGAAGAACATGGGCGGCAGCTCCTGCGGGGATGGGGGTGATCAACGGGTCGCGGACCAGCGGTCGGGAAAAGCTTGTCGTCGCGGAATCGGGCGCCTCCCCTCGGCGGGCTGGGCTTGGCAACGACGCCGATAGGTATGATCCTTCAATATACACCTATACGACCGAGAAGCGCAAAGAACGTTTGACGAAAATGTGACTGCGACCGTGAGCGGATTTCCCGTGGTAGAAGTTGGTATAGAAGGGTAGAGACTCGCCCCCCTACTCGATATCTTGTAGCAAACTTTACCAGTGACACAACATATGTCAAGAATGAATCGAGGGCGGCGAGGGGAGAAAGATGATCCGCCTAATCCAGAGGCTGGGCGCTCAGCCTCAGGGTAAAGCGAGTGCCGCCCAGGGGTGAGGGGCCCTCGGCCAGCTCGAGGCGGCCGCCGATGGCCTCGGTCAGCTGGCGAGCGATGGCCAGACCCAGGTCCGTCCCGTCGGAATTGGTCGTATAGAAACACTTGAATATCTCGCCGCGATTCTCGGGGGGCACCCCGCGGCCGGCATCGTCCAGGGTCAATTCGACGGCGTCCCCCCGCCGGGGGGCCTCCACGCGGATGCGCCGAGGGGGCGGCCGGCTCTCCAGGGCGCGAACGGCGTTGCTGAGCAGATTGCTCAGAATTTGACGCAGGGCGTGAGGGTCGCACCACGCCACCAGCTCGGGGGCGACCACCCGATTGATGTGAAGCGACCCCGGGCCACCGGCCTCTTCGTATTGGCGGCAGATGGCCTCGACTTCCGGGGCCAGTTTCATCAGGTAAGGCTTTTGTTGCTCGGGGGCCGCGTAGGTGAGGAATTCGTGGACCGTGCGCTCGACGCCGGCCAATCCGGACCGGATGCGGCTGATGCGCGGCGCCGCCCGTTGCGGCAATTCATCGCTCACGTCCTCATCCAGCATCTCCAGTTGCATGCTCAGCGCATTGAGAGGATTGCGGATTTCGTGGGCCAGTCCGGCGGCCAGGGCCCCGACGTAAGCCAAATGTTCTTCTCGATCGAGGGCTCGCCGCCGCCGGTGGGCCACGCGCCGGCGGCGCGTCAGCAACAGAAGCCCCAGGACGACCAGGCCCGCAAATAACGGGAGCACCACGGTCATGCGTGACACAAGGCGAGCCGAAGCCCGCTCTAGGATATCGTTGGGCACCTGAGGATCGATGAAGACAAGCAACGAACACTCGTTCTGACTTGGTAGTTCGATGGGGATGGTGTCGAGCCGAACATCGCCGTAAAGGACTTTCACTTCCTCGATGATCATCCCCTCCAGTTCGCTCTGAGGTGTCAGGGTAAACGAAAAAGCTATTGGTTCAACGTCCGCGCGGAGACGGCTCGAAAGCGGTTTGACCCAACCATGTCCGGCACCCGGAAAAACGAGGAAGGCAGCCACGATTTTGGGGTTGTGACGCACCAGTCGCTTGATGACCTTCTGTTCGTAGTCGAGTTCAGGCCAAAGCGATGGGTCATTGCTTGTGACGGACGCCGCCGCATGAATCCTCATCGCGGCCTCCACGGCTTGTTGGTATGGCGGGTCATGATCGGCCCGGTTGATTTCAGTCTTAAACCAATGGATGGACAGGACGTGCAGCGAAAAGGCAAAGGCAGCCAAGAGAACTGCGCCAGAGAGAATAAGGGTGATCTTTGATCGGAAAGCTTTCATCGCGCGGCGTCACCTTGGCAATCGAATCGGATCGAGATCATTTTATGGAATTTGTTCGCTGAGAATTAAGGGTTGACAATCCCATCATATCTTCAATATCGTTCCCCATCAACGCGTCATTTTATTATAGGTTGATTCCCAGATCAGAGATCAATCAGAAAGGTCGTTTAGATGGCGAAGGACAAGTTCAGGTTTTGCGTTCAGGTGGGCAATCTGGTATACGAGGCCGAAGGGTCGCGGGCGTCCGTCCTGGAACAGATCAGCCAACATCGAGACCACATCCTTAAAATTCTCAATGAGCAGACCAAACTGATCAAGAGGGGGAAGGTTTCTTTGGTGGATGGCGAGGGCGGCGTGAAGAGGGGGGCCGTCGGGGAAAGCGTCAAGGCGGGCACCAAGAGGGGGCGCCGAGGTCCAGGCCGCCAGCCTTTGATCGTCCGCGAGAGCGACCTCAAGCTCAAGCCTCGCGCGCTTGGCGGGCTGCGCAAGTACCTGGAAGGCCTGGCCGGAGACGCTCAACTCGGCAAAGACGCAACGATCTTCGGTATTGCGCATTACCTCTGCACCGAGGTTTTCGAGCGCGATACGTTTACCGCGGGCGACGTGATGGCCGCGCATGGTCAACTGGGCGAAATGCCCTTTGCTCCCAGCGCCCCCTCGGTGGACGCGGTGCAGATGTTGCGCAACCTGGCCGCGACCAGCGTCGGCAAGATGTGGGTCGCGCGTCATGAGAACGGGACGTTTGCCTTAACGTCAAAGGGTCGCCGCGCGGCACGGTCGGGGAAGGTGGTCCGTCGACGTGGAAGGCGTCCGCTTGTAAAGCGGGGAAGGAAAAAGAGCATGCCATAGACTCGTCGGCTCCCGTCCCTCGTCCTCGTAATCGATCTCATCATCGCGGCCCTAATCGATTGCGGCTCGAGAAGAAAGTCCGATTACGAGGACGGGAGCCGGGAGCCGATCAACAATCCCAACGGGAATCCTTCACTGAGTCATACCCTCGCCAAGCGATGAGAGACCTGCTCTTTGCTTTTTTCCGCCGTTCAGGGTAAACCAAATCGGCCATGCAGTCGCTTCAACTCTATTTTCCATCCCTCGGTTTTCTCGGGGCGGGCAATATGGCCGGCGCGCTACTTAGGGGAACCGTGGCCGGCGAGGTGCTCGACGCGAATCACGTCTGGGCATGCGACGTCGATCCCCACAGACTCGACCTCCTGGAGCGGGACCTTGGCATTCACGTCACTGAGCAAGCTGGCCGGATGGTCAATTCGGTCGCCGCGATCGTTCTCGCCGTCAAACCGCGGGATGTCTCGGATGCCCTCGTGCAGATCGGCCCGCTGATCACGCCCGACCATTTGATCATCTCCATCGCCGCCGGGGTGCGCATCGAAACGATGGCCGCGGCACTGCCCAAGGGCACGCGCATCGTCCGGGTCATGCCCAACACGCCCGCGTTGGTGGGGATGGGCGCGGCCGGGGTGGCGGGCGGCGAGCATGCCACGCGCGGCGACCTGGAAGGCACCCTGGCTCTGTTTCGGTCCGTCGGCGAGGCATGGGAAGTCGAAGAGGGCCAACTCGACGCCGTCACGGCCCTCAGCGGCAGCGGTCCGGCCTACGTGTTCCGGTTCCTGGAGTTGATGACCGAGGCGGGACGGGAACTGGGGCTGGACGCGACGCTGGCCAAAGACCTGAGCCTGCAAACCTTTCTCGGTGCCGCGCGCCTGGCCGCCCAGAGCGGCGAGGATCCGGCCCAACTGCGCCATCAGGTAACCTCGCCGGGGGGCACGACCGCTGCGGCGCTGGCAACGTTCGATGAGCAGGGGCTCGGCCCGGCTTTCAAGGCCGGGATCAAGCGCGCCCACGAACGTTCCATCGAGCTGGCCAACCCATAATGGCCGAACCCACCCGACTCGTTCCGCTTCATTGATGAAGTTCCTCATCGATATCGCCCACCGGCCCCTTGTCCGCAACGTGGCCAAGGTCGCAACGGGCAACATCGCCGGCAACGCGCTGAACTTCATCGCCGTGGGGCTGATCACGGTTTCACTGGACGCCTTGCCGCTGGGGCTGTTCGTCTCGCTGCAGGCCGCGATGTTGTTCATCGCCCAGTTTTCCGACTTCGGGCTGAACACAACGATGATCAAGTACTACCGTGATATGGAATCGGAGGGTTCGCCGGTCGACGCCGAGGCCCTGCTGCGGCGCATGCTCTGGCTGCGATTGGCGATTGCTGGTCTATTCGCCGGGACGTGCATCGTCTTCGCGCGTCCCATCTGTGGTCTTTGGCTCAAGGACCCCGATGCCGTGGGGCTGTTTCGTTTGATTTGCGTCGGCGCGCTGGGGTCGTCGGTTTGGATGTTCTGCCAGGCTTCGATGCAGGCGCGCCAACAGTTCGGTTGGTACGCGATTCTGACATCCGGCAATCATCTAGTCCGGCTGATCCTGGTCGGGGTGCTCGTGTTCATGCATCGCTTGAACGTTTCGACGGCCGTTTACGTCATCATCGCCGTCCCGTTTGTCGGCGCGTTGGGGGGTGCGTTGCTCTGGCCGCCCGATTTCTGGAAAGCGCGGATGGATCCCGCCGAGATGCAACGCCAGACAAGCCGGATCTGGGGCATGACCAAGTGGATTTTCCTCTCCACGATTACCTGCTCGCTCATCATGCGATTGGATATCTTCCTGCTTCGCGGGATGACGAATGAAGGGTCCGTGGAAGTCGGCATTCTGGGGGCGGCCAATAACTTCGCCCAGGCGTTCCCGTTGATAACGATGGCGATCTCGACGGTCCTCCTCCCTAAAATCGCCGCGACACGGGAGCGTGCCGAGATGCTGCGGATCGTTCGCATCTTCGCGCGCGCGGCGCCGTTGTTGATGGTGGGCGTGGGTTTGGCGATCGTGGCCGCCCATTTGTTTTTTCCGTGGATTCGCGGGGGGGAATACGAGCAAAGCGTTTGGGTTTTCGATTTGCTCGTCATTGGCTTCTCGATATCGGTTGTCGTCAATCCATTATCATTTTTCTGCCTCGCGTTCGAGCGGCCCCAGTGGTTGACGTGGATGAACCTGTCGCAGTTGATCCTGAACGTCGGCATCGACGTGGTTTTGATCCCGACGTTGGGGGCGTTGGCGGCGGGCGTCTCGACGCTTTCGGTTCGGCTGTTTGCGCTGATTTATCTGGCGTTTGCCTTCGGCCGGCTATTGAAAATGGCCGACCGTGTCACGGATTCGGAATCACCCACGGCAAGGCTGTGATTCCGATTTTGGAGTCAGTGCCGTCTTGGCGTGGTTTCTCCAGCCTCGTTGACAGTCGTCTCTCATTTCTCGTGCTCGTAATCGTAATCGCGCGCATCACTGCGTCCCACCTCGATTGTGACCTGAGAAAAAGACCGATTACGAGCACGAGCACGAACGGAGGCTTTGCATTGAAGCGCCGTTTACTCCCAAATCTGAATCACACCCCACACCAGTCTGATTCGACGTTATCATTGACTACCCGGCGACTCATTGCTAGGTGTGGCGAGGTGAAGCGAGCGGAGAGCGGCCGGTTTGCATCGGACCCACGGGGACCGCGCCCAGCGTTATGGGCTCGGCCCTAACGAGAGATTAACATTCCACGACAAAGGTGATGACGATGGCTAAGAAATCAACCAAAGGACCCGCGGGCAACATGGTGATCGGCCAGTCGGGGGGGCCGACGGTGGTAATCAATCAGAGCCTGGTCGGCGCCGTGCTCGAGGCCCAGCGGCACCGCAAGACTCTCAAGAGGATTTACGGGGCGCGACACGGCGTCGAGGGCGTGCTCGAGCAAGACCTGATCGACCTGACCAAGGAACGCGAGAGCAACTTGGAAAAGGTGGCCGTGACGCCGTCGGCGGCGCTCGGATCGGTGCGCAAGAAGCCGACCGAGGAGGAGTGCCGCGCGATGTTCGAGGTCCTGCGCGCGCACGACGTGCGCTATTTCTTTTACATCGGGGGCAATGACTCGGCCGAGACGGCCAATATTGTTCACGAGGTGGCCAAGGCGGGGGATTACGACCTGCGGGTCTTCCACATCCCCAAGACGATCGACAACGACCTGATCGGGACCGATCACTGTCCGGGCTTTGGCTCGGCGGCCAAGTTCGTGGCCCAGGCGTTCATGGGCGACGACCTGGACAACCGGTCGCTCAAGGGGATCAAGATCAACGTGGTCATGGGTCGCCACGCGGGGTTCCTGACCGCCGCCGCCGCGCTGGGACGGGCGCGGCCGGACTCGGGGCCGCACCTGATCTACGTGCCCGAAGTCGCTTTCGATGAGGCCAAGTTCGTCGCGGACGTCAAGGCGGTCTACGCGAAACATGGGCGATGCATCGTGGCGGCGAGCGAAGGGATTGCCGACGCCGAGGGCCAGGCGATCGCGAGCAAGTTCCAGCAGGGGGTCGACAGCCACGGCAACGTCCAGCTTTCGGGGACCGGGGCGTTGGGCGATTACCTCACGAAAGTCATCAAAGACGGCCTCGAGGCAGGCGTGCGGGTGCGGTCGGACACGTATGGGTATCTGCAGCGGTCGTTTTGCGGCGTGTGGTCCGAGGTCGACGCGGCCGAGGCGCGCGAGGTGGGTCGGCGGGCGGTGCGGGCGGCCCTCGCGGGCGAGACGGGCGAGACGGGCGAGACAAGCGGGACGAGCGGGACGAGCGGGACGAGCGGGACGATCTCACTGGTTCGCGCAAAGGAGGGCCCCTACAAGATCAAGTATAAAGTCAATCCGCTGTCGGTGGTGGCCAAGCACACGACCCGGCTGCCCAAGAAGTTCCTGAATGAAGAAGGCAACGACGTGACCAAGGCGTTTCTCGAATACGCCGCTCCGCTGGTGGGCAAACTGCCGAAGGTCGGTTTTCTCAAGGGAGGCGCCGTCGCCCGCAAAAACGGTTGAGGGTCGGTCGCGCGGCCCGCCAGAGAGGAGTGGAACGATGTTCTATTCGGTGAAGGCCCATGCCATCCCGGAGAGGATGGTCGAATTCCAACGCAAACTGACCGACGGCACGATTCTCGCACAGAAACCCGACGGCAAGGAAATCGTGGAATCGATGCGACGCGCGCGGATCACGGAGCCGGGGGTGGTCCGGTGGAGCGAGGCATGCTTCTGCCCCACGCCGCTGGCGCACGAACGTCAGACGGTCTACGACCTCTATTTCAACGACCTCGAGACCGAGCTGGTGGAGAATACCGTGGAGTTTGACGGCGAGCTGTTCATGGATTTCCTCTCGCGCCAGTCGGCGGCGCCCTCCTGATCCGCCAGCCTCAGTCCATTTGCTGCAGGGCAAGGATCTTTCGGACGTTCTCGTCCATCTTGGCCAGGGAACGGGGAGCCCGTATTCTTACGAACATCACGTAAGCCCAACCGACGATCAATCCGAGCGCAAGGGAGATCGCGCCGCCGCTTAGGTTAGATAAGAGCCATTCATTCTGGGCCAAGATTGTCCACAGCACGAACAGCCGGCGCCCCCTACCTCCATCCAAAGATAGAAGTCATAATCAGAGCGGAGGGATTCGGAATTGTGTCGGAGGGAGGCCGCCACGGGCCGGGCCTTGCGTTCGACGGCACGGCGTTGGGACACGAAGAAGCGATAGGCGCTCGGCAATGCGGAATAGGGACCATTGAAGCGGGCGGCGACCGGCAGACCCAGAAAGAACAGACCGACGGCACAAAACAATCGAAAATCCACGTGCAGCCAGGAATAATCCGAAACGACCGCGGCGATGAGAATAACGAGGACCCAGAACGTGATCATTCGCCAGATGGACTTTCGTCGCGAGACCTTGCTGCCCCAGACGCCATTGACGTAATCCTCGGGTTTGAGCAACGTCAGGCGGAGATCTCGGTAAAAGCGGTCTTCGACATCTGCGGGCTTAGATGAGAAATAGATCTGGTCCAACAAACCTCGGCGCAGGGTGCAGAGCCGGAAGATGGCGTTGTTTTCGAGGTCGCGCAGGCTCGGTTCGGCGGCCTGGGCCTTCTCGGTGGGGAGGTCGGCGGCGGTCAGTTCCCAGCGGCGGCGGTTCGGTTTCATGAGGCGGGCCAACGATCCCTCATAACTTGATCCGTGAGTTGGAGTTCAATGATTCGGTTGATGTCGTCACGCATGCGTTTGAGCCGCTTCGGCGTTCGGGCTTGGTCGATGATGGCAAAGACGCGGCCGAGCAGCCAGCCAATCGCCAGCACCGATAGTCCGGCCAGATGCGTCGCAAAGACCCACGTATACTCCAGGAGCCACTCATATTTCTTGAAAACGACGGAGATGGCGGGCGACAGCAACATTAGCTTTACGGCCACGAAGACAAGAAGCGCCAAAACCACTAATAGTCCGATGATGGGCTTAACCAGTACACGCAACGCCCAAAAGGGAATGCGCATCCGATCGATCATGTGCCTTTGGTTCTTGATCTCTTCGTGAACGGAAGACAGTACATGGTAGGGGTCGAATCGAACACCCCCAAGTAGCGAACCCAACACGAACAACGCCAAGGTGCATACCCATCGCATACCCCACTCCAACCACCCGTAGACTGAAATGACCATTAGGGTGATTAGAGTCAAGCCGTAAAAGGCTGTGACACGCCGGCGCATGGCGCGCCTTCTGCTTTGGCTCCCCCAGAGGGTGTTGATGAACTCGTCGGGCTTGAACGTTGTTTGGGCCAATTCCCTGTACAAAGACAATGGGAAGGGCCTGTTGATGGTTACGACGACTGAACCGAGTCGGCCTGAAAAACATAACGGAATCATAAACCCGACACATGCCACGCTCAGAAGGGCGACGAAATGCACGAGTGAACCGCCGATCAGGGTCACGAGGGCACCCGCCAGCAGGAGAAACGAAATCCAGACAATCGGTCCCCAGAGCGAGACTTCACCCGATTGGTAAAAGGTCATCAATCGAAATATGGCGTTGTTCTCGAGGTCGCGCAGGCGTGGTTCGGCGGCTTGGGCCTTCTCGGTGGGGAGGTCGGCGGGGGTCGGTTCCCAGCGGTGGCGGCGTTTGGGGGGCGGCATGATCGGCGGGCCTATTTCTCCTGTTGCATCGCGAGGATGGCTTCGATCTCATCGGTCATCCGTTTGAGGAACATTCTGGAGCGGGTGATGCGGCTGTTACCGATGATGCGCCCGGTCACCCATGCGGCCGCCATCGTGGCGAGGAATATGATGGGCACGGTCCAGACTTGTTGGAAGATCCACTGGATCGGTTCGAGGTTTGTGTCGGGGACCGGGAAGAGTAGGGGGAAGAGAGTGAAGCTGAGCATGATCAAGAAAAAGATAACAATGATCACGACGGAGGCGAGAAGGGTTCCCAGGATGAAGCCGCCGATGGGGAGCAGGGCTTGGATGAGGACTTCGATCGCTTGGGCACGGCCCTCGATGGCCCTGCGCTGGGTCGCAACGGCCCTGGCCAAGGCGGGCAGGGCGTGAAACGGATAGGATCGATGGACGGCGGTGAGGCCAAAGACCGTCAGGAACATGCATACGTGGCAGGCAACGTTCAGGGGCGCGGGGAGGGAGATCGCGCCCAGGATGAACAACAGGGCAAGGACCCTCAAGGCCCGTTTCCCTTTGCGCATGAACCGCTGCGAGAGTGAGTTGCCCCACAGCCCGGCGAGGATCTCGTGGGGCGGGAGACCGGTGAGATACAGGTCGGCGTAATGCTCGCGCGTCAGGCCCCACAGCGAGGCCGTGCCGCCGGGCGGTTGGATCCAACGATGAGCAAGAAAGACGACTCACCCAAAAAAGATGAATCCCACCAGGATAAGCGGGCCGCCGCCGATGACCATCGAGATGTGGAAGAGGCCCAAGATGTAGATCAGCGGCAAGAGCGATTCGAACAGGGGCGCGCGCCGGCGCAGCATCGTTAGGCGGAAAACCGGATTGTTCTCGAGCCCGCGCAGGCGCGGCTCGGTCGCCAGGACCTCCTCGGTGGGGAGGTCGGCGGGGGTGATTTCCCAGGATCGGTGTTTCTTTCGCGATTGAAACGGCATGGTCGCCTGTGTCTATTCCTCTCGCACCAACTCCAGGATCCTGCGGACGTCTTCCGTGGACTGACGGAGGTGAAAATCTGCTCGCTCGCGGTTGGCTATCCCCATCCCATAACCGACGGCCCAGCCGGCAATCGATAGCGACACCGCGAATAGATAAGAGGCGATCGACTCAGATTCTGATGCGACTGTTGATGCAAACACGACGCACAATACGACGACCAGGGTTATCCCCATCATTGAAGCAAATATCTGGACGCCAGTCAGCAGCGTGCGTCCCAAGGACCCTATCAAGTGGTCGGACCAGTCGGCTGGCTCGAAGTCCCGGCGGGCCGTCGAGATCTGCCGAGAGACGGAACGCAGCCTGTGATAAGGGTAGTGGGATCGGTAGCCGACGAAGAAAAACGCGAACAAGAAAACGAGCGAAATGAAGGAACGGACATGAATCGGTATGGATAGACAGACCACGGCGGATAGAATGACCAGGGTGTCCAGGATCCAGTCCGCAAAGTTTTGCGCGCGGCCCGAGGCGGCGAAACCCCACAAACCAATGACATAGTCCCCCGGCTCGAGCCCGGTGAGGGATAGCTCGAACAAGCGGTCTCGGGTCACCCCCCCCGAGCGTCTGTTGCCTTCGATCCCTTTTGGCACTTCTCCAGACAGAGCGGATGAGACCCGTTACGAGGAGGCCGGGGATAGGGGTCAAGAATAGCATCAAGAAAATCAGCAAGAGAACCCATCCGGCCGATGCGCCACTATGTTCGGTCCCCCTCGTTCGCCGCATCGTGAGCAGCCGAAAAAAGGCGTTCACCTCGAGCCCGCGCAGACGCGGCTCGCATTCAAGGGCGGATTCGCTGGGAAGGTCGCCGGGCGAGAGGGTCCAGGGGGCGCGGCGGGGATGTTTGGCCATTGCGACCGCAGCCCTCTCAGGCCGGGCGGCCGGTGAGCAGCGCGGCGGCCTGGGCGGCGATGCCTTCGCCGCGGCCGGTGAAGCCCAGTCGCTCGGTCGTGGTGGCCTTGAGGTTGATCCGCGCCGGTTCGATGCCGGTGGCGTGGGCGAGCTTTTGGGTCATGGCCGGTAGATGGGGGGCCATCTTGGGGGCCTGGCCGATGATCGTGGCGTCGATGTTGACGATCGCCCAGCCAGCCGCCTCCAGCTCCGCGTTGACCAGGCGCAGCAGCTCGATGCTATCGGCCTCGGCCCAGGCGGGGTCGGTGTCGGGGAAGCGGTGGCCGATGTCGCCCATCCCGGCCGCGCCGAGCAAGGCGTCGATGACGGCGTGGGTGAGCACGTCGGCGTCCGAATGGCCCGCGAGACCCGCCGGATGGGGCACGGCGACGCCCCCCAGGACCAGCGGCCGCCCCGCGGCGAAGGCGTGCACGTCGAATCCCTGACCGATCCTGAGTGGTGAGTTGGCTTGCAAGTTCAGGCGCTCCCATCGTGGACGAACGCGGCGCGCGAGGGCCGCCGCTACTTTTTCATCAGCCGGTCCAGCTTGATTTGGTCCCAGTGGCCGGTCAACAGCGCCGCCGCGAACAGGCCGACGTAGACCACGTTGCTCGAGACGGTCCCGTGATCACCCGTGACCATGTTGCCGAAGGTCAACGAAACCATCAGCAGGCCGCCCAAGAGCACCGACCAGCAGCGAAACAGGCCGAGAATGATCAAGATACCGAGAATCAGCTCGGCCCAGGGCAGAACGGCGCCGAACGGGACGTAGAGGAAGGCGGGTAGCCACGTTTCGCTGAACTTCTGGTTGATGTGCTGCCCGATTCCCGACGGGCCGCTGATAACCTTATTCAGACCCGCGACGAAGAATAGGAGCCCAAGGGTCAGGCGCAGCAAAAAAGCCGCGGCGACCTGCGCGCGAGTTTGTTCGTCGTTCATCGTGAGTTTCCCCTACACCCTAGATTCGTGATACCGGATGGCGACAAGTGGATTGAGAGATAACATATCGAATTGGAGGATGGAATGGGGAATGCGCATTCGGACTCATGAGACTGTGAGTTTAAAGATAAACCTGGCGAAGGGTTCGGTTGTCTATGTTTACCGCCGCGGGGGTCTTGGATCAGTCGGCCTTGTAGCAGTCGAAATACATCGAATGGGCGCCTTCGTCGGCGTTGCGGCGGTCGAGGCCGCGCAGGCGTTGCTCGTCGCTGGATTGGAACTGGCGGCGTCGGGGGTCGAAGCCGATTTGCTTGAGCCGGTCGGTCAGCGAATCGGCGTCATGGAGGAACTGGTGACCCCAGGCGCGCAGGCCGGCGTTGAGCATCTCGGCGAAGCTCTCGCAACCGAGCTCGGCGCGGTACCACGCAAGCGTCGCCTCGTCGCGGTCCAGATAGGCCTGAGCGAAAGATCTGAGGTTGGGCGTCACCAGCCGCATCACGCCGCCGGGCCGCAGGACGCGATGGCAATCGACCAGCAGCCGCCGCCCCGAGGCGAGGTCGAGATGTTCGAGGACGTCCTCGGAAAAGATCAGGTCGGCGCACTGGTCGGGCAAGGGGAGCCCTCGCCGCAAGTCGAGAATCACGTCGGGAACGGGGTCTCCGCCCGCCACGTCGACGTTGATCCAACCGTTGAGATAGACCTCGCCGCAGCCAAGGTGGAGGCAAACCGCGGCGCCGGCCCGCTCGACCCGTCGCCTCAACCGACGGACTTGATACGGCCGCCATTTAGCTAAACCCGCAATGCGCATGTTTGGTCCCATCCGAATGTTCGCGATACGCTCGGCGCGATGAGGACGCAACACCGACGCCAAGCAAGCATCGAGGTTCCGGCCCCCGAGGTAAGCATCTTGCCACGTTAAGCGTCCTCCGCGCGAAGTGAAAGTCCCGCCTACCCCAAGGGCCGCGTTTTCCAGCGAGCAACAGTAGGTCTCGGAGTGTCGGCCAATCCGCTATTCAACGCAATGGGGTGATGTTATCATCATCATGGATTGTGGTTCGCGAGCGGGTTGCTGACGATGATGGGCAAAGAGTTCATGAACGCGGTGTGCAACGGGAAGCGGGACCTGATCCAGCTCTTGCTCGACGTTCTGGCCGAAACCGGATCGACCTACTGCATCATTGGCGGTTTCGGGGTCAACGCATACGCCGACCCGGTGGTCAGCCTCGACCTCGATCTCGTCGTCGCGGCCCGGAACGTGGCGAAAGTGGCTGACAGGGCCGCTTCGCAAGGCCTGAAGGTCGAAGAATTCGCGCATGGCGTGAATCTATCAAGCAACGAGTCCGACTTGCGCATTCAAATCCAGACGGACCAGCGATACCAATCCTTCATCACCGGGGCGCAAGACCAAACGGTTCTTGGATATCCCATGAAAGTCGCGGTCATCGAGGACCTGTTGCGCGGCAAGGTCTGGGCGTATCAGGACAAGCGCCGCCGCCCAAGCAAACGACAAAAAGACCTGGCCGATATCATCCGGTTAGTCGAGGTTCGACCGGAACTGGAAGAGTCGTTACCGCCTGATATACGGGGGCGGATCAAGGAATTGAATTGACGGTGGCTCGGGTTATCGTGCTTAAACGCGCGTTCAGGCGAGGACCGTCAACCTTCAGCGTGAACGAGAGCCAATTTCAGAAAGGATTTTACCCACATGAATCATGAAATTATATTCGTGGTTGAGGAGGCACCGGAAGGCGGTTATGAAGCTAAGGCCGTGAATCGTGCGATCTTTACCGAAGCGGATTCCCTGAATCAGCTTCGAAGCATGGTGCGCGACGCCGTGCAGTGCCATTTCGAGGGCCAGGATCGACCCAAGGTCGTTCGTCTACACTTCGTGAAGGAAGAGGGCTTCGCTGTATGAGACTTCCCCTTGATCTCAGCGGCGATGATCTAATAGAGCGATTGCACAAGTTAGGTTCCGAGACGACAAGACAAACTGGCAGCCATATACGCCTAACGCACGAGTCGGTATTATGGTGTGCGAAGCAACCTGACCGTTCAACCAAAAACTTCCCGGAACCGGTCCTTGGATTTAGGTCCGTAGGCGCCGTCGGTTTTGAGCCGCTTGCCGGGCATGGTGTTGAGCATGTGCTGGAGTCTGGAAACCTCGTAGCCACCCGCCGTCGAAAAGTTCGGGTTCACCGGTCCGGTCATCCGCTTTGCCGCAAGGTGTGGGGCCTCTTCCAGCCCGACCAACGTTTTGATGATGCCAACGGCCCCTAGATGTTTGGTCTTTGCATTAGGATCAAACCTTCCATCCGCGACGTATTTCCCGTGGCCGTGCGATTTTGTCAATCCGAACAGGTAAGGGGAATTCACCGTTGGTTGGATGGTACAAGAGATAACCAAATCCATTGTATCGTTCCAAGAACCACAGTGCCTCATGAATATGTCGCCACGCAAAGCCTCGCGCCGTACGATTAAGCTTAAGCTCAATCGCGTCAACGGTCGCGTCGTGCCATGAGTCGAACGGACCCCGCTCCTTGGGCGCCATGGTGGTTGGGCCGGGAAGATTTTGCCCGTTGTGCAACATTTTGTTATTGCTCAAATCGCATTCAAGGCTGTGAATACAAGCAACGATCCACCACGGCGCCCCCGTTTCCGTCTGGACTGCGTCGTACCGGTCCCTCTTGCCCAAGATAGCGCGGGCCCGCCTCTGAAAACGGCCTTCGATCGATCCCTCGGGAACCTCGCATTGCTTGTACAACTGATTGTAGTGGTGTATCAGGCCGGCCGATAGTTTCATCGTCGTCTCCCGTCGCCCATGGGAATCAATTGCCAATTGGCCGGGATTAGCCATTCCACGATAAGTAAATCTTCCTAATATGTAAAGTTATTAATGCGGTTTGTAGTCGCGGATGATCTGGAGGAATTCGCGGGGGGCGGGGGCTTGCATGAGGCAGCCGCGGGTCTCTTCGTCGAGCTGCAGGCGGGCGATCTCGGCCAGGGTGGCCAGGTGGCCTTCGGGGTCGCCGGCGGGGCTGAGCATCAGAAAAACCAGGCGCACCGGCTCGCCGTCGGCCGCGTCCAGATCGATGCCTCCGGGGACCTGGGCGACCGCGCAGATGCGCGATTTAATCGCCTTGCTGTAGGCGTGGGGGGCGGCGATCCCGTGACCCAGGGAGGTGGGGAAGGCTTTTTCTCGGTCGAGCAGCTCGGTGAGGGTCGCTTGGCGCGGGATCTGGGGGAGTTTGTCAACCAGCCGATCGACCAGCACGGCCAGCAGGTCGCTCATGCTCTTGACGTCCAGTCGGACGATCAGTTCCTCCCGGAGGCTGCGGATCAGGTAATCGGCCTGGCGACGTAGGCACAGCAGGCGGGTGAATCCCTTGACGGCCTCCTCGTCGTCCGGCGTCGGGTCGGGGCAGACGATCTTGTCCTTGACGCCGATTAGCGGGACGGTCAGCTCGTCCAACTCGGCGAGGGGTCGGGTCAGGCGCACGCTGGAGGCCTCGTGGCCCTCGAGCTCCGCGCTGAGCAGCGAGGGTTTGGGCAGGTGCGACCAGATCGGGAGACCTTGGGTCGGGTCGCGTTGCTCGATCTCCCCTTCCGAACTCCAGCGGCGGACCTGGTCGCGACCGAGCTGGCGGCTCAGGCGCTGGCATGCGAGCTGGTTCAGTTCCTCGTTGTCGGTCAGGGCGAGCAGGTTGCCCATGCCGCGCATCTCGGCCGCCTCCTCCAGGTCCTTGTGGCGAGCGTCGATCCGCAGCACCTCGAGGCCCTCGGCCTTGGCCTCGCTCACGAGCTTGGCGTTGCGGTCGACCAGCAGGATGGGCAATTCGGTCTCGGCGGCCAGGAAACGGGCGATGCGCCGGGCCAGCAGGTGCGCCCCCAGGATCATCCAGCCCGTCGGCTTGGGCCGTTTGAGCCGCAGCAGTGCCGCCAGCGGGCCGGCCGTGAACCCCTGGACCAAGACGGTCGCCATGATGACCGAGTAGGTGAAGGTCTCAATGAACTTGGGGTCGCTGATCATGGGTGTGCGCTGATTGGAGAGCTCGATGGCGAAGAGCGAGGCCATCGAGGCGGCAACGATCCCGCGGGGGGCCACCCAACCCAGGAAGACCTTCTCGCGCCAGCCCATATCGAGGCCCCGGGAGCAGCAAAGAATATTCAGCGGCCGCACCACGAGCATCACCACGGCGACCACCAGTGCCCCGCGCCAGCCGAAGTCGATAAACTGCTGGGGCTCGAGATTGGCCGCTAGCAGGATGAACAACATGCCAATGAGCAGGTCGGTGATCTCGCCCTTGAAGCGGCGGATTTGCTCCAGCTCGACCGGGCGCAGCCAGCCCAGGACCAAGCCGGCCACGGTCACCGCCAGCAGGCCCCCCTCCGAGATCCACAGCTCGGTCAGGCCGAATATGAAGACGGCGGAGGCCAGGGCGAACAGGTTGAGCATCTCTTCGGGAACGAGCCGATAACGCATCATGCCATAGACGATCAGCCCGCCGGCCACCCCGATTACCAAACCACCGAGCAGGCGCAGGATGAAGTTGGCCAGGACGGTCTCGCCGGCGGCGCCGGTCACCCACTCGAAGCATAGCAGCGCGACGAAGACCCCGATGGGGTCGATCAGGACCCCTTCCCAGTGGAGAATGTTATGGAGCTGGGTGTTGACCTTGATGCGCTTGAGCAGGGGGCCGATCACGGTGGGACCGGTGACGATGACTAGGCTGGCGGCCAGCAGCGAGGTCGGCATCCCCGGGCGGAAGATAAGCCCGATGGCCAGAGCGACGCCAAGCCATGTGACCAGCACGCCGATGCTCAGTAGGCGGCGGATGAGGGTGGGGGCCGAGCGGTAACCGCTCACGTCGAGCGTCAGGCCGCCTTCAAAGAGAATCACCCCGACCGCCAGCGAGATGAGCACCGAGAGGCCGTTTCCGAGACTTTGAGGATCAACGATCCCCCATCCGATCGCGGGTCCCAGCCCCATCCCCAGGAGCAGTAAGATGACGATCGCCGAGAGGTCCAGCTTACGAGACAGGGCGATGGCGAAGACTCCCCCCGCGATGGCGATCACGACCGTGATGAGCATGGAATGGGTGAGGTGGGTGTCCATGGGGGCCTTGGGGGGGGTCGGTTAAGGGGTCGGTTAGGGATCGGTGCGGCGGCGGACGAGCATAGTCCCCGGCCGAGAGCACAATCCAACGAATTTCAGAAACCGGGCGCCAGCTTGCGGTAGAGCACCAGCGTGCGTTCGAGATGGGCCTGGGCCGAGAACAGCCGCTCCACGCGCCGGGGGCCGGCCGCGGGATCGAACGCGTGGGCCTCGCCGGAGCGGGTCAGGGCCTCGACGACGACCCGCGCCAGGTCCTGATGGTCGCCGGGACGGAAGCGCAGGCCGGTGGCGGGCGCGTCAATGATCTCGCGGGGACCCCAACCGTCGGGCCCGATGACGGGGACGCCGGCTTCCAGGCCCTCGACGGCCACCATGCTGAACGACTCGCGGGCCGAGGGGATGACCAGCGCATCGAGGGACCTGAGCAAGCGCCGCGCATCGGTCCGGAAGCCCAAGAACCGGACCGAGTCGCTCAACCCTTCCGCGCGCACCCGTTTTTCGAGCAGGTGCTTGTGTTCGGTCTCTTCACGACTCCCGAATAGGGCGTCGCCGATGAACCATGCCTTTAAATCGGGGACGCGGCGGCGGATTTGCGGGAGCGCGTCCAGTAGCAACGCATGGCCCTTGATCGGCTGAAAGCGGCCCAGCACGGCGATCAGGGGCGCATGGGGCGAGAGTTTGAACTCATGCCGGACAGCGTCGCGCAACTCCCCGGCGGCGCCTCCGGCGTTTTTGTCTTGGAACGGGAGGATCCCCAGGTAGTCGGTCGAGGTCCGGTCCGGTCTGCCCAGGGCGCGGGCGGCCTCGAGCCGGACGGCCTCCGAGACGCACGCCAGGTGGGTCGCGAACCGGCGGGCGATCAAGCGCTTGGCCATCCCCTCCAGTTCATACCAGCCGTGACAGGTCCAAACCAAAGGCACGCGCCGCCGCCGCGCCGGCACGCCCGCGTAGGTGAGCCCAAAGAAATTGTTGGCGTGGACCACGGCCGGTCGCAAGGCGTCCATCAGGTTGTCAATTTGGCGCGCGGCGGCCAAGCTGAACCACGGGAGCGTGCCCCGCCGCAGGCGCAGAGGGTAACCGACCACGTGGATCCCTACCCCGAGCGCCTCGAGCCGCTCGGACACCGGGCCGCGGCCGGTCACGATCACCTCGGGTCGGAAAGGTGGACCGGCGGCGGACCGCCGCCATTGCTCCATCAAGGCCAGAAAACTGGTCTCACCTCCGCCGAGGTCGGTATAGTCGAGCAGGTAGAGAACCGTTGGGGCCGCCATCGCTCATCCCGCCGGTTCCACGTGAACCAAGGCAATGCGGTAGAGCGTCAGGTTCCGGTCTTCGTTGATGTTCTTGTCGGGCCATTGAAAGGCCGCGTCGTTGAGGTAGACGAAGTTGAGTTTGAAGGTCCCCTTGACCCCGCCGAGGTCGATGGCCACCAAGTCCGGCTCCGTGGAATCGCAGTAGATCGGAATATAGGGGCCGTCGTCGACACTGATCAGGAGGATCGGAAACAGGCCCAGCGCGTAAGTTGACTTGTAGGCCAGATAGACGCGGCGAATCGGCGCGTATGAGCTGATCTCCATCGAAGCGGCCACGTTCATGTTAAGCTCGACGCTGTCGCCGATATGCATGAAACGGTTATTGGGGTTGAAATAGCCGTTCTGCTCCAGCTTGAGCTCGGTCCTGCCCTGGAATCTGTAGACGTGGACACGCTCATCAAGCAGGAAGCTATCCAGGAAGTTGGTGAGCGACAGGGTGGCGGTGGCCGGCCGGTCGCGCCACAGCATCCCCAGCAGCGAAGGCTCGCGTTCCAACAGGTCCATGGTCTCCCGGCCGGTGGGCCAGGGGAAGTTGTTCCAGAACAGGTCCATGAAACCGGCATCCCGTCCCCAGACCTCGCCGAGGAACTCCCTGGCCTGCTCGCGCTCTCCCAGGTCGATATGAAGGCCGTGGATCATCGCGTTGAGCTTGCGGCGGGTTACGTCGTTACGGGTCAGTTGCCGGGCCTGAACCAGGTTCACGAGGGCCCGCCGGCGCAGGGACTGGCGTTGGTTGGGCCGCGTTTCCAGGCGGCTATCGTAGAGGTTTCTCAGGCCGGTCATAATCTGGGCGGTCTCGTCGTGGGGAAGCGATTCAAACAGCGTGGGGTAGACCTCGAAGGGGGTTGGCTCCATCTCGTTGGGATTGCGGATGGTATCCACGCCGTGGATGGCCAGGATTTTACAAATTTCGAAGACCGAGGCCCAATCCTCGCGCTGGTCCCTGAGCGCCTTGACCGAGTACATCAATTCCCAGGGGACGATCAGCTCGAGGGTGCGACTGGCGATGTGATACTCAAAAAGGGCCTTCCACAGGACCATCTCGGATTCCTCGAACAGTTCCAGATCCAGCAGCTTGGCGGCCAGTTGCTCCAGGGGGGTCACCCGATTGCGCAAGACGGGGCCTTCGTAGACATCGCTGATCGGGCGGTTCAGGAAGCCGCTGTAGATCGGCCGGTCCGTCATTAGGACGTTGACCTCCTGGCGGGCCAGGTCCTCATTATTGTTCGCAATCGCGTCCAGGGCCCGCTCGGCCGCGTATCGCTCTTTGTCATACTGATAGCGGTCGAGCTCCGCGACGAAGGCAAGGGAGGCCCAAAGAAACAGACCCACCACGCTCGCCACCACGAACAGGTAGCCGAACTTATGGCGCAACGGGAATAGGTCCCGGTTGGGCGAAGGGGAGAGGGAGCTGTCGGTATGGTCCATGGGGGCCGTCGGCCGAGCTAGATGGCCGCTGTGGGCTAACCGAATGCACGTCCATGCCGTGAAGTCGCCGATTCGGAGTCAATTCATTTTGAACGGCATCGTGCGCCGCGTCAAGCTCGGCGGCCGACACCCAGCGGCGGCGGCACATGTTTCGTGGCCTACCCCGCCCTGGGGAAGATCGATGGATCGCAGGCAAAGGGGCTCGCGTTGAGGAGGAAACTGGGGGTAGGGATGCGCACGAATCAGCCCAAGATTGCGGCGTGAATGATGCCGATGAAGACCCCGGGACCTATAGGCGCACGAGAGACCCCGACCGCAACGGCCAGACGGATTGAACGGCCGCTACGCACGCCGGAAGGAGAGGACTTAATGATGGTTGCCGTTTCTGAGTTCGACGAGTCCCTTGGAGGACATATCCTTCAGGAAGGCCTGCAAGCCCTGCTCGCATTGTTCAGGGTCCACTTCATACTTTCCCATGAGGGTGTCTCGGATCTGAGTGATCGTCTTGGATTGCTGCGCGAGCAGCCAGATGTCGGTCCCCACCGGATCGAGTCCATAGTAGACCCCATCGCGCAAGTTGAGGATGACGGAATCGCCGGCCAGGTCGCAAGAGACCTGATCCTCGATGGCGGCGACGACGGTCGAATCCGAGAGTTTTCCGTTTTGCGTTTTACAACTCATGGTTGGTTTGCTATCCTTTCCCTAGCCCATTTTCCGCAGTTCAGAGCTTAGAAGTGCCCGTTTTCGAGGAAATTTGCATTTTTCGGGTAAAAGTCTGCACTACATTTTGAATTCTTTTGGATCGGTTCGGCAGTGGAAGCCCCAGATGCTGGAGCAGAAT
>Ga0310121_10001126_pt1 | contig 28055 bp, 40 predicted proteins | sample CB27_Tmax_986_MG_FD_203504 | JGI IMG/M metagenome (GOLD analysis project Ga0310121, IMG submission 203504) | Marine microbial communities from Western Arctic Ocean, Canada - CB27_Tmax_986 | ecosystem: Environmental > Aquatic > Marine > Oceanic | place: Canada: Western Arctic Ocean | collected... | reverse complement strand
ATCTTTTTCAACTAGAATACCACATGAATTTAATATTAAGAGATATGTAGATTATGATTTACAGTTTGAAAAAACATTTACTGATCCATTAAGATTTATTTTAGAATCTATTGGTTGGAAATTAGAAAAAGAAGCAACACTAGAAAGTTTTTTTGGATGATTAGTAAAAAATATAATATACTTTATGCTGATCCGCCTTGGAATTTTCAAAATTGGAATAATGAAAAGGCACGAACAAATCCTATTCATCATTATAAAACAATGACAATGAAAGAGATTGAAGAACTACCAATTGGAGATATTGCAGAAAAAGATTGTGTATTGTTTATGTGGTGTACAGATCCATTGTTACATAAACAATTACCTGTGGTAGAAAAATGGGGATTTAAGTATAAAACAATAGCTTTTTATTGGGTTAAAACAAATAAGGATAAAATTAAAAATTATTATTTTAAAGGTCCTGGGTATTGGACAAGAGCAAATCCAGAGATATGTATTTTAGCAACAAAAGGAAAACCAAAAAGAGTAGATGCTAATGTAGATAGATTAGTGGTTAGTGTACGTAGAGAGCATAGTAGAAAACCAGATATAATTAGAAATCATATAATTAAATTGTGTGGTGATTTACCTAGAATAGAATTATTTGCTCGTACATCTATGCCTGGTTGGGATGTATGGGGAAAGGAAACTGGTAAGTTTAATTGATAATGTTTGAAAAATATTTAAATGAAAATAAGTTACCTATTATGGATCAACAAACCTTTGAGCGAGTTACAAATGATATAGGTAAAGAAAAATTTAGGGAAGAATTGGCGGAGTATATTGCAAAATACAGACCAAAGTTTCCTTTAAAGGAGATTTCATATGATATAATGCGTCAAGCATTTAAAGGTTTAGAAAAACAAGATGTTTGGGAATATGTAAAACCTATCGAACAATTAGAAAAAAACGTAAAGGAAAAATATGATGATTACAAATATAATTTTAAAGAATATGGTTTAGGTATTATAGATGGATCTTCTATTTACAATGATGTATCAAATTATTTTCACCAAGAATTAAGATTAAATTGTTCAAGTTATAGTTTTAAATCACCATTAGATGTTTGGTATAATGGTACAGCAAAAGATATATGGCGTTGTTTAGGTCCTATGTGGCGTGGCATTAATGGTATGAAACCTGTAATGGTTGCTGGTGAAGAAGAATTAAGAGGTGGTAAACTAGATGATAAAAGTTATATATCTGCTTTTAGATTACAGACTTATATTGCAACACAATTTAAACCTAATGTAGCAAAAACAATATATCAAATGACTAATGCTAAAAAAGTGTTAGATACAAGTTGTGGTTGGGGTGATAGACTTGCAGGATTTTTTGCTAGTGATGCTCAAGAATATATTGGGTGTGATCCTAATCCTAACACATATAAACAATATATGAAACAAATAGAAATATATAATAGTTTTCTATCTAAACCAAAAAAGGTTACAATATACAATGTAGGGGCTGAGGATATGCCTTGGAATGAAATAAAAGATATAGATTGTGCTTTTACAAGTCCACCATATTTTTCTACTGAAAGATATAATGAAGGTGGTGAAAAAGAAGATAATCAATCTTGGAAAAAATTTGATGAATATTCAAAATGGCGTGATGATTTTTATTTACCTGTATCACAAAAAAGTTTTGAAAGTTTATCAGATACAGGCCATATGTTTATTAATATAATGGATCCTACAGTTAAAGGTAAAAGATATTTTAGTAGTGATGAATTAGTTGATAGTTTAAAAGAACATTTTGTAGGTCAAATTGGCATGAGGATAATGCAAAGGCCTAAATCAGATAAATTATTTAAAAGTGAGGAAGAAAAAGCAGAATTTATGAATAGATTATATATTGAAAATGTTTGGTGTTTTTCTAAACAAAAATTAGATTACTTTAGACATGCTAGAAAAGCAAATTTAGATAATTTTTTTGGATGATAAAAGAAATACATAAAATTAATGCTGCTGATTTTATAATGTCTAGGCATTATTCACCAGTTATGCCTAGATTAACAAAACATTATTGTGGTTATTATATTAATGATATACTACAAGGAGTTATTACATTTGGTTGGGGAACAAGACCTAAACATACAATACAGAAATTGTTTCCTAGTTTAGATACAAAAGATTATTTTGAAATTGGTAAAATGTGTATGGATGATTCTATGGTAAAAAATTCAGAAACACAAATGTTATCAAGTGCATTAAGATGGTTAAAGGATAAAGAACGAAATTTAAAATATTTATTTACTTGGGCGGATGGCTTGGTAGGTAAGGCAGGTTATGTATATCAAGCATTTAATTTTTTATATGGTGGCTATATTTGGACAGAAACATATGTTACAAAGAAAGGTGAAAAGGTACACCCTAGAACAATACAAGGCTTGTTACCAAATCCAAAAAAATTCAAATATGGTAGTAGACCTAATCCTAAACAATTAAAAGAATTAGAATTAAGTAGAGTGTGGGGTAAACAATTTAGATATATTTTACCAATGAATAAAAAGATGAGAAAATATTTAAAGAATAGTACACAACAATGGACTATTAATTATCCAAAAGATAAAGATTTAGAATGGAAAATAAAAACCCCAGGTGAAACAACATATAAAAAAACAAAAATAATGCCATTTAATTTAACTAAAGAGGTGGAATATAATCAAAGTAATATTAATAGGTTTAAGGTAAAAAATAATTTAGAATCTTTTATGTAATAAATAATTGTACTATGCCAATTACAGAAGCACAATATAAAGATATGAAAGAATACTGGGATTATCAGCGGGTATTAGAATTTAATAGGGAAAAATTAAAGTATTTTTTATTTAAGGCTGAAGGACGAATTTTTAATCACTTCGGTCCTGTATCTGTACAAGAAATGTATGAACAAATGTGGCCGCAAGTAGAAGATACAGATTTAGAAAAACCTGATAAAGGATGGATACCACAAGATAAGGAATGGAGATTTGAATGGGAACCTGACCCAAATGCACCAAAACGATTAACACAATCAAAGGGACGACCAGTTGTATTACGGGCAAAAATACCTAATGAATAAATGCAAATTACAATTTATAAAAGATATAATAACTATATTACATATAGTTTTTTACCAGAAGCCCTTGACAATGTAAAGGAATTTTGTTATAATAACAATATAAAATATTATGTATTAAGTTATTCAGATAAGGAGATGATTGAATATGAGCGACTTTCTAAAAGATATAATTAAGGAAACAGGAAATGAATATGCAACACTTGTAAGTGAAGGTGTTGAAGCAGGTGATGTTCATAATTATATTGATACAGGTTCTTATAGTTTGAATGCTCTCTTATCAGGTTCAATTTTTGGGGGACTTCCAGGAAATAAAATAACAGCAATTGCAGGAGAAGCTGCAACAGGTAAAACTTATTTTGCGTTAGGAATTGTGAAACATTTTTTAGATACTAACGAAGAAGCAGGAGTTATTTATTTTGAATCTGAAAGTGCTTTAACAAAAGATTTAGTTGAAAATCGTGGTGTGGATAGTAAAAGGATGATTATAGCACCAGTATCAACTGTACAAGAATTTAGATATCAAGCAATAAGAGTATTAGACAAATATATCCAACAAGAAGAATCAAAAAGAAAACCAATAATGATTGTATTAGATAGTTTAGGAATGCTATCAACTACAAAAGAAATGGAAGACACAGCCGTAGGAAAAGAAACTAGAGATATGACTAGGTCTCAAATAGTTAAGGCTGCATTTAGAGTTTTAACATTGAAATTAGGTAAAGCAAAAGTACCTATGATTATGACTAACCATACGTATGATGTTATTGGATCAATGTTCCCACAAAAAGAAATGGGTGGTGGCCAAGGTTTAAAATATGCTGCTAGTAATGTAGTGTATCTTACTAAAAGAAAAGAAAAAGAAGGTAAAGAAGTTATTGGAAGTGTAATACATTGTTTAAATTGGAAAAGTAGATTAACAAAAGAAAATGCAAAAATAGATGTAAGATTAACTTATGATAAAGGTTTAGATAAACATTATGGATTATTAGATTTAGCAATCAAATATAATATATTTAAATCAGTATCAACAAGAGTTGAATTACCAGATGGAACAAAACAATATGCTAAAACAATCAATAATGAACCTGATAAATTCTTTACTAAAAGTATTCTCAATCAGATTGACAAGGGTGCCAAAAAAGAATTCCTTTATGGTGCCTATTAAAGAATATGTTTTTGTTCAAAAAGATGGACAAAAGATTTCTTGTATTAAAATTGTTGAAGGTGAATTTAAAGATGTCATATATACATATGGCCATGTTAAATTTGCTGATAAAGAAGATAAGAAAGGTAAGTTACCTTTAAAATTTGATTATACAATACAAAGGAATCCAAGTAATGTTGATACTGAAAGTGAAGAATTTAGAGATAAGATTGGCGATATATTAATAGAGGTAGTAGAGGAACAATTAGAGAATGATACCATCAAGTTTAAGTGAAAATTTTGAAACAACACTTTTAAGAAACCTTATATTTAATGAGGAATTTACTCGTAAAACTATTCCATTTTTAAAGAAAGATTTTTTTAAAAATAAAGAAGAAATAATCTTATTTAATATCATAAATAATTTTGTAGTAAAATATAATAATCTTCCTAATAAGGAAGCTTTGAATATTGAAATTGCTAATTTAAAGAATATTACAGAGGAAGAATTTAAATTAACAAAAGATTTGTTAGCTAATTTAGAACCACAAGAAGTGGATCAAAATTGGTTATTAGATACAGCTGAAAAGTTTTGTAAAGATCGTGCTGTATATAATGCTGTATTATCAGGTATAAGGATAATAGATGGCAAAGACAAAAAGCAAACTCCAGAAGCGATTCCGAGCATCCTTAGCGAGGCTCTTGCTGTTTCATTTGATAGCCATGTTGGTCATGATTATTTAAATCAAACAGACGACCGATTTTCATATTACCATAGAACCGAAGAAAGACTTAAATTTGATTTGTCTTATTTCAATAGAATTACAAAAGGTGGTCTGCCACCTAAAACTTTAAATGTAGCACTTGCAGGAACTGGTGTTGGTAAGTCTTTGTTTATGTGCCATGTTGCTGCTTCTATGATGAGTCAAGGTAAAAATGTTTTGTATATAACTTTAGAAATGGCCGAAGAAAGAATTGCTGAAAGAATTGACGCAAATCTTTTAGATGTAACTATTGATGAACTTTATGAAATGCCCAAGACATATTTTGATAATAAAGTTACTAAACTTAAACAGAAAGTTAATGGTCAATTAATTATAAAAGAATATCCTACAGCGGCTGCTCACGCAGGCCATTTTAAATCTTTATTTGATGAATTAGCATTAAAGAAATCATTTAAACCTGATATATTATTCATTGATTATTTAAATATTTGTTCATCAAGTAGATTTAGAGGTGGTAATATATCTTCATATTTTTATATTAAAGCAATTGCTGAAGAATTAAGAGGTTTAGCTGTTACTCATAATGTTCCTATTATAACAGCAACACAAACTACAAGAGCAGGATTTATGTCTTCTGATATTGGATTGGAAGATACGTCTGAAAGTTTTGGCCTTCCAACAACTGCTGATTTTATGTTTGCTTTAATTACCAATGATGAATTAGAAGCATTAAATCAAATGAAGATTAAACAATTAAAAAATAGATATAATGACCCTGCTATCAATCGTGCATTTATAATTGGTGTAGATAGAGCTAAGATGAGATTGTATGATGTTGAACAAGCTGCTCAAAAAATTGTAGAAAGTAATCAAGAAACACAAGAACAAGTTGAAGGAACTGCTTATGATAAGTTTTCAGGATTTAAAGTATGAAATACAAATATAATAAACATGACCAAGCTAGAAAAAGACAACCTTCTATTTACTATAAAGCAGTAATGATTAAGTCAGGTAGACAAATAATTTGGCGGGCAGTTGAAATGCCAAGTAAGTTAGTAGTAGAGGAAAGTTTTTTTGAGGAAGATGTTAAAAGAATAGTTAAGTTTCAAAATAAAAATAAGACCTTTGGTAGATATGGATTTCCTAAGTTTTTTGATAAAAGAACTATTGAGGAAAGAAAGTCAGACGTAGGCAGATCCTGCTATAATTATCGTTATTATTAATTTATAATGTTATTTTACCTGGTATTGATAGTGTCTTATATTCTAACATTATATTTGTAGGATAAACTTTACCACCAGTTTTACTTCTAACATTTAATTTAAATGAGAAATGGCTATTAGAAAATTCAACATCAATTCTTTTACCATTACTTTGTTTGCCGCCATAAAATACTACAACATTACTTGAAATATCTGAAAATTTACTATCAACATAAGTTGGATTCATATAGTACATATTAATTTTATCCTGTCCTTTATCCCTAGAATGAATCATCCAATAATCAGAACCTATAGCAGTTTTTACAAATTTCTTTAAAATATTTTTATTAACTTTTTTTGGACCAGAGTGTTTTTTATTTTTAGCTGTTTGGAATGATTTACCAAAATTATTAAACGTATCACAAAAAGCATCTTTATTAAGACCACACATTTCAAGTAGTGCTTTACCTTTATTTGTTTTGATATTATTATTTTTTATATCTTGATCTGAAAATAAACTTTTGGTTCCAGAATTTATAAAAGTTAAAGATGGTCCAGATTTTGCTGAAAGATGAGATTGAGGACCAACTTTATGAAAAACATCAATGTCTGTCAATACTGGTCCGTGTGATTTATGGTTTCTAGGAGCAACATATGGTTGTTTACCTTCAACTTCAAATGGTCTAGGAGTATTTTGTCCACCTAATTGTTTAATATCTGTAATAGGTTTTCTACCACCTTGTTCTAATTGTCCAACTAACCAACCTGCAGGTTTGTGATATTTACCTACACATGGTTCTCCATTAATACACTCTTTCATTCTATTAGTAAATTCTCTTTCAAATATATTTCCTTTATTTTCTTTTTTACTACCTACTGGTTTACCACCAAATTCAATTGTTTTAGTGATATGAGTATGTCTAACTTTATCTTTTGATTTACTACCTTTATATGAACCTATTAAAAAAGCTTCCTTTATCAATGAAGTCTTTTTTAGATAATTATTTCTTTCTGCAGCCTTTGTAAATATTTTAGATTTACCATCTTGATATTTGATATCAATTTTATCAGCACTAAACACACCTTTTTTAGTTGAAAAATCGTGATTATATTTTTTATGATCTCCAAAGACTTTATCAAAAAATAATTCAGTACTTTTGATATAATCTTTAGAAGCTATGTGTTTTAGTTCTAATTGTGCCATATCAATATTTATATATTATAAATAGTATTAAACTTGATTTATTAATGGATGAGTGAGTTTTTGTTTATGGAATTATTGGGAGAACAATGCAAAGTTTTAAACAATATTTGTCCGAGGCTAGAAATACACACCTTGAACATTTAGAAGATGATATAATCAACAATGGTTACGAAGGTGGCCTAAACGCTGTACAATTTCTTAAATCATTAAGAGATATGATGGTGGGGTCGTCTGGTGGCCGTGTTAATGTATCAGTAAAGTGGGACGGCGCTCCTGCTATTTTTTGTGGTATCAATCCAGAGAACGGACGTTTCTTTGTTGCTACTAAATCATTATTCAATGTAACTCCTAAAATCAATTATACAAATTCAGACATAAGTAAAAATCATGCAGGCGGTCTTGCTGATAGGTTACAGGTATGTCTACGGTATCTTAAAAAATTAAATATACGAGGTATAGTACAAGGTGATTTACTATTTGTGCCTGGTGATATAAAATCAGTTTCAATAAGAGGTGAAAAAGCAATTGCATTTAAACCTAATACTATTACATATGCTATACCAGAAAATAGTGTTTTAGCAAAAAGAATATTAAGAGCAAAATTAGGTATCATATTTCATACATCTTATTCTGGTAGGAAAATGTCAGATTTAAAAGCAAATTTTGGTGTTAGTATTAGTTCATTTACTAAAACAACAGACGTATTTTTTGATGATGCAGGATATAAAGACGTAAGTGGTGTTGCAACATTTACTAGTAGTGAGAGTAATAGTTATGATGCTATTTTAAGAATGGCTACTGGGTCATTAAAGAAAGGTAAAAGAATTTTAAATTTATTAAAAAGACAAACTAATTTATTATCTGTAGGGGCTAGATTAAAAATCTTCTTTAATGATTATGTTAAAAGAGGTGCAGAATTATCAAATGTAAAAAAAATTAGTAATGATTTTAGAAAGTATTATGCAAGTGCTTTAGATGATGAAGTGGGGAAAAGAAAAACACCTGCTGTTAAAGCAAGATATGAAACAATTAGAAATGAAGGTTTAAGATTTATAGACAAGTATTATGAGGAAATATATTTTGCAATTGCTACTTATTTAACTTTACAAAGAGCAAAGAATTTTTTAGTAGGTAAAATGAATCAAGTTAAATCAATAGGAACATTTTTACAAACAGATAAAGGATTTGAAGTTACTAATCCTGAAGGTTATGTTGCTGTAGATAGAATGGGTAATGCAGTTAAATTAGTAGATAGATTAGAATTTAGTACTGCAAACTTTACACTAGCAAAGAATTGGATACGAGGATGAAACAAGTACAAAGTTTTATACAATATATAAATGAAGGCCTATATGATAAAGGAATATTTAAAGCATTCTTTTTAGCAGGAGGTCCAGGGTCTGGTAAAACATTTGTAACTCATAGTGCATTTGCAGGTTTAGGTTTAAAAGTAGTAAATTCTGATAATGTATTTGAAAGAAGTTTAAAACAAGCAGGGTTATCTTTAGCAATGCCTGATAGTGAAAAAACAGAAAGGGATATATTAAGAGCTAAATCAAAAGTTGTAACTTCAAATATATTTCAAACTTATATTATTGGTAGATTGGGTATGATTATAGATGGAACTGCTAGAGATTATGATGCTATTGCTAGACAATATCAATTGTTAAGTATATTAGGATATGATTGTTATATGGTTTTTGTAGATACAGATTTAAATGTTGCTTTAGAAAGACAAAAATCTAGGGAGAGAAGAATACCAGAATATATTGTTACTACTTCTTGGAAAACAATACAAAGTAATAAAACAAAATATCAAAGATTGTTTGGTATGAATTTTCATAATGTAGAAAATAGTAAATCAAATTTAGAATTAGTTATGATGATAATGGGTAGAGTATCTAAATTAGTAAGGAGATTAATTAGTTTGCCAATAAAAAGTTTTACAGCTAAAAGATGGATAGTAAATAGAATGAAAGAGAAACGTAGCGGTAGTAAATATAAGTTTTGGCCGCTTAGTAAAGGAGTAGCATAGATGAATAAATTAAATTTATCAGACAGTACAGCCATAAGTATGCCAATGAGGAACTTATTGTCTATTCTGGCTGCAGTTGGTGTAGGAGTTTGGGCTTATTTTGGTGTGATTGAGCGTTTAAATAATTTAGAAACTAAATCTACTTTAGCAGAAAAAGATTTAACTAGTGAGGTGCAAAGAATTGATAAAGATATTGAAGGTTTAATAAGTGGTGATATTGCACAAAATAATGAATTTAGGATCAAATGGCCAAGAGGTGATTTAGGTTCTCCGCCTGCTGATTCTGAACAATTTATGCTCATAGAATTTCTTTCAGGACAAGTGGAAAGTCTTACGAAGCAACTTGAAGGAATGATGAACAATAAGGTAAACATTGAAAGGTTACAAACCGATATGGAGAAATCTTTATTAGATATAGAAAAATTAAAGGACAAAATTAGAGAAAACAAAAATGGTTTTACTACGGAGGGGAATTAAATGGACGCAACAACTTTAGTAACCATCATCACAATGTTTATTGTGACCAATACTTCAAGTGAATTTGTTAAGTATGATGGACTGATGGATTGCCTTAAAGACAAAAGAAAAATAGAAAAAATAAAAGATGGTCGTAGAGTTATTTGTGGTCCATCTATGGCAGAAATTGACGCAGAAGGTAACATTGTCAGTATTAAAAACAAAATGCCTGACCAATCTGGTAGTTTAAAACTAGGTGGTACGGCGAAGTCTTTAACAGAAAAGAAAAAAGAAAAAAAGACTAAAGTATTAACGCAATAGGATAGATGATATGAAAAAAATATTAATGAGTTTATTAGTTGCTCTATTTTTAGTTGGTTGTAATACAACAAAGAGTATTAAAATAGAACAAGAAGTCGGTCTCTTAAAAACCGTACAAGAAAGAGGTTATGTTATTTGTGGAGTTAATGCAGGCCTACCAGGATTTTCTGCTCAAGATGAGAACGGAAATTGGAGTGGTTTAGATGTAGATTTCTGTAAGGCAGTTGCCGCTGGTATATTTGGTGACTCAAGTAAAGTAGAATTTATAGGATTAAATGCTAGTCAAAGATTTCCAACATTGGCGTCTGGCAATATTGATGTACTTGCAAGAAACACAACTTGGACAATTAGCCGTGATGTTAATTTAATGTTTGAGTTTGCAGGTGTTAATTATTATGATGGACAAGGATTCTTGATACCTACTGATTTAGATATTAAGAGTGCAACAGAATTAGATGGTGCGTTTGTATGTATTACAAAAGAAACAACATCTGAATTAAATTTAAATGATTATTTTGCAGAAAACAATATGGCATATATGCCAGTATATGTTGAAGGTAATAAAGACGCAAAGGCAAAACTATTTGCTGGTGATTGTGATGTATTCACAACAGACGCTTCTGGTTTAGCATCCGCAAGAGCAGGTGCAGAAAATCCAGATGATTGGATGGTATTACCTGAAATTATATCTAAAGAACCATTAGGTCCACTTGTAAGACAAGGCGACCAAGAGTGGGAAGATATTGTAAGATGGACTCACTTCATTATGATTAATGCTGAAGAGGCAGGTATTACAATGTATAATGTTGATTTAATGTTAACTTCAAAATCAAAGGAAGTTAAAAGAATATTAGGTGTTGAAGGTTATATCGGCCCTATGTTAGGACTTGGTATGAAATTTGGTTATAATATTATTAAACAAGTAGGAAACTATGGGGAATCATTTGAGAGAAATGTAGGACCTAATACTCCACTTGCATTAGAACGAGGATTAAATAATCTTTGGAAAAATGGTGGCGTAATGTACGTACCACCAATTAGATAGGGAGAAATATGTTTAAAAACTTAAAGAAGTGGGCAAAAAGAAATAATGGAGAAACACAAGAATTAGCTAAATTACTTGTAGGTTTCTTTTTAGCTGCAATTTTAATTGCAGTATTTTTTCATACTACAAAAGCAAATGCAGATTGCACAGGTTGTGGAGATGACGGCCACGCAGTTTGTCCAGTAGAAGCTGACGCACAAAAACCAGAAGTAGTATTTGCAGTATGTGTATTTGCAGATGGTCAATTAATAGACCATAAAGGTGCAAATAGTATGAGTGATTGCTTAAAAACAAAAAGAGAAGTTGAGAAAAAGTGGAGAAACAAATCAGCAGAAATGGATAGTGTAGAAATAAATGGTATCACTTACAAGATAGATGGTGAATCATTAGCATTTATGTGTGATTTAGTTGACGCTCAAGTACATCATTACGCAGATGGTAGTTGGGAAATAGTAGAGATATTAGGCAAACATAAGAAGGAAGAATAATGATAGACGCAATAAAAAAATGGTGTATTGAAGTTTCAAAAGAAGTTTGTAGTGAAACTGTTGATACAGCAGGAACAATTTGTGATGAAACAAAGAAAGCAAATGCTAACTTTGTTAAAGCTATAATGGATAGTATTTAAAGAAAAAAGGGGTACGAATAGAAGATGTTAAAAGGGTTTAAGGAACATATACAAGAGTCAATAATAGACATACCTAGACAAATGTATGCTACACCTGTATTTGATAAAGCAGATACAGATAGTCCGAAACTTAAGCCTTCTGTACAAAAACAGTTACTAGATGGTATAAAACAATTTACAAAATTTGGAAAAATAGTTAATACTACATTAATAGGTTCTATATTAACAAAGCAATATAGAGAAGATGCTGATTTAGATGTAACTATCTTATTTGACATACCTGGAACAAAAGCTGAACAAGAAAAGAAACATGAAGAAATAAGAGAGTTTCAAGGGACAGCTAATGGTGAAAAGATTGGTAAAAGTAATTATATAATAAACTATTTTTCTATCATAGATCCTGCCGTATTTGCTAGGAATAGAAGACTGGCTGATGGTACTTACGATATAAACAAAAATGAGTTTATTCGTAAACCAGACCCAGGTACTTTCGATTCTGAAAGATATGTGGCGGATTTTCAGAAACGTGTTTCTGAAATAGATGTTGTTAAGGGTGAACTTGTAAGAGATATGATTGATTATGAGGAACTAAAAAATTTAAATAGTGGAGATATTAAAAATTTAAATAATGTAGTTTCTAAAAAGTTAGCTGAAATTAAAGATTCCATTAACACATTAATTGATATGGGGGATAAAGTTATGCAGGACCGAAAAGACGCTTTCGATTCTGTTATGACACCCGATCAGATTCGTAATTTTGGCGTTAAAAATCGCCTTCCTAAAAATGTGATTTATAAAATGTTAGAAAAGTATCATTATCTCAAATTTTACAAAACTTTGGTAGAGATTATGGAGGATGGAAAGATAACACCAGACGAACTGAAAACATTATCTAAGATAAAGGAGGCCAGGGGTAGACATATAGCGTTTACCTTTGGCCGATTTAATCCACCAACAACAGGACACGAAAAACTTTTAAGTAAACTTACTTCTATAAGAGCAGACGATTATAGAATTATTTTAAGTAGGTCTGAGGATTCAAGTAAAAATCCATTGAAGCTTAGGCAAAAGGTTGCAGCTATGAAAAGGATGTTTCCTAGATATGCTAGTAAAATAGTTACAAGTAGAACAAATATTGTTATTGATATAGTAACTGAATTCTATAAAAAAAAGTTTACAGATTTAACTATGGTTGTTGGTAGTGATAGAGTAAGAGAATTTGATACATTATTAAAAAAATATAATGATGTAAAAAGCAGACATGGATACTATGATTTTGATAGTATAAATGTAGTATCTGCTGGCGAAAGAGATCCAGATGCTGAAGGTGCTCAAGGTATGAGTGCTAGTAAAATGAGAATAGCTGCAAAGGACAATGATTTTAGGAAATTTATACAAGGTTTACCTACTTCTTTTGCAAGGTCTAAAGACGCCGAAGATTTATTCAAACAAACAAGAAAGGGTATGAACTTGGTAGCAAGTTATGACCCTTCTTTAAATGAGAAAGTAACAGATTTACCTTACAGATTTAAAGTGTGGGAAAAAGGAAGTAAACTTAATGACTTTAGAGTTATATCTGCTAGGGACGAAGCTCATGTGAGAAAGCAATTAGGTCATGTTAAAAAAGAGCTAATAATTAAAAAAATAAATGCAAGCTATGATGCAGGTGGCGTTGTAGGAGGTCAATCAATTGGCGGAGCATTAAGATTTAAACCATTTATTACAGCTTCAACAAAGGAAGAATTAAATAATATGGTTTTAAGGGACAGATATTTAACTGAACACATTTATGATATTGGAGATATTGTAGATGATGTTAGTAATAACTTGACTGGTATTATCCTAAGACGAGGTACTAATTATGTAACATTGGAAGATACAAGAGGTAAGTTACATAAAAGTTGGTTATATGATATAGTTGAAACACCAGTATATTCAGTAGATTTAGAAAAGAAAGCTAAAGAAATAAAGAAAACAAAGCCTCTTGAAATAGAGTCGTATGATATAGGCCATGATTATGCTAAACATGCGTCAGCAATGACACCAGGAGAAGTGGGTTATAAACAAAATTATAAAGGTACAACTTACACACCTAGTACATTTGCAAACAATCTTAAAAGAATTATTAAAAAGGAATTATTACCAATGAGTAAAAAAGTTGAATTAAAAGACATTGAAGAATGGGCTAATGACAAAATAACAATAGATAAATATAAGGAACGTTATGGAGATGAGTGGCAAACTAAAATAGAAGAAACATATGAAAAAATGTTTAGTAAGGTTATTGATACAAGTGCCAATCTAATAGAAGGTAGATTGAAAGATATTGCTATTGATTTAATGCTAAAGGATAAAGGTGGTTTAGGTGATGAAGATTTTAAAAGAAAGTATGATAAATCTAAGGAAGAAATGAAAAAATCACTAGGTAATCCTAAAGAAGTAAAATCGTTTAAAGAATTTGCAGAAATTAAGAGAGATACTAATGAGTAAAGATAAAAAAACGTGGGTAGAATTTAGAAAAAAAATAGAAGATGATATTAATTGGGCTGGATTAAAAGAACAATTAGATGATAGTGGAAAAAAGAAAGATACACATTTTGATAAATTGAGGAAGGTAAAAGACCAAATAAATAAACAAAAAGAAAAGATTGGTAAGATTGATGTTACTGATCCAAAACAAAGAACACCTCATGCAATAGCAACGGCCGATTTAAAATCAATGAATTTAAAATTAAAAGATATGCAAGTAACAGATAATGAACCTGAAACAGATGACAAAGGCAAACCTAGTAAGAAAAAATATATTAAAGAAGAACCTTTAGTTGAAGGTTTACAACTGGCTAAATTAGTAGGTAAAAGTATAGCACATTTAGAAATGTATGTAGAACTTGCTAATGATGTAAAGAAAATTCCAATTGGAGATATATCATCTTGGTTAAAAACAAAAGCACAACAAGCTTCACAAAGTGTGCCTCCAGTAATAAAAGAGTTAAGACGACCAGGTATTTGGAATGAACAAGTAGAAAAAGTATTTAAGGCTGTTAAGTTTTGGGAAGCAAAACAAAATGAGGACCACGATTGTGAAAAAGTACACCCTAATAAATCACACAAAGAATGGTTGATGAGTCAATCGCCTGTAGAAGGATTAGAAGAAGCTTTAAGAGATATGGAAGACTATAGAGAAAAATCAAAAACATTACAATCTATTCAAAATGATCCTAAACAGATGAGAGATCCTCAAATGAAAGCAGCTGTAATGAAAAGAAAATTTACATTAAGTAAAGAACTATCAGACCTTCAGGCAAAACAAGCAAGACAAAGACCAATTGCTGCTGAATTAGAACCTGATACAATTAAAAAAGAAGAAACTGATAGGCAAATAATAGAAGAGGAAATACAAATGGATAAAAAATATCTTAAAACCAGAAGAGGCAGCGTGGAAGATAGTATTACTAAAATACGAGTTGAGCAGCCTACAGTTAAAATAGAAAAACCAAAAATTACTTTACAAGCTAAATCATATTTTGACCAAAAAGAAGGTTCACTTGCAGACGCAGCTGCTAAACTTGTAAGTGAAGAAAGTAATGTTAAGTATAAAGTAGTTGATGCTAAAACTAAAAAACCAATTTCTGATAAATCACTTTCATATAATGCTGCTTTACATATGAAAAAACAAAAAGGTGATGGTTATGAAGTTAAATCGGTTGACGCTTTTGGTAAAGTTGTAAATGAGAAAGTTATAAAAGAAGATGATAGACTTATTAATATATTAAAAATAAAGAAAGCTATTGAGATTGCTAAGAAAATGTCTGGTGATATGACAGGTGCAACAAAAGAAATAGAAAAACTTGCAAAAGGATTGTCAAAAGAAAAAGATGTTTCAACAGCATTACTACAAGCAAATGAAGAAATAAAAATTGAAGCTCGTTCACCAGAAGAGCAAAAGAAACAAGATAAAATGATGAAAGATTTTTTAGCAAAGGGAGGTAAAGTTAAAAAGTTAAAACCTGGTATTGCTAAAGGGGCTGGGTATTTAGACCATCGTGGTGAATATAAAAAAGATATGCTTGCTGCTTCAGCAGTTTATAAAGCACCAACTGCAAAGTATAAGAAGACTACATTAGCTGCTCAAAAATCTTTTAAAAATTTAAGGTCTGAAACTGACCAGAAAGAAGTAGAAAAGGATTTAGTTGCTTCTAAACATGGTGGAAAAGGTAAGACGTTAACAGGTAAAATACCTGCAGTAATTGATACAGAGCCTAAAGTAAATCCAATTTAAGGTTATAATTAAATGACAATGTTACCAAGAATATATTGTGATATGGATGGTGTTCTTGCAGATTTCAAAACTGCGGCTGAAAAAACTACTGGTATGTCCATTAATAAATGGATGAATATACCATCATCAAAAAAGAAGTGGGAAGCTATTAGTAATAAAAGTAATTTTTGGCATACACTTCCTTGGATGCCAGGGGGCAAACAGTTATGGAGATTTATTGAAAAATATAAGCCACATATATTAAGTGCTTATGTAGAAGAAACAACTGATCCTAATTGTATTCCTGGTAAGACAAAGTGGTTACAAACCAATACAGGTATTAGTAATAAGCGTAGAATTAATTTAGTGAGAAGGTCTGAAAAAGGCCTTTATGCTAAAATGCATGCTCGTAATGGGGATAAGGTTATATTAATAGATGATTATCCTAAAAATGTAGAGGATTTTACACGTTATGGAGGCATTGGTATATATCATACAAATTCTAGTAGTACTATAAGTAAATTGAAAAAACTAGGATTTTAATATTATAAATAGTAGAGAAAATATATATTTTAATAAATTAATTAATTTAGAAGGAGAAACACAATGAGTTTATGGGGAGCAACGGACGCAGACGAGTCCAAACCTAAAAATTTGACTACAGCAGAAAAGAAATTAGTTTTTGCTAGTACACGTGGTTGGGTACAAGAACCAAATAATGTACGTACTGGTAGCGATAATGCTTCTGGTCAGCCAGAAGTGTTAGTGGCAATGAATAAATTAACAACTAAACTAGGTGCTGCTACAATTACATCTTGTGAATTTATAACTACAGCTTGGGACGCAAGTGCTGGTGGAACATTACAATGTAGAGTTCGTTGGAACGAAGCAGTTGATGTTGTTGAAGGCGGTTCAGGATTGAAACTGAATGTAAATAGAACACCAGATGGTGGTTCAGCAGCTTCGCATACTTTAAGGTATGCTAGTGGAACTGGAACACATGAATTAGTATTCTCACTTGCAATTGCAGGTGGTTCACCAGTTGCAGCTCTTGATAGCTTTGCTATTACTGAACAAAATCTTGCATTTGGTGGTGGAACTACTTTAAAAGATGCTGGAACAGCTATAGCTTCAGAATTTGCAATTACAGTTGCTCAATCAGTAGCTGCTGGTACATTAGTCGCAACTGCATAGTAGTAATATTATAGTAATTAATATAATAAATATTAGGGGTAGAAGATTAACACAGACAATTCTACCCTTGATAAATAGTAATAACAAGTGATGTAGGCAATTACCTACAGTAGCATTCCCGAAAGGGTTTAAAGGAGAAGAAAATGGCAGACAAAAAAGTAACGGCATTAACTGATCTCGGTGATTCATTAGCGGCCGTAGATTTATTTCACGTAGTTGATGATCCCGCAGGCACACCAATCAATAAAAAAATTGCAGCTCAGGACGTATTTAATAACATACCTTCTTGGCTTGGTTTAGCACAAACTTCACAAGCAATTACCAGTTCAGGTTCAACTTCAGCAGCAGATGTAACTAGTGCGATTACGGAAGTAAATGGCACAGCAGCTGTAGAAACTATAACACTTGCTGATGGTTCTGATGGCCAAGTAAAAGTCGTTTTGGACACAGCAACAGCAGGTACATATGCACAAACAATTACACCTTCAAATTTAAGAGGATATACAAGTGTTCTTTTAAATGCACCAGGTGAAAGTGTTACATTGATATTTAAAAATAGTAATTGGAATATTCTTGGTGGGAATGGTTACGCAACAGCGTAATTTATATTATAAGGAGATATTATGGTAATTAATGAAAAAATATTACAACAAGAACGTAAGCAATTAAAAACTGATTTTGATACGTTGAGTTCTAAAGTAACCCAAGTAGAAAAAGATTTGGGCGGTATGAAAAGTAATTTAAATGCTGTGTATGGAGCAATCCAGCAAGTAGATAAATTAATTAAATTAGATAAAGGTTCAATTAAAGAGAAAGAAAAAGAACCTGAAGAAAAAGAGTTATTAATGGAAGAAAAGAAAAATAAAAGGAAGGGAAAATGAAAACATTTAGACAACACATAAAAGAAAAAGTAGATGGTGTTGGAACTACACATGATGGTAAATCTGTAGAGGATGGTTCTATCGGTGTTCACAATATACATTTACCTGAAATACTTAAAAGAGTAAATGCTTTTGTTGGTTCAGTTGCTGATAGAGAATATTTACAACCTCAATCAGCTCTTGCTGACATGGTAGAAAAATTAGGTAGAATTGGAATAGTAATGAAAGATGATGTAACAGTTGATCAAAAATCAGGTTCTTTTGAAACTGGTTTATCACAATATGGCGGTCGCTTTGGTAAAGATACTGATGGTTCTGATATAAATGATGATGGAATATCACATAGATTAGGCAGAGAATTAAAACTAAAGGGGAAATACGAAACATTAAGCAACGGCGCTGTTAAGTTATATGCAGAACTTGTCTAATGTTTTCAAAGATAACAAAAAACAATTGGTTATTTTTTGCCATTAAAAATTATAATATTCCTAATTTAGATTCAGAAAAGGAATTTTATGAAGATGTGAAAAGGTTTAAGTATTTGAAACGATTATTTCGCAAATATAAAATGACTGGAGAATTAAAACCTAGATTGATATTAAATCATATTATTGTACTACAGAATGTTTTTGGTATTGATGCTGCTTGTACTTTGTTATTTTTTAAAATAGAAAAAGAATTTTGGGGATTGTTAAAAACAATTTTAATTTATTTAAATTATATGACATCAGAAGAAATGGAAAATATTAGAGTAAATAAAACATTGTTAACAAGTTTGGAGAAATTATAATGGGAAGAGCTATAGATTTATTAATAACTTATAGAGTAATTAAAATGCTAGTAACTCCATTTGAAAAGCATAAAGCATATAAGTTAGGTATCATTGATAAGGATGGTAAAGTTTTAAGAAAAGCAAAAACATTAAAATCATCCGAAGAAAAAGATTCTTATACTATACTACATAGATTTGTATTTAATATGAAAAGATTAATTAATATGATACCAGGAGGTAAATCTAAAATAGGAACTTATGGAGCCGCTTTAGTTTTATTGTTGAGAGAAAACAAAGAAATAAACAAAGAGGAAATTGAAAAAACATTATACAAATATTTAAAAGATAATAATTTATTGCTTTTAGATGATGATTTAAAAGAAAATGTAGGCTTTGATTATTTACCAAAAGGTAGATATACAATTTTGGATAATTTAACTGATTTAGAAGGTGCACCAATTACTAAAGTTGGTGATGTAGCTTATACTATGGTAGATGAGAGACCATTAGATACATTTTTTGGCACACATTTATACAAAGTTATAAATGAAAATACTAAAAAGGCTATAACTGTATCAGAGGATAACATAGAGAGAATACAAGCATGAAAACCTTTAAAGAATTTAACGAAAGTTTTACTACATCCCAAATAACTAATTTAAAAAAGCAATGGGCAACAGTTAAAACAATTAATCCAACAGGTGAAAAATATAAAGCGTTAGTTAAATGGATTAATGATAAAGATTTTGATACGGTAGACGCTTTAGCAAAAGCAAAAATTAATTTTGTTTCTTATATTGCTAAAAAAGCATTAATGGATAGGTGGGGATTTAAATTAGATACTATTAAAAAAATGTATGGTGGTCTATTAAGTATGGGTGAAGATGCTCCTGCAAATGCAGTAGGAGATGGATCTAATGTTGCATTACCTCCAACACATGAACCAGGTGTCCATAAAAAGAAAAAGAAAGATAACAAATTTACAACTTTTTTAAAAAGGTTTAAAACTACAAAAGATATTAATGAAATGAGCTCAAATGAGTTAAGTTTACAAATATCAAATGATGGTGAGCTATATCAAAAACAAATACAACCTATTATAAAAAACCTTGCAAGAAAAAAAAATAAAGGTGTATTTGATAAAAATTTAGCAGTTAAATTATTTAGATATGCTGTAGATAATAAAGTAAAAGAATTAAAAGGACCACAAAGTAGAATGATCCCAGGATCTGTTAGAAATGATGCCGCTACTAAACTACTTTCACAATTTAGCGATGAGATAGATGAATATTATAAGGAACTGCAAAAAACAGGAAGGAAAAAATAATGAATAAATTAATTTTGATTCTATTCACAGGAGTTTTTTTATTGACAGCGTGTAGTGGTGTTAATAAAATATCATTTGGCAAAAAATGTCTTGTGGAAGATAATCATGTTGTATATTCTTATGTTTGGTTGTATCAAGATGTGTTACCAGCAGACAAAACTTTTTGCGAAGATAAGTAGAGGTTTAGATGATTAAAACGTTTAAAGAATACATAGGTGTGAGTAGGGGTTATGCTATTGGACCTGTAAGTATTAGCAAACCTATGGCGTCAATGGGTGGTTCACAATTTTATCCACAACATAGAAGATACGCAACTGTATATGCTTCATATTCAGGAGCAGGTCATGGAACATTTAACCCTATAACTTCTCTTAATGCTAGTAAACAATTACCACCACATCTTTCAAAATATTTTGATAAAGATGGTAATATAAAAGATAAAAACGTTCAGAAAAAAATTGAAAAACATTTTAAAAGTAAAAATATTAAATACAAAATTACAGACGTTACACCTAAAGGTTATGGTCCTAAAGAAGATTTAATACACGGTTTAGGATTTAGAGATTCTAAAAGAGCAGAGGAAGGTGTTAGTAAAATAGAAGAATCTGAAAAGAATCATACACACAAAATGCAGGCTGCATTATCTATAGGACACCGAGCTAAAATAGCAAGTCAAAGAGCTGTAAATCTTGGGAAGAAAAAAAAATTAACAGATGCATATAAAGTTTATGAAAATTATCTTAATGAAAACTTTTTTAGAAAGAATAGGTAATTATGGGGCAATTTAATGCAAAGATAACAGCAACATTTGATCCACCTAGAAAATGGATAATGAAAAAAGATTTACTTTATACGTGTACAGATTTATTAAATGATGAAGCAGTAGCACTTGCAGGTATAGGTGTTCAATTGGAAAATAATAATAGAGTAAGAGTTAAAGAAGATTTTGTAACCGATTTAGCTTCAGTACCTAGAATATGCTGGAATCTTATTGCACCGTGGGACGTTGCAAGAGCAGCTATCATACATGATTTACTATATAAAAGAATAAGACAATATCGTTGGAACGCTGAAACAGAACTTGGTGCTGGAGGAACAATTCTTGGAGAAGATAAAAGTTTAGTTAAGACTGCAAAGAAAGCTGCTGACAAAGTATTTCTATGTGGTATGAAAGATGCAGAACCATCTGTACCAAAATGGAAAATATATTCTGCTTATTATGCAGTAGTATTATTTGGCAGATGGAGTATTAAACCTAATGAGGATAATATTTAATGTGGTTCTGGTTAGTAACTAGTATAGCAGGAGCGATATTGGGACAGTCAACTAATGCCTGGTTTAGAAAAACTAAAATGGGTGATTGGTTTTATAAGAAGGTAGACCAATGTTATAATTGGGCTGCTGAACGATATGATTTAGATGTTTTAACAAAAGAGCAGAAATTAGTTAAAAAGTTTCCTGCTCTTATGAAAAGAATAGATAAATTAGAAAAAAGACTTAACACACATAAACATTAATAAGGAGACAATTATGGAATGGCTAACAGGAAGAGTTAAAGAAGTAACATCATTACATGGCGGTGTTTTAATTGCCGTTGGTGTAGTGGTATTATTTGCAGGTCCATTTGCTAAGATAGCGGCTTGGGCTGCTATTGCTTACGGAGCGTGGGCAATATATAAGAGAGATTAATAAACTATTATGTTTGGTTATTTAAAAATGATAATTGCTGTTATGATGATAACTTGCGTTGCAGGTGCTGGACTTTATGTAATGAAACTGCGAAGTGATAATGCGATCTTAAAAGCAAATCAAATCAAACTAGAAATGGCGGTGAGTTCTCAAAAGGAACTCATCGCTAAACAGCAGGAAGATTTTAAAGAAATCTTGGCTGCTAACAACAAGATGAATGAGCTTGTTAACGCTCTTCAAAAAGACCTTAATGATTTAGATAAAAGATTCAACAAGGGTAAAAGAGATGTTGGCAAACTTGCCATAGAAAAAACAAAACTCATAGAAAAAATTATTAATAAAGGTAGTGTCAATGCTAAAAGATGTATTGAGATAGCAAGTGGCGCTGAATTAACAGAACAAGAGAAGAATGCAACAAAGAAATCTGAAATCAATCCTGAGTGTCCTAGTATCGCTAATCCTAATTATATTGCTTACTAGTTGCTCGGGTGTAAAAAAATTAAATATCTTTAAACAAGAGGTGCCAAGAGCACAACTTAATTTAGAGAAACCTACACCTTTGGTATTAGAACAATTAAGATGGATTATTATAACTTCAGAAAATGCAGAAGAAGTATTCCAAAAATTAAAAGATCAAGGAATTGATCCTGTAATATTTGGATTAACTGATAAAGACTTTGAATTACTTGCAAAAAATTTTGCTAGAATTAGAAATCAATTAAAAATAACAAATAATTTATTAGATAACTACAAAGAGTATTATGAATCTGATAAAGATGAAAAAAAGGAGAATGAATAGTGAAAATATTATGTATATTATATGACGATCCAAAAGATGGAATGCCAAAATCATATCCAGTCAAAGACTTACCAAAATTAGAAAAGTATCCAGATGGAATGACATTACCTACACCAAAGGGTATTGATTTTAGACCAGGTGATTTATTAGGATGTGTGTCAGGTGAATTAGGATTAAGAAAGTTTTTAGAAGACGCAGGACATACGTTAGTAGTTACTTCTGATAAAGACGCTGAAGGTTGTACAGCAGATAAAGAACTAGTTGACGCAGATGTAGTCATATCACAACCATTTTGGCCGTACTATTTAAATAGAAAAAGAATAGAGAGTGCTCCAAATTTAAAGATGGCAATTACAGCAGGGATTGGTTCAGACCACGTAGATTTACAAGCGGCTATGGATCATAAAGTTGATGTAGTTGAAGTAACTTATTGTAATAGTAGAAGTGTTGCAGAACATATTGTTATGATGATACTAGCACTAGTTAGAGATTATCACAATCAACATAGAATAGTAAATGAAGGTGGTTGGCATATAGCTGACGCAGTTAAACGTTCTTATGACGTAGAAGGTATGCACGTAGGTACAATTGCTGCTGGACGTATAGGTTATGATATGTTAAGAAAGATGAAACCATTTGATGTACACCTACATTACTTTGATAAGCATAGATTGCCAGAAGATAAAGAGAAAGAATTAAATTTAATTTATCACAATTCAGTTGAGGAGTTAGTTGCAGTATGTGATGTGATTAATATAAGTTGTCCTTTACATCCTGAAACTGAACATATGTTTAATGATGATTTAATTAGTAAGTGTAAAAAAGGTGCGTACATAATTAATACAGCAAGAGGAAAAATTTGTGATAAGGATGCTGTTGCTAGAGGATTAGAGTCAGGACAATTAAGCGGTTATGCAGGTGATGTATGGTTTCCACAACCAGCACCTAACGACCACGTATGGAGAACAATGCCTAATCACGGTATGACACCACACACTTCAGGTACTTCACTATCAGCACAAACAAGATATGCTGCTGGTGTAAGAGAAATACTAGAGTGTTTATTTGATGGAACAGAAATAAGAAATCAATATTTAATTGTTAAAGATGGAGACCTTGCAGGTATGGGTGCTCATTCTTATACAAAAGGAACAGCAACAGGCGGTTCCGAAGAGGCAACAAAGTTTAAAAAGTAATGGAGACGGTGAAAACTCATAACATTCCATCCAAAATATGTGTGGAAAATAGCGGAGGGGTTTTTAACGGAATAAAGACGGAGGAGAAAAAATAATGGAAACAGAAGCGATTATAATAGTATCAAAATTGTGGCCTATCTTTTTAGCTTTTATTACTTTAGTTATTGTATTAGCAAAAATGCATTCTGACATAACGGTATTAAAAGAGAAAGTTAAGGTTGCATTTGACTTAATTAATAAATTATCTGATAAAAATAAATGACGAAAACTTGGCAGTTTGAATTAAATATAGAACCAATGCCTTTTGGTGCTGATATATCAGAACCTAGAAAAATTACAACATTTGTTTATAGTGATACAGGTAAAGATATAGAACAGCGTTTTACTCCACATAAAGTTTCAAATATAAAAGAAATAAAAGATCCTAATGCTGATGTAGCAACTACAGATTCTGGATGGAGAAAATAGTAATTTTTTCTGTTTTACCTTTTACTTTTACATCATCTACTTTATAAAATCTAAATCCTTTATTTCTAGTATTTGGAATATAGTCTATGTCTTTGCAAGTATCTTTACTAATTATAATTGTAGCATCATAATTTTTACTTACACTTTCTAATCTACTTGCAATATTAACAGCATCTCCAATAACAGAATAATCAAATCGTTGTTTAGACCCCATATTACCTACAAGGCATTCACCTGTATTAATACCAATGCCTATATTTACAGGTGGTTTAAATTCATGGTTTCTGTTCATTCTTTTTAATTTTCTTACCATTTCAATTGCGCTTTTAACAGCTAATCGTTTATGATTTGGATTATCAATGGGTGCGTTCCAAAATGCCATAATACAATCACCCATATATTTGTCTATTGTGCCATCATTTTTTAATATAATATCAGTCATAGCAGTTAAAAATCTATTAACATAACGAGTTAATCTTTCAGGCTGACCTTTATATTTTTCAGATATAGGAGTGAAACCTCTAATGTCAGAAAATAGAAAGGTTAGTACTTTTCTTTCTCCACCTAGTTTTAATAATGAAGGATTTTGTTGTAGTTTTTTAACCATAGCAGGAGCAAGATAGTGTTCAAATTGTTTTTTGATTTGTAGTTTTAATCTATTCTCTCTATGAAAATTATTGTAGATTAAATGTGCAAAAACAATAAAGACAATAGCTGATGGTATTAACCAATCCGTTAATATCATATATCTACTCCATAAAATAGTGCTTGACAAAGCGACTAAAATAGCGTATATTGAAAACGGTAGGATAGATGTCCATACTCCTAGTCTAGGAATAAAGATGATTGCTAAAATGAGGGTGGCAAAAAGTAAAGAGAATTCAACATAAGGAGTCCATTTAGGTCTGGTTATGAATTTTTTGGAAAGTAATGTTTCGGTAGAGATGGCCATAATTTCATGGGTATTTTTTAGTCCATATGGAGTAAGAACAAATGTAGAACCTTTAAATGTAGTCCCGATAAAAACTATTTTACCTTTCATTAATGACCAATCTTTATCAGTATAATCTATTCTAGGAATAGTGTGCCTAAAATCTATCCAGATATTGTCTTTTGCTTTATTTTTAAATTGAATAACTTTTAAAATAACTTCTGGCACAGAATTTTTTAAAGGAAGTTTTCTGATAGTGCCATCTATATCAATAGGAACTTCTACATTACCTACTGCAAGTGCTTTTCGTTTTATGCTAATTAAATTTTTTGCGTCTTTTGTTTCAGTAAGTATTACAGGATATTTTCCAATCATTTTAAGGAACGTTTCATCACCACCAAGTCTATCTTTATGAACAAAGACTACATTTAAAAAAACGAGAGCGGCTCCATTGCGATATGCATTGACGATAGTACGTCCTACTATATCTCTTTTCCAAGGCCATTGACCTTGTTTCTTTAAAGCTGCATCGGAGATGTCTAATAAGACTAAACTTTTGGATTCATAATTAGTTCCAAACGTTTGGTAGTAATCGAAAGTAGAAAGCCTTATCTTTTGAATTAAGGTTGGGTTTGATAAGTAAAGAATTACCAATAATAAACTGGTAATGCAAGCAGTCCATGTACTTGTAAGTAGTTTTGTCATACATTAATATTTATTTAGTATAAATATAGATGAATACAAGCGGGAGAAATATGAGATTTTTAATTACAATTCTAGCAGTATTATCAATATATTCTATAGTAAATGCAAGTGAATTAACTTTTAAGTTTGATAGTCCATCCTTTAGTGGTGAAGGAAAATCATCACACTATTTAACTGTAGAGAATATTGAGAAAACTCGTAAAGACGCAATAAAAGCTGCTGAAAAAGCTGCGGCTGATAAAGTCAAAGAGGATGCTAAGAATACAGCAGTAGCAAAATTTAAAGCAAATTTAGAATCAAGGTTCTATACAGCATTAGCAAAACAAATTACAACAAATGTATTTGGTGCTGATGGTTTACAACAAGATACAGGATCATTTACATCTCCAATAGGGGGTGAACTTGTTGAGTGGACAACACCTACAAGTGGTGATGTAGTTGTTACCATTACTGAAACCGATGGAACGGTAACGACATTTACTATGCCTAAGGAAGATTAATAATGTTTAAAAAATTAATAATCATATTTTTAGCAACATTATTTTTAGCTAGTTGTGCAGGCAAACCAGACTTTGATGTTAGAAAACAAGTACCAGTAGTTAAAACTTTAACTACAATACAACCACCCGAAGGTGAATCTGTTGTAATTGCTGTGTATGATTTTATTGATTTAACTGGTCAAAAGAAACCTGGTGGCAATTATGCTACAATGAGTACAGCAGTAACCCAAGGTGCATATCAAATATTAATTAAAGCATTACAAGACGCAGGTGATGGTAAATGGTTTAGAGTTGTTGAAAGAGCAAGTCTACCAAGTCTATTACAAGAAAGAAAATTAATTCGTTCCACAAGACAACAAGTTGATGGCGATAAAGCTGAACCATTACCACCACTATTATTTGCAGGTGCATATCTTACAGGTGGTATTATAGGTTATGATAGTGATGTAAAGACAGGCGGTTTTGGTGCAAGAATTTTAGGTATTCAAGCACATAAACAATGGCGACAAGATGTAGTTACTATTATATTAAGATTAGTTAATGTACAAACTGGTGAAGTAGTATTATCAATAGTAGTTGAGAAAACTATAATTTCAGGCGAAACTGGCAGCGATGTATTTAAATATTTTGACGCTGATACATTGTTATTAGAAGTAGAAGCTGGTGTTGCAAGAAATGAACCTGTTACCTTTGCAGTAAGAAAAGCAATAGAAAAAGGTATAGTAGAATTAATAAAAGAAGGTGATGAAAAAGGTTTGTGGAAAATACAAAAAGTTAAACAACAAGAACCTAATGTAATTAAAACACACAAAGATTATTTAAAAGAAAAAGAAATTAAAGAGTATAATAAAAAAATGTGGGACAAGGTTCAAGCTGAAAAATTAAAATTACAAGATGAAAAAGATTGGGCAGAAATAGATAAAGAAAAAGAAAAAGAAGTAACAGAGGAGAACACAAATGAAGAAATTAATGATGGTACTAGTGATTCTTCTAACCACCACGATTAGCTGTTGGGCAGGAAATTCAGTTTACATATGGCAAGTTAACCAAGATGATGATGGATCCATCTACATCAAACAAGATGGAACTGGAAACTTTTTTGGTGCAAGCACCTCAAAGCCTTTTTTAATCAACGGACCTAATCTTACACTTATCATAAAACAAATAGGTGATTCAAATGTAGTTAATGATAGTAACCATAGGGCTTTTATGGGTTCTAATATGACTTTTGATTATTATGCTCTAGGTAATTCTAATGTATTAAGATTAGATTTAGATGATGTAGGTGCAGACGGACATTATTATGATATTGATATTACAGGTAATTCAAATATAGTAGAAGTAGATACACATACAAGTGATGATGTACAGGACACACACCTTGATTTAGATATAGTAGGAGATTCAAATTCTTTTTGGATGTATAGTAGAGGTGATGGTCACTTCTTATATGTATTGATTAGTGGAGAT
>Ga0310121_10001125_pt1 | contig 28059 bp, 27 predicted proteins | sample CB27_Tmax_986_MG_FD_203504 | JGI IMG/M metagenome (GOLD analysis project Ga0310121, IMG submission 203504) | Marine microbial communities from Western Arctic Ocean, Canada - CB27_Tmax_986 | ecosystem: Environmental > Aquatic > Marine > Oceanic | place: Canada: Western Arctic Ocean | collected... | reverse complement strand
AACTGGATGACTTTCCCTCCGTCACCAAGCAGGATATCGAATCGATTCTGGATGGGGTGAAGAATCAATTGGTCAATGGTCATGTCAGACGACCGGCCGAGTCGTTTATCGAGGTCAGTCGGGTCGGCCAAATCGTGAAGTGGAACTGAATCTTCATGGATCACGAAGTCCTCAAGTCAGGATCGGTTGTATTGAACGCTTTGATTACCTAACATGGGAAATCCCGGATAAAATCACCTTGTGGTGGTCTTGAGGCGATACGATGCCGACGTTGCCCGGACTTTGTTCAATCCGCACCGGTTCGCCCGTGTAGTAATTCATCAAATCCGGGTGCAGCCGGGCTTCAGCGGCCAGTTTCAGGGTATCGGTCGACGCAAACGCTTCAGCGGGGATGTCTTTCATGAGCGCCTCCATCTACGCTTGATGACGGCGCGAATCCACGAAAGCATTGTGATAGGTCTGAATGTTCTCTTTAATCGGCAAGCTGAAATAGATCAAGGGGCCGGATAGGATTCCGCCGCCGATGACGATCCGGAGCGCCGCCGAACGCCATCGTTGATTCCTCCGTAAACAGATCCCGACAAGCAATATGCCAATGGCGAGGATCCCAAGCATCCTGCTGAACGCCGCGGTCTTCGCCGAACCACGGCTATAAAACCGGTCGCGGTGCGGACGGGTCGAATCCAGCGGGGTCAAGAGAAAATCCTGATTCATCTGATCGGGCGTAAGTTGGGCCCGCAGGCAAGTCAGCCATCCTTCGCCCTCGATCAGTTTCGCGAGGGCATCGTACGTATGGGCGCCTCGCCTATAGTGCCGCATGGAAACGGATCGATAACGAGCATCTTCTTCGCGATCATTCAATTCGTCGGTAAACTGCAGATGAAGTGACGGATGCGTGTAGGGACCGTCGGCCTTGACGAAAAGCCTCACGAGCGTCTCTCCGCCGCCCAGAGCCGTCAAGCGCATCGGATAGATCGGTTGCTCGCTCGGGAAAGTGATTTGGAGGGGGTAGGGGGTTAAGCGGCCTTTTTGTTTCCGGTCCAGTTGGGCCAACATGAACACCCAACCTTCCTCGATATAATCCTTGACGATCTCGCGGGCCTTATTCTCAATCGGTTGGAACTGATGTCGATCCAGCCAGTTTTCGATCTCACCGAAAGTTCCCCCCTTCAGTACCGCCACTTCGTAGTCGCCCACCCGCTCGTGGCACAAGACCTGAGCCATGTCCCGATCCAGGGATTGTCCATTCGGCAGACCGCCAACGGATATCGACATCATGAATCCTATATATATGACGATACCGATCAAATAGTGTAAGCACCCGCGGCGTTTGGCATTACGAGTCATCAATGCGATTGAAATGAGCCTGCATAACAGAAACACAAAGATCGAAGGCCCAATCAGGACCTCGCTGGACGCGACGATGTGGGTTCTGGTGAGGAAACTCAACGTTGAGAGGATTCCCGTATCCGCCGGTTCAATACTTTCGGGCGGGGCGGGCAGCGGCAGCACCCAGGTGAACCGGTCGCCTTCATCGGCCTCCATCGAGGATTCGATGACGAGCGTTTCCATCCCCTCCTCGAAAACGATCAGGGCGCGTTGCTGGGGGAGGGCGGGCAGGCGTTCGTAAGAGGCCGAAGGCGGAATGAAATACCCATCACCATGGATGGATGCGTTCCAACCAAAGAACATCAGGCACACCAGTCCGATCCCGATCTTGGAGGTCGATTCAGAGGACCCAAGAATAGCCCGGCGCTGGATATTTTAAAACTTCATGGCGCTTATCCATCCCAACTCATGATTCAAGATATCGCAATTGGCCGGCTTCGCCCAACCGTTCTAATCAAATCACCCTAAATTCTAACTAGTGGGCTTTCAATGGTATGCTCCGTATTGTTAGTGTGAAGTGCAGGCTCGGCCGTTGAGCCGCCACGGATGGAATGATCCTATCGCTTTTATGGAAATCATCGCCGCAATTTGGCTAGGCGCCGCCGAAACTTGAATCTCGTTCCCATGTGCACTAACTGGCATGGCTCCTTTGTACTAACTCGTCCACTTCCGTCGATGGAATCGTACCAAAACGTTCACCGAATCTGATTCTGAAATATCCCGTCATGCCCGAAACCACCATTTCTTTTAAACAAATCCCACTCGATATGGGTTATTACAGACTAGGGTCGCCCCGTGGGCGGGGTTTTGGCATGGCCTTGGCTCCTGCTCATGTCAGGGACGATCGGGTCGCGCTGATGGACCGGCGCGATGGAGTTTTCGGCCCCAAGGATTTATCATGAATCGATCATTGACCAAAGCCCATTACGTGCGCGAGATCGCCGACGATCGGACTCGCGGGGCGGCACAGTTGGCCCGCCGTTGTCTGGAGATGCTGGCCGAGTATGCCCGCGACTGTCCAGCCGGTTCCGCCGCCGAATTGCGGGAGGAAACGGTCGACCTGGCCTCGCGGCTTCGACGTTCGCGGCCCGCGATGGCTCCGTTGCGCAACCTGATCGACCGCTGGACGGCCGATCAACGTCCAGCGACGACCGACCTGCTCGACGTGGCGCGCATCGAGGCCGCCACCGCCGCCCAGGCGCTGAGCGACCAGTCGGTGCGCGCGGTCCGTGAGATCGCCCAACACGCCCGGCGGCTGATCGGTCGCGACCAGGTCGTCTTCACCCACAGCTTCAGCTCGACCGTCAGCGAGGCCCTGACCGGCCTGGGCGACTGCGGTGTGCGGGTCATCCTGACCGAATCGCGCCCCCTGTGCGAGGGACACCGGCTCGCCACCCAGCTCAGCACCGAGGGCATCCCCTGCACCACCATCACCGAGGCGCAGATCGGAGCGTTCATCGGGCAGGCCGACGTGGCGCTTGTGGGGGCCGATACGATCCTGGTCGATGGGTCGGTCGTCAACAAGTCGGGGACGCTTTTGCTCGCGCTGGCCGCCCGCCGCTTCGGCGTCCCGTTCCATGTCTGTTGCGAGAGCTTCAAGATCAATGGCGAACGCGAACAGCCCGACGTGCTGGAAGAGAAATCGCCGCTGGAACTTGACGCGCCCGATCTGCCAGGCGTGACCGTCCGAAACGTCTATTTCGACGTGACCCCGCCCGATCTCGTCTCCGGCTGGATCACCGAGAGTGGGGTGTGCGAAGAATTTCGGCTGTTTCAGTTTGCCATCCGTGGTCCGCTGGAGGGGGCGTCATGCGGTTAAGTTGGCTTTTGATTCCATTACTGTTCATGAACGAACTCCACGGAGCCGCGATGGATCCCGCCGAGATGCGCCACTTGCTCAGCCGCACCGGGTTCGGCGTGGCCGAGCCGGAGGCGGTCGGCGCGCTCAAGGGCCTCACCCACGACCAGGCCGTTGAGCATCTCCTCGCGGGGATCCGGCAAGAACCGGTCACCGCGCCGCCGGACTGGGTTCGTGAACCGCTCGCCGATCGACGTCAAATGAGGATGGAAACCGCGGGCCTGAGCGAAGAAGAACGCAAGAAACGGTTTATGGAGAGACAGAGGCTCAATCGGCGCCGGGGGGCGGAACTCAAGGCATGGTGGTATGGCGAAATGCTGGCGACGGACTCGCCGCTGACCGAGAGGATGGTCCTGGTCTGGCACAACCACTTCACTTCGAGTCTGCAAAAAGTCCGCGCCCCGCAGCTCATGCATCGTCAGAACGCTCTGCTGCGTCGCAACGCGTTGGGGAACTTCGGCGCGCTGCTCCACGCCGTCGCCCGCGATCCGGCGATGCTCGTCTATCTGGACAACGTGACGAATCGACGCACGGCCCCCAACGAGAACTTCGCCCGCGAGCTGCTGGAGCTATTCACGCTTGGGGAGGGCCATTACACCGAACGCGACATCAAGGAGGCGGCCCGCGCCTTCACCGGTTGGCAGGTCGATCGGCAAGCGGCTTCGTTCCGAATCAACCCCCGACAACACGACTCGGACGCCAAGGTGTTCATGAGCCGCCGCGGATCCCTGGAGGGTAATGACATTATCGAAATCGTCCTCGAACAGCCCCGGACGGCCGTTTACATCACCGAGAAACTGTGGCTCGAGTTCATCTCGGACCAGCCCGACCCGGTCGAGGTCGAACGACTGGCCGGCATCTTCCGCGAGAATGACTACGAACTGAAACCGCTGATGCGGGCGATGCTGACCTCCGAACATTTCCGCCGGTCCGAGAACCGCGGGGGGCTGATCAAGTCGCCCACCGAACTCCTGGTCGGCACGGCGCGGCTCTTTGACGTGCCGGTCGAGAATCCGTATTCGTTCGTGGTTTTCGGACGACGCCTGGGCCAAGACCTGCTCAACCCGCCCAACGTCAAGGGCTGGCCGGGCGGGACCCACTGGATCAACTCCAACTCGCTGCTGGTGCGGCGCGAGTTCATCGAGCGACTGGTCGCCGGCGAAGGACCGGACCGGCGGGCGGTGGAGATGTGGCGCATGATGCGAGATGAGGCCCAAGCCGAGATGGCCATGGACGGCGGCGGCGATTCCCCATCATCCGGAAAGAGCCGCAATCCGCGCCGGAAGCTCAATCCGCAACGGATGGAGCGGATTGCGATGCACATGGCACCGCAAGCCGATCTGGATGCCTGGCTGGCGGGCCTGCCCGAGAACACGACCGACCCGAAGATTCTGCAGTGGTTGCTTTTGGCCCTCCCGCCGACCGAGGCCGCCTCGCCGATGCAGCCTTTCGACCAGAGGGTGGCGGCCCTGCTACTTGATCCGGTCTATCAGTTGAAATAGGAAGGAGAACCGTCCATGTTTCGCCGCGATTTCCTCCGATTGGCCGGCGTGGCCCCCTTGGGGCTGGTGGTGCCGGGTTTGTTCGCCGCTCCGGTGACCCGGGCGGGCCAATGGGGCCGCATTTTGCTGCTGATCGAACTCAAGGGCGGCAACGACGGGATCAACACCGTGATTTCGTATCGCGACCCGAATTACTATCGGCTGCGCCCCTCACTCGCGGTCGCCCAAGGCCAGGCCATCCAGTTAAGCGAGCATCTGGGCTTCCATCCGTCGCTCGGAAGTCTCGTCGAGGCCTGGCGGCTGGGCGAGCTGGCCGTCGCGCAGGGCGTGGGCTATGCCAATCCCAACCGCTCGCATTTCCGGTCCATCGAGATTTGGGAGACCGCCTCGGATAGCGAGGAATACCTGGCCGAGGGTTGGCTGGCGCGGCTGTTCGCGAAGGCCGATCCCCCGCGAGACCTGATGGCCGACGCCGTGGTCCTGGGCAGCCAGGAATTGGGGCCGGTCAGCGGAGCGGGGATGCACGCGCTGACGATGGACGACCCGCGACAGTTCGTCGAACAGGCGCGGCGGGTGGGGGAGGCCGGGCAACCTCGCGGTAACCGCGCGTTGGCCCACATCCTTGGCGTCCAAGATGACCTCAATACCTCGTTGCGCAGGCTCGAGACGCGCCTCGGCGAGGGGCGCACGCTCGAAACCGAATTCCCGCGCAACCGCTTCGGCAACGTCCTCCAGACGGCGGCGCGGATGATCGCCGGCGACATCCCGGTGGCGGTGATCAAGGTCTCGCACGACGGGTTCGACACCCACGGCAATCAGCGCGGCCAGCACGAACGGCTCCTGCGTGAGTTCGCCGATGGCGCGGCGGCCTTCCGGCGGGCGATGATCGAGACCGGGCAATGGAACAACGTGCTGGTGATGACTTACTCCGAGTTCGGCCGCCGCGTCGCCGAGAACGGAAGCCGGGGCACCGACCATGGGACCGCCGCGCCCCATTTCCTGATGGGGGGCAAGGTCAAAGGGGGGCTATATGGAGAGAACCCGCGGCTGGACCGGCTCGAGGGTGGCGACCTGATCCACCAGATCGACTTCCGTAGCCTCTACGCCACCGTCGCGCAGGGTTGGTGGGGCCTGGGCGCCAATTTCCTCGGCGGAGGTCACCCCCCGTTGGATTGCTTTGGATGAGTTGACGGTTCAGATCGGTCGAGCGGTTGGGTTATAGGAGATCCAGTACCCCTTGCTTCTCGCTGGTCAGCCTGATCAGGAAGCCCTCGCCGGGGATGGTGTTGGGCAGCGCGGCGATGATGAAGGGACGCCCATATTGCGGCCTCGTTGTGGTCCACAGCCGCTCGGGGAGTTGCTCGACGGCCGGCCCGATCCGTTTGATGACGGTCTGCGCCACCTTGAGCGGTTCGCGTGTACGCGCCACCATCACCGGCTGATTGGCTTTGACGCCCCCCGGCATGCCTTCGGACGCGAAGGCGAGGATTTCCGACGCGTATTTCTCGGTTAGGAGTAGGATCGGTTCGCCGCGCACGATGGCTTGGCCGCTGCGACACAGGACCGCCGTGACCCGCCCCGCGGTCGGCGCGCGTAGCACGTTATGGCGGCGCATGATCTCCAGCCGGGTCACTTCGAGCGCCTGTTCTTCGATCTCGGCGCTCAACGGGGCCAACGTAATCTCGGTTTGTTCCAGTTCGGGACGGCTCTCGCTGAAGCCCATCCGCCGACTCTGGGCGTCGCGCCACGCCTGCTCGGTTTGGGCGAGCAATAGCTCGTTTATCTCGATGCGTTTGCCGACCTCGTCGTGCTTGAGTCTGATATTGTCATATTCCTCCCGCGAGACCACATCGTCCTCAAGCAGCTTTTCGATTCGATGCAACGTCAGGGCCAGTCGCTCACTCTCGACCTGGTCGGTGTCGATTGTGACCCGTAGCGCCATGGCGTCAAGTCGATGGTCATCCTCGTCGGCCTGAAAGCGACGTAGATCGGCCGCCCAATCGGTTTGCTGCTGTTCGCCGGCCCGCGCCGATTCGGCCCGACGGGCGTCCAGTTCGGCCTGGAGGCGTTCGATGGCCACGCTCGCCGCCCGGATCTCGACCGTCAGGGCCTCGTCGTTCAGTTTGGCGACAATCTGGCCTTGCTCCACCTCCTCGTAGAGGTCAACCAGAATCGTTTCAAGTTGACCGGTGGTCGCGGCCGAGATTTCGTGTTGCAGCGTCCTGGCGATCCCGATGGTCTCGAAATCCTGGGCTCGCCGCGTGAACAGCCATCCGGTTACCCCCACCGCCAATAGCCAGATGAGTAGCGAAAGCGGGCCGCGCCTGAAATCGGCGAGACGTTCGCTCAACGGGATGCGAATGGGCGGGGTGTCGGACACTCGTTAAGCCTCTGACATTTCATCTTGTACGACAAGGGAGACGTTTTGCACGCCTTCGACGCCCTGGAGGGCCGTCACCAGGTCGTTGCTGCGGTCCTTATCGCGCAGCCTGACCTGGAACGCGCAATAGGCCTGCGGGCTTTCCGACATCTGGCGGAATGAGACGCGATTGATACGGAGACAGAAGCGCTGCATCACGCGGAAGAACTCGCGCCCCTCGCCCGGATCGATCGGCATCCGGCAGCGCAGGTAGCCGTCGAACCGCCCGCGCGAGCCGAACGCGGTCAGGTCCAGATAAAGGGCCACGCCCAGGATCGCCACCGCCCCGATGATGGCTAGGCCGAAACGCTGGGACCCAACGGCCATGCCCAACACTAGGCAACTGAAGATGTAGGCGGTGTCGCGCGTGTCCTTGAGCACGTTGCGGAAGCGGACCAGGGCCAACGCGCCGAGCAGCCCGAAAGCGGTCACCAGGCTGTTGCCGATGACCAACATCACCAAGGAAACGCCCAGGGTGAGCAGGATCAGCGCTTGAGCGAACGAGCGCGAGTACGAGAGTCCGCTGTGGGTCCACCAATAAACCCAGGCGGTGAGTTGGCCCAGAACAAAGGCCATCAGCAGCGACAGCAGTATCTGCTCCAGCCCGAGCTGGGAGCCGATGGCCGTGGGCGATTCGATCAGGTTAAAGAGCCGGTCCAGAGATTCCATGGGAGAACTCATCCCCAAGCGGATTGATTCAGCCTGTTGTTTTCGCGGACAGAAATCACGTACTTTGGCACCGACTGCTTCTGGAGTTGGAAGAACTGGATCAGGTCTTTGATCCAGGAAGGATAGCGGTCGGTGAACTTGATCTCCAAGATCGTTTGTTTCATGTGGGCGTCTCGCCAACCCTGGCCGTTGATCGGAAACTCCAGCTCGTGGGCCGGCTTGAAGACCAGCTCGCGATCGAAGGTGACGCGGATCGGGGACCCATCGGCGGCATTGAATGCCTGCCGCTTATAACGGACGTGCATCATCGGAATCGCCTGGGTGCGAATCATCAGCGAGAGGAATTCTTCGGCATCCTCCCGATCACCGGTCTCAAGACCGAGCTGATCGAGTGGTTCCCCGTTTAGAAACCCAACGGCCACGTCTCGTCGCAGGGGAGCCCGCCGCTTGGTCAAGACCCCGCCGATTTTCTTTTTGACTTCCAGAAAGACAGGGCTCCCAGGTATCTCATCGTAGCAGCGGATGCGCAGCTTGAAGCGGTTTTTCATCCCCTGCTCGGTCATCTCCATCAGCCGGTGGCCGGGCGAGTCCAGGTAGAGACTGGAAATCAGATACCCGTTATCGGCCTCTTCGTTGATGTGCTCGTCAAGGGCCACGAAGGGGTAGATGAATTCCTTGATCTGGGACTCGGTTTGACGGTCAACCAGGTATTTCGATTCGTATCGCGATGCAAACATCTAAGGACACCCCCCGGCTAGACATCCTATCTACCCAGGCCGAAAGGAAAGTCTTGGAATGATTAACCTCTTCATGCTTGCGCGACCCACTCGGGCACGGTGCTCAATGCCCGCGGGAAAAGAACGGAGACCCACAATGGCAGCATAACGGGTAGGGTTGTGTTAAGCAAGCCCTTATGACGAGTTTCGTGGTGGCTCGTCGGAGACGCCCGGGAATTGGTCGGGCAGATCGGTGTGGATTTGGCCCGTTTTGAGATCGACTTGCACGATCAGCGGCTGCGTCCAGGGGATCGCCGCGATCCGGCCGTCGGGGCGACAGACCCGCAGGTGGGCTTGTGGCGTGGCAACATCCAAGCTCTCCGCCCGGCCGATCTCCCCCAATCTCGCGTCGATCACCCGGCAATCCCGTAAGTCCGCCTCCCAATACCAGCCCTCCGGAAGCGGGGGCAGGTCGGACCGCGGCAGGCACAGATCGAACCCGCGGAAAAGATCGACGGCCTCCACCGTCTCCACCCCCTCGAGGCGAATCAGCCAGCGGCCTTTGTGCGGCCGGACCGATTGTCCCACGACGGGGCGTTCCCGGCCCTCCGCATCGCGGGCCGTCAGGGTGCGACCGATGATCAGGTCGCCAGCCTCGAGGACGGGCGGCACCAACGGAATCGCGTTGAGTTCGCCCCGCACCCCGTGGGGCCGGGTCACGTGGGCCACCGCCAGCAGTTCGTCAGTTTGGCTCGAAATCCTGGTTACTCGATGATCTGGAGTAGGGATTTTTTGCGGAGTTTGGTCGCGGCGGCCGACAGTATCTTGCGCATCGATTTGGCCGTCTGCCCCCCCTTGCCGATGACCTTGCCCACGTCTTCAGGCGCGACCTTCAGCTCGATGATGATGCTGTTATCGCTCTCCATGGCGACCACCTCAACCTGTTCGGGAAAGTCTACAAGTGCGCGGGCGATATAGTCCACAAGCTGCCTCATCGTAATCTCAGCCGGAGCGTTACCTGGATCATTCATATGTCACGTTTCCACCTTCCATCAGAGTCGATCTTCCTACGAGATCGCCGTTTGGCCCACCTAACCCGATGCTTGACAGTCATATAGCGATCCGTCAGTCAAGCAAACGGCCCGCCTTTTTGCAACATGATTTACAAATATTTTATCCCCCGCGCCCCCGCGACACAGGGGCGGCCGGACCGGTGCCTCGGACCGGGCGGAGGATGGCGGTTTGGTCGCCCCCCGTCTCGCGTCGGGGAACCCTTGGCTACTCCCCTTCGGCCGAGTCCACGGGAGCCTCTTGACGACCCGGGCGCTTGGCAAGCTTGTCCTCGTGGAACTGCTTCATGATGCCCTGCTTACGCAGGATCGAGCGGCAGGTGTCGGTCGGAATCGCCCCTCGATGCAGCCATTTCAGGGTCTTCTCTGCTTCGATTTTCACCTGGGCACTCCCATCCTTGACCAGGGGATGGTAGTAGCCGAGGATTTCGAGGAATCGCCCGTCGCGCGGGAATCGGCTGTCGGCCACCACCAAGCGATAGTAGGGTGCTTTCTTTCGCCCGTGGCGGGCGAGTCGGATTCTAACGGCCATTTCTTGCTCCTTCGTTAATTTTGCCTGACCGGCTTGAAGTAAACTTCTCACGAATCGTCCGAATGATCCAAATCATGTTTCAACCCCCTCGCATCAACTGGAAATAGGGCCAGGTCGATCGCGAGAAGAGCAGCGCCGCGCCGGCCCACATCGCCGGGCGGAACACTTTACCCATGGGCCAGGGGCGCGCCGCCAACCAGGCCCAACCCGCCGCCGCCGGCAGGATGGCGACCATTTCGACCAGGGCGAACTGGCGGAATGACCAGTTGACGCGCCCGACAACCGCCCACAGCACCACAAAAATCGTCTGGATCGCCAGGAGCGCGATCAGCGCGCCGCCCGTCCAACGCCTCAGACGCATCAGGGGGCCGTCCGCGGCGTCCGGCCGAACGAAGACCAGCCAACCCAGCCCCAGCATGACGCCCACCTGTGAGAGCGTGATCAGGTGATGGAGCGGGAACAGGGCCGAGCCACGCCCCGCGCCCACAAGCGTCTCGTTCGCCAAGTACAAGTTATACCAATTCACCCACCGCTCGACGCTCGGGACCAACAGGCCCAGCGACCAGCCCCCCGGCTCGGGAAACGCGCCCGACCGCAGGTGGCCGATGCCCGCCGGATTGGAGGCATCGGTCCAAGAACTCGCGACCAACGCGATGAACATCACGCACCCCGGCAGAAGAACGAAGGCGAGCTCCCTGAGCGAGGTTCCGTCCGTCCGCCTGAGCGCCAGGATGACGATCCCGACGGCCGGCAACAGGAACAGCGCGGCCGTCAGCTTCACGTTGACGGTCATCAGCAACAGCAGGCCGATCAAGAGGGCGCGCGGCTCGCGCCGGCGCGAGGCGTCGCCGGTCGCCAGCAACCAGAACACCCATGCTCCCAATAGCGTGACCAGCGAATCGTTCGAGACGCGAAACAGGTCCACGGGTGCCAGGAATGCCAGATACGGCAGCCCGATCAAGGCCGGCAGGCGGCCGAAATGGGCCAGCGTCATGAAAACCAGAACCCGGCCCGCGAGGGCCATCAGCACGCAGATGATTCTCAGTGCCAGGATGCAACCGGTGAGCGTCAACCCGGCGGCCGAGCCGGCTTTGATCACGACCGCCCCCAAACCGTGGAACAGCGGCGGGTGGTATGTCTGGTACGATACCTCCCCGGCGCTCGGTCCCGCCCCGCCTTCGCCCGACCCGGTCGCGCCCAAGTATAAGGCGTCGGCTCGGGCCCGGCCTCGTTGCGCCAACGCCAAGAGGTCCGTTTCGATCGGCCGGTTGGGCCGTGCCGGTTCGCCGCGCGCCAGCTTCAGACAATAATCCATGTGCTGAAGCTCGTCAATGTGGTGAAAGACCGGCATCCGCAGGCCGATACAAAGCGACACGACGGCCAGAACAAGGAAACAGACCGCGGCCAGGGCCTTGTCGGGGGCTTTGAGCTTGGGCTCGATCGGCTTTTACCTCCTTTTCTGCGTCTTCTTGGTTTTGCGTTTGCGGCGGTGTTTGGGTTTCATTTTTTGTCCCATCGGATCGCCCGCGGCGGCCCGTTTTTGATTGACCGCGCCGCCGGTGGGTCCGGCCCCGCCCGGCATGCCGCCGCCGAACAGCTTGGCCAGTCCGCCCATGCCTCCGCCCCCGCCGCCCATGCGCATCACCTGGCTCATCATCTTGCGCATGCTCTGAAACTCTTTGAGCAGTCCGTTCAGCTCTGCAACGTCACGGCCCGATCCATTGGCGATCCGCTTGCGTCGCGAGCCGGTGAGTATTTCGGGATGCTCGCGCTCGGCGGGGGTCATCGAGAGGATGAGCGCCTCCATCGGCTTGAAATCATCGTCGTCGATGTCCATGTCTTTCATCTGGGTGCCCAGGCCCGGGATCATGCCCATCAGGTTCTTGAGCGAGCCCATCTTCTTGACGCGCGTCAATTGATCGAGGAAGTCTTGCAGCGAGAATTGCTCGCGCTTGAGCTTCTTCTGCATTGCCTCGGCTTCATCCTGGTCGAAGTCCTCTTGGGCCTTCTCGACCAGCGTCAACACGTCGCCCATCCCCAGTATGCGCGAGGCCATGCGATCGGGGTGGAAGGCTTCGAGGTCCTCGCTACGCTCGCCGATGCCGGCGAAATAGATCGGCTGGCCCGTGACCGCCCGGATCGAGAGCGCCGCCCCGCCGCGGGCGTCTCCATCGAGCTTGGTCAGGCACACCCCGTCGATCCCGATGTCCGCGTTGAAGCGTTCGGCCGAATGGACCGCGTCCTGGCCGGTCATCGCGTCGACCACCAGCAGCGAGTGGCGCGGCTGGACGATCTTCTTCAGCGACTCGAGTTCTTCCATCCGCACCTCGTCGATGTGTAGCCGCCCGGCGGTGTCGAAAATCGCCAGGTCGCAGCCTTGGCGCTTGGCTTCGGCCAGGCCCGCCTGGGCGATCTTCGGCGCGGGGTGGCCGGTGCCCATCTCGAAGACCGGCACGCCGACCCCTTGGCCGACGACCTTGAGTTGCTCGACGGCGGCGGGGCGGTGAACGTCGCACGCAACCAGGATCGGATTGAACCCTTGCTTCTTGCAGAACAGCGCGAACTTGCCGCAGAACGTCGTCTTGCCCGACCCCTGGAGGCCGAGCAGCAGGATTGAGTTGAGCTGGCCTTTCTGGATCTTCAGCGGCTCGGCTCGGCCGCCCATCATCGCGACCAGTTCGTCGTGGACGATCTTGATGAATTGCTGCCCCGGCCGGACCGATTTGAGCACCTCGGCCCCGACCGCCTGCTCGCGCACCGCAGCGACGAAGTCCTTCACGACTTTGAAGCTGACGTCGGCCTCGAGCAGCGCCATGCGGACCTCGCGCACCGCCGCCTTGATGTTGTCCTCGCTTAGGCGCACCTCCCCGCGCAGCTTGCGGAAGACGCCTTCGAGTTTTGCGCCGAGTTGATCAAACATTGCGGCTCGCCGACTCCGTTGTTCAGACTACCCGTGTTCAGGCTACCTGGTTTTCTTCCTCGGGGCCCGTTTCGGCCCTTCATCATCCGTCGGCTCAACCTGGATCGTCAGGCTTTCGAACAGCCGGGCCATTTCGGCCAAGATCGCCCGATGCTGGTTCCAACTGCGGCTGGCGAATGCCTTGCGAATCCGCTCGCGCATGTTGCCCAGCCGGTCGGCCACGACGGCGGGCGTCAACTCCCCGCCGTCCCACTCGGCCCACCCGCTCTCGACCAGCCCCAGAACCGATTCAAAGCGCTCCAGCGAGTCTTCGCCGTGGCGGACCGCGTCAAAGATGGCCTGGCGCGAGACGCCGAACTGCCGCGCGATCTCGCCGTACGACAGGTCCCGCTCGAAATAGAGCCGCAGGAACGTCCGTTGTTTTTCGGTCAGCAGGTCGCCGTAGGCATCGAGCAATTGGCTCAGCCGATAGCGACGGGCGGCGGAATCGACCTGGGAGCGGGCGGCCACAATACCGGCCTCCTTGCGACATCAAGGGCGCGTCAAAGCATTTACCTTTACACGCGGACCGATCCACGATAGGTCACCCCCGGGCCGTTGTCAACCCGAGATCGACCCGGCGATCACAAAATTCGCCCCAAGGGAATTTTTGTGTTACACCGAGGCGGCGAGACGCCCTTTTATGGTTGGAACCCGTGGGAGGACCGCGTCTTGGACAAGAAAACCGGCGGACGACCTTTTGTTTGATTATCGGAGCAATGGAGGCATCGTGATGGAAAATCCCCTCTCACATGCATCCAGGGTCTACCCCATCGTGAGAAGCCCGGTCGCAACGGCAATCTTTGGGATGACGTGTGTTGTCATCGTCGGTCTCCAAGTGAACGCTCACGCGCAGGATGCAATTGACAAGGAACCCGTTGTGGTGTGAGAGAGGTTGTATAGCAGCCACCAACAGTTTTACGACGCGAAGATGACGACGGACGGTCATATCATCGCCCTCGCGCGCAAACCCGATCTAAATATTCACCTGGTCAAATTCAACAACGTGGGAGACATCGTTTGGGACAAGTTGTTTGGGGGGGCTGAAGAGGACGTTGCAAATTTAGTGATGGAGGCCAGCGACGGCGGCTTTATCATCACGGGATATACCGAGTCGTTTCCCAAGCCGGACGACACCAGCGGCGCGCCCGATGCCTATCTTATCAAAACCGACGCCCTCGGAGAACTTGATTGGAAAATGACTTACGGCGGTCCGGGTGAAGACCGGGGGATGTTTGTTCACGAACTCACGGACGGGTCTTTTCAAATTATCGCGACCTCGGAGGGCAACCTGCCAAACGCGTTATATCTGTTCACAACGGATGACGCGGGAGCGCTGACGGATGACAAATTTTACCGGGGCGGGAGCGCGATTCAGGGCACGGGAAGTCCGACTCAAGATGGCGGATACATTCTTTACAGTAATGGCACAAAAGAAATCGTAAGGATTGATTCGATGTTGAGTGAGGCATGGAGAAGAGAATTTGGCGTTGATATCTCGTTAATCAACGATCTAAAAGAAACGTCGGATTCGGGATTTATAGGTGCAATCCGGGGGAGTAATTTCCTTGCGACTTTGTTGCGCCTTGGTTCTGATGGAATCACCGCGTGGGAAATAAATCTCTTCGATCGCGATGGATTCGGCACTCCACACACAGTTTAAGAAACGATCGCCGGCGGATATATCATAGGAGGAGTCACCGCCGCTGGCCAGGGAATCGGCAGCAATCTAGTGGCAACGGATTCGCGGGGAGGTTTCGAGTGGTCACTGCTGATGAACACAACCGCAGTTTTCCAGTTTACTAAAATTCTTTTCATCGTTGAAGAAAAGGAAGATTCCTGTTTTGTTACGGGGGAGGAGCTGACAGGGGGAAACCCATTTTTTAGCCATACAGGATATATGGCCAAGATCGAAGTAAAAGCAAGAAACTCCACGGACCCCATTGGATTCCTATACGAATAATTTCTCGTCTAATCGGCGTTGGACAATCTCCCAAGTGAATCTACGTCACATCGACCCCGTCTTCGTCTCCAACACCTCGTCATAGAGGTTCATGATCCGTTCCTGGTGGGCGGTGGCGGAGAAGTATTGGGCGGTGCGTTTGAAGGCCGCGTCGCCCATCGCGCGGCGTTGGCCGGGGTGGGTGATCATCTCCTCGATGGCGCGGGTCAGCGCCTCGGGGTTCTTGGGGGGAACCAGGTAGCCGGTGGCACCGTCGACGATGATCTCTTCGATGCCGCCGGTGCGGGCGCCGATCGAGGGGATGCCGATGGCGCCGGACTCAATGATCGTGCGGCCGAAGCCCTCCTTGCGCGAGGCGAGTATGTTGACGTCGGCGGCTTCGTAATAGGGCAGGATCTGTTCGGTGAAGGGGTGGAAGAAGACGCGACCGGCCAGCGGCGGCTCGGCGGCGCGCCGCTTGAGCTTCTCGGCGAAGTTTTCCTGACCGCGATGCGGTTCGCCGACAAAGAAGACGTAGAGCTCGGGGTGGCGGGGGGCCAGGCGCTCGACGGCGTCCAACAGGATGTCGCCTCCCTTGCGCCGGCCGAGCTGGCCGATCGCGCCGAGCAACAGCCCCTCGACCGGCAGGCCCAACTGGAGGCGGGCGGCCTCGGCGGTCCGTTTGCGCTGGTATTCATCCAGGTTGACGCCGTTGTAGATCACCCCCACTCGCCTGCCGCGGTCTTCCCATTTGCTGAACTCCTGGGCCAGGGCCTTGGAGGGGATGATGATGCGGTCGGCCCGGATGAGGTCGTATTTGCGGATCATTCCCGGTTTCATCCCGAGCCGCACATGGGTGACCACCGGGATGGGGCGGCCCTCGCCGGGGGAGCCGGGCGGTCCCATCACGTTGCCCGCCGCCCGCACGGCGTAGGGGTTGGGGTAGATTTCGTTGCAGTGGATCAGGTCCGCCCCTACGGTGCGGGCCAGCGAGGCCAGGCGCGCGATGGCGAACGGCCGCCACAGGAAGTATTTCCCCTTGCGCCACCAACCCAGCTTGACGACTTCCATGGGGATCTGGCGCGCGTCGAGCGCCTCGCCCAACTGGCCGTGACTCTGGCCGCACACGACCGGCCGCCAGCGCTCGGGATCCAGCGATTCGGCCAATGCCAGCAAGCTGCGCCGCGCCCCGAGCAGCCGGGAGCTGGGCGTGAGCATCAGCACCGTCCGCGGAGAGTGGGGGTCGGTTCCCATGGCGTTGGGGAGGGTCCGGGAGAGGAAGTAGATCAGGTGGCGCGATCGTTTCGCCTCGGCCTTGGCGGCCACCTTATGGCTCCGAACGATTTCAGGTTGGGACCCAAAAGTCAACCGCCCAAGGTTGGGGAGGAATCCTGGTGGTTAGTCGGTGGGTGGATAGCGCGGCTTCGATCGAGAATGGGCCCTGAGCGGGCGGCTTTGCGGACTGAATTTGTTGGAGTTGACGCCGATGAAAAACATCAAGTTTCGGCCCGGAAAGGTCGAATCGATTCAGGGGAACCACCGCCAAACGCCCAAGTTGGAGGAGTGCATCGATGAGGTTGAATCCGCCGAGCGCCGGGAGGCCCAATATTCCGCTGGCGGCTCTGGGTACGTTAATCCTGTTTGTCGCCGTCGCCGCAATCGGCTGCGGCGGGCATAGCAAGGCCGAGAAACTACACGATCAGGGCGTCCTGCTGCTGAAGAACCGAAGATTATACAAGGCGATTGAGAAATTCGAGGAAGCGCTCGCGCTCAAGCCCGACCAGGTCAAAACGCTGACCTCCTGCGCCGAGGCCTACCTCAAGATGGGCAAGAAGGGCAGCGCGGAGCTGGTGCTCAAGTATGCCGGCAAGGCCGTCGAGCTTGACCAGAACCGGCATCAGGCCTATCTGACGCTGGGCCAGGCCCACCTGAAGCTGGCACTGGAGAAAGCCGAGGTGGACCGCCCCCCAAGCAAGACCCAACAGGAATTCCGGCGCAAGATTCGCACGTTGGCGGGCAACTTCCAGGCGTTCGCCCTGGAGCCGGGACTGCTCACGCCGTGGGGCAATCCCTCCACCTGGCTGCGCGTTTGGGCGCACAAAGTTTTCCGGCTCCTGGTCCCTTACGCCTTGATCGGGTTGCTGGTCGGATCCATCGCCGCCGGCGGCTGGTTCTACCTGGCGACCGCCGTTGGACAGGTCGTTTTTTACGGTCTCGTGGCCCTCGGATGGGCCAAGGAATGGGTGGGCGGGGCGATCAGAGGGCATTTGGTCAGGCTGGCCTACACGTTCATCGTCCTCAATCTGGCCGCCGTGGGCGGCTTGTGGTGCTGGCTGCGGGGTTGCAAGGCCACCCAACTATGGAAAGGGGCCTATCCGGAGACGTCGGCCTGAGGCGTCGGGCGCTTGTTTTCTCGCGATGACGCGCTTTATCTTCGGGGCGCGGCGGCCGATAAGTTCAATGACGAAGTATTTCGGGAAGGCTCTTCCCGTACCCGGGCTTGTTTCGCTCGCTCGGACCTTTGATCAACCCGACAGGAGCGTCGGCATGCCGGAAGGACTGGACAACCAAACGATCTTCGATCGCAGTATCGGTGAGGTCGCTGACGACGCGCCCTCCCGAACCGAGCGACCCGTACTGATCGTTTTTGACGAGCGGGACGTCCATCGACGTCATCCCCTCGACAAACACGAGATCGTCATCGGCCGCGACGTGCTGGCCGATATCACGCTGCCCGATCAGTGCTGCTCGCGCCGACACGTCGCCCTATGCTGCGACAATTTCGACAAGTCCGACGAGCCGCCCAACGTGCGCTTGGTCGACTTGGGCAGCACCAACGGGACGTACGTCAACGGCGTGCGCATCACCGAACGGGTCCTCGAGGATCGCGACAAAAGCATGATGGGCTCGACGGTGTTCGGCTTTTTCCTGCGCGATGAGTCCGAATTGGCCGCCGACCAGCGATTGATCCACATGGCCAACGTGGACGCGCTGACCACGCTGAGCAACCGCGCGGTCTTCGATCGTGAAATCGCCGAGGCTTTTAACCAAGCCGGTCGTCTTGAACGCGCGCTGTCTCTGGTTCTGTTCGACATCGACCATTTCAAGAGATTCAACGACACCTACGGCCACCAAACCGGCGACCTGGTGTTGCGAGAGATCGGCCGGCTCGTCCAACAAAACATAAGGGGCGGCGATATCGCGGCGCGCTACGGCGGCGAGGAATTCGCGATCATCCTGCCCGCGACCTCGCTTCAGGGCGCCGTCATCCAGGCCGAACGTCTGCGCGCATCGGTGCGTCATCACACCTTCGACAAAGACGGCAACGAACTCACCCTGACCGTCAGCGTGGGCCTCTCCAATTACGCCGACGGTTTCGAGAATGTTGAGAAGTTCATCGAGGCCGCCGACAAGGCGCTTTACAAAGCCAAGAGCGACGGCCGCGGCCGGGTCTGCTGGATGCGCAACGGACAGCTCGGGGCCAACGACGCCACGATGCCACTGGTGCTCTACTCTCCACTGAAAGACAACGGTTCGGACCAGGACGAGGCGATCGCGGACCATCCGATCGCTGATCAGGCCATTGACGCTTCCGCTTCCTAAGCTCCCAAACGCGCCGACAATTTAGACGATCCCTACAGGCTGGACAGGGCGCAACTCCGCTTTGTGGCTCCCCCGAGTGATCGTGGAACACCTCCAGCAGAGCTCGCTCCGGCGGATTCGGATATTTCGGCGGCCGCGGGGATTGTATTCGGCGGCGTGGCCATCTATATTAACTGTTCCCCGTTGGATTATGATGACGATTCACCGGCGGGTTTCGTCGAGGAGTCACGGGAAACTTGAGAGTCGGTCCCGCGCAGATGATGGCTCGGTCAACTTTGAGGCTTATCTACCACCGGTCCCGTCTTGCGCATACCGCGGGCGTCGCCTTGCGAACGACGCTGTGGTCTCTCCTGGCGTTGGGGACGACGGGCGTGTGCCTCGGCCAGGTCACGATCGACGGCCGGATGCAGGACTGGGCGTCCTTGCCCCAAGTGCGGACTTATGGGATGCCGAGCGTCCCCGACAGCCCGCTGGGCGGAATCCGTTCCATTAAACTCGCCTACGCCCGCGACTTCCTTTTCATGCAAATCAACTTCACGCGGGCGCGCCCGTTCGTGGATCTCGCCCAGCCCCGCAAACTGATCAAGGGGAACTGGGACGACTTTGGATACCTCGAGCTGGACCTGGACCGGGACGGCGGGAGCGATTACCTCGCGCAGATGACCCCCGGCAAACGGCCGGGCGTGAACAACCTGGCCATCATGGCCATCGACGAATATGGCCGCGTCCGGAAACGTCATCTCTATCCCGAAGGCCACAAGGAATACTTTCCATTGGGGCCGCGGGCGATGTTCTCGGCCGACGGCGGTTCGGTGGAGATGCGCATCCCGCGAGAACCCTTCAACCTGCGTTACAACCGCATGATCGGCCTTCGGGTCCGCATGCGCTATCGCGACAGCCTCCAGGGGTCGGGACGCTGGGTTACCGAGTACACCCCGGCCGGCGGTAATTGGATCCCCTTTTATTTCGGTGAGAACGTTCGACCCGGCGAAGCCGCGGTGATTGATGGGGGCATCGCGGCGCTCCCACCGGGTTCCCGGGTCGAGGGGGCCGTGGCACTCGACGAGGAGACGATGGGTCGAAGCGTTCTGGAGGGCCACGCCGATTCCGACAAACCCTACGGCGTTCCTCGATTGATCGTGGTCAAGCGGAAAAAAGGTCGGGCGCCCGCCATCGAGCTGCCTGACACCCCGCCGGTCCCGTTGATCGACGAACCAACCTCCAGGGCCTCATTGACAAGCGACTCGATCCCGCCGGTGCGTGAACCCGCCATCGAACCGAGAGCGGCGGCAACCAATGGAAAGAATGACGCCGCGGCGGGGGGGGCGAGGCCGGCCCTTCCGAGTGTCGCCCGCGCGAGTGTGACGCCCGAGCCGGCGGTCGCGCCCCCGCGGCGGCCGGATGCAACAGCGGCGACCCCAATGTCGATCCCAAAAACCTCCCTCGCGCCGATCGTGACGCCGAGCGCAACTCCAGCGCCTACGGTCGAGCCGGCCGCCACGGCGCCCCCATCACCTCCTTCGACGCCGGTGCCCAGTTCGCCCCCAACCCCGAAGCTAACGCAGGGACCCACACCCGATCCGACCGCGACGCCAGTGGATAGTCCGGCGCCCAAGCCGACACCTGGGCCGCAATTAACCGCCAAGCCGACCCCTGAGCCGACCCCCACCGCGACGACGACGCCCACGCCCGCCCCCTCCCCGCCAGGTCGCCAAATTGTCCCCGCACCGGTCGCCGAACCGTATAACGAGCCGATCCAGCTGGACGGACGCGTGAGCGATTGGCAGCGGGCCCAATTCGTCCACCCCATCCCCGCGCGGGCCAAGAACCAGGCTCAACACCCCATCGCGGTGCTCGATCAGATATTGGTTTCGGCCTCGGCGGGGTTTCTTTACGTCAGGCTGGATTTCGAGAAGCAGCGCGCCATTGGGTCGGCCGAGGGCGGGCCGGCCGATGTCGAGGATGCGGGAGACTATTTACAACTCGACGTCGATCTCGATGGTTCGTGGGATTTTGGCGTTCAGGTGCTCGAGGCCCCCGCCGAAGGTCCGGCCCGCTGCCGCATCATCAATGCCGCTTATCAAACCGTCCTACGGCCGGCCAGCGCCCCCCACGGCCGCGCGGACGGGCCGCTCGCCAACATGGCCGAGGCGGGTCGAATCGTCGAGCTGCGTCTGCCGCGGGCACCGCTGGGCATCGACGGGGACATCAAAGTCCGCATGCGCGCCCACGTGCGCTATCGAGAGCAGGGACGGGATTGGGATGAGGTCTTCTATCCCGAAATAAGCGGCGGCTGGTTCGCCTGCCGCCTGAAGGCCCAGTACTGAATCCAGTCCCCCAGCGTGCCCACCGTTTTATGAGCCGACAAGCGAACCGCAATGAAGTGCATATCATATAAAAAAGGCTATAATTACCAACTGGTGGAGACTTATCATGATAAAATAAACATCATGCCCGATGATCTGAATATTTGCTGTAATGATTATATAGAATTAACAACCGAGGGCAATCTAACTATAAAAAGGGCTATTTGTGGGATGGACCTTCAGGACCGGCCATTGACACTCTAAACTTCATGAGGGGTTCTTTAGTTCACGACGCATTATATCAATTAATGAGAGAGGGGTATCTCGATAAAAAGAAGCACAGAGATCGCGCTGACAGGCTTCTTCAGAAAATGTGTAAAGATGATGGCATGAGTGCTTTAAGGGCCTGGGTGGTATATCAGGGTGTTCACCTTGGTGGCGACCCCGCGGCGGATCCGGCAAATAAAAAGCCGACCGTAAAGGCCCCTCAATCATGCCAAGAGGCCACGGGTGAACAGGCTTGAAGTTTATCAAGGAGAACGGCGCGGACCCGACGATTCGTTGTGTTATGGTCCAAAATCCTCTTCGTTCTCGTCGGCAACGATTCCCTGTTCACGGACAATCCGCTCCAGGGCCGCCTCGACGGTTTCTTTGGGGTAACCCCGCCGCAGGAGAAATGCGGCCAGTTTGCGCCGCCGGCCCGCGTCGTCGAGCGGCCGGTAGCGCGCCGCCGCGCGCCGCGCCAGGGCCACGCACTCGTCCGCAACGTCCGTCCCCTTCAAGGCCCGGGCCGCGTGCGCCTCGGCCCGCTCGGGGGTGACGCCGCGAGCAAGCAACTCGGCATCGAGGCGCCGAGGCCCCACGTCGCGACGGCGGCGGAGGCGCCGGACGAGAGCGTCGGCCGCCCTCTCGTCGTCAATCGTTCCCGAGTCGATCAGCTCCTTTAGGGCCGACTCGATTGCCCGGCGCGAGAAGCCGCGCTTTTTGAGGTATTGCTCCGATTCGTTCCGAGTGCGAAGACGCGCGGCGGCGTGGCGGGCGGCCGCTTGCCGGGCCCGGACGGCCTCGTCGCGGGCCAGGATTGCCTCTTGGCGCTTGCGGTCGAGGGTCTGGCCGCGCTCGATCCGTTCGAAGAGAATCGTCTCGGGGTCCAATGCGGCCCAGCGTTCGCCATCCAGGCAAACAACGACCCGCTTGTGGCCGCGCCCAGCCTCGATCCCCAATTCCGTAATCCGCCCTGAGTCTACCGGCATCGCGTCTCGATCTCATTCGATGAGCAAAATTGATTTTTCGTTGCGCTCGGGCCGGAGCTCGCCCACAATGCCGTATCGTGGACTGATAACCCCTTCTTCGCCCGATCGGCGCGGTTTCCATGGACACAATACCAGAATTGGACTGGATTTGGATCGGATCTGGACTGGCCGTGGGCCTGCTCGGCTGGCTGCTCTACTGGGCGGGGGTGCCCCTGATCGGGGCGGCCCTGGGGGCGGGTGCCGGCGGCGCGCTCGGATTCCTATTGAGCGGCTTTATCCAAGCCCCCTGGGCCGAGACGTTCTTGACGGGGGTTGGACTGGTGGTCGGCGGCGTGGCCGGCATCCTTCTGATCCGGGCCTTGCAGCTGTACTTCTTCTTCGCCACGGGGGCCAGCCTTGGCGGTGCGTATGCCTGGCAGTTGCTGGGACGCGAGCCGCTGGCCGGTCTGGCGCAGAGTTACGGGGAGTGGGCGCAGTGGCTCGTTGTGGGGCTTGGAGCGCTGGTCGGGGGCCTGCTCCTGATTCAATTGCGCCGCTTTATCGTCGCCGTCGTCACGTCGGTCGTGGGGGCGATCATGTTCACGCACGGAGTGCCGCCTCAACATCAAACGCCCGCGTTGATCATCTCGCTGATCGTGTTCATCGCGGTCCAGATCGGCATCGTTCGCCGATTCATTCGGAAAGAGGAGTTTGATAAGTATACGCGGTTCAGATTGCGCGATGACTCCCCCGACGTGGGCGCCGCGGACTGACTCGACTCATTCGGGCCGGGAGGGCTGGGCGATGGTGCGGCCCCCATCCACGCACAACACCTGACCGGTGATATAATCCGACCCCTCCAGGAGGAACGCGACGGCGGCCACGATATCCTGGGGCGAACCGACACGGCCCAACGGGATTTGCCGCTCCAGCTTCTTGATGACCTCCTCGCTGGTCCCCGCCGGCGGGAGCACCACGCCGGGGGCGACGGCGTTGACCTGGATGCGTGGGGCCAGCTCCAGTGCCAGGATCCGCGTCATCGTGACGATCCCCCCTTTGGATATCAGGTAGGGGGCGTAGTGCTTGTTGGGTCGCAGGGCCGCGCTGTCGGCCAGATTGATGATTTTGCCGCCCTCGCCCTCGATCATGCGCTTGGCGGCCTCCTGGGCACAGAAGAAGGGGCCCTTGAGATTGACGTCAAGGCTCCGGTCCCAGTCCTCCTCGGTCACGTCACGCCACTTGGCGCGCAGGAAGTTGGAGGCACTGTTGATCAACACGTCCAGACGCCCGAATGTCTCATGGATTCGCCGGGCGCAGGCCCGAATCTGGTCCACGCGGGCCAGGTCGGCCTGGACGGCCAACGCACGACAGCCTTTTGCTTTGACCAGCCCGGCGACCTCCTCGGCCTCTTGCCGAGAAGAAGCGTAGTGGACGGCAATGTCGGCCCCGCGGCCGGCCAAGTCCAACGCCAGCTCGCGCCCCAGCCGCCGCGCCGCCCCGGTGATCCAAATGACTTTGCCATCAAGGTTCATGCCGCGTGTCCCTCGTAAGCCGAGCCCGATCGTCCCTTCGACCGATGGGATGGTCTCGGATTTTGAGATGATATGATCGGAAGGCGTATGATTTCATTGAAAAAACTCGGATCGTGCTTGCCCGCGGGTGGCCCCGCGTCCGATAATTAAGGCAGGATAGGGTATCGGATCCATTGAAAGGAGTCTTGACCCATGCGATGGACACGATTTTCTCCGGCGGCGGGCCGACGCGGCTTTTATCTCATCGGCGTCCTGATCGTCCTGGTCATTATCATGGTCGTGGTGATGAAGGGGCCGATGTCTCGCGATCCGGTCAGCAAGGTCACCACCGCCCAAACCCAGATCGACCGATCGCGCGTCTCGACGTGCATGCTGAACCGCAACGCGATCAAGACCGATCTGACCCGCCTGTTGATCACGAATCCAAACATGACGATGAACATGGACATCATCCGGCGCAGAATCAACATTCCGCCCTGCCCGGGGGCCGGGGTCTATCTACGCGGTCAGGACGCTCAGGTATACTGCACCCAACACTTTCCGGCCCCGGCCTCGCAAATGCAGCAGATGGTCCAGATTACCGAGGATTACGAGTAATCGCCCCCCCCTCGGTGAGTCCGCGACCTCACGCAATGCGCCGTTCCATCGTCGATGAGTCGTGGCCAAGCGTGACTGTAAACTCAGAATCCCCGCCAGGTTTCCATATTCTCCCCTGATTGTGATATAAAAACATTCCCGACCTTCTCGTGTCATATTCCAGAGAGACGGGAGATGTAAGAGGACAGTATTATGAGATGGATGAAATGGCTTGGCGTGATGATCGGCCTTGGCGTCTTTGGGTTCGGGTTGGGCGCGGGACTGAACTTGACGCGCACGCGGCCCGCGGTAAACGCCCGGGGCCCGCTCGCGGGATTCAATCTTGTCAGCGACGCCCGGGCCGCCGTCGCGGCCGGCGAATCGGTGCGCCACACCAGAAACGTCGACATCGCCCGCGAGGTCAGCCCGGCGGTCGTCAGCATCGGCGTGACCAAGACGACCTATGGCCGTCAATATAACCGGTTCTATGACGACCTGTTCTTCGCCCCCTACCGGTTCGGTCCGCGCACCGAGAATCTGCCGTATCTGGGGTCGGGATTCATCATGGACGAGCAGGGGCATGTGGTGACCAATTATCACGTCGTCGAGGATGCGGACAGCATCAACATCACGCTGACCGACCAGCGCATGTTCTCTGCCGAACTGCTCGACGCGGACGTCTACGTGGACGTGGCCCTGCTCAAGATCGAGAAACTGGGCCAAGGCGAGGAGCTGCCGGTGATCAAACTGGGCGACTCGGATGACATCATGATCGGCGAGCCGGTTCTGGCGATCGGCAACCCGTTTGGGCCGCTCATCGAGGACCCGCGTCCGTCGGTTTCGGCGGGCGTCATCAGCGCGCTCAACCGGTCGTTCCGCCCCCAATCCTCACGCGGGTATCAGCGGACGTACGAGCACATGATCCAAACCGACGCGGCGATCAACCCCGGCAACAGCGGCGGGCCGCTGATCAACATGGACGCCGAGGTGATCGGCATCAATACGTTCATCTTCTCGCGCTCGGGCGATTCCTCAAGCGTGGGGTTCTCCATACCGATCAACCGCGCCAAACGCGTGGCCGAGGAGATCATGCGTTACGGGGAACTGCGCGCCCTGCGCATTGACCTCGAGGTGCTAAGCCTCACGCCGCCCATCATCCAGATGCTCCGGCTGCAGGCCCGCGAGGGGGCGCTGGTGCGCGCGATCGATATCGGCGGACCGGCCGAGCGCGCCGGTCTGGAACCGGGCGACGTCATCGTCGCGGTCGATGACATCGAGATTCGCAATAAAAACGACTTCGATGGCACGTTCAGGACCCGAACCGTGGGCGAGAAGATGGGTCTGATCGTCATCCGCGGCGACCAGCGGCTCGATCTTGAATATATGATCGAGGAGGGCAGGCGCAATTGAGCACCTCGCCCCGATTCGATCCACAAAGCCGCGAATACGGCCGGCGCGTCAAAAAGGCCCAGCAGGGACTGGCGCGCCGCAAGCTCGACGCGATGGTCGTTTACGACCGCCATAACACCTTTTACCTGACCGGCCTACATTGCTCGTTTTCGTACCTCGTAATATCCCCGCGCGAGGCATTTCTGCTGGTCGACGGGCGCTACATCGAAGCGGCGCGCGAAACCGTGCGCCACATCGACGTGCGGCTGATGCGAAAGCCACGCCAGGACCTGGGGCGGTTGCTGCGCGGCCCGCGGCCCCGGGCGGTCGGTTTCGAGGGTTCGGCGGCTTGGGGAACGGTGGATGAGTGGCGGAGTTTGCTCCCCGGGGTCGAGTGGCATGAGTGCGGCGAGCTGATCCTCAAGCAGCGACTGATCAAGTCGCCCACCGAGATCAAGTTGATCGAAAAGAGCGCCCGGATGACCGACCAGATCTTTGAAAACGTCACGGGACGGATCGAGCCGGGGATGACCGAGATGGACGTGCGCAACCGCATTCGCGGCGAGGCCGATCGGCTCGGGGCGCGGGCGCTTTCCTTTGATTGCATCGTCGCCAGCGGGATGACCAGCTCGCGGCCTCACTATTCCCCGGCGGAGCGCCCCCTGGAAGCCGGTGAATTGTTGCTGATCGATATGGGCGTCGTCGTCGAGGGGTATTGCTCGGACATGACGCGCGTGGTGGCCGTCGGCCGCCCGCCCAAACCGCGCCTGCGGCGGCTCTATGACGCCGTTCTGGAGGCCGAGCAAGCCGCATTGGCGGCCGTCAAGCCCGGCGTGGCCTGCGCCGAGCTGGACCGCATCGCCCGAGACAAGCTCAAAGCGCGCCGGTTGGGGCGCTATTTCATTCACGGCCTGGGCCACGGCGTGGGGCTGGAGATCCACGAGGCCCCGACGCTCAACAACCGCAGCCAACAGATCCTGCGCGCGGGGATGGTCATCACGATCGAGCCGGGCGCATACTTGCCGGGGCGCGGCGGCGTACGCATCGAAGACCTGGTCGTGGTCACCCGCAACGGTCGCCGCGTCCTCTCGAGGACGCCCAAGGCGTTCCGTGTCGCTCGGTTCTCGACCTAGGGCCTGTTAACACAAATGGAGCATGTCGATGGCAAGGGCGAAACAGACTAAACTCGCAAAAAGGTCAAGATCGATGCCAGCTAAAGGTTGGGAGCTCTCCGTCATGACGACCCCTTCGATCCATCCCGCGGGCTCGATCGCAAAGTTGATGCCGGACGTATCTGAACCGGCGGCGACATCGATCAGCATCGCCTGGCCAATATCGGACTGGTTCTGATAATACTGCTCCAAGCGGCCTTGTCTCGCCGAAGGATCAGCTCGTAGAAAATAGGATCCCGGCGCAAGGGATCCATAGAGATAGGTCCCGTCGGCTTGGGTGCGGGCCGTGATATCGATCCGCCGGCCGAGGCTGTCGAAACAGTCCAGGTCCACATCGGCAATGGGGGTCGCCGAGTCCGCGTCGGTCACCGTGCCGCTGATGGTTCCCCCGCGTGGCAGCGCGAAATCGATGTTGGGGACGTCCGTGCCCGCGCTCAGGGCGATGGTCTGCGCGGCGGCTGAGTCACGGACGTTGGGGTAGTAGGTGCGCGGGTACTCTGGGCAAGTGTGGGGTCCGCCCGTAGCGTGTACACTCCTATGAGCTCGCTTGGGCAGCGATACCCCCCCCCACCCCCCTGCCTTTCCGTACGGAGGGGCCTCAGGGGGTCTTGGTCGTAAACAATAGACACATTCTTGCCCGAGTCTGGGAGTCCAGTCGGCTCGTTTGGAGGGGGCGAGGCCCGAATCCTGAGAGGTGCCAAGCCAAAAGAAGCTTGGGGCGCCGAATCGAGGCTCCCAAGCCGCGAAAGTCAGTCAGCCGTGGGTTGGCTGACACACAGTTCTTAATCGTGCAATTCCCACGCCCTCGCCTCACCGGCTCTGGCCGGGTCCCGTTCGATCACGGCAAACCTCGCGATGCGTTTGAAAGCCAAACGATGGGTCATGGAGACCGCAGTTTCTGGACCCGCTCCCTACTCGACAACAAACGACGACATCTCAACCGGTACTTGGCCGTCGCAGGTAAGCTGGACATAATCGAGTGACAAGGCGTCGTTGCCACCGTCGTAGTTGATCAGCACCTGGAAATCGGTCGCCGAGCTGAACGGATTGGTCCCATCAGTCATGCCGCGCTTGTCCACCCACGTCTCCCAGTCGGTTCCGTTGTGCCTTTCCCACAGGGGTCCATTGCCTGCAGTAGGATCCAGCGTAATGCGAAAACGCCCTATGTCGGGGTCCCCGTCCGCAGCCGCCGA
>Ga0310121_10001124_pt1 | contig 28095 bp, 23 predicted proteins | sample CB27_Tmax_986_MG_FD_203504 | JGI IMG/M metagenome (GOLD analysis project Ga0310121, IMG submission 203504) | Marine microbial communities from Western Arctic Ocean, Canada - CB27_Tmax_986 | ecosystem: Environmental > Aquatic > Marine > Oceanic | place: Canada: Western Arctic Ocean | collected... | reverse complement strand
AGCCCGCTGCGACAGTGACCAGTGTGTCAGTAAGTGCCGGGGCGACCAGTCTCGAGGTTGGCGAGACGACGATGGTCACGGCGACGGCGGCCTACAGCGACAATACGACCGCGACCGTGAATCCCTCTTGGTCGTCGAGTAATACCAGCATCGCCTCGGTGTCGTCCTCCGGCACGGTGACGGCGATAGCGGGCGGCACGGTGACCGTTACCGGTACGTTGAGCGGCAAGAGCGGAACGGTCGACATCACGGTCACGGAGCCCGCTGCGACAGTGACCAGTGTGTCAGTAAGTGCCGGGGCGACCAGTCTCGAGGTTGGCGAGACGACGATGGTCACGGCGACGGCGGCCTACAGCGACAATACGACCGCGACCGTGAATCCCTCCTGGTCGTCGAGTAATACCAGCATCGCCTCGGTGTCGTCCTCCGGCACGGTGATGGCGATGGCGGGCGGCACGGTGACCGTTACCGGTACGTTGAGCGGCAAGAGCGGAACGATCGACATCACGGTCACGCCGCCGCCGGCCACGCTGACCGTGACGCTAGCTGGGACTGGGTCAGGCGTAGTTATATCAAGTCCGAGCGGAATCAATTGCGGGTCCGACTGCCAAGAACACTATGCCAACGGGATCGTGGTGACGTTGATAGTGGACGCGGCCAGTGGGTCTACCTTTATGGGCTGGAGTGGCGACTGCGACGGAAATGGGCGAACGACGAGTGTGACGATGGACACCGCAAGAACCTGCAAGGCGACATTTGACGTGTCGCAGGCCACCCTAGACATTTCGCTGACTGGAAACGGGTCGGGCACCGTTACGTCGAATCCAGGCGGTATTGTTTGCCCAGACGACTGCAACCAGGCCTATGCGATCGGGACCGTGGTGACGTTGACAGCGAACCCAACCGCCGGGTCAAGATTCAACGGTTGGGGAGATTGTGGGACCGCTAGCGGGAGGGAGTTGGTAACTCAAGTGACGATGGATTCGCATCACAGCTGCTCCCCCTATTTTGAACTGTACTCACAGAGATAAGACTTAGATGGGGAATGGAAAACAGTGTGCGTAGGCCCAATTGTTTGCCACGGGAATTCAGCATGCTGAGATGTCGTCTCGTGTTCAACTGCATCATCTCCCTTGTGGTCCTGCTCGGTGATTCCTTGCCGGCCGGTGCCCAGCAGACCGCTGTGTTCGGTCCGATCTCGGCTGATTCACTTACCGGGGTGCTACGCGAGGTCACGGTGCCATCGGGCAATCCTGGGATCGGCGACGTAATTTCTGTTCTGACTGGGCTCGAGGTGGCAACAGCACCGCTCGGTTCTCCGTCTGGAGGTTTTGTGTACTCCTACGATGAAGGGGTAGGCGCGCCATTGCGTCGGTCTGGCACCTTCGGGCCTCAGTTCGTGGAGCGGGCACTGACCACGGGCCGCGGAACAACCAGCTTTGGGTTGAACGTTTTCAACGCAACTTACAACACCCTCTCCGGTTACCCGCTCGATAACCTCCGGGTCGCGACGTTCAGAGGGCCGCAGCCGGTCATCTCCTCCTCGACGCTCAATTTACGGTTGCGGTCGATGACCGCGGCGTTGTTCGGTAGCGTAGGCGTTACTGATAATTTCGATGTAGCGGTAGCGGTGCCGATTGTCCGCGTGGGCGTGAACGCGCGGATGGTGCAGGAAGAGCCTGGGGTCGGGACCGCGGTCCTGTTGTCAGACGGTTTCTCGACCGGTTTGGGTGATATTGCGGTCGTGGGGAAATATCGGTTCTGGAGGAACAGGGACGAACGGGCCGGCTTGGCCGCGCTGGTAACGCTGCGGATGCCCACTGGCAACGAAGATGACTTACGGGGCATCGGTGCATGGCGAACGATGGTCGGGCTTGCTGCGTCAGTGGAGCTAGGAAGACTCGCGGTACATGCGAATGGTGGCTATGAATTTTGGAGCGAAAGCGTCACGCTCTCAAACAACCAACCAGGTCCTTTCGACGAGGTGTGGGGGCTGGCAGATCAGGTGCAGTACGGTGGGGCCGTCGAGGTTGAGGTCCGTCCCACACTAACTTTCACCGTGGAAGCGATGGGGCGTCTTGTACGCGATTCGGGCCGCCTTGATACCGTCTCATTCAACACAGAACTCTCCCCGGAGCTTGGCGTTGACGGAGTCGACTTGCTCCAGGTCACCTCGGGCCACTTGCGCAAGTTCGTTCTGGTGCCTGGGGTAAAGTGGAACCTCGGAGGAAACAGGCTGCTTTCGTTCGGCCTCCGGATGGCCCACGCCGATACAGGCCTCCGGGATACGTTGACTCCTCTAATCGGGTTCAACTGGACGCTCTGAAGTCCTGAGTTCGAGAACCACCATTTCCTGGGATCACTTCATCGGCTCCAGTTCACCATTTGCCATCGCTCGTCTGTCCATGCTAGTTCGAACTGCCAACCCACAGCGGGCATTTGAAGCCTTGCTCCGGCTATGGGCTGGTACTCTACAGCTACCGAGCAGTAGATCACCGCCCGCGTCTCATTCCTTAACTCGGGATCGCAATCCTGGTGTTCTACATTCGCTGAGCGAAAACTCTTAAACGTGTCCGCCAGAGGAGCGAGATCCTCCGTGCTCGCCGTTGTCCAGACGCTAGTCATGCCCTCCGCGTCCAAGTCTTCATACAGTTCAATAAAGCGAGCCACGATGTCTTCGGCTTGATTGGACAGCGCCAGTAACCTCGCCTCTAAGTTGACTGGCGGGTCGGTCGTCCCCGGTTCCGGCGGCGGAGGCGCATTCACCAAGGCGACAACTTGCGCCTCAACCGCCTCAACCGCGGGGTGATCCCCTTGGAACTGCGCGAGCTCTCTCAGTGCTCCTGCTAGGTTACCCTCGTCCGCCAAGCTTTGCGCCTGTTGGGCCACTACTTGACCGTCCCGCTCCCATTCAGCCATCAGGTCTTCGAGAGCATCGGCGACCAAAGCCGCCGGAGTGAAGCTCTGGAGAAGAATAAAGGCTCTTGACCATTCTCCGCTGGACGCGATCCGTCGCGCGTCGGCCACGGCGATTTGAGCAGCGTTACGCACATCCAGTTCACTGCGAAGCTCATTCAAAGCTGCAATAACCAGGGCGTTCGGCACAGCAAACGCACCTAGCCGGTCGACGGCTTCTCTCAGTCGGCTGTCGGCAGCTAGCCGGCGTGCCTCGTTCACTTCGACCTGAGCCAGCCGATCCAACTCTTGGCGCAAACGTTGGGCTTCCGCATCAACAATTGCATGCGAAGGAGAAAACTCATCCAGAATCCTGAACGCATCGAAGCGTTCACCTTCCTCGAATAATTGAGCAGCTCGCTCGGCCGTTCGTCTCGCGGCTTCGCGATTTCCCAGCCTACCGCGAAACTCCGCGAGGGCCACCCTTACTGCTTCATGGGATGGTGCGAAACCCTCAAGTGAAGTAATCGCACCGTCCAGATCGCCGTTTTCCGCTCTCGTCCGCGCACTCAGTACTAATGCCTCAGCTTGTTGCTCCCACCTCACCGTTAGAAGCGCCAAGGCTTCTTGAACTTCAGGCGTGGCCGGGCTGACGTTCTGTAGCACGTTGAAGGCTTCCTGCCGCTCGCCGTTGTCGAAAAAATCTCGCGCTGTTCCGATCGCCGACTGGCTACCTTCTGGATCTTGCACCCTAAGCTCTTCAAGCACCGCGGTGATGCTGTCGTGGGGAGGGGCGAAGTCACTCAACATCGCAACGGCACCGTCGACGTCTCCACCGTCGGCGCGCACCTTCGCTTCCATGGCCAGCTCTTCGGCCTGCAACGTCCAGCGAGCTCTCAGTTCGGCCAGCTCCTCGGTAACCACAGGGCGCGGAGGGTTAAATGCCTCTAGTCTGGCGAAAGCTGCGACCCTTTGGCCCGCGTCGTACAGCGCCAACGCTTCTGCTACCGCCACATCTTCAGGACCTGGTAGCGCGAACCAAACGAGAGTGGCGACAGAAAGTGACGCAAAAACAATGGTAGCGGCGAGCGACAGCCCGCGGGTCGAAGTCCGGCGAACCACTGACTCGGGCACCCCGTCCGTTTGCAAAACGGTCGTCTCAACCTCAACAGGCCGCTGCCCTTCTCCGGCCTTGAGGGCTCGTTGCTTAAGTTCGATGGCCTCGGGATGTTTCGGAGCATAGGCCAGTACCTCATTCGCAGCTCTAATCGCCGCCTTAATTGCTCCACTTTCCAGATTCTCTCTTCCGGCACGTAGGCTCCGTCCAACAGAAGCCGCTCTTTCGTGCCCTTTTTCACTGTCCTCGATAGCCAGAAGTACTCGCTGCTGTAGCTCAACTCCAGCTTGGGTGCGCTCCACATCGAGGGCACGATTGACCAAAGTGAGAGCCTTTGCCAAATTGCGCTGTCCGAGCTGAGTCTGGGCCGACGAGAGATACGACTCGACCTGCGTAGCATCTGCCGAAGCGCGTCGTTGGCCAGCGACCATGTCGGCCCGCCGTTGGTCGTCGCTCGGACGGGCGGACGCACCAGTCCGTACGTCGGTTAGTCTCTTCGCCAGTTCACGTAGATGCTGGTACCGATTCTCAGGCTTGGGGAGCAGAGCTCGCTCTACGACGCCGTCCAGAACCGGGTCGAGAGAAGGAGCAAGCTGAGTGACCGGCACCGGTGTGAACTGCAACACGGCTTGCAGGTCGCGACCAGCAAACGCTCTCCGGTACGTCAGTATTTCGTAGAGAACGGCGCCCACGGCGAAGGTGTCGCTTCGGTGGTCCAGGGGGCGTCCCTGTGCCTGTTCTGGCGACATGTATTGCATCGTGCCGAGAATTCCACCGGTCTGAGTGAGACCCGTTAGGTCCGTCACACGAGCGATCCCGAAGTCGAGTATTTTTAACTCCCCGGCCCCTTCGGTGACCATGAGATTGGCAGGTTTGATGTCGCGGTGGATCAGACCTGCGTCATGGGCGTACCCGAGCCCATCACAGAGTTCCTCTATAAGCTTCAGTTTTCGATCCAACGACAGCGTTGCCTTCCGGCTGATGATTTCCGCCAGGGTTTCACCCTTGATGTACTCCATGGCGATGAATGGCTGGTCATCGTGAACGCCGACGTCATAGAAAGTGACGATATTCTTGTGTTGCAGGCGTCCGCCAGCACGCGCCTCTCGGAGGAACCGACTCCGAAGCTCCTCGGTATCGACGCGCAGGAGCTTCACCGCAACTAGACGGTCGATCAACGGATCGAGCGCGAGGTACAGCGTCCCCATGGCGCCCCGACCGAGCTCCTGTTTTATTTGATAGCGACTGACGGTTGCTGGTACGGACATCGCGGCCTGAGCCTGGCCGAGGCCTACTGGCCTCCAGCAGTGACGAGGCCAGGATTATACCGTTTCTACCGTTCAGGCCGGTGAGCCACCAGTTCTTGTCGAGCCCGGGGGACTTCTGCCCGCCACTGCGGGCTCTCGATCTTTGCCAAGCGTGTGGCGGCTGAATTCCCAAGCGAGGGGTGACGGGCGCCGACCGAACGGCTTAATCCTCGGTCACTCCACTCGACAGAGTCACCTAAACCTTCTACCGAAACTCGGTCCCTATTCTCAGACGGCTACCGTTTGGGATCCCAAACTGCGTTTTGCCTTCTCGCTGTCTGGCGGGGCGGTCAGTGGCCCGAAGCCTGCCACGCCCACTTCAAACACCTCTACTGACTCTTCGACACCCTTCAGCAGGTAGCCGCCATGCGCCAGCCAGCAAAGCTCACCGTCTTCAGAATTCATCCCAACCGCGGAACGCCTGGCAACGTCGAAGGCACTTCGTGAGAGCAATGTCTGCTTACCGCTGGCCAGCCCCATTAGGCGAGCGGCGAACGGCTTGGCCAATCCCTCCACCTCTACCACATTGGCTCCACGGGCAATGTCGCTGTCTGTATTCCTCCGGAGCACAACCTCGCCTAGATGAATGGCAACGCGCGTTGCGACCTCGACCCCGATCTCCGTTGACAACTCATCAAGCCCCCGGTGGTATGCCATCGCAAAGTTAACTGCCTCAATGGGCCGATTAAAGAAGAGAAGAAAGCCATCAGTTTTGTCGATTTCAGTGCCGTTGTACTGAACGAAAAAGTCTCTCGCTAGACGATCCTGCCTGCCAAAAATCTCTGACGCACGCGTGTCGCCAAGTTCCTCAGTCATGCGCGTGCTCGCCACCAAGTCAGTGATAACCAGCGTCTTCAGGACAGTACCGCCAGACGGCAGCTGCGTGCTTCGAGCGGCTTCGAGAGATCGACGGTCCTCGGAACCAGCCACTCGGAAACCGGCGGCCGATTCATGTTGCAGTAAACCTACCGAATGCATTCCAGACGGCGGCGAAATAACGGTCTCGGCTTCGCCGTCAGTCGTTGATGTCACAGACGCACGAATCCTGTTCGGACCAATGCAAATAACGTCACCGGACCGCAGGCGATGCGATTGTCCGAGCGTCAGATGTATCTGACCATCCTCTACGAGCACCCCGTTCGTACTTGTGTCGATAATCGAATACGCCCCGTGTTGAAACTTGATCGTGGCGTGCTCGCCAGAAACTCTGCCGTCTGACAGCGTCCAAGTATTATCTGCCAGGCGGCCAATGGTGCCCCCCTCTTCGTCGAACACCTTGCACAGTTCGTCCGCGAACTCGTTCGATGGCTCCAAGACTTCCAATGTGAGAACCATGACAACTATGTGCGGCGAAGGGCCGGTCATTCGCGGTGTCCTTCATCTCAAGGACAGCGGAACTCCAGGCGTTGCTATCACAAGCAGTGCGCGCTGCTAGCAACAAAACACCGGTCCGGTGGTTTGTCCAAAGGTGTCTCGCGGTGGCTACCCGCTGGAGGGTCAGCCTTCGCCAATCTGGGTTACCCCTGGCCCGCCATGGAACCTGATCCTATCGCCGACGGGTTACGGAGAGCAACACTGAGAAAAATGCTGCGAAACACCTGGTGCAGCTCATAAAAGAGCCGGCATCTGCGCCAGGGTCCCGTGATCCTATGCACTCCACCATGTCCGTTGCAGTGCCCGATTCTACATTGTAGATTGGGTTTGCCGAGCATCCACAGTGCTACAAGGCGGTCTCCCCGTTTGTGGCACAATAATCATTCATAATGTCCCGCCCCCCAAGGACCCTCCGATGCTGGCCAGGCGATCGCCGTGCGCGCTCCCGCCGCAATGACCGATGAGATACTGGCAAGTAAACAGGCGATTTATCCAGCAAAACGGCTACCGACTGGCAAATAATGTAAGCTCAGAGGCCCGATGGCTTTGATTAGAGATTAGTGTCTAGACTGGTGGCCGTAAAGTGCACTAATGTTCAACCGTTTGAGCCAGGCGAGGCACGTGAGCGATCGCGTCGGTGCGGTACGCGTCGGACTTGTCGGCACCCCTCTCGGAAATACGTTACCCCTCGCAGAACTTCCGAAGGAAATAGATGAAGGTTGCCGAACAGATCGCTGGCGATGTTCTGACAATGTCACTGGTTGGCCACCTCAACGCTGCCGGAGCTGAAACCCTCGAGACTCGGCTGCTGAAAACGACTCGGGACGGGGCGCGCTGGATTCTGCTTGACTGCAGTCGCCTGTATTCCATAGATAGCATCGGCCTTCGTTCGGTTTTACAGAACACCAGGCGCTTGAGCGCCCTCGGCGGGGCCCTTGCCTTGTGCGGCCTTCCAGAGAGCATCCAGCAAATATTTGACGTATCTGGTTTCACTCAGGCGTGCCGGATTTCTCCGAATCCATTGGCAGGAGTTGAAGCCCTATCGGCCGAAGCAAAACGATCGCTTCAAGATGGTGTTGAGCGAATCTTGAGTAGCGGCACGTCAAATTGAGGGTCCGACCCTAATACAGCCCGGAGAAAGGATGAGAAATACCCTAGTTATTTTCGGCCAGTTAACGGATGACGACGTGGTGTGGTTGGCAGAGACTGGAGCACCTCAGAGACTGGCGGGTGGCGTTCAACTTATTGAGGAGGGCACACCTGTTCAATTTGTATATTTACTGCTTGACGGAGAGGCTAAGGTCACGACCGGCGAAAACGGCCAGACTGATGTTGCGCGCCTCCGCGCCGGAGACATGATCGGCGAGATGTCATTTGTCGATGCCAGCCCGCCGTCCGCCTGCGTGACGACCACTGTCGATTCAATGTTACTGGAGATTCCCAGGCACGCGCTTGAACGAAGGCTTCAGACTGATAGTGGCTTCGCATCAAGGTTTTTTCGAGCTCTCGCAATGCTACTGTCTGACCGCTTGCGACATACGATGGACCGCTTCAAAAGCAAGGGACGAAATGCCGCTGAGAATGCATTAGCGATAGACGAACTTGATCCAAATGTTCTGGAGGTAGTAACGAGGGCAGGCGAACGATTCGAACGTCTACTGAAGGCATCACGCGAGAAATCCAGAAATTGACATAGCCTGGCACCTGATCCTTTCGGCCGCAGCGGAACTGGAACGCCTGAGCGATTCGTTTTACGAAAGCGAGACGCGATTCATCTTCTTTCAGGCCTTGTGTCAACTTTATCTGGCCGATCTGGTAAGAGACGGAGCTGTTCCATATTTTCTCCAGGGTTATGAAAGCGCGCGCAAGTATTGTTCCAAGGAGAAAGGTCTCTGCTTGTGAGAACGAACGAATTCACGGTGAATGACGGGAGCGTAACGCACTCACGGCTACTGATTGCCCTAGGTCTGGCGCTAGCCAGTTCCATGACGCACATTCTAGCCAACGAGCAACAGCGGCCGCCAGCAGGGACAATAAGTCTGTCACCTGAACCGCGCCGACCAATCGTTAACACCAGCGAGGTCCTTGAATTCCCTGACGTCAATTCCGCTTCGACACCGCTGAGCCAACGGGTCCATGAGGCGATATCCTCAGGTGGGAGACCGAGATTGCAGCTTGGAACGACCCTTGAAACTACTGGATTGAGACTAGTCGACGCGATTCGAACCACCCTTAAACTCCACCCGTTCATTGAATTAGAACAATTGGCAGTCGTCGATGCTCATGGTCAGCTCCAAGAAGCTGGTGGCCAGTTTGATACAACGGTCAATGCGACCGCTATCAGACATCGTCAGGAAATACCGTTTTCGGTCACCGACGATCTCGCATCACTGACGAACCACACAAGTTATTCTGTTGAGGTCTCCAAACAATTCAGGAGCGGACTCACAGTGACCCCTGGCATCTCTCTCACCCGAACTGCCGAGACCACCCTGCCTCCGAGTGTGGCGAGTTTGCTCGAGCAGGTGCCGAACGAAAGCAATCTCAGTGTCAGCATCGCCCAACCGCTACTTCGTGGTCGTGGTCGAGAAGTTGTTACTGCGATTGAACGCATGAACGAGATCGAATTGGAGGCCCTGGATCAGGACTTGGTGCAACTGCGATCAGAGCGCGCCCTGATTTCAGTGATCGGTTATTGGGAATATCTTGCCGCACTGCGAACTTTAGAGGTTATGCAAGCCTCAGAATCCCGATCACTCGAACTCCTTGAGCGGACTCGGGAGCTTATCGATGCGGGGAATCGACCAGCCTCCGACCTCACGCAAGCACAAGCGAATCTTTCTGGTCACATAAGTCAGAGAATCGCTGCGGAACAAAGCCTATTCGAGGTGGGGCATTCTCTTGCGCTGTCTCTCGGCTTGACGACCAACGATGTCAACATGCCGCCTCCGCCGCTAGATGATTTCCCTTCTATCACGGACGACGAGACACCCTCCAGCGTCGCGCTCATTCAGGAGGCGCTTCATCGGCGTTCAGATATCGCAGCGGAGAGAGATCGCCTACGCCAAGATCGGGTTGGCCTTACGGCCGCTCAAGATGCCCTACGGCCTCGGTTAGACCTCAGCGCAAGCGCAGGTTACTCTGGCCTCGATGTCGGCAGTTCTTTCGACAAGTTCGTCACGCCATTCTGGGCCTCCGTCTCAGGCCCAAACGCCTCGGTAACCTTGACATTAGACCTTCCAGTCGGAAACGACTCCGCGAAAGGCCAGCTTGTGCAAAGCCGCAGCGTCCTTGATCAGCGGACCGTTGGCCTGGCTGATCTTGAACGTACAATTCGCTCAAATGTTCTCATCGCCAGAGACGGCCTGATTCGAAGCGCCGCTCGGGTCAGAAGTTCTCAGGCTGCAGCAGAGCTGTATCGGATCGCGATCGTTAACGAAGAACTACGGCAGGAGTTAGGTCTATCCACCGTTATCGATCTGATCGTAACAGAGGAGAGGTTGACAGAAAGTCTCCGAGAAGAGATTTCCGCGCGTTTGAGTTATGCCTCCGCTATAGCGACCCTGCGTTACGAAACTGGCAGCCTTCTGCGTCAGGGGCCGGTAACAGAGGCAGTCGACCTGCAACGGCTCACTACGATCCCAAGGCCGATAATTCCGTAGCGGTGTAGCATGAGGAAGGCGTAAATAATGGCACAAACAGAAATAGATCGATCAAAGATCTTCCGAAAAGCTGCACTCGACCGACTGTCGTCGCCAGAAGAGATTGACGTGGTAATGAAGATCGTCCGCCCGCGTACCTGGATTGCTACAACGGCCGTGGCAATGGCACTGTTCGCCGTCGTCGTTTGGAGCATTGTCGGCACAATTCCCACCACCGTGCGAGCCCAAGGCATTCTCATTAAGACCGGTGGCCTCTTCGATATTGTTGCCCCGGCCAGCGGCCCCGTTGCAGAATTCCTGGTCTCTGAAGGAGACAGGGTCGAAAACGGTCAACTCGTCGCACGGTTAGAGCAACCAGAGTTACAAGCCCGTCTTACGAACGAACGGCAGGCATTGGAAGAACTCCTTGCCCAACATGAAGGCCTCGAAGCTTTTACTAGGACGAATCTCGGCCTTCAAACGGAAACCCTTACCCTCCAAACGGAAACCCTTGCCCTCCGACAAGACGCCTTTCAACTACAGCGGAACACTCTTGAAGAAACGATCGTTTTTTCAGAACAGCGTCTCTTGGCCCTCGAAGAGCAGCTTCAAAATGAAGAAACCTTACTGGCACGTGGACTGATCACTAACCGGACTCTCCTTCAAACACGACAAGAGTATTACCTGACGAGCGACGCCATCGAGCAGGCTCGGAACGAACTTCAGCAACTGGACGTGTCAGGAAAGCAAGCGACATCCGAACGGCACAGCCTCACCAGCAGTCAACAGGAACGAACCGTTCAGCAAGAACAACATCTTGAAAATAGTCGCTTGGCAATTAGCCAACAGGAACGCGCCATCCTGCTTCTCGAAGAGCGCCTTGTTCATGAAACAGAAGTCAAGAGCCCTGGCCCTGGGCGAGTGCTAGAGGTTCAAGCAAAAAGGGGCGATCTTGTCAGCGTCGGACGCCCCATGGTTAGCCTTCAGCCGCCCGGGCAAAACACGGACGGGTTGCAAGCCGTCATCTACGTTCCCCCCGTCGATGGCAAGTTTGTTACCCCAGACATGAATGTCCAGCTCTCTCCTTTCGCCGCTCCCCGCGAGGAGTTTGGGTACTTACTCGGGAAGGTGCAGTATGTATCCGAATTTCCTTCTACACAGGCCGGAATGGTGAACACGCTTGGAAACCCTGCTCTTGTTCAAACCCTGATGGGAGAGGGGGCACCGTTTGCAGTTTATGCCTCGCTCGTCGTAGATGACCGACCAGACAATCCCAGTGGCTTTGCTTGGTCCTCTCCGCGTGGCGAAGAAATCGCGGTCAACAGTGGCACGCTCTGCAATGTCACCATAACGGTGAGTGAAAGACGCCCTCTCGAGCTGGTAATGCCTTTCTTCAGGAAGGTCACGGGAGTTTCGTGACGCCGCATCGATTCTTTCCATATCTACTGCCTCGTCAACGACAGCTACATCAGCGATACACCGGTTGCTCTCACGCTTGGCACCAGCGAAGGTGGGGGTGATAGAGAGCGCTTGTTTTCTATTGGGCCTGCTCTTTTTCGAACGACAAGCCAATGGCTATTTCAGAGTTCCAAAAACCAGGAATGCGATCTCGGCGCCGTCGAACCCACACGATGCTCCAGATGGAGGCGACAGAATGTGGCGCCGCCGCGCTGGGATCGGTACTAGGCTATTACGGAAGATATGTCCCTCTTGAGCAGCTTCGGACCGAGTGTGGCGTCTCTCGTGACGGAAGCAAACTCAGCAATGTAGTGAAAGCCGCGCGTAAGCATGGCCTCACAGCGAAGGGTTTCAGAAAGGAACTTGAGCAGCTCTATGAGCTTCAGATGCCCGCCATCGTATTCTGGAACTTTAATCACTTTGTCGTTTTGGAGGGATTTGGCAAAGGCGTCGTTTTCCTCAACGACCCAGCCAGTGGTTTCAGAAAAATCTCTGACGAAGAATTTGATCAAGGGTTTACGGGCGTCGTTCTGACACTTGAACCAGGCGAGGCTTTCCAGCCTGGCGGTCGACCGTCGCGCATGATCTCAGGTCTCCGGGATCGGTTGATCAGCAATCGAGAAGCTCTAACTTTAGCCGTGCTCACGGGCCTAATGCTGGTAATTCCAGGTCTAGCGGTCCCCACTTTTCTTCGGGTCTTCATAGACGACGTCTTGATCGCGGGTCGAGAGTCATGGGTCACCCCATTGCTAGTTGCCATGTTTGTCACGACCGTTGTGCAGTCCGGCCTGATATGGCTTCAAAGTTCTACGTTGCTAAAACTTGAGGCCAAGATTTCACTTGTAGGCTCAACTCACTTTTTCTGGCACGTCCTGCGCCTACCGATGGAGTTCTTCAATCAGCGATGGCCGGGCGACATCGCACAGCGGGTCGCCGTGAATAACCGGGTGGCAAGCCTCTTGTCTGGAGAACTAGCAACGGCTTCTATCGGCATAATCTCGATGGTGTTCTTTGCCATCGTTATGTTCTATCACGATGTCGTCCTCACCTGTATCGCGATCAGCATGGCCGTAATTAATGGGCTGGCGCTTCGCTTTGTCGCTAGTTATAGGAGTGCGGAAAGCCAGAAAATAGAGCGCTCTAGGGGCCTACTTGCGGCGGCCGAAGCCGGTGGTCTGCAAGGCATCGAGACAATTAAGTCGACAGGCACAGAATCGGAGTTCTTTACTCACTGGTCAGGTTCCCACGCCCGATCGATCAACGCTGAGCAAGGGCTCGCTGTCTCTACAGCCATCCTGTCAGCTGTGCCTCAAATGCTAGATGGCCTCAGCCGAGTTTTCGTCATCGCAATCGGTGGCCTTCGGGTAATGGAGGGTGCGCTGACCGTGGGAATGCTTTTGGCGTTCCAGAGTCTAATGGGTCGTTTCATGGAACCGACCCAGCAACTCGTATATCTCACCGGCGATGTCCAGGAACTAGAAGCTGGCATGAAACGCTTGGACGACGTGTTGTGCTACCCAACCGATAGTCTCGTCACAGCCACAGAAACAGATCTTAGGTCAACAGATTCGGTCAAGCTGTCTGGACACATCGAGGTCAAAGCAATGACCTTCGGCTATAGCCGACTCGATCGACCTCTAATTCAACAATTTAGTCTCAAGGCCGAACCGGGCGCAAGAATCGCACTCGTGGGTGGTTCTGGCAGCGGAAAATCAACCATCGCAAAAATAATTGCTGGTCTCTTCCTACCATGGGATGGTGAAATCTTACTCGATGGCCAACCGAGGTCGACTCTACCGCCATCGATTGTCACCAATTCGCTAGCAATGGTAGACCAAGACATCTTCTTGTTTGCTGGAACCTTTTCAGACAACTTGTCAATGTGGGACTCGACCACGAGCCACGCAGACGTGGTTAGAGCGGCAAAGGATGCTTGTATTCATGATGACATCATGCAGCGCAAGAATGGCTACGACGGGGAGGTGATCGAAGGTGGTGGCAACCTGAGCGGCGGCCAGCGGCAGCGTTTGGAGATTGCCAGGGCGCTTGCAGTGAATCCAACCATTCTGATCTTAGACGAAGCCACCAGCGCCCTCGATGTGAAAACGGAAGAATTGCTCGCCAACAACCTCGGGCGCCGTGGTTGCACTTGTATCATTGTTGCCCACCGCTTGAGTACCGTTCGGGACTGCGACGAAATTATCGTTTTGGACCGCGGTGAGGTGGTTCAGCGAGGAAGCCACGACATCCTCAAAGAGGAATCCGAGGGCGTCTATGCCCGCCTGATAACGGTTTAAGGATAGGGAAGATGGCGAGTAAGGTAAGGCCCCCTGGCTTTGATGCACTCGTGCGACATTTCAACACGACTAATCCTGAACAAGCGGCCGGCGGCAACACGCCCATTCTGCTGGACAACAGCGAGGACGTTTGGCTCGTCGCTTCAGGCAAGGTCGAGGTGTTTGTTGTCTTATTAAGAAATGGACAGCCAATAGGAGCACGTAGACACTGTCTCACAGTAATCACAGGCGAGGCGATTTTCGGCATGCCGGCGTTTCGCTCTAGTGAAGGTATTGGCCTGTTGGCGGTCGGCGCAATCGGGACCCGCCTGATTCGTCTCAACCCAGACAAACTCCAAAGCGCCGCATTCGACGAATCACTGCGGCCACGGGTTCTCGAAATTATTACTCGGTGGGTTACTGGACTCTCGCGTGATGCCTGGAAGCCTTCCATACCTCGACCGCGCACAGAGATACAACTATCCCCAAATTCACCCGCACAGCTGAAGGATGGTGAACGTGGACGGGCTCAAAATGGGATCGTGTGGGTCGCGCACGAGAGTGGGACTTCACTCTTTCTCGGACTTGAAGAGATTGCCGTAAATGAACCTGCGGCGTTTGTCCCCTTGACTCGCGATACTTTTATCCAAGCTGTAGGTGACGTCACCCTCACGGGTATTGATACGGAAGAAATATTCTCTCGCCGACAATGTTGGAAGAGCCTTGCTTGCTTTCACGCAATGTTCCTGAGTTGCCAGGACTTCAATGCGCGGCTCAGTAAAGCCGATGAGTTTAATCGACTACGGTCCAAGAAGGTCAATGATCGGCGAAAATTAGGCGAGGCCCTGGGCCTGCTCGCGAAGGCCTTTATTCGAAAACAAGAGTCGCCTGGCTTGACCAGCGACGACGACACGACAGTCGCTGCTGCGACCCTCATCGGTCGTCGCCTCGGTCTTACCCTACGGTCGCCAACGAAACTACCGGACGGGAGGACGCATCCAGATCCCATTGCGGCTTTGGCTGAATCGTCCCAAATACGAGTGCGAAAAGTCCTCCTTAAGAGTGACTGGTGGTCTGAGGAACCTACGCCGCTCCTTGCATTTTTTGAAGACGATCACCGTGCTGTTGCTATTTTGTCGAAGAACGGCGAACCCTACCTACACGACCCCACGGACGGTAGCGTTACGAGGGTCAGTGAAGAATTGGCCGATCGCCTAGAGCCTGCTGCCTTTACTTTTTACCGGTCTTTACCTGAAGGGCCGATATCACCATGGAAAATTCTCCGATTTTCCCTAGAGGGTACTGGGCCAGATCTACGTCGACTTGGTCTCTTCGGCGCACTTGGCGGTCTTCTGGGACTGCTGCCTCCCCATTTTATCGGGATGCTTGTTGGCACCGTTATCCCTGAAGCTTCCGAATACCAGCTTTTACAGCTCACGGCCATACTGCTCGTGGTTATCGTGACTTCGGTCTTCTTGGGCCTGTTTCAGAGTCTAACGATGCTGAGGCTTGAAGTTAAGATGGGTTCGAGCCTCCAACCAGCGATGTGGGACCGTTTATTAAACCTGCCGATCCGTTTCTTCCGCCAACACACTGCCGGCGACCTAATGCTGCGTGGCTCCGCGATCGACCAGATACGACAGGTTCTCACCGGTGCAGCGATGGGAACGCTGATGATGGGCCTGTTCTCAGTGTTTTTTGTTGGGCAGCTCCTCTATTACAGTCTTCGACTTGGCGTGATTGCCATCGGTTTCGCCTTCGTGGCGCTATTGGTGTCTTCCGTGGCCGCCTACTTGAAACTTCGTATTGAGCGACGAGTGATGGCAACCGAAGGCCAGCTATCGAGCCTTGTGTTGCAGATGTTAACGGGACTCGCCAAGCTTCGCGTCGCAGGAGCAGAAAGTCGAACGCTCGCCGAGTGGGCCAGGATTTTCTCTGGCCAAATGAAGCTTGCCATTAACGCAGACAGGATTGATGCTGTAGTTGGTACAATCCTCACCGGGTTGCCCATAGTCGGTACTATGGGATTGTTCTTTTCTGCGACAGTGCTAACTCAGCAGGCTTTAGACGTAGGTGGGCCACCCCCGATCACTATAGGGACGTTTGTGGCTTTTACCACCGCATTTGGGATCCTGCTTTCTCAGATGGTACAGCTCGGTAACACGGCATTGTCGATCCTCAGCGTGATACCTCTGTACGAGAGAGCCATGCCGATCTTAATTGAGCCCCAAGAGAACGATGCCACAAAGTCGAGTGTGTCGACACTAAGTGGGGAGGTGGAAGTCAGTCATGTTTCGTTTCGGTACCACGACGACAGTCCTCTGATCCTTAATGACGTATCCATTGACATTCCGGCCGAGAGTTACGTGGCCTTTGTTGGACCTTCCGGTTCTGGAAAGTCAACGCTACTTCGCCTCATGGTCGGACTGGAGTCTCCCTCAAACGGCAGCATCTACTATGACGGACGCGATTTGTCCGAACTCGACACTCAACAGCTGAGGCGAAACTGCGGCATCGTTATTCAGAATGGTCGGATTCGCGAAGGTTCAATTTACGACAACATCGTCGGGTCTCATCCCTTGACTGAGTCCGATGCCTGGGACGCAGTGCGGATGGCTGGCTTCGAAGAAGATATCCGAGCGATGCCGATGGGCATGCACACTGTTCTCCAACAAGGAGGAGGAGCACTCTCAGGCGGACAGCGACAGCGTCTCATGATCGCACGCGCAATGGTGACGAGACCCCGTCTCTTCTTTTTCGATGAAGCCACGAGTTCCTTGGACAACCGTACTCAAAGCATCGTAACCGAGAGCCTCAAGGGCCTTCAGGCCACTAAGGTGACAATCGCGCATCGCCTGAGCACCATTAAAGACGCCGACAACATCTACGTGCTGGTCAAAGGCCAGGTTGTGCAATTCGGCACTTATGACAGCCTGTTGTCTCAACAGGGCCATTTCTCTGAGTTGGCCAAGCGACAACTTGCATAGGCTTTCCATTACTTTCGGCGCCTAGGCCTCTCTTTCGATGGTCTCGTCGCCGAGAGCAGTGACAGAAGAGGTGGTCACTGGCGAGGCGGTCGGTCGAGCAAAGCGCAGGTACTGTTCGGTTCAAGAACTGTTCGCACAAAAACTGAAGATCCGTGGCACTAGGAAACAGAGCCACGCAACGTTCAGAGCAATTCGATATTGTGCTCGTGCTGCGGCACCTCTTTAAGCAGTCATGCTCGAAATCGCTCTTCGTACCAAGTGTCGATTAGTCTTGAATACGCGAAATTAAACCACTCTTTAACTTACTTCAGGCTACTGCCAATTTGGGGACCGTCGCCTAACACAAAGGCGTCATCCGTGCTTGGCGCTTCTACGATCAACACTAATCACCAGACAAGTCAATTCGTGCCTGGGGTGCCTATCGTCGCAAACCAACCCTACCGCTAGGGCAGGGCAACATTTCGCCACGACTTCGACATTACGATTAGATATTGCTCTTGCCAAATATCCGTTTCATCGCGTCCAAGTGATTAATTTGAATGTGACCGCGACCAATCGAGACATGATCGAGGGAAGAGAGACCGGCAAGCGCACGGTTGACCTGTTCCCGACTATTACCAACTAATCTGGCGAGCTCTTCCTGGGTGATCTGCACCGTATAGTCGCCGGACTCATTCTTAGTCGCCAACCGCACGAGTTGGCGACCGACCCTGTTGTAAGTATCCAGGAAGATAAGCTCCTCGATGCGTGCCAGGTCTGTTCGTAACTTAGAACAGAGAAATGCAATCACCGCAATAGCAATATCTGGTTCACGGCGCATCAGATCGAGAAAGGCGTTCCGCGGAACAACCCAAGCCTCGGTCGACTCTAAAGCCTCGGCACTGGCAGAACGAGGTTGCCCATCCAATACAGCCATTTCCCCGAAACAGCTTCCAGGATCGCAGAATAGGATGGTCAGCTGTTCGCCGTTCGAATTCTCAATAAAGAGCTTGACCCGGCCGCTCGCGACAAGGAACAGAGAATCACCAGGGTCTCCTTGGGTAAAGATTGGCTGCCCCCGCCGGAATCGGCGAAGACGCATGTGTTCCTCTAGTGTGGTGAGGGCGACTTCGTTGAGGTCGCCAACAAAGTGAACGGCGGATAGCAGCTCGCGTCTAGTCACTGAGAATTACCTCCGGAGGCCTGCCACCGAACCGGAATTCAACGCCACTTAGACACCGGTTCATGGGGTGGTAAACAAAAAACGAATTGCCTGCGACCGCAACAGAGACGTAGAGACGAACGTCACCAGCGCCTCTCATCCCTGCGTTGAATCTCCTAACGCGATCGTAATATCGCCACTTTCGTGGCGGGTCACCGCCCTCACGCTGCTCCAAATTGACATTTTCGTGGACCATGACGGCAGCGGTAGAATCACCATGACACCCCGTCACCCTAGAGGAGCGCCGCATGAAGTTGCTCGTTGCGCCGTCGCCGTCTCGGTCGCCGTGGGCTGTGCCGATAGCCAGCGTGCTGGACAGGGCATCCCACTGGAGGAGTTCATGGCGGCCACAAGTACCATAAACCAGAATCTACTCATGGCGGTTGACGAAGTGACCGAACTGATCAACATCGCGGGTGTTCAGGGTGGGCTGATCTATCGACATCGCTTTGTGGGCGGGCTGGGTGTGCCGGACGCCGACGTGCAGTACATCCTAGGGTACAGCTAGGCCGAGGGCATCGGCGTCCCCCAGGACTACGTGCAGGTGCACATGTGGTCGAACTGCGCAACGACACAGCGCTACTTGCACCTCAGTCCGGCAGCACTCGAGAGCCGGATCCGGTCCTTGATCAGCCTGTTTCTAGTCTCGGGCGGGGAGATGGGGAGATATAGGGGAGACTGGCGGATCTTAGATCAATAACTGATGCTGAGAGAACAAGATAAATGGCGGTTAGGCAGGGATTCGAACCCTAACCACGCGATCACCATAACATGTTGATGGCGCATGACATTCGTAGTTTGCGGCCGAATTCATTGCTGCTTCTCGCTGTATTTCGTTTTACCTGCGTTTACTCCAGTCCCCCTCATTCGACCCCAGTCAGGGAGACATAGGGGAGACGGGGCCACACCGTCCCCGGAGCAACTCGCCGAAGGTCAGAAGCTGTCGCGTGAGTGGTTCGCCACGCACACGTGTGACTTACCCCCGTCCCCGTTGAACCGTCTGAACGTGTGGCTGGACCTGGCGGACACGATTAGCGGGAAGGGTTAGCAGCAGGGAAAGTCTTCATGGAGTCAAGGTGACGGCTCGAGTCTACCGCGTAAAGGAAAGTGCCGGGTTTAGCCAATTGATCTGGTTAGTAACGCCCGGATTCTATCCCTCTGGCTGGAACGATCTCAGGGGGTCAGGTCAGGCCTGCCTCGCCGCTATCTCTGGTCAGGGCATTCTTTCTGCACTTCATCGACGAACGACACGTCGGCGCGGACGCGTGCCTGCAGGTGCACGCCGGTCGCGGTCGTGCGACGATATCCTGCGTTGTATACTCTAGGCCGATGGCCATGGCACGTTCGATTACGACCAGGTGCTCGAGCCGCGGGGGGAAGGGGCGTACTGTCGCCGGCCTGTGGGGTCTCGTCGCCGTGCTCGTACTCGTCGGCGTGGGGGGCTGGCCAGCAGCCGCGGCAGCCCAGGTGACGGCGACGGCGCGGCCCGGCGCCACGCCACCCTGGAACCAGGGGATTCTGCCCATCACGCCCGAGAGCTACTACCATGCCATAGAGTGCGGGAAGCAGGGCGGCGACGATCCGCCGTGCGTCTTCTGGGATACGGGCCTCTGCGAGAACGACGACTTCACGCTCGCCGCCTACAGCGGCTACAAGCAGGTCGCCTACGAGGTGTGGGTCGCGGTACAACAGGGGCAGCCGCCGCCGGAGCCAGATTACCAAGGGGCGCGGCGCACCCGTGTGACGATCAGCGTCACTCCGACCCAGGGCTCAAACAACGTGCTGACCGATCTCATCCTCATACGCGGCGGCAATCCCGTCGCCCCCGTCGATCGATACGTCAGTGCCGGCCGTTTCACGTTCGACTACGCGGCTTGGGCACCAACCGGCACCGTCACCCTCGATCTGGTGAGCGAGGCCCGCACGATCTCCTGCGTCATCGAGCCCGTGGTGCTTCAGCAGTTTCGCTGAGAGAGGGCCGTCTGGTGATCCGGCGTCGGCTTGAAGCCAAGGTCGGTCCCTGCGACTGAGAAAGCGCAAACCGCTCGACCTCTGTGTGACCGAGGAGCAACGCCGTCCAGGCGGGATGCAGCGTCTGTCGAATGCCGCGGGGGCTTTCACCACGGGCGCCTAGCGGAGTTGAGACAGGAGGTCTCGTGGCGTTGCAACCGCCGATCCTGACGCCGACCGATGTCGATGTCGCGGTGCTCAGGGATGCGATTCGAGACGAATACGCAGTCGTCACCAAGGATTCGACCGTTGGTTTTTGTTTCCACACCGGCCGTGCGCTGACCGGCATCGTGGGTTATAGCCGGAATGGCTTGACGGCATTCCCGAGACCGTCTTGGCGTCGTTTGCCAGGACTGGGAACCCGTTCAGCCTCGGTGCTTTCCACGCCGGCGGGCGAGTCGTCGACGTTGGGTGTGGCGCCGGCATCGATAGCCTGATCTCGGCGCGGATGGCATACTACACTTCGTGGGCAGCGGCCCGATTGACCTGCCGCGGAGAAGACCGAACGAAAAGAGGATGTCATGTGCACAAAGCAGCTACGCACGTTCGTCACCGTCACCGCCTGCATCCTGTTGGGCGCGGTGGCGCAGGACGCCGCCGCGCAGCCGGTTCAGGCTGACCCGCCATTCAGAGCCGGAGATTTCGATTACGGATCACGCTTCGAGCTGCCCGACGGGCAGCAGGCCGAGATTTGGAACCCAGCCAAGCGGAAGCTGGTTGCGGGCGGGCCGATGATCGGCGGCACGGTCCGCGCCGTGGACCCGCGCACTTATTGCGCCATGGCCGCCGCCGGCTACGACTTCATCTGGGTGGAGATGCAGCACGAAGCCATCTCGTGGGAGCAGGTTGCACGTCTGTGGCGAACGTGCCCGGGTCCGGCCGCGCCCGGCGTACGCGTCGCGTATGCCAACGAACGTGAGATTCAGCACGCCACCGACATGGGTGCCGCGGTTATCGTAGTGCCGACCGTCGATAGCGTCGAAGAGGCGCAGGAGGCAATCAACTGGACCTACTTCCCACCGATCGGGAGACGGAGCTCCGGCGGCGGTCAGGGCCCCGGCACGATATGGAACGACGTCCCCGGTGGCTATCGCCAGACCTGGAACGACAACGTCGTGCTGATTCTGATGATCGAGACGCTGGAGGGTGTCGAGCACGCGCGTGAGATTGCGAAGCTACCGGGCGTCACGGGACTGTTCGCCGCGAGCGGAGACCTCGGGAATTTCTCTGGCTTTGGCCAGGGCGATGCCGAGTACGAGGCGCTGATCACCGAAGTCGCGACCGCGGCCCGGGAGGCCGGTATCCACGCCTGCGGTCCGCTGCGCTGGGCAGAACGACCGTCCTTCACGTGCTTTCAGGCTGGCACGGAGTCGGCGAACATCCGCCGGGGCGCCGCGGCCGAGATCAATCAGGCCGAGGAGCGCTTCGGCAGTAGCGGTGCTGGAGGCACCTCTGTCACGGGCTCTGGAGCGCCGGCGCTCCTCGCCAACTTGACCGCCGAGTGCGGCGCTATCACGTATGAGGACGACTGCTACGCCGCCGTGGAACAGGCCGTAACCGCCGCCAGCGCTATGTCGGCGGCCGAGCAGGCGCAGGTCGGTCGAAGGCTTCGAGATGTCATGGGGGTTAACCCCAGCCATGCAACCAGGATCCGCGAAATTGCCGCGGGTGCCGGTTTGAGAATCGGCGATCGCTGACGGTTCGCGGTTCGGTACGCCTCGGGCCGGCTCGTCACCCACTCAGCCAGCCGAGGTCTGGTGGCGGGCCGCTGGCCCGCCCGTGGCCACGGCCTGCCTCAGACGGTTCCGGCTGTGACGTACCTGTGCTGACACGCCGACCCAGGCCTCGTCGTGTTCTACTACGAGCGGAAGGAGCAGCCTCATGCGTGCCTGGCTATTGACTTTTGGCGTTACCGCCCTGATGTGTCCTGCCGTAATACGCGGTCAGACAGCCGACGTGCTCGAGGGACTCGACCGGGTGCGCGTCGTCATCCATGGGATCGATCAAGGTGCCAGAGACGCCGGTCTCTCTGCAGACAGCCTCAGGACGGCCGTCGAGCTGCGCCTGGCGGAAAGCGGCATCGAGGTGGACCAGGAGAGCAGCAGCGATCTCAGTGTGACCGTCAGCCTCGTCGAAGTCGCGGCGGGAGACGGCGGCTACGCCTACGGGACCGATACGCAGCTGGTCGACAACGTCTATGTGCGCAGGCAGGTCATCGAGGTGCTTGCGGACGCCGACACCGCGGGCCCAACGCTCCTCGACTTCACGCAGGAGTTCGTCCCCTACGCCGGGATTACGTGGCAGACGAGAAGAATTGGGGTCACACCGCGCAGCGTCGCCCCAGTCTTTATTCGTGACAGCGTGCTCAGGAACGCCGACGAGTTTGCCGACGCCTACCTGGCCGCCAACGCGCGCTGAAGGTTCTCGTCCGGCTGTTCGCGCCCGAGTGACTTCGCTCTACTCCTTCACGAACTTGTGCAGCCTGGAGCTGACGGTGTCGGCAATGTACAGGTCTCCCTGCGGATTCATCACCATATAGTGCGCCTCGCCGAATTCGCCGAGCCCAGGACCGGCCTGCCCGTTGGCGCCAAGCGCCTTGCCGGTCTCCTTGTCCAGTAGGAGAATCTCGCCAGAGAAGCCACTTAGCAGAAACAGCCGCCGGTCCGGCGCGATGTAGAGCCCACACGGCCAGCCCTTGTACGCCCATTCCTTAATATAGGTCCCGTCGCTGTCGAAGATCTGGACCCGGTGGTTCGCCCGGTCGGCGACGTAGACCATCCCCTGGTCATCGACCACGATCGAGTGCGGCGTGTCGAACTCGCCCGGTCCAGACCCTTGACGGCCCCACTGCGTAATCAGCTTGCCCGTACTGTCGAACCGCAACACGCGCGGCACGGGGCGGCCATGGCTGACGATCACGAAAATCTCGTCCCGCGGGCCGATGTACAGGTCGGTTGGCTCTTCGAGGAGGTAGGTATTTGTTGCGTCGTTCCATTCGCCTGGCTGCCCCCTGACACCGAGCGTCATCAACACCTCGCCAGCCGGGTTCATTTTGGTCACGGTGTGACCCCGGACGTCGGTCGTCCAGATGTTGCCCGACGAATCGAGCCGCATGCCGTGGGGTCTGTCGTAGAGCCCTTGCCCCCACGACCGCACGAAGGTGCCGTCCGCCTCGAACTCCATCAGCGGGTTCGGTCCCCGGTTGAAGACCAGCAGGGTGTTCTCGGCGGTCCAGTCGACGCTCGACGGCGCGCCCATTTCGAGGTCCGCTGGAATCTGCATTCCGTGCGGGACGGGCCGGTACCCAAGATCCGGCGCGTTCTCCATCTGCGCCGGGTCCGGAGCGGTCAGCCGCTGGAGCAGCAGGAAGATACTGATCAACCTCATGGGTTCTCCTTCATCCTTGCAGGCCGCCGGGCCATGGCTAGCTTTCTTGACGGTCAATTGTGGGGGGGATCCGGTGCAGTTGCAAGTCCCCGGCCCCCTGATTGACCAGAACGCCGTCTGCTCGCGTCCGGCAGGCAGGCGCCCGGAGCTGAGTGGGCCCACGGGGCACCGGCCCTCTACGAGTCGGTGGCGAATGTCGCCACCGCATTCGACCGGCTCTGCATCCCGTCTGGCGGTGTCCTTCCTCGGTCACGTACTGCCGGCATGCTCCCTCGCTGCGCCTTAACCGGGCCCATCGTCGGTATCGGTACGACGTGGGACTCCCGCCACGGGCTGCTAGGGTTCGAGGCTCGCGGTGTACGCCGCGATGTTCACGATGTCCTCCGGGGTAAGGTTTGTCACCGCCGCGTCCATCAGGTCCGACCAGCCGCCGTTCCGTGTTCCGGTCTGCAGGTCGTAGAGCTGGCGGGCGACATAGCTGGGCGAGCGGCCGGCGATGGCCGGCACAGGCCCGAGTCCTCGGAGGTCGGCGCCATGGCACACGGTGCAGGCGACGGTTCTCCCGTTGCCGCCGGTCGTTACAAGGGTTTCGCCTCGTGCCACTGCCCCGGTCGGGACGTAGGCGATGAAGCTGGCCTCGGAGTCGCGTACTTCAACCCGTTCCAGCTCCTCGGGCGTCTCGATGATTCGGGTGCCGATGGGCTCCATGCCGCCATCCTCCACGGGCACGTGCATCCAGCCCGCGATGCGCGTCACGGGCACCATGTCGGTCTCTACAACGCGAATCCAGGGGCGGAAGGCGAAGGACGAGAAATATTCTGCCGCGGCCTGCGCTTCCGCCTCGGTGGCGGCCATGCCGATCGTCGTCATCAATCTTGGCGGGCCCATGCGCGGCTCGCCGCTTCGCCGTAGACCGTCGCGATAGTCACGCATCTGCTGGACGAGGTACTCGGTGGGCTGCCCGGCCAAGCCTGCGTTTTCCGGGCGTCCCTGGCCATTCGGAAGATGGCAGAAACCGCAGGCCCGCACGTCCGGGGCGCGGCCGTGCGCCACGATGGGCGGCATCGCCGGATGGTTATTGGGGTGCCAGTCCGGCGGATTGAACAGATCTCGTAGCTCCGAACGCATGAAGGTCACGCTGCTGCCGGGCACCCGCAGCACCTCGCTCGGATCCGCCGGGGTCCTGCCTTCAGCCGGGGGCGGGGCGTTCAGCGTGTAAGCCCACGGCAGGACGGCATTCGCGCCGTCGTCGGCCTGCTGCCGAGCCTGCAGTGCGATACCGACCACACCGGCCGCGAGCGCCATTACGCCGGCGCCAACCATCATCTTCATGCTGATTCCTCCGAGACACGAGGTCCCTCGAACGGGCCAGGACGATCTGAGCAGAGCTTCGCGAGCGACTAGTTCTCGAGCGCCCTCTGTGTCAGGTAGGCGCAGAGGGCCTCTTTGTAAGCTTCAACGGTCATCGGGACGTCCATCTTGTGCTCGCGCTCCAACACCGGAGCGAAGATGTTGAAGTGGAGAAACGGGAAGAGTCCGTTGATGAAATAGTTCCGTGTGGTTTAGATGCTGTGTCCAACCCATCGGCCGGCCAGCACGACGCCGGTCCACAGCAGCAGTGACGTCGCGCCCGCTACCCTGGCCTTGACCGGTACGACTGCCGCCGTGTCCCAGTCCGCGATTTTCCGGAACGTCCAGAACTGAAACACCGCCATGTTGACGGCGGCCAGCAGCAGCAGCACCAGCTTGATTTCGAACGCGGGGTTGTCGAGGTAGGCGCTCGCTCGGGTTATGAACATGCCGGTTCCCGTCACCGCCGCCACGCAAAAGGCGCCCCACGTCCATGGAATGAGTTCGCGGTTCATATGGCTGGCAGCGTAGCGGCGCGCGGCTACGCCCAGCAGCCGCAGGTCGACCATCAGGATCGAGCCCACCACCAGGGAGACGGCCAGCACGTGGATGGACTCCAGCAGGGGAAACCACCAGGTAAAGCCGATATGCTCGGAGAGCGGGAGGCTCTCCAGCCACGTCCAGAACTCTGCGAAGGGCATCGAGCGCGTCCTCACTCATAGAAGAAAAGGTACTCCGCGTACGCGATCCATCGACCCGCCAGCACGACTCCGATCCACAGCACGAGTGAGATAGCCGCGATGACCTTGCCCGAGAGACGTCGCGCCGCCGATCGTTCCCAATAGCACGCCTCCCGCTTGCCGAGGCGGTAGACGACGAACGCCAGCACGACGGCCGGAACGAGCAGCGAGAATTTCCAGCTGAATACCGGATTAAAGAAGTAGCGGGCCGGTTGAGCCACCACGAACAGCAAACCGGTGATGAAGTTGAGCAAGAGCGCCCACCATGTCCACGGCAGCAGACGACGGATCATCTCACTGACGTTCTGGCTCGGCACCGCCACGCCCAGGAACCTGAGATCCACCATGACGATGGACGACATTACGACCGCGATGCCCAGGATGTGAACCGACTGGGCGATCGGGGGAAGCCCCGGGACGTTACCGAGCAGGTAGATGGCGGTTTCGCTGGCTCCACTCGTGGCCAGGGCGTCTAGCAGGCTCTCTCTCATGGGGCGGCTGTGTCCCCGGTCACCCGCGCTAGCTGGACACAACGGGCGTCGGCCTGTTCCTTCCCTCGGAACGACCAGGCCCGGCACCGGACCAGGCCGATGGCGGCGTGGTTCCTCGGTTGCGGTGTGCCCCGCACACGTCCTGTCAGCATTCTCGGCGCGCGGCGCCTGGCTGACGAGGTGCGACGAGCGACCACACCGGCGGTACTCGACCGACCAGTAACGCCGTCAGGCGGGACGCACTTGCCGCGAATCGGCAAGACACTCGTGGGCACACTCCTAGGGCGCCGTGACCGGCGGATCCGGCGTGCCGATCAGCCGCCCTGGGTCGGCCCCGTCTCGCGCCACGAACTTCTGGGTGCGGCCAAGGGCAGGGTCAGAGGCATAGAGGGCGCCCTCCTGATCGACCGAGAACTGGTGGAGCTGGCTGAACTGACCGGGTCCGTCACCGTCCATGCTCCAGGTGTCGAGCCGGTTACCGTTGACATCGAGCTTGATCAGCTTGGCAGGGTTGCCGTCAGCCACCCAGATATCGTAGCCGGTGGCCATGATGTCGAACGGGGAGTCGAAGTCTGGCCATGTCCCGATCGGTGAAATATTGGGGTGATACCACGTGTTCCGCGTGGTCTGGTTGAAGACCTGGACACGCCTATTGCCCCGATCGGCCACGTAGATGTTCCCACGGGCGTCGGTCGCTAAGGCGTGCACGCCGTCGAAATGCCCTCGGTCGCTCGATCGCTCGCCGTCTGGCGGCCACTCCGTGACGTAGTTGCCCCCGGCGTCGAACTTCACGACCCGCGAGTTATCGAGCCCGTCGGCGACGAAGACGCTCCCGTCCGGCAGGAACGCGACATCCTGGGGGCGTCCGAAGTGCGTTTCGTCGTTGCCGCTGACACCCATCTCACCGAGCGTCATCAGCAGCTCTGAGCCGTCGTTTGAGAACACGTGGATCACATGCCCGGTCTCGTGCACTACCCAGACTCGGCGCTCCGGGTCATTCGGGTCGATCCGGATTCTGTGCGGGCCGTTCGACCCTTCATAGAGCTGGTCCCACTGGGTCCACGCTTCGATCATGTTGCCGTCGCCATCGACGACGAAGATACAGTTGCGCCAGACACGGGCGTCGCCGGGCTGGAGCGGGTTGAGCCCGATCGAGCTGACGAATCCAGCAAAACCTGGTGGCACCGGGTCGGGCAGGCGGATCTCGCCGCGCTGGGTCACGAAGATACGATCCGGTGATTCGGCAAAGACCGCCGTGTGCGACCCCCAGGCGTAGCCGGAGGTCGCGAACGGCTTCAGCCAGCCGTTCACGACGTCGTAGGGACTTTCAGCGGCCTCCTGGAGCGACGCCGGAGCGGCTACCAGCCCGGCCGCTATGACGACCGCAAGGATGACGATGAACGTGCGCATGGCTTACCCTTCCTTGTCATTCTGGCGACCGCCGGCCGCCTTCCCCTTCATCCTGCGAGTACGCGGTGTAACGCCGGGCACCGCTTTCTTCGTCACTTATCCTACTGCCGGTTGGCCTCAGGTTCAATGGAGGGATAGGGGTGCACGGGCGGCGGCCGCCCGACGGGGGGACACACGATGTCGTCAGCGGGTGTCCAGCCGTACCCGAAGGGCTCTGAGGCCAGGTTGCACCTCCGCCCGGTGTGAGGGATCATGCGGCTAACGTGGCAGCCCAGGAGACGGTCAGGCGATACTCGATCTGGGCTTGCAGGCGGCATCGAGACCCGGCGGTGCCCTGGTTCGGCACTTGGCCGAGCGGGTTGACACGTTTGGTGAGGAGGACGCTTGACCACATGTAGGATGTCTGCGCGGCGGCAGCGGGTGCTGCCGGGCCTCGCGGCTGCCGGTATCG
>Ga0310121_10001122_pt1 | contig 28123 bp, 23 predicted proteins | sample CB27_Tmax_986_MG_FD_203504 | JGI IMG/M metagenome (GOLD analysis project Ga0310121, IMG submission 203504) | Marine microbial communities from Western Arctic Ocean, Canada - CB27_Tmax_986 | ecosystem: Environmental > Aquatic > Marine > Oceanic | place: Canada: Western Arctic Ocean | collected... | reverse complement strand
ATCTCTTGAGCATCTGCAATCTCCCATGGTTCTCAGCCACCACCCGTCGCTGCTGACGCCCCCACGGTCGAGGACGACTGGAGCCCGGCCATGATCGCCGGTCCGACGATCGACGGCACAAGAGCCCGCCCCCCGACGGGACGACTCTCCGGTTTCGCTCGCCTCAACAAGCGAGGTGCCGCCTGCACTCGGCACTATCTGTCGAGAATGCTCCTATCAGAAGACGACGTCAAGACCAAATTTCGCCGAGACGCATCGGGGGCGACCGAGCGGAACCGGCCTTCGGGATCTCGGTTGGCGGATCCGGATGCTGCAAGCAACGCCGTCTCACGGCGGAGTCTTCGATCAGTGCGATCAACCGTAGGCGTTCCCGCCGCGGAGACAGACGAGGACGACAATCGAAGGTCCGGTCATATTACGTCCGCAAGGCCGAGTTGTCGTATCCTTCTGAAGTCGTCCGGAACAGGAAGGAAGGTCCCATGCGCCGCACGTTACTCGCGTCGATCGGCCCGGCGGTCGCGGTGCTCGCCCTGGTACCCGCAGCCGCCATGGCCCAGTCCGGGGCCGAGGACGGTTGGACGACGCCGCGAACCCCCTGGGGCGAGCCAGACCTGCAGGGTGTCTGGACCTCGGCGACCCTCACACCGCTCGAGCGACCGGGCCGGCAGTCGGACAAGGCGGAGCTGACCGCCGAGGAGGCGGCGGCACGAGACGAGTGACGCCGGGTGGCGTGCCGCTGAAACGGATCCTGCTGCTGGTCGCCGGCGCGCTCGGGTTCTGTGTTCTGCTCACCCTCAACTCGGGCGGCTATCACTACGGCACGTCCGACCAGGCGTTCTATATCCCGGTCGTGCTCGACCAGATCGAGCCCGGGCTCTTTCCCCACGACGCCGAGCTAATCGAGGCGCAGGACCGGTTTCTCTTCTTCGACGACTGGTTTGCGCCGATCGTGCAGGTGACCGGCGTCTCGTTGCCGGTCGCGTTCCTGGCGGCCCAGATCCTGACCCTCCTGCTGCTGTACGGGGCCATCGTGGCTATCGGGCGCGCGGTCTACCGTACCTGGTGGGCGGTCGGCGGGCTCGTCGTCCTCATGACGGTGCGCCACCGGATTCCGTACACCGGAGCTAACTCGGTCGAGGGCTATTTTCATCCGCGGATGCTCGCCTTCGCCATGGGCATGTCGGCCACGGCGCTGTATCTGTCGGGTCGCACCCGTCTGGCGCTGGCGGTCACCGGCCTGACCGTCCTCGTGCATCCGACGATCGGGGCCTGGTTCGTCATCCTCGTGGGTGGGGCGTCCATCGTCAGTGGTGGGATCACCCTCCGGACGCTGCTGCCCTGGGCCGTGGTGGCGATCGTGGGCGTTCTCGGGACCATGGGCAGCGCCCTGCGCGACCAGCTCGTGTTCATGGATGCCACGTGGCTGGGCGTGCTCGCGCTCAAGGACTACCTGGTGGTCGCCGACTGGCCGCTCGAAGCGTGGCTTAGCAATCTGGCCATCACTGCCGTCGTCTTCGCCCTCTATCGATATCGACGTTCGCTCGGTGTCGCCTCGCCGCGCGAGGGTGCGCTCGTCGCGGGGTGCGGGCTGCTGCTCGGGGTGTTTCTGCTGTCGGCGCCGTTTTCGATCGCCGGTATCGCGCTGGCGGTGCAACTGCAGGTCAACCGCGTCTTCTGGCTGATCGAGACCCTGGGGGTGATCCTGCTGGGGTGGCTGCTGTTCGAAAGACCGTCATCCGGCCGCGCCCCCGGCGCGGGCGACTCGGCGATCCCGCGTCGGGCGCTGGTCGTCGTCGTCACGCTGCTGGCCCTGTGGCGCGGCGGATATCGCGGCTTCGTCGAGCGTCCGGAGCGGCCGGTCATCGAGGTCGGGCTAGCCGACAGCGACTGGACCAAGCTGATGACATGGGCGTCGAACCAGCCGGTCGGCACCCATTTCCTGGCCGATCCCGCGCACGCCCCACGGTATGGCGCAAGCGTGCGGGCCGCCAGCGGGCGTGACGTCTATCTGGAAGTGATCAAGGACAGCGCGCTCGCGATCTACTCGTCGGACATCGCCCATCGGGTGGCTCGGCGAATCGACGACATCGGCGACTTCGAGCGGCTCTCCGTGGAGCGCGCCGGCAACCTGGCGAGGCGTTATGACATCGACTATCTCATCACAGAGCAGCGACTCGACCTCCCGGTGGCGACCGCGGTCGGCCCGTTCGTCGTGTACGAGCTGGCCGGCACGGCGGGTTTCTGAACAAGTGCCTGAATGCCGACAAACACCACCGTGAACTGGGCCGCGCTGGCTGACCGAGTCCTGGACGGATACCGCCTCACGCGAGACGACGGGCTAACGAATCCCGAGTGAAGTCCTGACCCTTCAATGGTTACACGTGGATCTTGCCACCGGCGAGGTTCGTCTCGACCCAGGAACGACAAAGAACTCGGAGGGCCGAGTCTTTCTGATGACAGCCGAGCTACGAGCGCTGCTCGAGGCACAGTAGGAGGTCACGAGGGCCCTGAGGCACGAGCGCGGCAAGATCTGCCCGTGGGTTCTTCCATCGCGACGGAAAGCCCATCAGAAGCCTCAGAAAGGCGTGGCAGGCAGCGTGCGTCAAAGCCGGCCGCCCAGGATGTATCCCTCACGATCTCAGGCGCACAGCGGTCCGCAACATGGTTCGGGCCGGCATTCCTGAGCGAGTCGCGATGCAGATGACGGGGCACAAGACCCGTTCTGTCTTCCAGCACTACAACATCGTCAGCGACGGCGATCTGCGGGAGGCCGCCGCCAAGCTCGACGAAGCGATGGACATAGTTCCGGGCATAGTCCAGCCGATCGCCGCAACGGGCGAAGACGTGATCAGCGATTCTGCTGAGAAAAAATTGGAGGCGCCGCCCGGATTTGAACCGGGGATGGAGGTTTTGCAGACCTCTGCCTTACCACTTGGCTACGGCGCCGCTCGAACGTGTGCCGACAGGCGCCACGACCTGGCCGGCCGAACCGGAAGATGCGGTGGGACGCATTGGAGGAAGGAAGTTGGAGCGGGAAACGGGATTCGAACCCGCGACTTCGACCTTGGCAAGGTCGCACTCTACCACTGAGTTATTCCCGCTCGCACCCACCCGAGTGAGCCCGGTCGCAATCAGGCCAACACACGGCCGGCGTGACACGTCATCGGTCGTTGCGCCCCGGCAGCCTGGCACTCGCCGCCTTCGGGGTATCCGCCGTTGCGAACGCGATTGCTGGAAAATACCGTAGCACACGGCCCAGGCTGCATCAAGACAGCCCCATCTCGGCAGCGGCGGCCGCCAAGTGCCTATCCAGCGTCACGAGGGGCGCGCGGCGGCACCAGGACCGAGGCATCGGCCACTCTTACGCTCCTAGAGACCATCGCGGTCTTCCCGGATCATCTGGACGGACTCGTCGGCCGTTCGCAAACCGATTCGACGGCCATGCTCCAGCACGTTGATGATTGTCAGGGGGCTGGTAGGACCCGCTGCCTCTTTGAGGATCGACAGCAGCTCGCCCTGCAGCGACCGGTGGTGGCGCCTGGCTTGCGCGCAAAGCTGTTCGGACACGTCATCGGGAAACTTCTTGACGGACAGATCGACAGGCATGCTGTCCCCAGTTGCGCTGCGCTGGGTTCAGACCGGCCCCTACAGCACGCGTAGGGGAGGTTCTAAAACAGAACCGGCACAGAACCACTCAGACGCGGCGTCAACCACCCCGACTAGCTGACTTCGAAGGCATCGACGATTACGTCGACGAGCGGTCGCGCAACTGTCGTCAGGGCCACTCCCACAACGTCGAACCAGCACGGAGGTTCGATCCCCTGGAGCCCCATCAGGTAGCTGCGTGCCATGTTGATCAACCGTCGTTGCTTCCGGAAGTAGACCGCGGCTACAGTGCCGCCGAACCGGCCGCTCCAGCGGGTCTTGACCTCGATGAACACCAGGGTGTCACTGTCGCGCGCGATGATGTCAATCTCGCCAAACCGCGTACGAAACCTTCGCTGGAGAATTACGTGCCCGCGACGCCGCAGTTCGCGAAACGCGAGATATTCGTCCTTTTTTTCGAGACTGAGGCGTGCGAGGGTCATGGTCCTGCGTGGAGCACACGCAAGACCGAGGCCGCGTTATTTCCGTTTCCAGCGAGTGCCGGAGGCGGTGTCTTCGAGGATGACGCCTCGGGTGTAGAGGTCGTCGCGGATGGCGTCGCCCGCCGCGAAGTCACGACGGGCACGGGCGGCCTTGCGCTCGCCGATCAGCCGTGTGATTTCTTCGACCGGCACGTCCGGCGTCGCCTCCTCGGCTCGGCGCAGGGCGATGACGCCCAGCACCTGATCGAAGCCGTCAAACGCGTGCTTGACGACTTCGGCATCGGGCGCCCCGAGCTCCCCGTCGTCGATGGCCGTGTTGACGTACCGCACCAACTCGAACAGCACTCCGAGCGCGCCCGGCACGTTCAGGTCCTGCTCGAGCTTCTCGCCGAAGGCGCGGCGCGCCGTCGCGACCCGGTCGGCGAGCGCCGGGTGCGCCTGGCCACCCTCGACCGCCTCGAGCCGGACCAAACAGCCCATTAGCCGCTTCAGCGCCTCCTCCGCTTGGTCGAGGCTGTCCCAGGTAAACCGCAGTTGCTTCCGATAGTGGACCGACAGCAGCCCATACCGTAGCGCCGATGCCCGGTAGCCGTGTGCCAGCACGTCCTGAACGGTGAGGACATTGCCCAGCGACTTCGACATCTTGACACCTTCGCCGAGGAGCAGATGTTCGACGTGCACCCAGAAGCGTGAAAAGGTCGTCCCGGTGGCCCCTTCGGCCTGGGCGATTTCGTTCTCATGGTGCGGGAACACGAGGTCGACACCACCGGCGTGAATGTCAATTGGCGCTCCATCGAGCAGACGTAGCGCCATCGCCGAGCACTCGATGTGCCAGCCGGGCCGGCCCGGGCCGACCCCGAGATCCCAGGTGGGCTCGTCCGGCGCGGTCGCCTTCCACAACACGAAATCGCGCGCGTCCTGCTTCTCGTAGCGATCCGAGTCAATCCGAGCGCCCGGTTGGATCCCCTCGGGGTCGAGCCGGGCGAGCTTACCGTAGTCGGGCAGCGTCCCGATCTTGAAATAGACCGACCCGTCGCTCCGATAGGTGTGGCCGTTGGCGTCCAACGCCTGGATCATCTCGACCATCGACCGCAGATTCTCCTCGTCGGTCGCCCGGGGATACTCCTCCACCGGCTCGAGCCCGAGGGCGGCGGCATCCTCGCGGAACGCGGCGATATAGCGGTCAGTATAGTCGCGCAGCGACACCCCCGCCCCCCTCGACTCGGCGATCGTCCGGTCGTCCACGTCGGTGAAGTTCATCACCTGCCGGACCTTGAACCCGGCGACGTGCGTCAGGACCCGGCGCAGCACGTCGAGCGCGACAAAGGTGCGGAAGTTGCCGATGTGCCCCCGGGCATAAACTGTCAGCCCGCAGGTGTACATCCGCACCGTGTCGTCGCGAAGCGGCGTGAACTCCTCTTCCCGACGTGTGAGGGTGTTGTGGAGACGCATGAACTAAAGGGATCGCAGGCGACGCGCGCCGGGAGCCCTCAGGGAACTTCGGACAGCTGCCGGGTCAACTCACAGAAATCGGCGGGTCCGTCCCCGACCCGCGGCCCAGCACCACCGTCTTCATGCGGCAGTGCAGACACGCGAGTGGGACCTCGTCGCCGTCCGGGCGGGAGAGTAGTTACTCGGTCGCCGTCTGACCCGTGCCTCCGACCGGTGCCCCAAAATACCTGATCCGGACGAGCATGTCGTCGGCGGTCGTGGCCAGCCGCAGCTCGACGACGTTGTAGGGGCGCTAGTCCGTCTCGACCACCCGTGCACGGCGTGGTCGATGGTCTGTACCACCTCTTCGCACAACGCTTCGTGATAGCCGATGTACTCGACCGTGCGCTCGGTGAGCCGCCGTGGCAACGGCAGATACCAAGGCTCACATGGAACCGTCACGTCGAGACTCAACGAAGCCATCGGGACCGGGTTCTCGGCGTCTCCCATCACTGCCCGAATTCTACAGTGAAATCTGCCGGAACAAGGCGCGGGCCTGGTCGCAGTCCCGTGTGATCTGCGCGCGCAGTGCCTCGCCATCCGGAAATGCCACTTCGTCGCGTAACCGCTTTATAAACGCCACCCGAATCGCGTGGTCATACAGCTGGCGGTCAACGTCGAACACATGGGATTCGACCACCGTACCGGACGACGTCCCGAATGTCGGGCGGACGCCAACATTGGTCACCGACGCGTGGATCTCGCCGTCGACCACCACGGCCGTGGCATAGACGCCGTTGGGGGGGAACAACTCGTTGTCGGTCGAGAGATTCGCGGTCGGAAAACCGATCTGGCGCCCACGGCCCTGACCGCGAGTCACCGTGCCCTCGAGCATGTAATGATGTCCGAGCAGCACGCCCGCTTCGTCGACCCTTCCCTCAGCGATCAGGCGCCTGATCCGCGTGCTGCTGACCACGAACTCCTTATATCGGACCGGATCGATCTTTTCGGCTCGGAAGCCATAACGCGCCCCGAGCGACCGCAGGACCGAGAAATTCCCGGTGCGGTCGTGGCCAAACAGGAAGTTCGCGCCGACCCACACCTCGTCGACCCGCAGCCATTCCACTAGAACGGCACGGACGAACGTCTCCGGCTCCCAACTCGACACCTCCGGCGTGAATCGGACGACAGCGATCCCCGCCATGCCGGCCTCGGCGAGCGCCACGGTCTTCTGGGCGTGGGTCATCAACAGCGGCGGCGCCTTGCCCGGGCGGACGATACGGGAGGGGTGCGGGTCGAAGGTCAGCGCCGCGGCCGTGGCCCCACGCTCGTCGGCACGCCGTCGCACCTGATCGATGATCTTGGCGTGGCCACGGTGAAGCCCGTCAAAGTTGCCGAGAGCCAGTACCGGCTGGTGCCAGGCCGGCGGCGTCCGATCGTTAAAGTGGGTGATCGCGACCGGGTCCAGCTTGTGAGTCTCGTGTGTCATCGATCAGCCGTTGATCATACGTCAGGAGACCGGACCGGTGTCGGACGACTGGTCCGGCGTGCTCGTGTCGCCTGCGCCGGATCAGACGTCGATCACCAGGCCGTCATGCGCCAGAGCCATGGTGGGCGGCAACGCGGCACAAGTCTCGGCGTGGGGCAGGTCGTGACACATGTGGGTGAAATAGGTCTGGCTGGCGCCGACCCTGGTCGCCACCTCGACCGCCTCGCCCAGGGTGAAATGCGTCGGGTGCGGTCGATGGCGCAGGGCATCGAGCACCAGTACGGTGACCCCCTCGAGCAACGGCCAGGAGGCCTCCGGGATGGCATTGCAGTCGGTGAGATAGGCGAAGGAGCCGAACCGGTACCCAAGAATCGGCTGCGTGCCGTGATGAACCGGCACCGGCACCACCTCGTAACGTCCCACACAGAAGCGACCAGTCAGCTCGAACAGACGCAGCCGCGGCACCCCGCCACCCCTGGGCACCGACGGGTCCCATGCGTAGGAGAACATCCGTCGCAGCGCCGTGAGGGTCGAGGCGTCTGCCAGACACGGAATAGAGCCACTCTGACGGTAGTTGAACGCCCGCACGTCGTCGAGCCCCATGACATGGTCGGCGTGATGATGCGTGAAGAGGATCAGGTCCAGCCCCGTGACGCCGAAGGCCAGCGCCTGCATTCGGAGGTCAGGCGAGGTGTCGACCAGCACTCGGGTCGCATCGGCGAGCTCGAGATAGATCGACGGGCGCCAGCGCCGGTCCCGCGGGTTATCCGAGCGACAGGTGGCGCAGTCGCACCCGACGACCGGCACCCCGGACGACGTTCCGGTTCCCAGGAAAGTGACACGCATCAGGGACCAGACCTGGGGCGCGGTAATGACACCTCCGCGCCCGCCGGCCAACAACGGTCAGGGCGCGCCGGCGCGTCCCTCGGACTTTCGGGCGTCGATTAGCCGCATCTAGAGCTCGTAGAGCACCCGGGTCAGAAACTGCTCCTCGGCCTGAGTCAGGTTACCGCGCGTTTTCTCGGCCAGCACCGCGACTAGCTCGACCATGTGCCCGGCCGCGTCCAGGTTGGGAACTCCCCGCTGCCCCGACGACGGGTCGGCGGCGTCGCCGAAATGCACCGCGGCCGAGGTCGCCAACGACACGACCAGCGCGGTGAACGAGATCTCCGGTTGCGCTGCCATGAATCCGTCCGCGGCCGAAGTCAGACCACAGTGAGTGCCCGTATCGCGGGCGGACGACCGCGTGTGCACCGAGGACACCGCTGCCCGGCCGACCAGGCGCAACGAGCGGCGACCGAATGCCAACCACCTCTGAGGGCCTTACACTAACATACCTATATCAGGCGCACTCATCATGTCCGAACCGACAAATGCTCCCCGCCCGGCGCTGGCCGGCACCCCGGGCGACCGCTTCAACCGACTCGTGGAAATCATGCGGACACTCAGGTCGCCCACCGGCTGTGCCTGGGACCGTGAACAGTCACTGGCCTCGCTGCGACCATTCGTCCTGGAGGAGGCCTACGAGGTCGTCGATGCGATGGACCGCAATGACCGGAGTGCGCTTTGCGACGAGATTGGCGACCTGCTGCTCGAAGCGGTGTTCGTCGCCCAGATCTGCGCTGAGGAAGGCGCCTTCACAATCGCCGACGCAGCCGAGGCGGTCACCGCCAAGCTGATCCGGCGTCACCCGCACGTGTTCGACGCGAGCGGCACCGCGGCGACCGATCGTCGCGACCTCTCCCCCGTTCAGGTCAAGGAACAGTGGGAGCGAATCAAGACCCGTGAGCGCGCCGGGACGCCCCAGCGTGCGACGCTGCTCGACGGCATCCCCGAGTCATTGCCGTCTCTGCTCCGATCGTCGCGGATCGGCGCACGCACCGCGAACGTCGGGTTCGACTGGGACGAACCTGGCGAAGTCGTCGACAAAGTCGACGAAGAACTAAACGAGCTACGGCAGGCGATCGCGACCGGCGACGTCGCGCACATCGAGGAAGAGCTCGGCGATCTCCTGTTCACCGTAGCCAACCTCGCCCGCAAGCTGCGAGTCGACCCGGAGTCGGCGCTCCGGGTGGCCAACGGCAAGTTCACGCGGCGCTTCCGGGCTATCGAGCGGCGACTCGCCAAGCAGGGACGTTCGCTGCACGAGGCGACACCCGACGAGCTCGAACGCGAGTGGCAGGTGGTCAAGGCCGCCGGGACGGAAGCCACCGACGTCAGCCCGCCGTCGCCCGAAGCTCGGCGTCGGTCTGGCGATCATCCCAGGCGGGCGCGGGCGGGGAGGCCAGAAACCGGAGACGCGTGAGGGCACCGTGTGCCCCGGTCCTCACGAGGGCCGGTGTTCACATCTCCGACCGCCGACGCGGTACCGCACGAGACCGCCGCACCACCTCCGGCGCCGGATGACCGAACGTGTTCGCCTGCCCGGCGCTGACGACCGCCACACCCGGGTTCCGATAAGTCGCCGGCTCCCGGAGCGTCGGGTATACGCACGACCCGCCAGGCACGCCAGCCGGCGAGCCGATCCGACCACCGGCGGGCGCTCATCGAGAGCTGGACGCCGCCCGCCGTCAGTCGCATCGCCACAGCGCGGCCGGGGTCTTCACCCCGACCCCGGATGCAAGAGCCGTCGCGGGCTCGCCCCGTCCGGGAACCGGGTCCTCTCAGCGATGGAGTAGGGTTCCTGCGATCCCACCGGCCGTCAACGGATGTGGTTTCTGCCGCCTTGCGGAGGCACTCTGCTGCCCAACCCATAGGTGCGGCGGTCAGGAAGGGACCGGCCTGAGCATCACGTCACCCTTGACAGAGTCGATACCAACCGGACGCCTGCTACCGCGATTCCTGCCGGCGAATGACTCCTGATCTCGTGAGGAACGAGGCGTCGGCTGTCTTTGTTTAACCGCGTTCAACCGCCCGTCTGGCCATGCGAGCGGAGGAAAATCAGGTCCGAGCAATCTCGGCGTGATAGTCCTGCAGCGGACGGACCTCGAGCGCCTCCTCTTGGAGCGCGCGGATGGCGCTGACGGTCGCCGCCGCACCGGTGAGCGTCGTGACACAGGGCACGCCGATTACCGTCGCGATACGACGCAGCGTCCGGTCGTCGAAGAACGACTCACGCCCGAGCGGGGTGTTGATGACCAGGTTGATCTCACGGTTCAAAAGCCGATCTCCGATGTGGGGGCGACCCTCGTTCACTTTGTAGACCGGCTCGACCTCGAGACCGTGCGCCCGCAGATACGCGGCAGTGCCGTGCGTGGCGAGCAACGAGAACCCCAGACCGGTTAAGTCCAGGGCGATCTGCACCACGTTCGCCTTATCCTTGTCATTGACGCTGATGAACGCCGTGCCATCGTGAGGCAGCCGCTGTCCGGCGGCCAGCTGCGCCTTGGCGTACGCCGCCCCGAACGTGGCGGCCCCGCCCATTACCTCGCCAGTCGACTTCATCTCCGGACCCAGGATGGTGTCGACGCCAGGAAACCGGACGAACGGGAACACCGGTGCCTTGACAAACACACCAGTCACCTCAAGATCGTCAACTAGCCCGACCTCGCTCAGAGTCTTCCCGGTCATCACCCGCGCCGCGATCTTGGCCAGCGGCACGCCGGTGGCCTTCGACAGATACGGGACCGTTCGGGACGCGCGCGGATTGACCTCGAGCACGTAGACCGTGTCGTCCTTGATTGCGAACTGCGCGTTGACCAGCCCGACCACCTTGAGCGCCCGCGCCACCCGGCGGGTGTAGTCCCGGATCGCCGCCAGATGCCGGTCGGCGACCAGATACGGCGGCACGACGCAGGAGCTGTCGCCGGAGTGAATGCCGGCCTCCTCAATGTGCTCCATAACGCCACCGATGACCACGGCGCCGGCCGCGTCCGCCACAGCGTCGACGTCGAGCTCGAACGCGTCCTCAAGAAACTTATCGATCAACACCGGGTGTGCCGGCGAGGCGTCCACGGCACTGGTCATGTACCGCGCGAGCGCACCGGCGTCATAGACGATCGCCATCGCGCGGCCACCGAGCACGTACGAGGGCCGTACGACGAGCGGGTACCCGATCTTGGCCGCGACCTCCCGCGCCTCCTCGTGCGAGGTAGCGAGGCCGCTCGGTGCCTGCGGAATCCCAAGCTCCCACAGCAGCGTAGAAAACCGCTTGCGGTCCTCGGCCAGGTCTATTGAATCAGGCGACGTGCCGAGTATCGTGACCCCGGCCTGCTGCAACCCCAGCGCCAGCTTCAGTGGCGTCTGCCCGCCGAACTGGACGATGCATGCGACGTCACCACCGCCGGACTGCTCCGTCTCGATCACCGCCAAGACGTCCTCCAAGGTGAGCGGCTCGAAGTAGAGCCGGTCGACCGAGTCGTAGTCGGTCGACACCGTCTCGGGATTGCAGTTGATCATCACGGTCTCGAGCCCTTCGTCCTTGAGCGCAAACGCCGCGTGACAACAGCAGTAGTCGAACTCGATGCCCTGCCCGATCCGGTTGGGTCCGGAGCCCAGAATGACCACCTTGCGACGGGAGGTCGGGGCCGACTCACATTCGTTTTCGTAGGTACCGTAGAGATACGGCGTAAACGATTCAAACTCGCCCGCGCACGTGTCGATCCGCTTATAGACTGGTTTGAGACCCGCCTCACGGCACCGGTCTCGGATCAGCGCGGGCTCCACCCCGAGCCCGACGCTCAGCTCCTCGTTGCCGAACCCCGAACGCTTCAGGACGCCGAGCAAGTCCCGAGACATCCCACGCAGCCCGACGAGTCTCGCCGACCGATGCAGCTCGACAATCTCCGCAAACTGCGTGAGGAACCACCGATCGATCCGGGTCAGATCGTGCACCCGATCGACGCTCCAGCCACGTTCCAGCGCCCGGAACACCGCAACCATGCGGCGGTCGGTCGGCACCACGAGCTGCCGCTGCAGCGCCGCGTCCTCCTCCTCATCGTGCACGCCCGTCGCCTGCGTGAAGAGCTGGGCGTCCCGGCCGATTTCGAGCGACCGAAATCCCTTGAGAAACGCCTCCTTGAACGTACGGCCGATTGCCATTGCCTCGCCGACCGACTTCATCTGGGTCGTCAGCGTGCGATCGGCCTGCGGGAACTTCTCGAAGGTCCACCGTGGCACCTTGACGACCACGTAGTCGATAGTCGGCTCGAACGACGCGGGGGTCAGACGCGTGATGTCGTTTGGAATCTCGTCGAGCCGGTAACCCAGCGCCAGCTTCGCGGCGATCTTCGCGATGGGAAACCCGGTCGCCTTCGAGGCGAGCGCGGACGAACGCGACACACGGGGATTCATCTCGATCGCCACCATCCGACCGTCGGCCGGATCCACGGCGAACTGGATGTTCGCCCCTCCGGTCTCGACGCCAACTCGGCGGATGATCCGACGCGCCGCGTCGCGCATTCGCTGATATTCCTTGTCGGTGAGCGTCAGCGCCGGCGCGACGGTGATGCTGTCGCCCGTGTGTACACCCATCGGGTCGATATTCTCGATGGAGCACACGACCACGAAATTGTCGGCGACGTCGCGCATTACCTCGAGCTCGAATTCTTTCCAACCGATGACCGACTCCTCGATGAGGATCTCGTGAACCGGACTCAGCTCGATCCCGCGCGCGACGACCTCACGAAACTCCTCGATGTTGTACGCGATGCCGCCCCCCACCCCTCCCAGGGTAAAAGAGGGTCTAATGATCGAGGGGAACCCCAGGAGTTCGACGACGCTCAGTGCGTCATCCTGCGACTTAGCGTAGGCGCTATCCGGAACATCGATATCGATCGACTGCATCGCTTCGTGGAATTTCGACCGGTCCTCGGCCACCATGATGGCGTCGATCGAAGCGCCGATCAGCTGGACCCCGAACTCCTCAAGTACCCCGTGCTTGTCCAGCTCGACCGCCAGGTTCAGCGCCGTCTGGCCGCCGACCGTCGGTAACAACGCGTCGGGACGCTCGCATTCGATCACCGACCTCACGACCTCCCAAGTAAGCGGCTCGACGTAGGTGCGATCCGCCACGTCGGGGTCGGTCATGATGGTCGCCGGGTTCGAGTTAACCAGCACCACTTCGAGCCCTTCGGCGCGCAGCGCCTTGCACGCCTGGGTCCCCGAATAGTCGAACTCGCAGGCCTGCCCGATCACGATCGGGCCTGAACCGAGCACGAGAATCCGAGTGAGGTCCGGACGGCGTGGCATGGGGCAGTGTCGGGCGCCAGCGAATCCAGCCGCTAGACGGCGCGACGCTCCATCTCGTCGAGAAAGCGAGAAAACAAGTAGTCGGCGTCGTGTGGTCCGGGCGATCCCTCGGGGTGATACTGCACGCAGAACGCAGGATGACGCGTGTGTCGCAGCCCCTCGACCGTGCCATCGTACAGATTTAGATGGGTCACCTCGACGTCATCCGGAAGCGACTTCGGGTCGACGGCGAACCCGTGATTCTGACTCGTGATCTCGACCCGTCCCGTCGAGGTCTGCTTGACCGGATGATTGCCGCCGCGGTGACCAAACTTGAGCTTGTAGGTGGTCCCCCCCATCGCCAGGGCCAGCACCTGATGGCCCAGACAGATACCGAACACCGGCACGTCGGCCTCCAGCACGGTTTTCGCGTTGGCCACTGCGTAGTCGAGCGGCGCCGGGTCCCCGGGTCCGTTGCTGAGAAACACGCCGTCCGGCGCGATCGCCAGTAGGTCATTCGCCGGCGCCTCGGCCGGAAAGACCCGCACCTGGCAGCCGTGCGCTGTCAAACGCCGGAGGATGTTACGCTTCAGCCCGAAGTCGTAGGCCGCGATCCGCAGCGGCCGACTCGAGCGTCGCGACGGCGCCGGCCGAAACCCCAGTGGTTCGAGCCCGTCACCATCGCCACCGGGCGCCGGCCAGTCGAACGGCTCAGTACAGCTGACGGCACGGACCAGGTCGCGGCCCTCAATCGGCGCCACCCGTTGCGCCTCGGCAACGAGCTCGTCCGGATCGACGTGCCCGGTGCCGATGACGCCGCGCATCACCCCCGCCGTCCGCAACACCCGGGTCAGCGCGCGGGTGTCGACACCGGTGATCGCCACCACGCCGTTCTCCTCCAGATACTCCCGAAGGGTCCCATTCGACCGCCAGTTACTTGCGATCGGCGAGGTCTCTCGAACCACGAATCCGGCTACCTGCGGCCCGCCGGACTCCACGTCCTCAACGGCCACGCCGTAGTTTCCGATCTGGGGACAGGTCATGGTGACGATCTGCCCCGCATAGGAGGGGTCGGTCAGCACCTCCTGATAACCGGTCATGCTGGTGTTGAACACGACCTCGCCGTGCGCAACACCGGACGCGCCGGTTGCCGCACCGCGATACCAATTTCCGTTTTCGAGGGCAAGGACGGCGTTCATCGGCCGGCGTGGTCGAGCGACGCGGTCACGCGAGCCTGCGTGGATGGGTCGACCTGCACGATCGTCGCCCACGCGCGGTACCCCTCGAGTGTGAACTTGACCTCGTGGGCACCGGTGGAAACCTGTGGGATCAGCATAGGTGTTTCGCCTACCAGCCGCTGGTCGAGCCACACGTCCACGCCACGCGGCCGCGTATCGACGTAGATTGATCCTACCCCAATCGACGCGGTTCGTGTCTCGACGACACCGGCGAGCTCCGCGCTGATCGCGGCAATCGGATCGTCCGGCGAGATCGCGACTCTGCGCTCCTGCGGCTCGTACCCTTCCAAGGTGAGCCGGACGTCATAGTCGCCGTAGGCCAGGTCGCCCAGCGTCAGCGGCGTGATCCCGCGCGGCTCGCCGTTCACTACTACGCCGACCCCCGGCGGCATGGACCGCACCAGCAGCCGCCCGCTGGCCGGCGCTGGCTCCCAGGCGAGCGGCGCGACCGCCAGCGGCACCGGGGCACCGGGCGCGTCGTTCGTGTCGGAACGTACGGGTCGGTCGGATTCCACACGCCCGGCCGCCGACGGCACGGGCTCGCCATTCGGCGTGGCGGACGCCGGCTCAGCCGACGCCTCCGACGGCGCCTCGGCCGCCAGAGCGTCACTCTCCGCCTCCGACGGCGCCGGCTCGAGCACCTCACCGGCATCAGCGAGCCCCCCCGCCACGATCGTCTCTGACAGCGCCGGCGCACCGGTCGTGACACCGCCGGTCCCACCCAACCAGCCGAACCCCACGGCGAACGCGGTAACGGCAATGACCAGCACGACAAGCACCAGCGGCCACCTGCGAGAGCGACCGGCCCAGTCGGAGGCGACCACACCGCCCTGGAGGTCGTCGTCCGCGCCGTACTCATACATGCCGTCAGCGGCAGTGAGGAACGAGAGATCGTCGCGCTCCGTGTCATCGTCCGGCGATTCCGGCAAGACCGGCTGGTCCTCGTATCCGCCCGTCGCGACGTCTTCGTTCTCCTCGTTCTCCTCGAGCACCGATCGGGGCGCACTGTCAGACCGGTTCGACAGATCGCCTGGCGCGGCCGCTGCGACGACTCTCACCACTTGCGTGTCGGGCAAGTCACTCGATGTCTTCAAACCGGCGTCGGCGGGCCGGTACCGGGCCTCGATGACGGTCAGATCCACAGGACTCTCATCGTCATCAGCATCATCCGGTTCCGGTTCGAGCTGGTCGAACAGCGACGCAGTCTGGGGTAATGGCAGCCCAGGATCGACAGACCGCCGCCGAGTCTCCACCGGCGGCGGAGCGGCGTGTAGGTCAGCTACGGTGGCGTCGTCCACGACCTCGCCGCGGTCGCCAGCCACCGCGGCGGCCTGCTTCCGATGCGGGCGGGTCTCGCCCTCCCGCGGCGCTCCCACCGGACCCGGCTGGTAGCCCTCCGACTTGCGAAGCTCATCCGACTCACCGCGGTGCAGCCGGTGCTCGGTCCAGTCGAACGCATCTTCCGACGTACTCCCGGACTCCTTCATTTTCATCACTGCCAGAACCGCCCCCTCGGTTCCGGTCGTCTCGAGGCGTGCATCCGGGCGCCCCGAAACGCCGGCCGCGGTAATCACCGGGTCTTGGTCCGCACCCTGGTACGCCCGCTCACCAGCATCACCGTCCACTTTGGTTAGGACCTGCCGGACCGCATCGGCCCCGGTCCACCCGACCGCGTCCGCAAGCTGGTCGGCCAACAGGCGTGCCGACGCCGGTCGCGCTTCCGGGTCGTCAGCCAGAGCGGCCTCGAAGATGCGCGCCAGGCGTGTGGCATCGCTTGCGCCCGGCACACCGACGAGGTGGTCGGTGGCGTCCCCGCCAGTGCCCGGCGGCCGTTTCCCGGTCAATAGCTCGTAGGCAATCGCCGCCAGGGCGAATCGATCGGACGCCGGCCCCCATTCGACACTCGCGATCTGCTCCGGGGCCGTGTATGGCCGCCGCAGGGGGCCACGCAACCCGACTCGCTCGAGCGCCGACACCACGCCGAACCCGCTAACGCGCGCGAGCTCCGGTATCACGAGGATGTCGCGCAGGTGGAGCGCGCCGTGGGACAGGCCTCGGGCATGGGCCGCATCGAGTGCCTCGGCCATCTGCACCACGAACGGCAGTGCCGTGTCGACCGCCGCCGGCGCATAGTGACGGATGGCCACGTCCAGCGATTCGGCCGCAACGTGCTCCAAGGCGAGGTACGGCACGCCCTCGGAGATTCCGGCGCCGACCGGCCTCACGATGGACGGGTGCGCCGGCGCCGCCTGCACGACCTCCCGCAGCGCTACGGCGAGCGCGGCTGCCCGCTCAGGTGTGATGTCGAGATGAAAGGCCTTGAGCGCCACCAACCGATCGCCGGTTGAATCGTAGGTCCGGAAGACCGGTCCGAGAACGCCCACCCCGATCTGATGCATCACCCGATAGGGGCCGAACGCACCGGGAGGCCTAGCCGAACTCGAATCGTCGTATGTCAGGGGGGCGGTACCTCCAACTGGATTTACAAAATAACATGAAAGTGCACTATTTTTCAACGTGATAGGCCAGATCCACGGCGTTCAACGCACGAACGGCTGCGACACCGGAGTATGGGTCTGTCGGAAGGACGCCGCCTTGACACCCCCGACACCCTCTGCGACAGTGATCATCCGTGTCTCCGGAGCGCACCCACAGTACCCTCCCTGAATCCGTTACCGTCGACCTCCGACGGTTTCCTGGCTTCAAGCGATTGGCCGTCGAGTACACGACCAATTTCGCCGCGCTCGAGCCATTTTTTACGGGTGACCCAGCCGACGAGACGGCGTGGCGAGCCGCCGTGGCCGCACGAGAGCGGTCGCCTGGGACCACGGCACCGATCACCCCGCTGCTGCGGGCGCAGCAGCAGGCGCGCGGCGCACCGGCCGCGGCGATGGCAGCTGCCGAGCGCCTCGACGCCAGCCGCGCGGTCGCGATCGTAACCGGCCAGCAGGCTGGATTGTTCGGCGGACCACTCTACACGCTGTTCAAGGCGCTCTCGGCCATCCGACTGGCGCGACAGGTCGAACAGATCCACGGCGTGCCGGCGGTAGCCGTGTTCTGGGTGGACGCGGAAGACCACGACATCGATGAGATTCGCGACTGCGGCGTGTTGGACGCGGACCTGCGGCTCGAAACCGTCTCGCTGCCGAACCGGGCTGCACCGGGCACTCCGGCCTCGACCGTTCAACTGGGACCCGAGGTCGAAGTGGTCCTCGAACAGCTCGCCGCGACGCTACCGCAAACCGACTTCACCCCCGAACTGATGGCCGGCCTGCGGCGCGCCTACGCGCGCGGACACGGCCTGGTCGACGCGTTCGCGGTCTGGCTCGAGCAGCTGCTCGGCGACCTCGGGCTGGTGGTCTTCGACGCCTCCGACGCCGCGGCCAAGCCGCTGGTCGCGGAACTGTTCGAACGGGAGATCACGAGCGCGGGCACGGCGTCGAGGCTTGCGCGAGCGGCTGGCGAACGGTTACGTGGAGCCGGATTCCATGCGCAGGTGGAACCGCCGCCTGGTGCGGTAGCGCTGTTTCTGCTGGACGGCACGCGCCGCGGTATCCGCCAGGACGGTGACCGGTTCCGGGTCGGCGACGCGCCGCTCGACGCGACCGAGCTACTGGACCGCCTTCACCGTGACGCCGCCTGTTTCAGTCCGAACGTCCTGCTCCGCCCGATCGTGCAGGACCTCCTGTTTCCCACCGTCTGCTACATCGCCGGACCGAACGAGCTGGCCTACCTGGCCCAGCTCAAGCAGGTGTACCGACACTTCGGCGTATCGATGCCACTCGTGGCCCTGCGGCTCAGCGCCACGCTGGTGGACACAGCGGTCATCAAGTTCCTTCGTCGCACGGACGTCGCCGTGGAGACGCTGCAGCCACAAGACGAGTCCGAGCTAAACCGGCTGCTCGGAGCGCAGTTGCCCGAAACGGTGAACCAGACGATGCGAGCGGCCGAGGACGCCGTCCGCAACCACATGGGATCGGTAGCTACCGCGATCGCCGAGGTGGACCCGACCCTGTCCGGCGCGGCGGCGTCCACCCTGGGACGCATGGACCGGGACCTGCGGAACCTCCGGAACAAGGTCGTACAGGCGGCCAAACGTCGAGACCAGACGCTGCGCCGCCAGTTCGCGCGAGCACAGGCCCAGATCTTTCCCCAAGGCAGCCCCCAGGAACGCGCCGTCGGCATGGTCTACTTCCTAAACCGGTACGGCCCCACCCTGATCGATCGCCTCCTGGCGGATCCCACCCTCGACCCTCGCCATCACTGGGTGATTGCCATCTAGTGATCGGTGTAGGGCGAATCAATCGTGATTCGCTGAAGCGCCGCCCTCTTTCGGCTGTTCGCGTGTACGGACCGCTTCGTCCGATAACTCAGGCGTGGGGTCAGCACATGCACGGCAGACCCGGGGAAAGCGGGGGCGGCGACGGACCCAGAGACAGCCACCCTGGCTCCGCTACGCCGGTGTCATGTTCTGGAGCCTGGCTCTAGCGACCCTGGCGACCGGGACACTCTTCTATCAGTCGCTCTCACGACAGATCGATGAGCGGCTGGCCGGCAACTGGACACCGCCGCCCGCTCAGCTGTTCGCCGCCCCGCTGGAACTCTCCCCGAACCTGGCACTGGACCCCGCTCAGCTGGTTCGCTGGCTCAACGACCTGGGCTACACGAAACGGGATCGGGCCAGAGGCGCGGGCGAGTTCGCGGTCGATCGCGACACGATCACACTCATCGAGGTGGACGGCGCAGACCGGGGTCGGACGGTTCGCGTCAGCTTCAGCCTGGGCACCGGCAGCTGGCATGTGTCGGCGATCGATATACCCCCCGCAGGACGGGCCGATCGGCTGGCGCTGGGCGCACCGCTGCTGTCGACCCTCCTCCCCGGCGATCGTCGTAAGCAACGTATCACCCCGCTATCGGAGATGCCCGGTCCGGTGATCCAGGCGGTGTTGGCGGCCGAGGACCATCGATTCTTCGAACACCGCGGTGTCGACGTGGTCCGGATCGCCGGTGCGGCCGTCACGAACGTGACGGGTAGTCACCGCTATCTCGTGGGGGCCAGCACCCTGACCCAGCAACTCGTCAAGAACACGTTTCTGAGCGCGGAACAGACGGTCTCTCGCAAGCTGCGCGAACAGGCGCTCGCGGTACTGCTCGAACGGCGGCTGTCGAAGGCACGCATCCTGGAGCTGTATCTGAACGAAGTCTACCTCGGCCAGCAGGGCTCGTTCGCGATTCACGGTGTGGCTCAGGGGGCGCGCTCGCTTTTCGGCAAAGACCTGCGCAACCTCAGCCTCGCTGAAGCCGCGACGATGGCCGGCACCATCCAGGCACCGCAACTGCACGCGCCGGACCGTCACCCTGACCGGGCACGGACCCGGCGAAACGCCGTGCTCCAGGCAATGGTGGAGCACGGATTCGTGACACCGGACGAGGCGTTGGTTGCGGCGCGTGAGTCGCTGCACGTCGTCGCCGACACGGCGGACGTCGAGGCACCCTACTTCGTCGACCTAGTGCACAACCAGCTCGAGCGCGGGCTGGCCGGCCGAGCGGCAGGCGGCGCCGGCTACCAGATCGAAACCACGCTCGACGTGCACCTGCAGGGACTCGCGGAAATGGCGGTCCACGAAGGACTGCGGCAGATCGGGACCGGGCGCGCGGGCACAACCGGCGAGCGGCCACAAGCTGCGTTGATCGCCGTCGACCCGCGGAGCGGCGCGATCCGCGCACTCGTCGGTGGCGGATCGTATCGGGAATCCCAGTTTAATCGCGCGGAGAGCGCCCACAGACAGCTGGGCTCGATCGTCAAGCCGTTCGTGTATCTGGCAGCGCTCGAGCGCGCCCGGCGCGACCCCGCGTTCGAGTTCACCAACGCGTCGCTGATCGACGACACGCCAACAACGTTCGTCTTCGACCGACGCCGCTGGCAACCGGCCAACTACGGCAACGTCTACGATGGACCGGTGACCGCGCGGATGGCCCTGGCCCGCTCGCGCAACGTGGCCGCCGTCAAGGTCGCCAGGCGAACGGGCTTCCAGGAGGTCTCGGATCTGTGGGCCGCGGCATCGGGCGGCGCTCCACCGCCGGCGTATCCCTCGCTGGCGCTGGGTGCATTCGAAACAACCCCGCTGCACGTGACCGCGGCATACACGGCGCTGGCCAACGGCGGCGTCCGCATGCCGCTGCGGGCGATCAGCCGGGTCAGCGATCGCGACCGGGTCAGAGAGCTGGTCACCGACACCCCACAACGCGTGGCGGCCGCCGACAACGCCTATCTCGTCGCCCGCATGCTCGAGAGCGTCTTCGACGCCGGGACCGCGGCGGCTGCCCGCCGGCAAGGCTTCGGCCACGACGCCGCCGGCAAGACAGGCTCGACGGATGGCCTACGGGATGCCTGGTTCGCCGGGTTCACCCCCACCCTGCTGGCTGTCGTGTGGGTCGGTCTGGACGACGGCAGCCCGCTCGGGTTGACGGGCGCCGAAGCGGCGCTACCCATCTGGACCGACTTCATGCGTCGTGCCCTCGACGGCCGCGAGTCACCCGACCTCAGCCAACCGCCGGGGATCACAGTCGTCGAGGTGGACCCTGCGAACGGATTGCGTGCAACGCCGCGGTGTCCGGACACGCTGTCCGAGTCGTTTCGACGCGGAACCGAGCCGAGTGCCGCATGTACCCTACACTGATGCCCTCGCCGTCACAGTCCGTGGCGGACGTCCCGTGTCGAGCCGAGGGGGACAACGGGCCGGCCTGCATGGCGTGACGGAGGAGCGAACCGGGCAGCGGCCAGCAGCGCCAGGAACGAGGCGACGCCAGCCGTACGCAGATGGACCACCACCACCGACGACCCGAGTGTCGGGTGGCAGGGGCGTATAATCAACTCATGCTACAGTGGTGCCGAACCGGCCGGTGGATGTGGCCGGTGTCTCTCCTGCTGATGGTCGGCTGCGGCGCCGGTGGAGCGGACACACCACCGGACGCAGCGCTCGAGCCGCCGGCCCTGCCGACCGTCGACCCGGTGCCGGACGAGCTGCCCGCGATCGTGGCCCGGGTAAACAGTCACACCGTCACGAGTGAAGAGCTCGAGCGAGCGGTCCGAAGCGCCGAGATCAGAGCCGGCCAGCCGCTGCCCACGCAGTTTCGGGATCAGATTTATCGGTCGGTGCTCGACCGGCTGGTGGCGTTCCATCTGTTGGCACAGGAGTCCGAGACCCTCACTATCTCCGTGGACGACGCCGCAGTCGAGACCCAGCTCGAGGCCCTTCGCTCCGATTTCCCCAGCGACGCGGCGTTCGAGACACAACTCAGCACATGGGGAACGACGCTCGAGGCCCTCCACGCGGAGTTCCGGCGGGATCTGCTCGTGGAGCGTGTCCTCGAATCCGAAGTGTTGCCGGGCATCGACGTGGACGCCGAGGCCGCGCGGGAGTTCTACGAGGCGCACCCCGCACAGTTCACCAAGGCCGGCGGCGCACGGGCACGTCATCTGCTGATCGGTGTCAGCCCGACCGCGAACGACCAGGAGAGAGCCGAGGCGCGGACACGGACCGAGCAGCTGCTTCGCGAAGCAAGGGTTGGCGGTGATTTCGCCGAGCTGGCGCGGACCCACTCCCAGGACTCCGCGTCGGCAGCCAACGGTGGCGACCTCGGCGTCGTCGTCCGCGGACAGACGGTCCCGGACTTCGAGACGGCGCTGTTCGCGCTCGAGCCGGGCGAGCTCAGCGACGTGGTCGAGTCACCGTTCGGGTTCCACGTGATCCAGATGGTCGAGCGCGAGGCATCGCAAACCCTACCGTTCGCCGAGGTCAGCGTCCAGATCCGCGAACTCCTGATAGAGCAGGAACGGCAGGCAAAAACCGCGGCGTTCATCGAGAAGCTGAAAACGAAGAGTGATATCGAGATCTTGATCTGAGCCCACAAGGAGCAGACGGGAGACGGTCCCGACCTCGCCTCGGCGGAAGAGCGGGAAACACGACGACATCATGCGAAACGAGGACGTGTTCGAAGCGGTCGCGGAGGCGTTGAAGCGAGGGGACCAGGCCGCGCTCGTGACAATCATCCGCGCGCAGGGGTCGACGCCACAGCGGGTCGGCGCGAAGATGCTGGTCTTTCCAGACGGGCGGACCGTCGGTACGATCGGGGGCGGCTGCTACGAGAACGAGGCGTTCTGGAAGGCGCGCACCGCCATCGAGACCCGGCAACCGGTAATCGCGAAGTACGAGCTGGCAGACGATATCGCCGAGGATTCCGGGCTGATCTGTGGAGGTCAAATGGAGGTCTACATCGAGCCACTCGAGCCGGCCCCGACGCTCTATCTCGTCGGAGCAGGTCATGTGTCCTATCACCTGGGACGGGCCGCTCACGCAGTCGGCTTCCGGCTGCACGTCATCGATGACCGTGAGAAGTTTGCCAACGCCGAGCGGTTTCCGGACGCCGAGGAGATCGTGGTCGACTCGATTCCCGAGTGGCTGACCCAGGCCGAGTTGCCGGTGCATGCCTTCGCGGTCATTCTGACCCGCGGCCACCGGCACGACCTCGACGCTCTCCGAGCGCTGGTACCGAAGCAGCTGCGTTATCTCGGGCTGATCGGCAGCCGCGCCAAAGTGGCGCGGATCTACGAGGCGCTCGAGACCGAGGGGGTGCCACCCGAACAGCTCCGGCACGTCCATGCCCCGGTCGGACTGGACCTGGGTGCGGTCACCCCTCAGGAAATCGCAGTGAGCATCCTCGCCGAGTTAATCGGCGTGAAATACGGCAAGATCGGTCCCGATGCGGCGGCGGGCGCGGACCGTCCGGCCCAATCGCTACGCTGGACTCCCCCCGGCGGGACCGAAGCGGCGGTCGGCGGATAGCCTACGGTATACTGGCAGGTGTAATGCTCCAGCAGACCGTGTCATCTGGAAACCAGGGGAAAAAACTCCCCCAGCGCACCCGCCAACTCCTCGCCGCGCTGATTCAGTCCTACATCGGCCGTGGCACGCCTGTGTCCTCGCGCTGGCTCGCCGAACATGGCGGGTTCGAGCTGTCATCGGCAACGGTGCGCCACATCCTGGTAAGCCTCGAGGAGTCTGGGTTCGTGTCTCAACCCCACGCGTCGGCCGGTCGCGTACCGACGGACCTGGGCTACCGCTGCTACGTGGACCTGCTGCTCGAACACCGCCGGGCGGCCCGATCGACACCGGCGGTCGAGGCGCGGCTCCGCCAGGCCGGGTCGATCAAAGGCGTCCTGTCCAACGTCTCCCACGAGCTGTCTCGGGTGTCGCATCATCTCGGGTTCGTTTTGGCTCCGACCAACGAGGTGGCGGGATTCGATCACATCGACTTCGTCCCACTCGAAGGCACCCGCATTCTCGTGCTGATCGCAGCCCACGGACAGCAGGTGTGCCACAAGGTGATCGACATCGGCGAGTGCGTCCGATGGCGCGAGCTCGAACAGGGCGCAAACTACCTGAACCGGGAGTTCCGCGGTATGAACCTCGGTGAGGTGCGCGCATCGGTGGTCGAGCGCCTGCGTCAGGAACAAGTGCTGTACGACAAGCTGCTGTCTCGGTCGCTACGCCTGGCGAGCTCGACCCTCGAAGACATGGTCCCTCAGGAGAGCGTGTTCATCGACGGCGCGACGTTCCTGTTCGACGATGTGTTCGACGATGACGAAGCGGTTCCACTGGCGACGATGCGCGCGCTCCTCTCGATGATGCAGGAAAAGCATCGGCTCGTGCGGCTGCTCAGCGAATGTCTTGATGCCGACGGGCTGACCGTGGTCATCGGCACCGAGCATTCGGTGGCCGATCTGCAACCCCTCAGCTTGATCGCCTCGACCTATTTCGACGGCCGACAGACCGGCACCGTTGGCGTGATCGGTCCGCGTCGGATGCACTACTCTCAAGCCATCGCGGCGGTCGACAGCGTGTCTCACGCAGTCAGTCGCGTGCTCGTGAACCACGCCCCCCCGCCGGCAGACGATGGACGACGAACACAACACGGAGCGGTTTAACCGCAACGAACCCACTACCGAGCGGTCCGAGGATGCAGCTCCGCCGGATGTGACGGCGCCACCGCCGCACGGCGGCACCCCGGAGGACGGTGGTGGTGCGGGTCCGTCCGCGACGGACGAGCTCGACCAGATCCGACGCGAGCAGCACCTGTGTCAAGAGCGGCTGCTTCGGACGACTGCCGATTTCGATAACTATCGCAAGCGCACGGAGCGCGAGCGGCGCGAGCTGATCGAGCACGCTGCGATAGATCTGCTTACCGATCTGTTGCCGCTGGTCGATGATCTGGAGCGCGCGCTGGCGGCCGACGCTCAGGAGGGCGAATCTTATCGCCGGGGTGTCGAGATCATACACAAGCAGATGCTCGACCTGATGGCCAGACGCGGAGTCGCTGGCATCGAGGCGCTGGGCGCCGACTTCGACCCGAATTTGCACCAGGCCATCGTGCACGAGCCGAGCACGACGCACCGCGACGGCGAGGTCATCGAAGAGCTGCGCCGGGGCTACACCCTCCGCGACCGGCTGCTCCGACCGGCGATGGTCAAGGTGGCCAAGGCGTGACCAAGCGCGACTATTACGAAACCCTCGGCGTACCTCGCGGGGCCGACGACGCGGCCATCAAGAGCGCCTACCGTAAGATGGCGCTCCAGTACCATCCCGACCGCAACCCGGACGACACCACCGCCGAGACACGGTTCAAGGAAGCCGCTGAGGCCTACGCGGTGCTGGCCGACCCGGACAAGCGCAGCCGTTACGACCGGTTCGGGCATGCCGGCGTCGGCGGCCCCGGCGGCGCGGGCGGCTTCGACCCGACGATCTTCGCCGACTTCGGTGACATCCTCGGCGGGCTCGGCGACCTGTTCGGGTTCGCCGGGGGTGCGAGACGGGGTAGCGGGCAGCGAGGGTCCGACCTCCGCTACGACCTGGAGATCTCGTTCGAGGAGGCTGCCACCGGTCTCGAGACCACACTTAAGCTTCCTCGCGAGGAACCGTGCGAGACCTGCAGGGGCTCAGGGTCGGCGCCTGGCAGCACGCCGGCGAAGTGCACCCAGTGTCAGGGCCGCGGCCAGATCCGCTTCCAGCAGGGGTTCTTAACCGTAGCCAGAACGTGCCCGCAGTGCGGGGGAATCGGCCGGGTGATCAAGAAGCCGTGCGAGACGTGTCACGGCCACGGACGGGTCGCCCGTGAACGCAAGTTGACAGTGAAGATCCCGCCCGGTATCGCGACCGCCCAGCGGCTGCGTCTGTCAGGCGAGGGCGAGTACGGCGGCCGGGGTAGTCCACCCGGCGACCTGTACGTCGTTGTGCACGTTCAAGAACACTCGTTCTTCCACCGCGAGGGTGACGACCTGCTGTGCGAAGTGCCGGTTACGTACCCGACGCTGGTGCTCGGGGGAGCGATCGAGGTACCTACACTGACGAAACCTGCCAACATCCAGATCCCGAAGGGGACACAACCGGACACACGCTTCCGGCTGCGGGGCAAAGGCATGCCGAACGTGAGCGGGGGGGGACGCGGCGATCTCTATGTCGGGGTGAAAGTAGCCGTGCCGCACGAGCTGAACCGCGAGCAAACGACACTCATCGAGAAGCTCGATGAGACGATGCCGGCACGAGTACTGGACCCGCTGACCACCGACGCCGCCGAAGACCGGCCGTTCTTCGAGCGCGTGAAAGACATCTTCGGGTAGTGTCCAGAATTCCGCATCACCCAGTGCTCGACGTGCGCGGTCCTGCCGAGGCGCAGACCCCGCTGTCGCTGTCTGATGCCGTGGCAGCGGTGGTCAGCGATTTCTCTCCATTCGCGATCGAAGAGCGGGGACCCAGCGCCGTGCGAGTTTACTTCGCGTCGGCATCCGACCGGAACGCCGCACGGGTGGCAGTCACGACCACCTGTGGCCCGTCTGCCAAGACGTCGGCGACCTCGATTGCCGACGAAGACTGGGCGGCTCGGTCCCAGGCTGACTTGCGGTCCATTCGGGTAGGTCGGGTCGTCGTCGCGCCGCCCTGGGACCTGCCCGCCCCACAACCTGACGACACCGAGGTCGTGGTGGTCATCCGTCCGGCGCTCGGCTTCGGCAGCGGGCACCACCCCACGACCCGACTCGCCTTGCTGGGACTGCAGCAGCTCGATCTGGATGCGTGCGACGTGCTCGACCTCGGCACCGGCTCCGGCATACTCGCGATCGCGGCCGTCAAGCTGGGAGCCAGACGGGCGATGGGAATCGACCGAGACCCGGATGCGCTCGCATCGGCGCGGGAGAGCGTGACGGCGAACCACGTGTCGCCGCGTGTCGACTTACGTGAAGGGAGCGTCTCACAACTACCCAGCACCGTCGGGGTCGTCGTCGCCAACCTCACGGGCACCGTCCTGACCGGCCTGGCCCCGGTCATCATGACGCTAGTCGACGCCGGGGGACACCTGGTGCTCAGCGGTATCCCCACCGAGGAAGAGGCGGCCGTGGCAGGTGTGTATCGACGGGGTGCACGTCTCGTGTGGCGTGCCGTCGAGGATGAGTGGGTAGGTATGGTCTGGCGGCGCGGACAACGAACCCAGACGACATCATCAGCGTCGACGTTGCATGGACAGGCCCCGCCAACCACAAGCTCGGTCACCGCGGCGGCATGCCGTCCCATCGTCGATTCTGGGACCAAAATGCCGCGGCCTCGCTATAATCGGCCAGTCTCCAGGTCGTCCATGCCCCGAGGCTCGGCGCCGCAGGGTCGGCCTCGATGTCGCGCTACCGATGTTGAATACGGGTAGCGTATCGGTTGATGTCGCGTATCGTCCGTTCTATGTGCCGAAATCACTGGGAGGGAAGCGTGCTACGAACTGCCGCTCTGAGTACCGCGCACGTCGGGCTCATTCTGGGCGTACTGGCCGGGCTTGGGAACGCCCAGACGTTAGTCGAACACAGCGCTGAAGCGCGGTTTCAACTGGACCTGCAGGTTCCAGACGCCCCGCTGCAGGCGCTCCTGCCTCCTGGTTGGACGCTCAACGTGTCGACACGCGGGAACGCGAAGGATGCCAATCTGCGTGCGATCTTCATCGACCGTCTGACGATCAACGGGCCGGATGGCGCTCCTCTCGGAAAGGGATCGAACCGTCTCGTCTACCTCGCAGCGCCGGTGACGAATCCAGCCGGCGAGAACGTCCAGCTCATCATTGGCGGGTTGACCGAAGATACGACGGATGCACCCGGTCCGTTCGGCGTCTACCTCCCGGCCAGGACCCACACGATGCTGCGATCCAGTTCGAGCGGCACCGGCACCGTCCTGGACGCCCAGGATTGGGTGTTTGAAGCGGCGACCGGTGAGCACCTGGAGATGCATATCAAGTACGAGCGGGGCGTGGGCAACAAACGCCCGCCGCGAGAGGTGAAGTTCTATTCGGCGAAAGATCCGAGCTTCTATCAGATCTCCAGGCAGGAACAGGTGCTGGAGGTCCTGCGGAACGTAACGACCACGCCACCAGACCGCGTGACGGAATTCTCGTTCACGGGGTCTGGCGGCAGCTATGCTGCGTTGTTCGATGGCACCGAGCGCGTACTGAGCTGGGACAACATCTCGTGGCTCACCCGCTCGGTGCTGTTGCCCTGAGCAGCCCCGGTGTCGCCCCGACACCGCCAGTTTCAGATGTCGGTCGCGTGCACCCCCGGCCCTCGCAGCCGCGCGCCGGTGACGTATGCCTGGTAAAACCTGGGGTCGGGGCGGGATCGGACT
>Ga0310121_10001121_pt1 | contig 28144 bp, 17 predicted proteins | sample CB27_Tmax_986_MG_FD_203504 | JGI IMG/M metagenome (GOLD analysis project Ga0310121, IMG submission 203504) | Marine microbial communities from Western Arctic Ocean, Canada - CB27_Tmax_986 | ecosystem: Environmental > Aquatic > Marine > Oceanic | place: Canada: Western Arctic Ocean | collected... | reverse complement strand
ATAGTGCATTGTTCGACCTTCGTGATCTGGCCGTTTTCGTCCCACCAGGTCCATGTCCCGTGCTCTTTGCCGTCTTTGTATTCGCCTTCTGACATCTTTTTTGCGGTTGACCTGGAGTACCAGAACGTCCATTTCCCCTCCTTTTTGCCGTACAGGTACTTCCCGTCTGAACTTTTCTTTCCGTTCTCATGCCACCTGGTCCAATTGCCGTGTCGGTCGCCGCCTTTGTATTCGCCTTCTTCGCTTTTTGGCCCGTTTTCGTACCACCAGGTCCATTTCCCGTGCTCTTTGCCGTCTTTGTATTCGCCTTCTGTTAACTTTGTTCCGTCCTTGTGCCACGCGGTAGCTTTCTGTGGTTTACCGTCTTTGAATACGCTTTCTGTCTGCTTCTTCCCGGTGTCGTACCACTCGGTGTGTTTTCCGTGCATCTTGTCGTCTTTGAATATGCCTTCTACCTTCTTTTGCCCGTTCTCGTGCCAGGCAGTGGCTTTCCCGTGTCGGTTGCCGTCTTTATATTCGACTTCTTCCTTCTTTTTTCCGTTCTCGTGCCACTCGGCATATTTTCCGTGTAGTTTGTCGTTTTTGTATACGGCTTCGGACTTTTTGTTGCCGTTCGGATAATACTCCCGGCGTACATCGGGTTTCTTCGTACATCCCAGTGCCATCATTAGAAACAGGGCCAGAAGCAGCGCTTTTTTCATGGGTTTTCCTTTGTTGAACTGGGGACCGGAATTCGTTCTCCGGTTGGAGAATACACCGACATAGGGTCCCATCTCAAACACGGCTTCATCTCCGATGGCACTGCATACCCCGGTTTAGGGGCAGGGTTGTGTAAAACGCTGTGGATAACTTGTGTCTCGATGCACCGAATGCTTCCCCCCCTTGGGAATAACGCTGTGGTATTGCAGGGGAAAACCTGTGGATTTCCCAGATCCCTATTGTTCCTAAACAAACGACGGGTTAACCATTGCACAGGTGCTGCAAGAGTCACCAACGCTCTTTGATAGTGTGGTAACGACATTGTCGTATTGGGATTTGTCGGGTTCGGGTGTTCGACGTACCGCTGGGTCGTTGAATCCAAATCGAACTTTGGCAGTGAAGATAACCGAGTATGTTCCCGGTCTGAAACAGGACCTGAACGTAGCGTGAAAGGTAAGGCGTGAAACGGGTGAGAAACCCGGGTCGTTCTGGGCATTTTATAAATGTCTGGTACGCGACACGCTTTGTAGCGCGGGGGAAAGTTGCGCATAAGGACCGTGCTTCTCGCGAGGTATGATCCACGTGGTTTACGCTATGGAGGATGTACCGGGTCTTCAGGATTGGTCGGTTCATTGTTTGGCCAAATGATGAACGATGAGGAGAGTCAATAGACCCCCTCACGAACGGCATCACCGTCCCAAGTGACCGCAGTTTACCTATGAGGGCGACCCAGGCGGGGGTCGCCCTCTTTTATTTTTGCCGAACCGGACTCAACCGGGTTGAATCATCCGGCCGAGCTTCCGCCCCCCCGCGATATGGACGTGAAAGTGGGGCACTTCCTGACCACCATTGGCGCCGTGGTTGGCGAGAATCCGATAGCCATCGTCCACCAGCCCGAGATCCCGGGCTATCGTCCCGACAGCTCGAAAGAAACCGCTGATCTCGGCCTCGGACGCGTTCGCGCTGAAGTCGTCGAGTGAGATGTAGGACCCCTTTGGAATGACCAATATATGGATGGGGGCCTGGGGGAAGATATCTTTGAAAGCCAGGACGTGTTCGTCTTCATAGACCGTATCGTTGGGGATCTCCCCACGGAGGATCTTGGCAAATATATTCTGGTCGTCGTAGGCCATGAACGCTCCTATCAGCCGACTGTCTGCATGCTGATTACGGCTTTTTCTCCCTCGATCTCGCACTCGTTCTGGATACCAGCGCCAGGGGTGTCCCCGGTGGTCAACTCGGTAGCCAGGGTGTCGGCCATGATGGCGTCCCGGAACTCCTGGACCGCCGCTATAAGCCGGGGGCTACCCGATAGATGCACCTGGATTCGGGCGGTGTATTCGAGGTTCTCTCTTTTGCGGAGGGTCTGAATCCGATTGATCACTTCGCGGGCAAGCCCCTCTTCTTCGAGGGTCGAGTTCAACATGGTGTTCAGCACGACCACTCCCACCGAGCCACCGCTGGCGGCGAATCCCTCTTCGGTTTCTACGGTGATCTGGACCAGATCCGGGTCGAGGGTTACGCTCTCACCGTCGGGCAGGTCGAGCTGGTAGGCCCCATCTTTGGCGAGGGCCATTCGTAGCTCGTTGGGATCGGCATTATCCACGGCGGCTCGTACGATGGGCATCCGTTTGCCGAAGCGCGGACCAAGGGCCCGGTAGTTGGGTTTGACCGTATATTGCACCCGGTCGCCGGCGTCTTCTACGAAGCGCACAGCTTTGACGTTGAGCTCCTCGGCGATGAGGTCGGAGTAGGGCAGAAGTCGTTGGGCCAGGCTCGCTTTGCCGAGGATGATTTCGGCTTCGGCCAGAGGTTGGCGCACTTTGATCTTATGGATGGCCCGGGTGGAAAGTCCCAGGCTTACGATATCACGAACGGCCTGCATTTCTTCGCATAGGGGGCGGTCGATAAGAGTGGCATCGACCTCGGGCCAATCTTGGAGATGAATGCTATCGGCGGCCTCGGGATCATAGCTGCGAGCCAGATTCTGATAAATCTCTTCGGTGAGGTAGGGTACGAAGGGTGCGGACATGGTGACGATCTGCAGCAGGACTTCGTGGAGCGTATGGTAGGCGTTCCATTTCTCCTGGTCCTTTTCAGTGGCCCAGTAGCGCGATCGACTGCGGCGTACATACCAGTTGGATACGGCGTCGGTGAGACGGATAATCCGTTGGGCGGCGTTGTAGACAGCATAGTTGTCCAGGGATCCGGTCACTTCCTCGACGGCCAGGTTGGCTTCGCTGAGAATCCAGCGGTCGAGGAGCGCTCGCTCGCGGCCGGGGACCTTCGAACATTGGTTGGGATCGAAGCCATCAATATTGGCGTAGATCACAAAGAAGCTATAGACGTTGCGCAGTTTTAGCAGGAATTCCTGCTGCCCCTGGCGTACGGATTCGGCGCTATAGCGGGTATTGCTATGCGGCGGGCTTGAGGCGCAGAAATGCCAGCGCATGGCGTCGGCCCCCGCCTCGGCGAGAACTCCGTCCGGCGGCGTGTAATTGCCCTTTGATTTGCTCTCTTTGCGTCCCTTGGAATCGCAGACATGACCGAGAACGATGCAGTTCCTAAAGGGATGGGGATGTTCGTCTTCAAATAGCAGCGACGAGATCATCAGCAGGCTGTAGAACCAGCCGCGGGTCTGGTCGATGGCTTCACTGATGAAGTCGGCCGGAAAGGAGCGTTCGAATTCTTCTTTCCGTTGGTGCGGCCAGCCCCATTGGGCGAAGGGCATACAGCCCGAGTCGAACCAGCAGTCGATGACTTCGGGGACGCGGATCATGGTTCCGCTGCAGGCGTCGCAGGGCATGGTCACCGCATCAATCCAGGGCTTATGGACGGCCAGGTGGTCGCTCAGCTCCGGGTCGGCCTTCTGGGCTTCGGCAAAGGAGGCGAACGCGTCGGGATTCCGGTCCTGTATTTCCTGTACCGACGCCGGTGCGACACGCTGGTCGCAGGCATTGCATTCCCAGATGTTCAGGGGGGTGCCCCAATAGCGCTCACGAGACAGAGCCCAATCCACATTATTGTCCAGGAAATCACCGAATCGACCGTCCTTGATATGCTCCGGGATCCAGTTGATGGCCTGGTTGTTGGCCTTGGTGCGTTCGATGACCTGGGTGGTGCGAATGAACCAGGCGGGTCTGGCATATTGAATCAACGGATCGTCGTCGGCCCGCCAGCAGAAGGGGTACTCGTGCCGAACCGTTTCGGAACGGTACACGATGCCACGGTCTTTCATATTCCGGATGATGTCCCGATCGGCTTCTTTGCAGAAGCGACCCTTGAAGTCGGTCACGCTGTCGAGGAAGCAGCCGTCCGGACCCACCAGTTGCAGCATCCCTACGCCTTCTTTCTTGGCGACCCGGCTATCGTCTTCGCCAAAGGCCGGGGCCGTATGAACGACGCCTGTACCCGCGCTCGTGGTGACAAAGTCGCCGGGGACCACCAGCCAGAACTTGCCGTCCTCCGGTTTGGCGTAGTCGAACGGCCCGCTATATTCCATGTCCAGAAGCTCGGTTCCGGGCACGGTTTTTACGATCTGGAAGTCCTCGCCCAGGACCGTCTCGGCCAGGGCGGCGGCCACCACGAAGGTTTCGTCTCCCTGCTGGGCGTAGACGTAATCCAGTCGAGGATTCACGGCCAGGGCACAATTGGAGGGCAGGGTCCAGGGGGTGGTCGTCCAGGCCAGAAAGCTGGTCTTCTCTTCACCCTTGATGGGAAAGCGTACGGTTACACTGGGATCGTCGATGGTCTTATAGCCAAGACCGACCTCACCGGCCGACAGGGCGGTCCCACCCTGGGGCCACCACCAGACGACCTTATGTCCCTGGTATAAAAGCCCCTTCTTGAACAGCTCGGACAGGGCCCACCAGACCGACTCCACATAGCTCTTATGAAAGGTGGCGTAGGCGTCTTCGGTGTCGACCCAGAAGGCGATACGTTCGGTGAGGTTCTCCCAGACGTCCGTGTAGCGGAAGACAGACTCAATACACTTTCGGGTGAAGGCCTCGACGCCGTAGTTTTCGATATCGGCTTTGCCGTGGATCCCCAGCTCTTTTTCGACTTCCACTTCAACCGGTAATCCATGGGTATCCCAGCCGGCTTTACGGGGTGCGTAATAACCGCGCATGGTTTTGTAGCGCGGGAAGACATCCTTGATGACGCGGGTGAGCACATGCCCGTTATGGGGTGTCCCGTTGGCCGTTGGCGGGCCTTCGTAGAAAATGAAGGTCTCACCGGCAGATCGACTCTGGGTGGAACGATGAAATATATCGTTTTCCTTCCAGAACTTCAGGATCTCTTTCTCCGAAGCGGGAAAGTCGATTTCTTGGGGTACGGGATTGAACATGAGCTGATTCCACAGCGTGAGGAGTTCGGGCAGGCTACGATACCGACTGGCATCCGTTCGTCAATGCCGAAGTGTGATCTCTACCCATAGTGCAGGCCCTTTCAGGCGATCTCGACGGCGCATTCGGGTTATAGAACTTGTTATTCGTGGACCGGGCAGGCTGAGTCGTGTTATGTGCGCATGTCCAATTCCGAATCGAGTAGAGTGGCCCCGATGGACGTCTTTAATCCAACCGAAGAACATGCCGCCCTTCGCCGCATGGTCCGCGAATTTACCGAGCGTGAAGTCGATCCCCAGGCTGAGGAAAACGACCAGAGCGAATCGTTTAATGTGGGTTTGTTTCGGAAACTGGGTGAGCTGGGGCTACTTGGAATCACCGTAGGCCCCGAGGTCGGCGGCGTTGGAATGGACGCCGTGGCGGCCACCATCGTCCACGAGGAGCTTTCGGCGGCGGATCCGGGCTTCTGCCTTGCCTATCTCGCCCACTCGATGCTCTTTGCGAACAATCTCTATCAGAACGGCAATGACGAACAGCGTGGCCGGTTATTGCCGGGAGTCTGCAGCGGAGAACTCATCGCAGGAATGGCCATGAGCGAGCCGTCGGTTGGGACGGATGTTCTGGGAATGAAGACCGTGGCCGTTCGAGATGGCGATCATTATGTTCTGAACGGCTCGAAGATGTGGATCACCAATGGGGCGATCAGCGATAAGGAGCTCGGAGATGTCTTCCTGGTCTACGCCAAGACGGGAGACCGGGGACCACAGAGCATATCTCTGTTCATCGTGGAGAAGGGAAACCCCGGCCTTGCCCTTGGGCAGAAGATCAAGGGGAAACTCGGGATGCGGGCCTCGACCACAGCCGAGCTTGTCTTTACCGACTGTCGTGTTTCGGTGGCAAACCTCGTGGGCAGCGAAGGCGAGGCCGTCGCCCATATGATGCGCAATCTGGAGATTGAGCGGATCACCCTGGCGGCTATGAGCACCGGGATCGCACGGCGTTGTGTGGAGATCATGAATCGCTATGCCGGGGAGCGAAAGAGTTTCGATAAGCTCATTCGGAACTTCGGCCAGATCCAACGCCATATCGCCGAATCCTATGCCGAGTATATGGCGGGGCGTAGTTACCTCTACAATACGGCGGCCAATCTGGCTTTGGATGCGGGTGGACATCGGATTGATTCCGATGCGGTGAAACTCTACTGCGCCACCATGGCCAAGAATGTGGCCGATCGGGCGATTCAGGTGCTGGGTGGCTACGGCTACGTATCCGAATACCAGGTCGAACGCCTATGGCGAGACGCCAAGCTTATTGAGATTGGCGGCGGTACCAACGAAGCCCATCAGAAGAATATCACCCGGGATCTGGCTCGTTTCGAAACCCTTCGCTGATCCGGGTCTAACCGAAGTTCTCCCGCAGGACGAAGCTGATCCCTGCGACCAGTCCGGCAAAGATAGTCGCTACCGCCCATCGTTGATCCTGTGTAAGGCAATAGAGAATGATGCCGCTCCACCCTGTTACAATACCGACGGTGTTTATCCAGGCCAGCACGGACGAGATCGAGTCTTTTTTCTCGTAAAGATCGTTCATCCATAAGTAGATGGCAGAATAGATGGCCATCGCCGGAATAGCTGCGGCACAGTAGCCTACTGTTTCGGACACAGTGCCAGAGATCAGCCAAATCAAGAGTACAACGAATCCCACAATTACACTGGCGATCGTGAGCACAAAGGTACTCTTCGTAAACAGTTGGATAGGCGGCATTCTCTAGTCCAGTCCGGAGGAGATGTAGTCGATAATTGCTTCCGTCTGCTCTGGAGTTGCCTTATGTAACGAGAATGCGATCGCCCCCCCAGCCGCGCCAAAAGCGAAGGTGCGCGTGCGCGCCAATAGCAGCTGTATAAGACCGAATACAAACAGAATGATGCCAACCACAGCTGATCCGTCTACACCGTTGACGAGCGCGCCGACCCCTAAAAGGATCATCACGATACCTGCGATGATCGATGTGACGTTTAAATTCGAACCGCCGGTGAAAAGGTCGATTTTTCGACGGGGAAGAATCTCAACAGTGTAATCGCGGGTCTTTCGGCTAAACTTGATGATACGATGCGACGATACGATGAGCTCCTGGCGGTGCCCCAGAATCCAGCTAAGAAACCCGACGTCACGCGCACCAGCTTGAAGGCGATGCATTTCGGTTTCGCCTTCTAGCGTTCGGATTGGTGGTGCGTTCTTACCTGGTAGTGCGATAAGTCCCATATTCTCCTCCCATAATGGAATAAGCCAAGGAGAATATCAGATACGCATTCCACCGTCGATGTCGATGCAGCCACCGGTGAAGTAGTCGCATTCGATGATGAACTTCACGCCATCGAAGATCTCGTCTGGAGAGGCGGGACGACGAAGAGGCACGGCCTTCAACATCTTCTCGAGCACCTCGGGACGCATTCCCTGTAGAATCGGGGTGTCTACGAAACCAGGCGCGATGGCACCGGTCCGTACCCCGTAGCGGGCCAATTCTTTGCCCCAGGTTACCGTGTCGGCGACCAGTCCGGCCTTGGCGGCGGAATAGTTGCTCTGGCCCGCATTCCCATGCCGGGCGATGCTGCTGATATTGACCACGACGGCCGGTCCGCCATCATTCTGGATGATGCGCGTGGCAAACTCACGGGTGCATAGGAAGGGACCCGTAAGGTCCACGCCAATCACCTGATTCCAATGCTTCAGGCTCATTCCCCGGACCTCGCCGGTTTCCCGGTCCTTCTTGACCAGGAGGCCGTCCCGGAAGATCCCGGCGTTGTTGATGAGGCCGTTGAGGCCACCCAGACGATCCCAGGCCGCGTCCATGAAGTTGATGACCGACTCTTCATTCGAAACATCACCCTCGAAGATGTCGATGGATCCAGCAAGCCCTGCGGCTTCGGTCGCAAGGGAGCTGAGTCCCTCGGAGTTCACATCACAAGCGGCGACGTGGGCACCCGCCTGGGCGAGGCTGAGGCTGAAATGACGGCCCATTCCACTGGCGCCACCGGTAATAAGGATTTTCATCTGGTCGAGCTTCATAAGAACTCCTGGCTGTACTTGATCACTGTTCGCACGAGGTGCATCGATCTACCACAGACCGCAGCCTGTGCAAGGGGAGAATTTTCGTTGCCCCTACGGCAGGCCGGGAAAGAGCCCGTCCTGGACCAGGTGTTGGTGAAGGATTTTGTAGAGCTCGATTTTGGGGCGTTTGGGAATTCTATGTCCCACCCCGGGGAATCCCACCAGCCGAGCCGAGTAGCCCAGGGCTTTCAGATGGTCGATGCTGTCACGGGCCGATGCGAAGGAGATGACGGTGTCCTTCTTGCCGTTCAGGGCGACGATGGGGACCTTGTTTTTGGCCTTCCCGGACCGAAGCTTTTTTGGAAGAAAGCCTCCGATTGGAATCGCGAGGGCCATCTGGTCCGGGTGGTATACGGCCAATAGAAAACTCAAAATCCCCCCCTGGGAGAAACCGGTGATGATGGGCTTGCCATAGGTGGGTCGCGTGGCACGTAAATGGGCCACGAGATCGGCCAGCTGGGCTGTTACGGCCCGCACTTCTTCGGCGCTGGATTTCCGGGAAAACCAGGAAAAGCCGCGGCCTTTCGGGGTGGGGGCTCGCGGCAGGATCAATCGAGCTGGAATGGTCAACTCCCGAAACAGCCCCGCGAAGGCGTCGGGGTGGCTCCCCATACCGTGAATGGCCACGATCATGGGTAGGGAACTATCCGGGTTGGCTCCTCCCAGAACAACCTCGATATGGTGGAGTCGAGGTTTGGCCTCGGGAGCCGCAACTGCGACGCCAAACCAGCCTATGACCCCTACGGCCAGGAGCAGGAGGAGCGATGCTCGACGCCTCATGTGATGGAGTACCCGCCGTCCACCGCGTAGGTCTGGCCGGTGACAAACGAGGACTCCTCGGAGCCGAGATAGACCGCCATACCCGCGATCTCGTCGGGGGTGGCATAGCGATTCAACGCCGTTCGCTGGTTATAATGCTCGACCAGCTCCGGGGTTTCGACCAGGACCTTGGAAAAGCGGGTGGCTACAAGACCGGGGGCGATGGCGTTCACCCGAATGTTTGAAGAACCCAGCTCCACCGCCAGGGTCTTGGTCATGGAAATCAGCGCCGCTTTGGTCATGCCGTAGGCCCCCTGCAGGGGTGCAGCCGTCAAACCGGAGATACTGGAAATATTGATGATGGAGCCGGCCAACTGGGCGTCCTTCATGGCTTTGACGGTGGCCTGGGTCATATGAAGGTAGCCCTTGACGTTGACCTCGAAAGTCTTGTCCCACTGGGCCTCGCTGATGTTGAGCAGGGGTCCGAAGTAGGGGTTGGTAGCGGCGTTGTTTACCAGAATCGTGGGAGTGCCCACGGTCTGTACACACCAGTCGAGCAGCTCGGAGATGTCATTGGTACGGCCGATATGGCAGGGGCGAATATGTACATTCTCAATCCCCTCTGCCGCCATTTGCCGGCGGGCTTCTTCCAGGCCTTCTTGTTTACGGGCGGAAATTACGATCGTTGCACCTTCACGGCCCATGGCTGTCGCGATGGCGGCGCCAATGCCGCGACTGCCCCCGGTGATCAGGGCGATTTTGTCTTGTAGTCGAGCGACCATAGGCGTTCGAGCTAGTCCTGGAAGAGTTGCATGAACTCTTCCATATCCAACGGTGGGTCAAGACAGAGCTCCAGATTCAGGGCCACATGCGCCGGATCCTTCATGCCCACCAGCGCGCTGAAGATCCCCGGCGTGCTGCGCGTAAATTGCAGGGCTCGTTGGTAGTCATCTTCCAGATGATCGCCGAGCCGTTCCGCCAGCTGTGCATCCATTTCTCCGACCTGCCCCTGCATGATGGATGCACTGGCTACGGGGACCAGTCCCACGGCCAGAGCGCCGGGGATGGCGGCCACCATCTGCTCATTTATATTCTGATTGGGAAGGGTAAGGCCTTCGGACATACCCAGGCTGAAGGGCAGCTGCACGAAACGGAATCGGTCGTGTGCCCGATCACCAGCGGCTTCGATGGCTGCTTTTCGTGCACGCATCAGAGATAGGTTGCCCGGAGCGTGACTTCGCACCCGCAGGCAGTCCCAGGTGGAGATGCCGTAGTATTGGATTTTGCCGTCGTCGGCTGCTTCTTCCAGGAAGGCAAAGGCGTCTTTCAGCCGACCGTAGAAGGCGTCGGGTGACAGCGCATTGATCTGCTCTTCGGGATTGTGGATGTAGTACACATCGATGGTGTCGACGCCCAGATTCCTCCGACTCTGATTCAGCTGGTCGGCCAGGTATTCCGGGTGCATGCAATGGCTACCACCCACGAGATCGGGTTTCCGGATGGGACATTCCCTATCGCGAACATAGGTGTCCATGAACCAGCGAGATCCCCCTTCGTTTGGGATATAGCCGCCTTTACTACAGATGATCAGCTCTTCTCGCTTCGCCTGGCCGCTGGAGATGAGGGTGCTTATTGCTTTACCAACGGCTCGTTCCGCCCGCTCAAAGCGATAGTTGACGGCCGTGTCGATAACATTCACGCCGTTCACCACGGCCGTTCCCACGGCCCGTGTGACCAGGTTGTCGGTTTCGTCATCGGGTGCGCCCAGATAGGTGCCGATACCGATGCTGGACCCCATCCATCCAGCGGCTTCTCGGAAGTGATTGTAGGGTAGCTCTTCCGCCTGTCGTTCGGCATAGGCCTCGGTTGCGGTTGCTGTCGCGTGTCCGGATATTCGCATGATGGGTTCCGCTAATGACCGCCGGCCTGTCGAGCGACTGCTTCGGCTGCTTTGCGTGCGGCATCAGGATCGCCCAGGTATTGGCTGGAGATGGGTTGAAGGGTAGAGTCCAGTTCATAGACAAGAGGGATCCCGGTTGGGATATTCAGGCTGGGAATGTCTTCATCCGAGACCTGGTCCAGATGCTTGACCATGGCCCGCAGGCTATTGCCGTGGGCCACAATAAGCAGACGTTGTTCCGCCTTCAATAGGGGAACGAGGACTTCGTTCCAGAAGGGAAGAACGCGATCGAAGACGTCTTTTAGACATTCGCTGGCTGGGAGGGGAATGTCAGTTTGCTGGTAACAGCTTTCATGCCGTGGGTGGCGGGCGTCATCCAGGCTCAACGGGGGCGGCTTCACGTCATAACTACGCCGCCAGATGAAGACCTGATCGGCGCCATGCTTCTCTGACGTTTCCTTCTTGTCGAGCCCCTGAAGTGCCCCGTAATGACGTTCATTTAGACGCCAATCCTGGTGTACTGGAACCTCCAAAAGGTCCATTTCCTGCTGGACAATCTGCATGGTGTGAATCGCTCGATTGAGAAGCGAGGTATAGATCTTGTCGAAGCCGAAATTGCCGGCCTTCAATAATGCGCCGGCTTGCTTGGCCTCGGCCATTCCCTGGTCCGTAAGCCCCACATCGGTCCAGCCCGTGAACCGGTTTTCCTGGTTCCACGTGCTCTGTCCATGTCGAAGCAGCACGAGCTTTATGGTCATGGGTTACTCCGCAGGTCCAGTCCGCTACCGTCGGCTTGGCAATCTAGCCTCAAGAGCCGGGTCCATGCAAGACAAGAATCCGTTTCTGGGACACCCGATGGCGGGAATCTATTCGAAGATGGCTCGCAGGGGATCGACCCGCAGATCCGGCTCTTGCCCAATACCGACCTGTTCATAGAGTGCTGCGATAATATGTTCCGGGCGCACCACCTCACCTTCGGGATCGAGATCGCCCGTAAGGAGATTCACGGCTTGCGGGTTCATACCGTAGTTTGATGAGGCACCGATCACCTTACCTCCATTGAGGCTTCCGCCGAGAAGGGCGCAGGCGTTCATGAGCCAGTGATCACGACCACTTGACGCGTTGATGAGTGGTGTTCGGCTGAATTCACTGAATAGCACTATAGTTACATGATCAAACCAGCTGTCATTTGTGTCTTTGTACGGAGTTTGTTTGAAGTGGTCCACCAGACGGCTGATCAATTCAAAGCCTGTTTGTTGGTTTGGCCCCTGATCGGTTTCCCAATTGGTAAAGTGGGTGTCCAGGGAGCCCGTGGGTCTGAAACTCACTACACGACTGACTCCCTTCATGATGGCCGTAGCCGCCATGGCAGCCCCGGCCTCGTTATTGTTCAAGGAATTACCGGTCGTGACTTTGTAATGGCTGTTGATCCAGTCGATCTCCTCGGAGTCTCCGTTGGAGAAGTCGAAATAGCCGTCGAGTTGCTGGGCCAACATTTCATTGGTTTTCAGCCGGGACCCTTCGGCGGCTTGCCAAAGATCGGACATCTGTGCGTTTGGACATAGGGCTATATTCCGGAGAAGCTCGTCCACCTGACGGTCCGGTAGAACCCCAATAGTTCCATCGCCCGGACGCAGGGCACGCACCAGGTCATTTACGCTGTTTGTACGTAAGGCTGTGGCGTAATTGGCCAGTCCCTTATTATAGGATTCTACCTGCAGAGATAGATTGGGGATCGGTTGGTCACCGCCAAGATGCTGGGCCAGCCAGGTATCGGTGGAGGAGCCACGAGCCAGAATTCCACTGGGGGATTTACCGGTGAGGAAACGCCGTCGTCCCGTATCGTGGGTCAGGGTTTCCATGCTCATCCCGCGTACGACGACCATATCCTGGGCGTGGTATCGGAGGGAGCCAATGAACGGGCCGAGGCTCATGCCTGGCACTGGTTCGAAGAGAGTGGCCGGGGTTGGCAGAGTGAGTCGGTCGTAGCCCGGCTGGATCAATGTGATACCGCGGTTCTCCTCGCTAAAGACCTCGGGGTCGCGCGGGTCCAGTCCCAGTAGAACGTCCCAGCCGCCGGGGAAGTAGGCAAAGACGAAATGCATGTCACTGCCCGGGCTCTCGGGCCCATCTGCGTAGGCCAGGCGGCTTAAGGGACCAAGCCCCGTAAGGGCCGCCAGCCCAGCCCCAGCGGCAAGACTATTCGACAGGAAACGCCGCCTGCTCTGCGGGTCCGTGCAGGTGAGACAAGATATATCGTGGGGCTTATCGGTCATGATACTCAGTAGGTGAAGAACTCAGGGTGGGTGAACAACGCCACGCATACGGCGCGCCAGCCAAGAGCTGGATCCTGTTCCAGCTGACTTACAGTGTGGAAGAGCCAACGCCATTGGGCCAGGGCGGGGGAATCGATCTCCACATGACGCCCATGGAACCGCAATAACATGTCTTGAATATTGGCATTGACCTGTTCCAGTGCCGTCTCCAGGGTGTCGGTCGGATTCACATGTACGAATAGGACGGGCTGGATCAGCAGGCCCGACAGTTCCGCCTCGAGGACGTCGCCACAGACGCTACGGGCGGCATCGGATAGGAACTTCTGGAATAATGCGGATGGGTCGAGGACCTCTTGTGTGACAATGGCGTAATCGGGTACGCCCAGGGTCGCAGCCAGCTCCTGGAAGTCACTGTCTTCGTCGCCGTCATCGGACCAGAGGATCCCTCCCGCTACTACCTGCATCGCGGCGTCGAGCTGATCGACGTCCATGCGTTTACGGCTACGATAGGGCTCTTCGGGTGGTTCTGGTGCCGGGGTCAGATCGGCCGTACCCACCTCGTCTTGTCCGGCCGGGTGACTTTCCACTGTTGGGAAATAGCCTGGATCGCCGACGGGCTGTTCGGGGGTCGGGTTGACTACCGGTGTTGTTCCAGGTTCGGGATTGGCGGGTGCTTCCGGCGTGTTCTGGGGCCGAACCTGCTGTTCGTCGCCCAGATCGGCGCAGCCGAACCCCAGGAGGAACAGCCCGCCTACCAGCAGGATCATGTATCGGTTGCGGCGATTCATCGCACTCTCCGATACAGATTACTCTGTACAATGGCCTTCACGAGGGCCTTGAGATTATAATTGGACGTCGCGAAGGCAACGACCACGGAATTGAGCCAGTCTTGTTCCGCTACTGTCACATCGCGTCCCAACAGATGTCGGGCCATAGTACGCGCTGTACATTCGGTGAGCCGATTGTCCGCAAAGCCCTGAAGGGCCAATAGCCTGGGTCCTTGTTCCACATTTACATGGTTGTCGGGATGCAAGAACATATAGGCGGCAAGCTGACCGAGGTAGGGATCCTGCTCGGGCGCAAGGGATGAGACCGAATAGAACTGATTGCAGGCTGTGCTACAGGCCATCCCCGTGGTGGCGCATAGATGACAATCCAGGTTGAAGGCCGGGAAGTTCTCGGGGTTGATAAAGGCCGTACCGGCCGGAGCCCAGCGTCCCCAATAGGCCGCCGATGGTTCCAATACGGCATGGCAATATTTACAGCCGGCACGTTTTTGCAGATCCGGTTCGCGCTGGGCTTCTTCGTCCGCTACCGGCAGGGCGCCGCTCGGCGGCTGGAAGGGCTGGCATAGATATTTGGTATAGAACTGGCTGGCCCGGCCGCGATCGGTCTGAAACCGTAGTAGAAATACCGGACTTGTGAGGATCCCGGCGTGTGCTGTGCCCAGTTCCATCGGAACCCATACGTCCTCGTCGGTGAACGCAAGATCGGGTAGCAGGTCAAGGGAAACCGGCAGAGGGCTGTTTCGGATACCGACCGACACCTGCGACCAATATCTCCAGTAATGGACAATCGGGCCATTCACATAGCCGATATTACCGGTAAATAAGTCCGTGTAGGGCCGGTCCTGGAGCACCATATTCTTGACGCGTAATTCCACGTCTTTGCCGAAGGCCGCCAAGATGGCATCACGGGTGGCGCCCGTACCGCATTGGCGAAGGTTCGGACCGCAGCCACATTCCGGGTCATTCTGCCCACCATTCATGGTGCAATCCGTACCCGACGAAGATACAGGTTCATCCTGCGCGTCGAAGGCACATACGGCGACCTGGCCGGACGGGCAACGGTTATTTGATGTCACATTCGTGTCGGGATTGACTTCAAAATAGGGGGTAATACAAACCCAGCCTTCTTTCTCGGCCACCAGGTTACCGGCGGGTTCCGGCACGGTGATATACGCCCCTGTTATTGGATCTGTCTGGGCCGCATCCCCCATTCCTGTTCGACATTGGGCATTCGCACCCCGGTAGCGTGTGGCCTGGGCTCCCGCCCGATACATAACTTTATTGGTATTACGCAAGGCAAAAGTATTGGAGAGGATGGTTCGAACCGGGCTGATATTATTCCACATCAGATCGCGCTGCCAACGTACCATCCGGTCTGCAAAGGCATCGCTGTCCAGCATGGTATCCAGCCAGGATTCCGGGACATCCTCTTCACTATCGAGGGCCAGATAGTCATCGACGGTCGGAACCGTGCCGATGACATCCAGAGTCAGGCTTCGCAGGAAACGGTATTTATCGATGTTCGTCTGGGGTTCCTGGCAGACCAGATCGCTATTGGGTAGCTCCGCCATGGCCGGCTGGACCACGACCAGCGTCAAGAGAGCAAGAACTGAGAATCGGAACCCTTTCATCGAATCTACTCCAGGAAACCAAGATCCGCCCAGGTCTTAATTAATTGAATGAGTTCCTCATCCAACGGTTCTCCGGGTGGCATCAGTCCCGTTTCCACGGCGTTGATGATGTCATCAATGTCCTCTATCCAATGGTCAATTGTAAAGAGTTTTCGCTCCAATGCGCTTGCGGCACCATGACAATTACCACAGGTATTGTCCGCGATATTCTGGATGTCGTCCGTCCAGGTGACCAGATCGGGGCTGACGTCGAAAACGATGACCAACACGATTACAATGTCGTCGGTGTACTGCACCTCTATCCCGAGTTCGTGGGAACCCTCTGCCAGAATCGTCGTGTTCAGAGTCAGATCCCAGGGCGGATCCAGGAGCTGGGCCGGGGAGTTATCGAGGCTCACCGATACCGTGCTGACCAGCTCGGGGAAGGACGGTGTAATGTGTACGGTCGTGGTATTACTGATGGACTGACCGTTGGCGATGCCGGAAACGCCGATGCTACGGCCGGGATTCAGGCGGAGGAGCCCGTCGTCGGCGACCACCAGGACACGGCCACCGGCGTCCGAATCGGCCAGTGCTCCCTCGGGCGCACCGTCGGTATTCCAGATTTCCATATCGTGGATGTGGTAGATCGCTCCGTCGGTGGCTTCCAACCAGACGCCATCCGCATGGGGATGGGCCACGACCAGGCCGGCTTCCACCGGCAGGGTCACGCCGTACCAGCCCCCATCGGGCATGCGGGCTTCCACGGATCCCCCGCTGCTGAGCCAGAGCTCGCCCTGGGCGTTGGCGGCTATGGCTGTTGTTGGCAGGTCCGTTCGTTCGATCAATACGACGTAGTCATCGCCGTCTTTTTCCAGGGCGAATACCTGTCCGTCGGTCGCCGCCCATAGGCTGGGACTCCCCGATTCGGTCACGGCTCCCCAGGTGATCAGGGCGTTGGCTGTATCCATATCGTCTACCGTTAGGAGGTAGACCGAGCCATCCTGCCAGAACTGGATGCCATCACTGGTGGAAAACCAGATGATGTCGTCGCCACCATTCGGTCGGGACAGCGCATCCGAGATGGTGTCGCTCCCCAGCACCTCTGCCAGCGGAGAGGAAACCAGGCCTTCTTCGGTAGAGACATAGATATCGGCTGGTGTTCCGAGAAGCAGGGTTCCATCCGATAGTCCCACGGCCCAGCCTATCGTGGCTGGATCGAGCTCTTCGGGACTCGAAATCTTCGTGGCGAGGCTCTCCTCTATTTGCCAGACCTCGTCTTCTGTCGCCGCAAGGACCACACCGTTTGCAAGCACCCGTACCCATACGACCGGCCCTTCGAGGAGTATTTCCCGGAAGAGACTCTCGGTGCCGGCCATGGACCAATAGAGCCCAGAGACCGTGTCCGTGACTTCACTGACGTCAGGAACGATGGGAATATCCGGTGTTGTATCGGCGATGTCGGGTATATCTCCAGGCCCCGGAACGGACTTCAAGGGGCAGCCGATGGATGTAGTGATACCAATCAACAGTACAATCGGAAGTAGTCTGCAGATTATGCTCACGGTCCGCCCCTTGCGAATTGACCCTAGAATGATCGATTATGGACAATGGTCGCTAAGAGTCAATCGGTGTCGATAGAAGTGTTTCCATTCCAAGGAGTATTGTTGTTCGGATGAACCGTATTTTTTCCATCCTTGCGCTTGGGGTTATAGGCCTGCTGTTTTTGGCCTGCCGTCATACGGAGCCGCCGGGTTGTGTGCCGGGGAGTACCGATCCCTGTGTCTGCACAAACGGTCTGGATGGTGCGCAAACCTGTAATGAATGGGGAACGGGCTATGGTTCCTGCATTTGTGATCCGGTGATCACCGATGTGGGGGTGGACGTGGGCAACCCGGATACCACCACACAGGATGGGTCTAATACCGAAGGGCTGACCGACGCCACGGCTGATGTGATGGACATAGGGACGGATGCAGTGGAAGACACCCTTCCGGATATGGTCGAGGATAGTCCGACACTCGATGCCGATGCAGGCCCTCTCTCCTGTGATCCGGCTTTGGCGTTTCCGGAGGGGAAAGGCTATTCCAACGCGTTTGGTCTACAGCAGCTGATACCGACCGGGGGGACCGGTGGGTACCGCTTTCACTTGGTAGACAATATGTCCGGCGCTCTATTGAACGAATTGACCGGGGCCTATCTGGCCGGTGGGGTGACCGGTGTGACCGATCGGGTAAAACTGACGGATTCCGGCTGCAGCGGCGAGGCCCTTTATATGATCGATGTGGTGCCGCCGATCATAGTGCAGCCCAAAGGACTGACCCTGGCCCGAGGCGGCAGCTTTACCTTTGAAGTCTTCTTTGGTTCCGGTGTTTTCTCCTATGAGCTTGTCGAAGATGAGTCCGGGGCCCAGATGAGTGAGACAGGACAGTTTCAAGCGGGGCCCGAAGAAGGCAACGATCTGGTGCGAATTCGCGATGTCCATACAGGCCAATCGGAGCTTGTAACAATCCGCGTACGAACGGTGGCTGGGATCACGCCCGATCCGCCGCGCCTGATGCTTCCGATGGGGCAGAGTTATCCCGTCCGCGTAAACGGGGGGAGCGGGGTGTTGGACCTGTTGGTAGAAGGCGACAACTTGATCGTGGAAGGCCAACAGGTCAGGGCGATGGCACCCGGATCTGGAGCCGTACATATAACCGACCATTTCACTGGTGATTCGGTGATGGTGACGGTTGATGTTGCGCCCCCACAGAACTTTCCTGCGCTTCGGGTGGGCTATCTCGCCGAACTGGGTAAAGTGCATGCGGGTGGTGATATTGACGGTGATGGCTATCTCGACGTGGTTGTAGCTGTCGCGGAGTCGACCATAGATTGGTTCAACTCGGGCGCCGTATATATCTATGACGGAAATCCAATGGGGTTGAGTCCGGTACCCGTGCGCGTCATATCGGGCTTTGCCAGGGAGGACCGATTTGGCGGCTCTTTGCTTGTGAAGGATGTGAACAACGATGGCCTCGACGATCTGCTTGTTGGAACACGACTCGCGGATCTGAATGGCAGCTCGTCGGGGGCGGTGTACATCTTCTATGGGGAGTCGGGTCATTTCTTTAGCGCCGAGCCCAGCCAGGTCCTGGCGGGTCGGTTCGGCGGTGATGAATTCGGGCGATCCCTGTCGGTCTGCGATTATAATGGCGATGGTTTTCAAGATCTCGCGGTAGGTGCCTGGCGATCGGAAGATCGAAATGCGGAACCGCAAGCCTCGCAGCAGGGCGGGGTAGCCATCTTCCTGGGTACGGTGAATGGCCTTCCGGATAGCGCGACGCGGTATATCTGGGGTTATTCTCTGGAACCGGGGGGCAGCTGGTATGGTGTGAACGAGAGTCGACTCGGCAACGAGCTCGCCTCGGGAGATTTTGACGGCGATCAAATCTGTGACCTGGCGGTGGCCATATTGGATGGGTACCCCGGCGGAAGTGATCAGGGCGGAGTATTTTTGTACCGGGGGCAGTTGGACGGGGAATTCAGTGCCGGTGGGCCGTCCGGGTATCCGAATCTTGCCATGCTCCCCCCCGATCCGAATTCCGCCAACGAGTATTTTGGCGATCGGATGCTGGTGGCGGATCTGGATCTAGATGGGTTTGACGATCTTGTAATTGGCTATCGATATGGGTCCGTCGGTGATCCGCCGATTCTACGAGGGGGTCGTGTTCTGATCTGGCGAGGGGGAGAATTATCTTCGGAGATAGCCTCCAGTTGGATTGAGCCTGAGGATTTCGACTGGGAGATCACCGGCGATAGTTATAATGATTACGAGGGATCGGGCCTGGCGGTTGGCGATATGACCGGTGACGGTCTCGATGATCTCGTCGTGGGTTCACTGAGTGATGAAGTTCCAGGAAACACATCGAATACGGGTACTGTACGCGTATTTGCTGGACAGTCGGGAGATTTGCCCGAGACCGAGCCCAGTCTGGTCTGGACTGGAGCCGCAAACGGAGACCGTTTCGGTAGTGGTGTTTGCGTTCTAGGAGATGTGGACTCCTCGGGTACGGAGGATCTGCTTGTATTTAGCCGATATGACGACACAATGGGTCTGAATGTGGGCCGCTCCTATTTTGTTCCGGGCGATGATGCCAGCCTACTGACCGATCTATTTCACCCGGGGCAGGCCGGTGGTATGTCCTTTGGTCGTTCCATGACCTTTGTGGATGATCTGAATGCCGACGGATGGCCGGAGATGGTGATAGCGGCCGACCGCGCGAGTCCGGCCGAGCGTTACCGGACTGGGATGGTCTGGGTCTATGCCAGCGATGGTTCCCAGTATCCGGTTGAGCCGACCCAGGAGCTGGCAGGCTTTACCGGGCATAGCAACGCGGACCGACTGGGCCATCATATGGCGTCCCTGTCGGATTTCGACGGGGATGGTTATGCGGATCTGGCCGTGGTTGGCTTTGAAGATGATCGCCCGGGTTCCTACGGAGACGCCTACGCTCTTCCTCCCGACTATACGCCCGACTGCGCTGGAAATGGTAGCAATCGAGGTTCCTTATTTGTATTTCGTGGCACGGCGGCGGGGATCTTCGAGGAGAGTCCAGCCTTTGTCTATTATGGACCCATGTACAACGACCGTTTACGGCGTGTGGCCGGGATTGGTGATATGAACGGTGACGGTTTCTCCGACCTGGTTGTGACCAGTTTCTCCTGGGACCGGCCGAATCCGGAAGGTACCGGTAATTTGAACAGTGTGGGTGGCGGTGTTCTGATCCTGGGGCGGGCGCCTGCCAATCCGGACAGAATCAACCTGATATGCAATGCCGACGATATCTTCCTCGGTCCATCGGCCGGGGCCCAGATGGGTTGGTCGGTAGCCGGAATTGGTGATGTGAACGGCGACGGTTGTGCCGATTTCGCGGTTGGGGCGAATAGCGCGGATCTTGAGGCTTCGAATCAAGGCCTGGTCTATATCTACTACGGCTATAAGCCGGCGCCCTCTAACTGCCCCACGGAGTTCCATGTAGCGGCACTTGCCCCTGGCGTATCGAACGCCGGTGCCGGGTTCAGCCTGGCCGGAGGGGGCGATGTGGACGGGGACACATTGGACGATTTATTGGTGGGCGGCACGACCTTCCGAAACCCCAACAATGTGTCGGTAGGTGCTGTCTGGTTGCTTCCCGGTTCCTACTTGGCGACAATCACGCCCCAGTTACTGGCTGATGGAGTCGTTCCGACGCTAATCGAGCCGTTTGTGCCCCCCATCAATAGCTTGAAACTACGGCTTCAGGGAGAAACGACGGGTGAGGACTTCGGGTATTCGGTGGCCTTTGTACCGAATGCTACGCCGGATGGCCGGGACGCGGTTCTCATAGGGCGTCGTGATAGTGATTTGAGTGGTGTGTCCGAGGCGGGTTCGGCGTCGCTCTATCTATTCCATCCATCCGAGGGAGGTGGGCCCGGTGGCTTTGCCCAGACCCCTCTGGTGAATATTGGTGGGGAGACGATGCGCGGTCGAAGCCAGATGGGATTTTCCGTTGCAACGGGATGGACCCCCACAGGTGCGGTTCTGGCCGTCGGAGCCCTATACGGTAGTTCGATCGATGTGGACGCAGGCTCCGCGTACATCTACCACTTCGATCCCTGACGTACGCGGCCTTCATTGATCCGACTGTAAGGCGTGTTGCACTTGCAACCGAAACCGAATCGACGCATCATATATCTCCGTTCTCGGGCCTGGGTGTGAGAGGATGCGATACATGTGGCAGGATAGACGTCGCTTCAGTGTTTGGTTTGCTCTTATCGTTCTTATCGTTGGGGCAGCCTGTTCCGGCGATGGCACCGGTGCGCAAGATACGGGCTCTGATGTCGTGGATAACGGTGCTCCAGATGAGGGTATAGATCTGGGTATCGATGTGCCGATCGTAGAGGATCCGGGCTCGGGGGATACGGCGGACGCCACGCCGGACATTATCCCCGATGAGGGCAATCCATTGGACGAAGGCAGCGATCCCGGCTTGGTAGATGCTGGTCCTGATCCCTGTGTTCCCTCCCTCGCGCTGCTTCCGTATGAGGCGCATGCCAATCCCTATACATTGACCAACTTCTCGGCGTCCGGCGGAACCGGTGCGTATCGATATGGAATTGCCGGAAACGCCTCTTTATCCTACATCGATCCGCTGACAGGTTCCTATCTGGCCGGTGGAAAAACCGGCGTCGAAGATCTTGTGCGAGTGGTGGATCAGGGCTGTGCAGGTTTTGCGGACGCCCGCGTACATATCCACGAGAATATGGTAGTGGCTCCCACCAATCTGGAGATCGGGATATCGAGTTCCTTCACCTTCTCCATAACCAGTGGCTCTGGCCTATACGATGCCGAGGCGGATTCGGAGTCCGGTGGATACTTTACGAGTGGTGGGGGGCAATTTACCTACCACTCCGGGGCCTGGTCTGGGACGGATCTGATAGAAATTCGGGATGTGGGCACGGGTGAGGTCGTCACGGTTGTTGTGTATGTGGTGGAGAACCCTGAGTTCTCATTAGATCCCAACACAGTGGTTTTTCCTGTCGGCCAGATTTTCGAAATCGGGACCTGGGGAGGAAGCGGGTATTTCGATCTCTATTCTCCCAGCGAGAATCTGGTGACCATGGATGGAATGATCATGGCCCTCGACGCTGGGGACTGGCAGCTCACGGTGATGGACACCTATCTTGGTCATACCGAGATGATGACTGTCCGCGCGGTTCTTCCGAACCAATTTGATGCAGTCCGGACGGGAAGCACCAATGAGGATTCGGTAGCCTTGCGCACGGGAGATATCAACGGCGATGGTTTTATTGATGCCATCTTCTCACGATCGATCACCCATGTGTCGGGGCTTGAATCCGGGGGACTGTACATTTATGGCGGTACCAGCGAAGGCCTCGGTACGGAGCCTGTCCGTGTGATCGGAGGGGCCGATCGTGGCGATCGTTTTGGAAGCTCTGCGGCTGTAGGCGATCTCAATAACGACGGTCTGGTTGATCTGGTGGTGGGCGCCAGCCATGTGGATTTCGCCGGGGCTGAAAACGTGGGAACTGTCTATATCTACCGGGGAGTGGCCGGGTCCTACTTCGAGGAAGAGCCGAGTAGTATCCATCGTGGTGCCAATGGTGCGGACCAACTTGGGCTCTCCATGAGTATCTGTGATTTCAACGGCGACGGTTGGCTGGATATGGCCCTGGGTGGCTACCAGGAGGACCGATTTGCCGATTCGATAGCTTGGAATCAGGGCGCGGTCAGTGTCTTTCTCGGATCCCATACCGGGTTTGATGACGACCCCAGCCAGATCATCTATGGGGCCGACCCCAGTGGAGCACTCGCCTCCGCTCTGTATTTCGGTCGTTCCATGGCTGCAGGCGACCTGGATGGGGACGGCCTATGTGATCTGGCGGTGGGTTTTTCCGGGCGCTGGGACGTGAGCTTTCCCACCGGCGTGCACAATGGGGGTGGATTCTTCGTACATCGTGGGGTGGCGGCAGAAGGGCTGTCGGCGGGTGGTCTGGCTAGTGAACCCTCGGTCGCGGCTCGTGGGCCCCTCGGTCCGCCCACCATGAACAAGCTCGGTTATAAAATGGCTACCGGGGATGTAGATGGCGATGGAAAAGATGAGCTGCTGGTGTCCGAACTGGGATACGGGGAGTGGTGGGAGGACGATAACCTGGCAAACGGAGACGATAGTACCTGGCGCACGCCGGGGCGGGCCTACCTTGTAAGTGATGATGACTTTTCGGAAGGGCCCATTACCGAATTCACCGATCCGAGCGCATTCAGCTGGCACGTCCAGCATTGCAATGCGTGTTGGGAGAATCTGGCACGGGCTGTGGACCTGGCCGATGTGAACAACGACGGTCTGGCGGATGTGCTATTGACCACCAACACCTGGTACGCGGTATTTGTCTACCATGGCGTCGAGGGTGGGTACCCGGAGACAACGGCTTCGACTACGTTGAGCCTGGCCCCGGAAGTGACCAGCTGGACCGATTACTTCGGCTCTTGTGTGGCGGCTATAGGCGATGTGGACAACGACGGTCTTGAGGATGTGCTCTCCTTTGCGGCCAGGAAGAGTGATTTAGGGCCGGATGTAGGGCGGACCTATCTGATATATGGTGATCCCGAACGTGGAGTTGTACCCCTGGGTATGCCGGGTGAACCATCCGGCCATCTATTCGGGCGAGCTGTGACCGTGGTATCCGATGGCGGGTCTAGTTATGCGGCGGCGGTGGGTGCTCCACTTATGAGTACGGAGGAAGAGGGGATCTCCTCGGGTATCGCGTATTCCTATGCCAGCGTGGATGGTACCGGTTTCAGCCAGCAGCCGACCCAGGAATTCCATGGCACCTGGGCTGGGGAACAGTACGGCCATGCAATAAGCGATCTGGGAGATTTCAATAACGATGGTTGGAACGATCTGGGCATAGTGGGGCGCTTATACCGCCAGCCCAGGGCCTATGATGAGGCCTCCTTCAGCGGTAATACCCAGTCCTGTTATCCGGAGCAGTTCGTCGACGAATACGACGACTGGCGCAACAGTGTGGGCGCTGTCTATGTATATCTTGGAACGGGCGATGGTCAGTTTCAGACCGAGCCCGCTTTCCTGGTACCGGGACCGCAGGACAATAGGAACATAACGCATATTATCAAGGCTGGTGATGTAAACGGAGATGGGTATGACGATGCCGTATACGGGTCGACCTCCTGGTATGATTCAAGTGGTGTGTACGGAGGTGGTTTTGCCATGGTCCTGGGGCGAGCGGTTGATCCGTCGGACGAGGGGAAGACCCATGTGATCTGTTCTATAGATTGGCTAAGCGTAGGTACAGGGCAGTGGGATCTTACTACTCCAGGGGCCGGCATTGGTGATCTGGATGGTGATGGCTGCGATGAGTTCCTGGCGGGCGCACGATATAACGATACTCTTGTGGGGAATGGTGGGCTGGTCTTCCTTGTCTTTGGCTGGAGTACGACGAATCCCAATTGTCCCAGCAGTCCGCGTTATGTGACGTTAGGATCAGATGAAGCGGCTTCCTGGGTGGGATATTCCGTCGCTGGCGGTGGCGATCTCGATGGTGATGGGATCAACGATATTGTAGTGGGTGGTCCCGAGTACCGGGTGAACAATGTGCCCATGGGTGCCGTCTGGATGGTGTCGGGAAGTTATCTTCTTTCCCTGCCGACGGAGCCCCTTGGAGCCGAGTTGGATTCGACCGAGATCTGGCCAATGATTCCCTTTGGAACGACGGCGACGAAAAAGATAGTCGGGACGATGACGGATGGTCGTTTTGGGGCAGCTGTAGCCCTTGTGCCTGGTCTTGAGCCGGATGGTCGACCCGCAGTATTGGTCGGCGCCTTTGACGATGCTGTCAGCGGGACCCATCGGAGTGGTGGTGCCTATATCTATCGTTACGATACGGAGACGGGCTTTGATATACGCCCATGGGGCCTAATCGGGGGAGAATCCGACCGGCCTGGCGGACGGATCGGAGAATATGTGAATGTTGCCGTCCATCCTCTTGGGGCCTCGATTATTATAGGCGGTGAGTCGGGCAGTGGGAGTGGGATTGATACGGGTTCCGCCTATTCTTTCATCCTACCGCAGATCGACGAATGATGGAGACGGCAATGGGGCGGATATTGTGCCTGGCGGTTGTGCTTCTCTGGGGCTGTGATCGGGGGGCTAATTATATTACCAATACTCCGGATGAAGGTCCGCCGGTGGATATTGCCACCGATCTGGGCACGGATAGCACCCAGGAGGATAGTACGGATAGCACCGATAGTACGGTGGGGTCGGACATCTCCGATACAGGGAGCGAGGTGGCGGATACGGCTACGGAAGACGTACTTCCGGATATTGCGGTAGACACGGGGCCAGTGGCCTGCGATCCCCCCCTGTCGATCGTACCCAAAGATGCCCATCGTCTGGTGCTCCAACTGGTACAATTTTCGGTGACGGGTGGAACGGGATCGTATGCCTTTGAACTGGTCGATAATCCCTCGGGTCCGATGCTTGAGCCGGTCCTTGGATCCTATCTGGCCGGTGTCATCACCGGGGTTACGGATCGAGTGCGAGTCACGGATTCGGGATGTGTGGGATCGGACGAGGCGTCTGTCACCATTGATGTAGAGATGACTGTATTACCCCGGACTGTTGAGTTGGGACCAGCGATGGGCTTTCAGATCGATGTATCGGACGGCTCGGGCTCCTTTGGATACTCGCTTACGAGCAACGCCTCCGGTGGAACCATCAGCCCGACGGGTGTCTATACGGCCGGTCCCGAGGCCGGAGCGGATGTAATCGAAGTTCTGGACCTTGAGACCGAGCAGTTGGAGACCATCATAATTACCGTGAGCCAGGACGCCCAACTGGTGGCGGTTCCGGCGACGGTTGTCCTTCCTCTGCATGAGCCGATACGACCGCAGATGAGTGGCGGATCGGGGGTCTTTCGCTACGAGAGCACGGGCACATTATTGGATCATGGCGATGGGCGTATCGAGGCGAATGCGGTCGGTGCCGAGGTCGTGACAGTGGAAGATGTCTATACCGGACAGAGCACCACGCTTTATATTCTAGCGGTGGAATCGACCTTGTTCCCAGCGGAATTCATAGGCATGCGTGGGGATGTGGCAACAGCCGTCCAGGCGGGCCAGGTCGTGGTCGCCGGGGATCTCAACGGCGATGGTTTTGAGGATGTCGTGCTGGCTGTCTACGAGGCCGGGATCGACGAGGCCTATGAAGGGGTTGTCTTTGTCTATAAAGGCGGGCCATCCGGCCTCGATCCCACGCCCGCACAGGTCTTGCGTGGTGGCAGCAGAGAACGGCTCTTCGGCTGGAGCGTGGATGTAGCCGACTTCAACGCGGACGGTATAGACGATGTCGCGGTTGGAATCTTGAATGATACCGAATCGGGGGCTTACTCTGGGGCCGTGGAGGTCTTTCACGGGATCGAAGGTGATTTCTTTGAGACGAGTCCAAGCCAACGCTTTGTGGCGACCTCGGCTTGGGATTATTACGGTCATAGCCTGACAAGCTGTGATTTCAATCATGATGGCTATATGGACCTGGCGATCGGGGCTCCCTGGGAAAATGGTGTGAATGGTACGACTGACAACGGTGCGGTTTTTATCCACCTGGGGAGCAGCGACGGTCTGGCGCCATCGGCGAGCCAGGTTCTCGTGGGGCGTTCACCCAGCGGGATCGGAACGTGGAATCCACTGGCGGCAGCCTTCCTGGGCTTTGATATGGACTCGGGTGATGTCAACGGGGATACAATTTGCGATCTGGTGGTGTCCGGTCGGAACGATAAGAGCGGTGCCGTATTTCTTCATCTCGGGGTTATTGACTCTGGCGCCGGACAGGGTGGACTGACCTCGGAGCCCTACCTGGCATGGAACGGTGACCACGCGTCTTTTGAAGACGCCTATTTTGGCTGGAGTGTGGCCGTGGGTGATATCTCGGACGATGGATATGCCGATATCATCATCGGGGCCCGTTACGATGAATACAGTACGGGGCAGAGCTGTACCTCAAACCCAGACTGTAACCCGAGCGAAACGAGCAGCTGGTGCTATACCCATAAAGTGAATGGCGCGAATGTGCAGCAATGCTCTCGAATGGCCGCAGGGGCGGTTTACGTGAAGTTGGGCAGTGATCTTCCTCTGAATGGACTTGAGGACTGGAGCTCATTCGACAGTTTTGACCGTATCTATTGGGGTAGTACCAACTGGGACCTGATGGGCAATACAGTCCATACGGCCGATGTGGATGGGGACGGTATCAAGGATGTCCTGATCACCTCAGTTTTTGGAGGCGTTGTGGGGAGCGCCAGGCCCGGAAAGGCAGAGGTCTTTCGGGGGGTTGCCGGTGCGCCTCCGGAAGAGACGGCCTACCGAACCCTGGAGAATATCCATCCCGAAGACTATTCGCACGATCGGGATTACTTTGGTCATGGTCTGGGGGTCCTTTCCGATGTCGACAGCGATGGGGTGAAAGACTACTTCGTCTACGAGGCGCGTGACGATCATTATGGCCACGATGTCGGTCGCCCGTATGTCGTGTCCGGTGCGGTTGGTGAGAACGAAGAAGACGTAGATATATGGTACCCCCTCGACCTTCCGATCATTGCAACAGGCCATGAGTATGGGTGTTCCGTTGGGCTTCTTTCGGATATCAACGGAGACGGGTATCCGGAGTTGGCGGTGGGAGCACAACACGATAGCCATATCAACGCCGGCCGAGATGGCTCGGTCTATATCTATGCGGGGACGGCCGATGGATTTGATACGGCGGCACCCGTGCAGATGTTGCGATCACCCCAGATCAAAACGGCGGATTATCAATACGATCTGACCTCGTTCGGACATGTCGTAGCCGATGGCGGAGATTTTGATCAGGACGGCTCGAAAGACCTTCTGGTCGTAGCCCGGCGGGAGCCGCGCCCGGGAATTCTGTGGACGGATTACCAGGAGGGACAGGGGGTGACCACCTGTGGCGGAGCGGTGGGGTATGCCTCTGCTGTCTATATATATTCGGATACAGCCGAAGGGTTCTTCTCGGAGAATCCGACCTTCGTCTATTATGGTACACAGGCCTGGCAGGGCGGAATGCGGGACGTTCTTGGTGGA